>Ga0163144_10003596_pt1 | contig 35285 bp, 27 predicted proteins | sample OliLak19BULKMAT1_FD_123175 | JGI IMG/M metagenome (GOLD analysis project Ga0163144, IMG submission 123175) | Freshwater microbial mat bacterial communities from Lake Vanda, McMurdo Dry Valleys, Antarctica - Oligotrophic Lake LV.19.BULKMAT1 | ecosystem: Environmental > Aquatic > Freshwater >...
CGGAAGTCCACGATTGGTGCGTGATTCTGGGCCCCCGCGTCCGCGAGGGCGACGGAAGTTCAGCCAGCCCGTCGAAGCCCAGGCCGTGGTAGAGGGCCAGCCCTTTGAAGCCGAGGCTGTCGTGGAGGGCTCGCCCTCCGAAGCCTTGGCGAAGGAGGGACGGGGTCGGCGGTGGCTAACAAACGGGAAGGCGACCAGCCAATCGCACTTCCTCCGCCGACCCCGCTGGGGGGCTCGTCTGAGTTCTTCGCTAGGCGACTCACATCGCCCGTTGCAGCGGTCCTGGTGCAGGGCCGGTGCTGGCAGCTCGTTCGCTGGTGGCGCTCGCGGCGTCGAATTCGCTCGCGTGCGTGCGCTCCTTGCGCGCCCTCACTCGACCCGCGGCTCGGCGAAGGTCGCGAAACGATTCGTCCAGAGCCTCGACGAAGTCGTCGATGTCGGGGACCAGGTCCCAGTCGGCGCCGATCGACCACGACAGCTTTCCGTCGTAGCTGAACAGGGCGATCGCGAGTCCCTGGTTCTCGAACAGGGGCACCCAGGGATAAAGCTCGTCGATGCGCGACCCGAGCAGGTAGAGCGGAAACTGCGGACCGGGAACGTTGGTCACCATCATATTATAGGGCTGTAGCCGATGGAGCAGCTTGGCGCCGAGCGGCACCAGGTTCGAACTCGTCCAGTCGAGAGCCCCGGAGATCACCTCGCCGGCAAGCGCCTGCTGGGAGCGTTTGAGTTCCGCCGTTGCGTCCTGCAGGGCGCGGAAGCGACGAATCGGGCCGCGTACCTCGGCGGCGACCGGCACCAACCAAGCCCAGATGTGATTGCCGAGGCCGCGTTCGCCGCCGTGGGACTGCACGTTGACGGGAACGCCGAGACGGAGATCGCTCGTCGGCCGGCAGCCGCGCCAGGCGAGGAATCGCTCGAGTCCGCCGGCGACGGTCGTCAGCACGACGTCGTTCACGGTGCCGTCGAGCTGGCGCTTGATCTCTTTGACGTCGGCCATGTCGAGCGTGAGCCAGCGTACCCGGCGGTGCGGGCTGATCGTCTGGTTGATCGGTGTTGCCGCGGGTTGGCTGAGACCGGTGCGGAGCAGATCCCAGACGTTGTTCAGGCGCCGTGCGACCACGTCCTGGGTCTCGCGCGCGCCGCTCAGCCACTGCGGCACGCTCGCCAATGCTCGCGCGGACATCTTCAAGCGGCGCCGCATTTCGTCGCGCAGGAGTTGTCCTTCGCTCGGTGCCGGGCGCGGCACCCATGGCTCGATCGGGTCGACATGGGATTCTGCGGTGATGCGAAACAAGGCGCTCATCAGGTCGACGCCCGCGATGCCGTCGACCATGCAGTGGTGCACCTTCATGTGCAGCGCGAAGCGGCCGCCGGCGACACCTTCGATGACCCACATCTCCCAGAGGGGGCGGCTGCGGTCGAGCGGGCGCTCGAGGAAGCGGGCGCAAAGCTCTTGCAGTTGCGCCGTCGTCCCCGGCTTGGGGAGGCTGCTGTGGCGCACGTGGAACTCGAGATCGAAGTGATCGTCGTCGATCCAGACCGGACGGTTCTCTACGGGAACCCAGGCGAGACGCTGGCGATAGCGCGGGATCGCGCTGAGCCGCGACGCGACGTAGGCGCGGATGCGCGCCATGTCGATGCCGCCTTCGGGGGTCGACAGCGGCGCGGCGTCGAGGACCGCGGTGGCGGCCACGTGCATACAGGTAGTGGGCCCTTCCAACGCCAAGAAGGCATGGTCGAGGGGAGAGAGAAGCTCGTACGTCGGCGTTGCCATCGCTCGTCTTTCCTTTCGCAAGATTGCCAAAATCAAGACGCAACAACGGTGCCAAGCCGCCGCGACGGGACGGCCGTTGCGATCTGCGCCATGCACCGCCGCTCGCGCGGGCGGCTCCGCCTGCAAAGCGGGTCCATATCTTGGGCAGAAGCGTATATTAGCAGCACTTCTTCGCGCGCTCCGATGCTTGAAGAAAATGGATAGCCACGGTAGAGGTCGGCGATCGGGGATCGCTCGATGGATGGAATCTTGCGACGCGAACGTCACGTCGGGGAGCCAGATATTTCGAGTCGAGTGCCGATGAATTCGGTTCTGCGGAGGCACCATGGCGACGAACAACGCGAATCTGAAACAATGGGTCGAGGAGATGGCGACGATGTGCCAGCCGGAAAGCATCCATTGGTGCGACGGCTCGGACGCGGAGTATCGCCGCATGTGCGATCTCATGGTCGCAGCGGGCACGGCCGAGAAACTCGACGAGGCCAAGCGGCCGAACTCGTACCTGGTACGCTCCGACCCTGCCGACGTCGCTCGTGTCGAGGACCGCACCTTCATCTGCTCGCGCACGGCGGAGGAAGCGGGCCCGACGAACAACTGGTGCGACCCCGAAGAGATGAAGGCGACGCTGCGCAAGCACTTCACCGGGTCGATGCAGGGCCGCACGATGTACGTGATCCCCTTCAGTATGGGTCCGATCGGCTCGCCGATCGCGCACATCGGCGTACAACTCTCGGATTCTCCCTATGTCGTCGCCAACATGCGAATCATGACCCGCATGGGCCAGGCGGTGCTCGACGTGCTCGGTGACAAGGGTGCATTCGTGCCGTGCCTGCACTCGGTAGGCTACCCTCTCGCCGACGGGCGCAAGGACGTCCCGTGGCCGTGCGACGGCGAAAACAAGTACATCTGTCATTTTCCAGAGACGCGCGAGATCTGGTCGTACGGTTCCGGCTATGGCGGCAACGCCCTGCTCGGCAAGAAGTGCTTCGCGCTGCGCATCGCCTCGGTGATGGCGCGCGACGAGGGCTGGCTCGCCGAGCATATGTTGGTCCTCAAGATCACCAACCCAGATGGTCAGGTGCGCTTCATCGCTGGCGCCTTTCCGAGTGCGTGCGGCAAGACGAACCTCGCGATGCTCAAGCCGACGATTCCGGGCTGGAAAGTCGAGACCGTCGGCGACGACATCGCCTGGATGAAGTTCGGCCGTGACGGCCGGCTGTATGCGATCAATCCCGAGGCGGGCTTCTTCGGCGTTGCGCCGGGGACGAGCCTCAAGTCGAACCCCAACGCCATGGGATCGCTCGAGGAGAATTGTTTCTTCACCAACTGCGCCAAGACGCCGGATGGCGACGTCTGGTGGGAAGAGATGACCGATGCGAAGCCGCCGCAGCTGATCGACTGGCGGGGCGGCGCGTGGACGCCGGCGAGCGACAAGCCCGCAGCCCACCCCAATGCGCGGTTCACCGCGCCGGCGCGGCAGTGTCCGGTGATTGCGCCCGAATGGGAGGATCCCAACGGCGTGCCGATCAGCGCGATCTTGTTCGGCGGCCGCCGCGCCACCGTGGTGCCGCTGGTGCATGAAGCGTTCAACTGGGAGCACGGCACCTTCCTCGGCTCCGTCATGGGCAGCGAGAAGACCGCGGCCGCGGCCGGTAAGATCGGCGAGTTGCGCCGCGATCCGATGGCGATGTTGCCGTTCTGTGGCTACAACTTCGCCGATTACTGGGCGCACTGGTTGTGGCTCGGCAAGCGGCCGGGCGCGCAGATGCCCCGCATCTATTACGTCAACTGGTTCCGCAAGGGCGCTGACGGCAAGTTCGTCTGGCCCGGATTCGGCGAGAACAGCCGCGTGCTCAAGTGGGTGTTCGAACGCTGCGAGGGAACGGCCTCGGGTATGGAAACGCCGATCGGTGTGATGCCCGACGGGGAGTTGGACCTGTCTGGTCTCGATCTCCCCGCGGCTGCAGTGGAGACGCTGCTCGATGTGGACGTCGAAGGCTGGCTCGCGGAGATCCCGCTGATTCGCCAGTACTACCGGCAGTTCGGTGACCATCTGCCGCGCGAACTGCGGCAGCAGCTGCACCTGCTCGAGGAGCGCCTCGAGGACGCCTTGTCGGCGCGCGCTCGCTAGCGGCCCGTCGGCGGCGCCTGCCGCTGTAATGTCCTCGATCTCGCGCCCCATGAATGCGGCCGCCGGCGTCATTGCCGGCGGCCGTTCTCGTTTGGCCTGCGCGGCAATTGTGTAATCGCTGCCGTCTGCCGCCACAGATTCCATGCGCGCACTTCGTCGTTCGTCACCGAATCGACGGCGACCGCTTGGATTTTGGACTTGGGTGCAATCAATCAACTTTGCGTCGCGAGTTGGCCTGAGACTTGCAAAAGAGTTGGTTGTCGCGACGACCGAACGCTTCGATTGAGTTCGCCCGTTGGTTGGCAGGGAGAAAGTCATCATGGGTTTCATGGGATTGAATGGTCAGGTTACGGTTCCCGCCTTGGAGTTCGATCGTCGCAGCGCCAGCGAAGACATCGACGCGGTGTCGATGCTCGGTGGCAGCGCGCGGAGTTCCGCGCCGCAAACGGGCGTTCGCGCGCTGATGCTCGCTGTTCTGGAGGATGGCATCCGCTGTTACTTCAGCCGAATTCCCCGCATTCGCGCCGATGCCGAACACTGGGTCGAGAGTGGCAAGCGCTCGGCATTCTCGTTCGACGTCATCTGCGATCTGTTCGGCATCGAACCCGACGCTGCGCGCACGGCTCTGCGCCGGCTGCGCTGCGGCGAGAAACGGCCCCGCATGCTGCGCAAGCGCCACCGCAGCATCGGCCGTCGGTCGGCAATGAGCATTGCCTGTTGAATTGTGGCGCGACCCGAGCGGGGCGGTGCCCGGCCCGTATTTCCAGTGCCCCGCTCCCCGTTGGGTCGCCGCAACATCCGCGCGCGAAAACGTGACGCATCGTGCACGTCTGCGCACGATCAAAGGGCACTAGCGCCGTCCAACCGTCCGCGGCATACTCGCGCCGAATCAGCGAGGATGCCATGTCCCGTCTCTACGACTATCTGGATTCCGGCAACGGCTATAAGGTCCGGTTGCTGCTGAGCCAACTCGGCCTTGCGTACACTCGCGTCGACGTCGACATTCTCGTCGGCGCGTCGCGCACCGCGGAGTTTCTCGAGAAGAACCTGAACGGTCGCATTCCCGTGCTCGAGCTGGAGTCGGGAGAGTACCTGCCCGAGTCGAACGCAATCCTGTACTACCTCGCGGACGGTACCCCGTTTCTGCCGACCGAGCGCCTCGCGCGGGCACGCGTGCTGCAATGGATGTTCTTCGAGCAGTATAGCCACGAGCCGAACATCGCTACCGCCCGATTCTGGCTGCGACACGTCGAGATGGACGAGTCGCAGCGAGCACTGCTCGAACAGAAGCGCCGGCTGGGATACGCGGCATTGGCGGTGATGGAGCGCCACCTCGCCGAGAGCGGGTTCTTCGTCGGCGACACCTATACGATCGCCGACATCGCCCTGTTCGCTTACACCCACGTCGCCCCTGAAGGCGGCTTCGCTCTCAACGACTTCCCCGCTGTTTGCCGCTGGATCGAACGCGTCCGGGCGCAACCGGGCCACCTGCCGATGAGCGACGCGTGAGTATGCGTAGCCTCGCGCTCGTCAGCGCGTTCGCCGCCGCCCTCGCCGGAGCCATGAACCCGGCCGGGGCCGCATGGACGCCGCCCGCCGGCGTAGATCTCGCCCGCCCGCGCATTCTCCTGCGCTCCTCCGAGATTCCTCTGGCGCAGGAGCGCGTTTTGCGCGAGCCCTACCGGACGTTGCTTGCGGCCGTCGTCGCCCGCGCCGCCGACGCGGATGCGGTGGCGCTCGACGACGATGGCATCGCCGCCCACCGGCGAAAGTCACGCGCCGCCAAAAGCCTCGCGTTCCTGTATGCGATCGACCGCACCATCGTCGCCGGCGAGCTGACCTCGCTGAGCGAGATCGGCCAGCGCCAAGCCGTCGGCGATCGGGTCCGCGAGCTTCTGTTGCACGTCTTTGCCCGCAGCCGCCTCGCGGTCGAACCGCCGATCGGTGGCTGGGACCGCGACATCAGCTCGTCGGAGGAGCTGATGCAGTACGCGGTCGCCTACGACACTCTGCTAGGCGCCGGCTACGATTTCGGCGACGACGAGGCCGCGATCGTCGAGAAGCTCGTAGCGTTTGCCGCCGAACTCTACGAGAACTTCGTCCGTCCCGAGACGGCCAGCAACTGGGCGCGGTTGCACCAGAACAATCATCGGTCGAAGACGGGCGCCTCGCTGGCGGCAGCGGCGATCGCGCTCGCGGAGTATTCGCCTCTACCCGGTGAGGATCCGCGCGGGATTCGCGAGCCGCGGGCGTGGCTCGATTACGGACTGGACCAGGTCGACTTCATCATTCGCTGGGTGCTCGTCACCGGCGACGGCGCCTATGCCGAAGGGCCGTTCTATTGGCGCTTCAACTCGGAGAACATCTTGCCGCTCGCACGCGCCTGGAACCGGCTGCTCGGCGGGCGTCCGCACGTGACCGCAGCCGGTCTCGAGATCCGCGATTTTTGGACGGATCCGCTGTTCGCCCGCACGGCGCGCTGGATGCTCGACATGACTCTGCCGGACGGATCGCTCGCGCCGGTCGACGACGGCAATCCGGGCCGCTCGTACTATTTCGGCTTGCTTCCGCCGCTGGCAGCCATGCGCGCGGCCTTCGCGTGGCGTTGGCAGAACGCGCCGGCACCATTCGAGGTGGAGGGAAACATCGACCTCGCTGCCGATGCGATCGTCGCCTACGACGATTCCATCGTGCCGCGGCCGCCGGATGGTTCCCCGACTGCGTTCTACGTAGAAGGCGGAAATGCGATCCTACGCAGCGATTGGAGCGAGGATGCGGTTCTGGTGATGGTCCAGGGCGAGCACGACACCGCTTCGCAATTCGGCCGCGACCGCGATGGGCGCGGCGTTGGACCGCAGTCGCACGAGCATGCGGAACCAGGCTCCTTCCTTTTGCACGCCTACGGGGAGCGGCTGCTGCTCGATCCCGGCTATCTCAACTTCGGCGGTCGCGAGGCGGTCAATCAACCGGAGCATCACAACCTGATCCTCGTCGATGGAAAAGGGCCAGTCGATTATCTCGATCCGACCTTTCGCTGGAACCGGCGTACGGGCCGGCCACCGATCGACGGCAACGCCACGCTTTCCGATACCGTCGACACTGGCTTCGCCGACGCGGTACGAGTGACCAGTCGCTACGGACAGCCGGCAGCGCGCGCGGCGCGCATCCAGCGTCGCTTCGTACTGCTGGCTCACCGCACGCTGGTCATCGCCGACGATGTAGTCGGTCCGTCCAACCCGGCGCGAGAATACACCTGGGTCCTCCATGGCAACGGCGGCGGTGACAGCGGCGGCGAGTTCGAGCAGAGCGACCATGGGGGACTTTGGACGCAAGGGGCAGCGCGGGTCTCGAGTGATATCGTCTTCGACACGGGTTCGCCGCGCTTCGCGGTCGAAACGGGCGTCCACGAGAATCCAGGGAACAAGCGCCGCACCCACTCGGTTCTGCACGCGAGCACCACCGGCGAGGCGGTTCGCTCGCTGCAACTGATCCACCCGTCGCGCACCGCGGCGGCGGTGCCGAGCGTCGTGCCGGTCGAGGCAGAGGGTGCAATCGGTTTGCAACTCGTCGACATGGCGGCGGATCTCCGCGTCGTGGCATTGCGCCGGGTGGACGGTGGTTCTGGCATCGTCTTCGGCGAAGTCGCGACCGACGGCACGATGCTCCTCGTCGAGTCGCCGATCGCGGGTCCACCGCGCGTCCTGTGGGCCGAAGCGGCGACGTTCCTTCAGATTGGCGAGACCCGCGTGGTCGAGTCCGACGGGGTTCCCGACGTGCTCGGGGTCGCGTTCGGAGATCTCATCGCCGAAGTCCTCGCGCGCGGCGCCGTGGAGACGGTGACACTGCGCGATCTACCATTCGTGCCGACGACGGTGGATGGTGCTTGCGGGGTGACGACGCAGGCTCGCGATTCCGTGGTCGCCGTTGTGGGCGCGCGCTCGTTTCGGGTGAGTGGCGCCGCTGGCGATGGCCAGCCCGCGGCGGATCCGGGGCCGACTCGGTGGGTCGCGCCCGGGCAAGTCCTGGAACTCGACGGAAGTCGCAGTTGCGATCCCGAGGGAACGCAACTGGAGTACCATTGGGAACTGATTTCCGCGCCGGCGGGTAGCGCTTGGAATCTGGAGGCGTCGAGGTCGCCGCAACCGCGCCTGCACGTCGATCGCACCGGACCGTTTCGACTGCGGCTCAGCGTAGTGGACGCAACCATCCAAACCGATGGCTCCGTTGGATCGAGCGAGTTGCTGGTCGTTGCCGGCGAACTCTGCGCCGATGGCATCGACAACGACCTCGATGGCCTGTTCGACTCCGAGGATCCAGACTGCGACGCCGGCTTGCGGTGTCCGGGCGACTGTACGGGGGAAGGCGAAGTCACGATCGACGAGTTGATCCGTGGCGTCGAAATCGCACTCGGCCAGCGAACGGTTGCGGCTTGTGAGAGTATGGACCGAGATCGGAACCTGCGGATCACCGTCGACGAATTGATCGGCGCGATCGACGCCGCGCTGCACGGCTGCTCGGAGTAGGTGTATCCGGTCACGAACACTTTTTCGAACTTCCGCGGGGGGGAGCGTGAAATGAGACGAATCTTCATGGCGGCCCTGGTGGTTGTTGGTGCGGGGCTTGCACTTCAATTGGTGCCGCCGCCGTTGCTCACGTTGGCGCGCTATTGGGTGGCACCGGATGCCCCCCGCTTCCAAGATGGCGAAAGCCTGTCGCTCGCGGGAATCGAGACGCCGGTGACCGTCAGCGAATACCGCGACGGCCGCTATCGCATCGCCGCGCGCAACGAATTGGATCTCTACGTCGCGCAGGGATACCTGCAGGCGCGTGACCGTCTCTTCCAGATGGACCTGCTGCGTCACGTCGCGTGGGGCCGCTTGGCCGAGTTCGTCTGTGACGCGCCGTTCGGTGGCGCTCGCGCGCTCGACAACGACCGTTTCAATCGCTTCATCGGGCTCGGTGCCCAAGCCGAGGAACTGCTCGCGTCGTTGAACGCGGAGCAACGCGCGTACATGAATGCGTTTGCGGACGGCGTCAACGCCTGGATCGCCGAGGGGCGGCCGAGTCTCGAACATCGCCTGCTCGAGGTCGAAGTGGAGCCGTGGGGTGCGGTCGACTCGCTCGCCGTATTCCGCCTGTTGATCTTCGGCCTGACGCACAACTATTCGCGCGAGGTTCGCCGCTTGGTGCTCGCCTGTGCAATCGGTCTCGACGGCGCCGAGCGCGTGTGGCCCACGGAGATCGAGTTCGGCCCCGTGTTCTTGCCGCCCGAGGATATCGGCGAGGAACGTTTCGCATTGCCCCCGGCGATCGTTCCCGAGGTGCGCGCGGAGCTTGCGGCCCTCTGTCCGCCGCCGGGGGACCAAGCGCCGCCCGCGGCGAGTGCGACGCCACCAACCGCCACGCTCGGCTTCGTCGAGCTGCTGCGCGAGGGGATCGCGGCGAGCAACAACTGGGTCGTGTCCGGTGCGCACACCGCGAGCGGCGCCGCGCTACTGGCAAACGATCCGCACCTGCCGCACATGAATCCGCCGCTTGCTTGGGGCGTGCATCTCGTCTTGCCGGACCGCGAGGTCGTCGGCTTCACCCTTGCGGGTCTGCCGCACGTGGTCTTCGGACACAACTTCCACGTCGCCTGGGGGGCGACCACGAACAATGTCGACCTGCAGGACCTGTACATCGAGAAGCCCGTGCTGACCGGCGCCGAGTCGGACCCACAGCAAGCGACGCACTACGCGTACGACGACGAAGTGCTGCGCTTCGACGTGCGCACGGAGACGTTTCGCGTACGCGGCGGTGCCGACGTCGAGGCCAGTGTGCGCTACAGCATCCATGGCCCGGTATTGAACGACATCGATCCGTTTCTGCGCGGGCGCATCCCCCTGACGACGCTGCGCAGCCTGCCGCTCGATGATGCCGGCGATGCGCTCGCGGTCGAACGGGCCGGCCGGGCGCGGTCCGCCGATGAACTCGTCGCTGCGCTGACGAGTTTCGATAGCGCCTGCCAGAGTTGGGTTTACGCCGACACCGCCGGCAGCACCGGTTTCGTCAGTCCGTGCCGGGTGCCGGTGCGCAAGGGCTGGCAGGGGACGTTTCCGGTTCCCGGTTGGCTATCGGCATATGAGTGGGACGGTTGGATCGCGAAAGAGAAGTTGCCGGCCGCGCGCGACCCCGAACGCGGCTGGCTGGCGACCGCCAACAACCGCGCGTTGCCGCGTGACCGGTACTTCACGACCTACAACAACGACCCGTCGCCGCCCAGTCGGTATCTGCGGATCGCTGCGCTGCTCGAGCAGAGCGAGAAGATGACCGCCGATGATTTCGCGCGGGCGCAGGTCGATACGGTTCTGCCGCATTGGCCGGAGGTGCGTGCCGAGGTTCTCGCGGCGGTGTGCCGCGCCACCTACGTCGGCGAGGCGCTGCAAGCCCAGCAAGCATTGTGTTCCTGGGACGGCGACCTCGGACCCGACTCGGTCGGCGCGAGCGTTTTCATGCTGCTGCAGAATGCCTTGCTCGATGCGACGTTGGCGGACGAACTTCCCGGCGGCGCCACGGGCGAGATCTGGGACTATGTACAGTCGGTGCCTCTCATCGAGACCCTGGTCGACTGGCAATGGAAACGTTCGGCCGACGACCCGGTGTGGGACGATGTGCGCACGGAAGGTCGCGAGACGCGTGACCAGACGATCGCCACGGCGTTCTCCGCTGCGGTGCGTACGGGCGTCGCGCGCTGGGGTGCTGGAGCACGCGAGTGGCGCTGGGGGGATGTTCGCCCGTTTGAAATCCGCCATCCCCTCGGCGGCGCGAGTGCCGTGCTGGCAGCACTTCTCAACTCGGAGCGCTTTCCCGGCCGCGGTGCGCCCGAGACCGTCTTCAAGAACCAGTTTGTAAGGCGCGACCGCGAGCACATGCACCCTGGGTACGGGCCGGTGTTTCGTATGGTCGTCGACATGGGCGAGCCCACTTCCGGCGGATTCGCCTTGGCAGGGGGCCAAAGCGGTTGGCCGCTGAGCCCGCACTATGGAGATCTGCTCCCTGCCTGGCTCGTCAACGAGATGCAGCCGCTGACTCCGGAGCCGACGACCGCGGTTGCGGTGGTGCGATTGGTGCCACGCTGACGGCGCTGCGCGCGGGCGCCCGTCAGTTCGACGGGGATGACGGTGCCGTGGCGCCGGGGTGACGCGACCACCAAGCGGCCAATGCACTGCCGATGACGGAATGGACCGTCGCCGAGATCGCCGCCGGCAAGGCGGTCATCGGATCCGCGAAGTGGCGCTGCGCCAGCACCGCGCCGAGGCCGGAGTTCTGCATACCGACCTCGATCGAAAGGGTTCGCCGCACGGTTTCGTCGAAGCCGAGAAATCGCCCGAAGAAATGCCCGAGCGCGAACCCCGCTGCATGGAGGGTGAGCACGCTAGCCACGAGCGATGCGCCGGAATCGCGCAGGGTATCGGCGGTTTGCGCGATGATACTGGCACAGATCATGACGATCGCCAGGACCGATACGAGCGGCGCAACCGGCAGCACGTAGGCAACGACGCGCGGCGTCGCGTGGTGCAAGGCGAGTCCGAGACTCACGGGAAGTAGGACGACCTGAACCGTGCTCGTGAACAGGCCCCACGCGTCGACGGGGACGAACGTGCCGGCCAGCCATTGGGTCAGAACGGGCGTGAGCACGATCGCGGCGAAGGTCGACACCATCGTCATCAGTACCGAAAGCGCAACGTTGGCGCCGGCGAGGTAACAGACGACGTTCGATGCGGTGCCGCCGGGGCAGCAGGCGACCAGGATGACGCCCGCGGCCAGTGCAGGGGGCAGGGCGAAGGCAGTCGCCGTCCCCCAGCCGAGAAACGGCATGATCAGGTATTGAGCGCCGACGCCGGCGAGCACGGCGCGGGGCACGCGGCCGACGCCACGGAAGTCATCGATGGAAAGCGTGATTCCCATGCCGAGCATGATCAGCGCGAGGCCCCAGACGATCAGCGGGCCGGAGAACCAGGAGAACCAGGGCGGATGCAGCAGCGCGAGGGCGCCGGCGAGCACGACCCAGAGTGGGAACAGGTTCGTTGCGGCGGCGATGATTCGGCTCATGGACGTCGGTATAGCTGGCCCGTTCGCGCGGAAGCCAGCGGGCCGCGCGTCAGTCGGTACGGTCGTAGCCGAGGGTGCGGAGCCGCTCGCGCATGGCTGCCGTAGTCGCCTGCCGCTCTCGCCGCAGTGACTCATGCGTCTGCCATTGCCGATTGAGGCCCGCGACGAGTTCAGCGAACGCATCTTGTACGGCCGGTCCCGGTGCCGCGGCGAGATTGAATCGCTGTTCTCGGTCGGTTGCGGCGAAGTAGCGCGACTCGAACGGCCAAAGACTGAGCAAAAGCGAGCCGGCGTCATTGTGGCGCAGAAAGCGGCAGCTCGGGCTGTAGGAAAGGCAGCGCGCGGCGAACACCGCTTCGCCCGCGGGAAGATCGCGCCAGCGAAGCAGACTGCGCGAGCTGCGCGGCTTCGCCGACGGGTCGACTCCCGCAAGGTCGTAGATGGTTGCTGCGATGTCGACGAGGCTCACCGGGGCGGCGACGGTATCGTTGGCAACGCCTGCGCCGCTGATGATCAGCGGCACCTGCATCACTTCGCGGTAGAGCGTGATGCCGTGCCCTTTGCCGCCGTGCTCGAAGAATTCGTCGCCGTGATCGGAAGTGATGATCAGTACGGTCTCGTCCGTCTGTGCCGAACTTTCCAGCCGCGCAACGACTTGCGCCAGATGGTCGTCCACCCAGCGGATCTCCCCATCATACAACGCGAGCAGATGCTCGACGTCGCGGGCCGGCATATGCGCATTGATTGACTCGTTGTGAATGAAGTCGCGCGCGTCGACGGTGCCGGCGTACTCCGTATCGAACATCGTCCGATACGGTTCCGGTGCGAGGTAGTCGTAATGCACGTCCCAGTAGTGCAGGAAGAGAAAGAACGGCGCCGCAGCGAAGCCATCGAGTTGTCGCAGGGCCAGGTCGGTGACGACCGGTGCGGTCTCTTCATCAAGTGCGGACATTGCCGCGACCGCCGTCGTGTCGTCGAAGGTGTCGAAGCCGCGGGCAAAGCCGAAGGTGCGACCGACCAGCGTCTCGCTGACGATGCCCGCGGTCTGGTAGCCGTGCTCGCGGAGTACTTCAGCGACGGTGGCAACGCCTTGTGGTAAGCGGTCCAACTCGGTCTGCACCCCATGCTCCAATGCATCCAATCCGGTCAGCATCGACATGTGGGACGGCAGGGTCCAAGGCGAGGTGGCAACGGCGTCGGTGAAGCGCAGGCCCGTTGCCGCGAGGCGATCGATGGTGGGGCTCACCGGCCTTGCGTTCCCGTAACAACCGAGGCGATCGGCGCGCAGGCTGTCGATCGAGATGAGAACGATGTTGGGGGGACGATCGGGCTCGGTGCCGGCGGTCGCGCGCGGTGGCGGTGACGCTTTGGTTGGCATGGGGTCGCGCTCGCTCGTTGGCACGACCACGGCGAGGCCCGCCAGGATGGCGGTACCGACCAGCGCCATCCGCAGCACCGTGGTCGTCCAAGCCGAGGCGGCGGCGATGGCCACAATGCTGACCCCGAGCGCCAGAGCCGTTTCGCGCAAGATCGGCCCGGAACTTTGCCATGCCATCCCCAGGGCCGCGGAATCGGCGGACCCGCCAACCTCGAGCACGGTTGCAAGCACGGCGAGATGCACGATGGCTGCGCCGAAGGCGGTGGTGCGCGCCCAGGCTGCGGGAGTGCGCGCACGACGCCGCGCGAGCAGCAGCAGAAAGAAAAAGCAGAAGGCGATCGGTAGCGCGACCAAGCTGTCGCTGAACAGGGGCAGCTTCGCGCCGAGCCCCGGGCCGCTGAACGAATCGGCGCTGCGCAGCCAGCCGGACAGGCCGACGAGCCAGGCGATCGTGACGCTGACGCCATGTGCGACGGGCGCCGGCAACGAACTCGGTAATACGAGTGTATCGTGGAAGCGCGCGCACAGCAGGGCAAAATCGAGCAGGGTCTGCCCGAGCAGGAAAGCCAGAAGGAACCGAACCCGGGGGTATTTGCGAGCGCGAGTTGTCGTCATCGGTCCTCGGCCGTCGCCCGGTTCGAAAGAGGCGACGGAACTCAGCGTCGCCGTTGGGCGTGGTTCTCCGGGTGTTGCTTTGGCCCGGCCGGTCCCCACAACGCCCGCTTCATGCTCGCTTCGGTCATGTAGCCGAAATGCACCAACTCGATGGTGCCGTCGGCGTCGAGGACGAAGGACGCCGGCAGGGCGGGGACGACATCGTAGGGGGCGGGCAGGGAGCCGTCGCGAACGGACGCCAAGGGAAATCCGATCTCCTGGTCCTCGGCGAAGCGGCGTATCGCCGTCTCGCCGTCGAAGCTGATGCCGAATACGGCCACGCCGTCGTTGTCGTGGTTGCGCAGGAGTGCGTCGATCATCGGCATTTCGACGCGGCAGGGCAGGCACCACGGCGCCCAGAAGTTGAGCAAGACACGCTTGCCGCGCAGTTCTGAGATCCTGACGTTCTCACCGGCAAGGGTCTTGAAGGTGATCTCCGGGCTTGGTGCGCCAACCCATTGCGACTCGATGCGCTTCGTCTGGGAGAGGAGTTGGAGTTGGGCGCAAGCGGTAGGTCCGCCGACAACCAACGCGCCAGCGATCCACATGCATCGCCACCAGTGGTGGCCGGTGCGTGCGACGCGGCACGGATGCGGAGATCGGCGGCGCCCGCGCGCGAACGATTGCGCCGGCTCGGCAGGGTCCACGGCGTCGTTCATCGCGTCGATCTTCACGCGGCGACTCACCGGGGCGAACTGCGCAGCACGCGAAGGTCCGCTTCAACGCCGCGACAGTCGCCGTGGCGCTTGTTTTGGATGATGGCGCAGGCGAGTTCGCGGCGAAGCACCGTTTCGATCTTCGGATGGCTATCGGTCGACAGCGTTTCTCCCGTGAGGGTCGCACCTTCGCTGCGAATCTCACCAATCCCGGGGATGAGTACCGCCGCGCTCAGCATCTCGACATCGCCGGTCGGCGTGTGCAGGGTCCGGCGCGCTTCCATCAACACGCCCTCCTCGAAAATGCCGAGAGGCGACTCGATGCCGTTTACCATGGAAAGTCGAACCCGCTGCGAGATGTCGACGCGGGCGATCAGCTGACCCGTGTCGATTTGGGTGATGCTCGCCGTCGTCCGCGAGCCACTCTCGCCAGCTCGTAGCGGCGCCCGCAGGTGCACGAGCGGCGGATCGTAGGAGCGCCGGATGCCGTTCTCGAGGTCATCTTCGGACAGTAGCTCGATGCGCTCGCCGTCATGGAAGAAGCGCATGCGCCCGGCAAGCGAGCCGTTCTCGCTCACGGTGACCTCGAATTCGTTGTCGCCGGGAAGGATCGACACGTGCTCGACGTGCAGACCCTCCGCCTCGCGCTCGCCGTCGCTGACGCGCTGCCAGATGTAGACGAAGTGGTCGCGGTCATGCAGGGGCATGATATCGGCGAGCGAAACTCCGAGCGGGTCGGACAGGCCCCGGCGCGCCGGGCTGCAGGCGCCAAGGCCGACAACGAGAGTGAGGACGAGCAGGGAGCGTGCGCACACGCGAGCGGTGCTCGGGCGAGGGGATGCCATTGCGGTGATCGATTCTTCGAATCGGGCTGGAGTGGATGTCGACGACGCCATCATTCGCAGGCAAAAGTAGCGGATCGCAACAAGGTGGGGAAGTGCAGGCTGGCGTGGCTGCTCACAAGAGGAGAATCTCGGCGCCGTCGGTCGGCTCGATGACGAAGCGAAAACCCGCGCGCGCCGCCGGATTCACGCCCCGGGGGGCATAGAAGGCTGCGTCGATCCCGGAAAGTACGTGATCTACGTTTTCCCGCGCAACGAGCGCGACGATGCAGCCGCCGAATCCGGCGCCGGTCAGCCGCGCGGCGAGCGCGCCGGAGCCCGTCGCGATCTGTACCAGTGCCTCCAGCGCCGGGCAGCTGATCGCGTAGTCGTCCCGGCAACTCTCGTGCGATTCCGCCATCTTGCGCGCAAATGTGGCGACGTCGCCGGCGCCCAACGCTGCTTCTGCGGCATCGACCCGTTCTGCTTCGCGCAAAACGTGCCGGGCGCGCTCGACGAGCACGAAGTGCTCACCGACGTCGTCGGGCAGTGCAACCGAGGCGCGCAGCGTCGCCAGCGTGACCCCCAGGTGAGCGGCAATGTCGGCGATGCCGTGCGCACCGGCGGGTATCCGCTGGGCAAGTGCCGCAACGATGGCGTCGGCCGGCATTGCGAACACCCGAAGGACGTCGCCCAATACCATCACCTCTCCTGGCGCGCCGCCGAGGATTCGTGCTGCGGCCCACGCGGCAATTCGGCACTCGGCGACACGAAGGTTGTACGCGCGCTTGGCGGCCCCGGCCTTGTCCGCGTGCACGAGGCTGTGGGCGACGACAAACACGTGTCCGGGCGGAAGCGGCACCGGACGATAGCGCAAGGGGCGGAAGTCGATGCGCAATGCGTGCCCGCGGCGTCCGAGCAGACTGACCGTCTGGTCCATGCCGCCGCTCAGCGTGCCGACGTACTGCTCCGCGCGCGGCAGGACATCGGCGAGTTCGGCCGGGGGGACTTCGATCTCATTGGCTGCCAGCAGCGCAAGGGCGTTGGCGACGACCAAGGCCGCCGAGGAAGACAGGCCGGCGCCGTCGGGGACGTTGCCATCGACGAGCAGGTCTGCACCGCGGACGAAACTCGCCCCGATGTGGCGTCGCAGTCCCTGTGCCGCCGCCTTCGAGTAGTTTCCCCAGTCGCCGCCCGTAAAAGGCGCTATGTTCTCGCCGAGGTCATAGGTGCGTTCGCCGAAGGGGCCGCTATTGCGCAGGTGTACGCGGCCGTCGTCCCGTGCCGCGCCTGCGATCAGGACGTTGCGGTCGATCGCCATCGGCATGACCGGCAGGCCGTTGTAGTCGGTGTGCTCGCCGATGAGGTTGACGCGCCCCGGGGCGCGAGCGACGAAGGTGGGCGCGCGACCGAAGGCGCGGGCGGCGGCGTCGACCACGCGGGTGATGCGGGCGCGGTCCGTGTCGGTGCGGTCATCCATGGGACAGTGGGGGCAGTGCGGAGGGAAAGGTCGTCTGTGCGGCGTCGAGATCCTCGGGCGTTCCGACGTCGCTCCAGAAGCCGAGGATCCGGTGGGCGCGAACTGGTAGGCCGTCGGCGATCATCGCGGCGAATGCCTGTGGAAGTTCGTACTCGCCGCGCGGCGACGGTTCCAACCGCTCGGCGTAATCGAAAACGACAGGGGACAACACGAAGACGCCGGCATTGTTCCAACGGGTGGTGGAGGTGCCGGGCGGTGGTTTTTCGACCACGCGGGTGACCGTGTCGCCGTCGGTGTAGACCGCCGCGCCGCGCCAGGGATCGTCGACCTCGTTGATGCCGAGCAGTGCCGCGCATGGCCGGCTGCGGAAGTCGGCGACCAGGTCCGCATAGGCGCCGGGTTCAACCAGGATGTCGCCCCAAGACAGCACGAACGGCGCGTCGCCGATCAGGTCGCGCGCGAGCAGCACTGCTTTGGCGGTGCCGCTCGCGGCGGCTTGGCGCCTGTAGACGAGGCGAATCCCGATGTCCTCGCCGGCGCCGAAGTGCGATTCGATCGCGTCGGCGAGATAACCGGTGATGACGACCGCGCGTTCGACGCCAGCAGATGCCAGGCCGCGCAGAATATGCTCGAGGATCGGTCGGCCCTGTAGCGCTAGGAGCGGCTTCGGAGTGCTCGCGGTGAGCGCACCCATGCGCGTGCCGCGACCGGCGGCGAGAACGAGTGCGGTCAGGCTGGTGGACATCGTCGGCGAATGTCGGCCGATGACCGCAGCCTGTCAAACCCAGGTGCGATTGCACATCGCGGTGGTTTGGACGCCGACGTGGGTGCGCGGTACGGTTGGCAGCGGACCTGGAATTCGGGCGCATCATGTGTAGGGAGCAGATCTCGACCGGGGATGGATGCGGATGCCCGCATAAGCTGCGATAAGTGTCGTAACGCCAACCGTTGCTGGTCAAAAGAAACGACTTCGCGCAAGCGGACATCTGCGTAGCACGCCGCCTGACCCGTGAAGGCAGAAGACGATTACCGAGCGTGCCGCTCACACCCGTTCGGCCCGAGCGATCTCTTTGACTCTCGCGGCCGCATGAGCGACAGTCCCCCGCAATCAGCTCCGCAGGAGGGGGATCTCATGACCCGTACGAGAATTATCATTGGTGTGCTCGCTGGAATCGCTGTCGCAGCAACTTCGCCGGAACGGGCACATGGCGCGCTCGGCGACCTTTTTGTCCAGGTCGGGTTCAATGCCTCTTCCGACCCGAACGACCCTAACACTCCGGGCAGCGAAGGATGCTCGATCGTTCGCGTGCAACCGAACGGCACGGTGAGCGAATGGGTGTCCAACGCCGCCATTCTCACCGCGACCGGCGACAGTAATGTCAACTGCGACGATACCGCGATCACCGCAGCGCCGGACGGGACCCTCTACTTCGCAGAAGACATCTCTCATGCCATCCTTCGGGTATCACCGGCAGGCGTTCTCGACGTATTCGTCACCCAGGCTACGATCGACGCGGTGATCGGCACCTCCTCCGACATCGACAACGGCATGGTTCTCGGCAGCGACGGCCATCTTTACGCCGCGGACGAGGACTGTGATTGCGTCATCCGCATCACCGTTCCCGGCGGCGCTGTCTCCATCGTCGTCACCGAAGCGCAGATCGACGCCGCCATCGGCGGCGCCGGCCCCGATCTCGAAGGCGGCCTGGCCCGCGACGATGCAGGCAATCTGTACTTCGTCGACGACACGACCGACGTGCTGCTCAAGCGCACGCCGGCCGGGATCGTTTCGGTCTTCGCGCCCACGAGCGCCTTCACCGCGGCAACTGGCAATGCCGGTGCCGATCTGGATGTCGCCATCGTCCTCGGGGATTTTCTCTACGTTGCCGACGACGGATCCGGCGGCGATGATGCGATCCTTCGAGTCAACCTCGCGACGGGCGCCGTATCCCTGCTCGCATCGGCAGCATCCATCAATGCCGTCACCGGCAACGACGCTGCCGATCTCGAGGGCGGCCTTGCGCTCGATGCGGCTGGCAACGTCTACGCGGGTGACGATGGTAGCGGCTGCGACAACCCGACATCCGAAGGCGAATGTCCGAGCATTCTGCGCATCACTCCGGCCGGCAGCGTGTCGTCATTCGTTTCGTTTGCGACCCTGGACGCGTTCATCCGCAACCTCTACGGCGATGTTGCGATGACCCTCGAAGGCGGCATGGTCATCCAGCGAGCGGACTTCGTCCCTCCGCGACCGGTCCCTGCCGCAGCGGGCGTCGGCCTGGTGGGCCTGGCGGGAGCCCTGCTGACGTTGGCCGCTCGCCGCTTGCGCGATTGATCCGGCAGTCACCGGCGTTGGCGCCCGTCACGTGGCAGAATGTTCCGCGTAGCGCATGGTGCTGGACAGTTGAAGGTGCCCGCGCTGTGCTGGCCGGTCCCGCGCGGGCCGAGGTGTGTCTGGCGTTCAGGAAGAATGTCTCATTGGGTCCACTCTTCCCCGGTCACTCCGGAGTTGTCCAGAGGGAATCTCGGCTTTGTCTCGCGGCGAACTCACTCGCCGCGTTGCTTCGCGAACATCTTCGCCACCGCCTCATCGATCACGCCGCGGGCAAACTCGCCGAGCGGTGTTGCGCGAGCCCGTCCCCACCAGCGATCCAGCCTGGGATACCGGCGCACTTGATCCAGCACCCCAAAGGCGGGCTGAAGCGTTTCAAAGTAATGGAAGAATGGAATCCAGGCGCAGTCGGCTGCCGAGAACTCTTCGCCACTGGCGAACTCTCCGTCCAAGCGAAAGTGATCGATGTAGCCGAGCGCCTGTCCGATACGCCGAAGCGCTTCGCTTCGTGCCTCGGGTTCGGCACTTGGCAGGAACGGCGCGAAGCTCGGCGTCGAGTAGGTGTCCATCAGACGCACCATCAACCGCGTGTTGGCGCGCTGCCGCGCGTCCCCGGGGAAAAGCGGCGGGTTCGGCACGCAATCGTCCAGGTAACCAAGAATGATCTCGGATTCCGGGATCGCGATGTCGCCATCGACAAGCACCGGAATTTTGCCGATGGGTGAGACCGCCCGCAGGGTGGCGCTGCCGGGCCACCCGTCGGCCTCGTCCACGGCAAGTTCCATTCCTTTGGCCCGGGCGGCGATCATCACCCGGGCCGCGTAAGGCGAAAGCGGAGTACCAAGAAGCTTCATTACATCCGTGTAGACGGAGAGCGGGGAGGAGGCCAGCCCGCCTGGAGGTGTGCGCGACGAGCAGCCCGGTGCGAGTTGGGATTTCAGCAACCTGCTAACTCCGGGATCAAGATTGGCGTCCGGCCGGGTTCGAGCCTAACCGCAGCTCCCTCCAGCGGCGCGCAACCCCATTCCTGCCCACCCGAAAATCATACAGGTGTCCATAGAGAGATTGGCAGGGCCCGGGTCGGCCGAGCGCACTTCCTCGACCGCGTCATCGATCGGCGAGGCCAAGGGACTTCGCCGGCCGGCCCGCAGCGCGTCGAGGGCGCGACTCCGGGAAATCTTCAGCAGCCAGGCCACGGTGGTACCTTTGGCGGATTCGAAGTTGCCGGCCTGGCGCCAGGCCGGCGTATACACCTCGATCGCGACGTCGTCGGCGGCCATCCGATCGCCAACGATGTTCCGACGCGAAGCTCTCGTGCCGTGAGCGAAACGAAGCTTGACGCGCGTGCAACTGCGCCCGAAGTTTCCCGAGCTTACGGCATCACGCGAACTCATATTACATCCCGAGACATGGGCACGCCGCTCGATCGCGAGCTCTCTGAGCTTCGTCCGGTATGTGGCAGCCCAATCATCATGTGGCTTCACGGTCAGGCACGGGAGGAAATAGCGAATGCCATTATCTGATCCGGTCTTATCTTCGGTTCGCTCCAATCCATTCCTGAACGCGGAATCGTAGTCCCTTCGAAGGGGAAGAATGATGGCGGACGATCACTACGGGAAGAACAGCAGATTCGGGATGGTGTCCAGGGCCGGCCTGGCCTGGACTATTCATAAACTGAGGAAGCACCCGCGGAAGAGCGTGACGAATGGAATCATTGCGCCGTCAATCGTCATTGGTATTTCGACAGTGTGTCGATTGCACGGTGCATCGACGAATCTACTCTGGAGGTTGTGGCCCAATGGTTTGCGACGGCAGCAGCTCCGAATGTATGAATATTGCGGGCTAGGTGCGGCTGTCCGACTCGCGGCCGCTGTCGCGGTGCCGATCGCGACGGCCCTTTCCTATTTGGAGCGGCGGCGGGCGCGTCATCAAATACCCCCGCCGAAGGAACGCTCGTTGATCTGCCGCACTGTGAGATCGCACTAGCCCCCCACCAGGGTGTGCGATCGCGAGACACGGAGATCCGAGCGCTTCAGCAGCAGGCTGCCGAGTCGCCTCACCGAGCCGAAATCCTGGAACGACTCGGCTGGGCATTCATCGCGAACGCTCGCGAAACCTTCGACCCCGGGTTCTACAGCGTTGCGGAGTCCTGCGCTCGTTGCATCCTTACCGCAAATCCGGAGCAACCTGGCGGCCTATTGCTGCTTGGCCATGTCCACCACAGTTTGCACCGCTTCGAGGACGCCGAACGAATCGCCCGCCAACTGGTCGAGCTGCGCGGCGAATGGCTCGACCACGGCCTGCTCGGCGATGCGTTGATGGAACGCGGACGTATCGACGAGGCGGCCCAGCACTACCAGATCATGATGGACGTTCGCCCCGGCCCGCAGGCATACAGCCGTGCAGCACACATCCGTTGGTTGCGGGGCGACTTGAACGGCGCCGTCGATTTGATGCGTAGAGCGGTGGCGTCGGTATCACCGCGGGACCGCGAGTCCGCCGCTTGGATGCGAACGCGCTTGGGGCGCTATCTCGCGCAACAAGGGAAATCCGCTGCCGCTGAGGACATGGCGCGTCGGGCAACCGCGATCATTCCGGACTTCCCACCAGCCCTTCTCCTGCAGGGAACGCTGCGACTCGCCGCCCGAAACTGCGCCACTGCGATCGGGCCGCTGCAAAGCGCCGCAGCGGCCAATCCGCTCCCCGACTACCAGTGGGCGCTGCTCGAAGCGCTCGAATCATGCAACCAGAGTGAGCAGGCCGCCAGAGTGCGGGCCGCACTGGTCGCCACCGGTGCGCGTAATGATGGGCGCACGACTGCCCTCTTCCTCGCCTCGCAGGAGATCGACGTCCGTGCGGCGTTGCGCCTAGCGAGGCGAGAGCTGGCGGAGCGGGCCGACGTACACAGCTATGATGCGGTGGCGTGGGCGTTGGCCGTCAACGGCGAGCCGGAAGCAGCCTACCAGGCGTCGAGATCGGCGCTCGCCGAGGGTACGGTCGACGCGCGAATTCTCTACCACGCCGGCGTGATCGCGGCCCAGGTCGGACGGACCGCCGAGGCCGCGAGCCTCCTGCGACGGGCGACGGACATCGACCAGATGCTTCTACCGTCCGAGCGGGCGCGACTGGCTCGGGAGAACGCGAGACTCGTCGAACGCGCAACCACCTGCCCCGAAACCGGCATCAACCCAAACTCATAGGAGGAACTGCAATGAATCGTTCGATCAAAAGGCTCGCTTGCGCCGGGCTACTGGCGTTGGTGTCACCGTTCGCGGCATTGGCGTCGAGCCATATGGACGCGCCCCTGATCACTTTCGACGACGCCGCCAACAGCACCGACGTGTACGCGTTTCGCAGTGCGAGCGACGGCACCGAATACTTGTCGACGGCGTTGGCCGTCTATCCGTTCGAGAACCCGGCATCGGGCCGAACATCTACAACTTCGACGATCAGGTCCGATATGAGATCCACGTCCTCACCGACGACGATCTCGCCGCCGGTCATGCATCCGTGACCTACTGCTTCGAGTTTGCGACGACCTATAAGAACCGGAACACGATTCTGCAGTCGTACCTGGGAGTGGTCGAGAACGTCGACGACGCCAACCAGAACCTGTCGCAGACCTTACACGGTCACCAAGATCAATCGCAGCGACGCCAGCGAGGCCGTTCTCGGAACCGGCACGGTTCCCCCGAACAACCAGGGCATCGCGACCTTGTATTACAACCAAAACGACAATGGTGAGTCGCCCGCCAGGGAAGGCGTCGCCGCCAGTGCCGACCTCGACCGCTACACCAAACAGTCCATCGGGACCTTGTCCGACGGCTCGAAGGTTTTTGCCGGCCAGCGCGATGACGGCTTCTACGCCGATATCCAGGCCGTCTTCGATCTCCTCCAGCTACGCGACCCGGGAGTCGACGCGCAAGGCGGGTTCAACGTCCACACCATCGCGCTCGCTATTCCCCTCAGCACACTGGGCGGCGACCAGCAGGTCGTCGGCGTCTACGCGAGCACCAGCCGTCCGCGCATGTCCGTGCTGCCGATCTGTGTCGGCGACGCCGATGGCGACGGGAGCGTTTGGGTGAACGAGCTGATCCTCGGAGTCAACAATGCGATCAGCGGTTGCCCGGTCGTTCCTCTCGAATACGTCCAGGTGGCGCGCCAGGGCAACCCGCTCTTCAACGAAGGGTTCGTCGCGATCGTCGACAAGGATCGCTACAGCCGTACGACCCCTGAAGTCGACGCCGAAGTCTTCGCCAAGTATGCGCTCAAGCCGGAGCTCGCAGCCCTGCTCAACGCTATCGTCTTCGGCGGCGACGGTCCGGCAATCGAGGAGAATCGGACCGACCTCGCCGGGATCTTCATCCCAGACGTCATCAAGGTCGACCTGTCGACCGGGCCGGCGCGACTCGCCGGTGGTGGAGCGCAACACCCGACCAATCCGGACGACCAGGGCTTTTCTCGACTGAGCGTCTTCGGTGGCGATGCCCTGACCTCGACCTTGCAGGCGGGACTTCCGGGCTTCCCAGCTGGCACCGTTCCAGGCGGCTGGCCGAACGGCCGTCGCTTCGGTGACGATGTGGTCGACATCGCAGTCACCGCCGCGATCAGCGACCTGCGTAACGATCCGCTCGTGATCAACGGTCCAGCCGGGGACAACGTCAACGAGAACGATATCGCTTACAACAAGGTCTTCCCGTACGCGGCCACTCCGCTCAATGGCCGTACTCACTTCCATCACGGGCGATGATAGCCCGGGCGGAGGGTGGAGCGGCGCGCGACATGCGCCGCCCCATCCTTCGCCAACCCCCTACACGGAGATCCGGAGATGAAAAGACCCCTGCGTTCGAATCGATGTAGGATCGCGGTGGTGGTACTGCTCTGCACCGGGGCGACGCTACAGTCCGCCGACGCTCACGATCCCGGCATGAGCTCCGCTACCGTGACAGTCGGAATTGAGCGTGCAAGCGCCGTCGTGGTTTTCGCCGCGAGCGACCTGATCAGCCTCGGTGAGTTCGACCGCAACGGCGACGGTCGGCTGAACAGCGAGGAGATCGCCCAGGCGAAATCCGAGCTGGAAGCCGTTGCGGGCGATGCGCTCGCGTTGCGCATGGACGGCATCCGCGCCGCAGCCTCCGTCGTCGCGATTACCGTGGTGGAAGCAGGGGAAGAGATCGTGATGCGGATCGATTTCGCGCTTCCGAACGCGGTCCCGGCGGAGCCGAGCGGAATCATCGAGATCAGGTCACCACTCGCCGAGCGGCTGCCATACGGGCATCGTGTGTTCGTTCGCTTGCTGAATGAGGACGGCACGGTTCTCCACACCCAATTACTCGACCGAAGCGGCGAGTTGCGCGAAAAGCTAGCAGTCCGTTGATTCCACGCGCGCTGATCCGGTAGCGCTCGTCGCGCAGCGCCTCGGTGCGCATCACCTGGATTCCGTCCAGGTACTCCATGACGATGATGCGATCGCGCGCCTTCAGGCGCTGCGTGGAGTCGGCCTCAAGTGGATTTGATCACGAGCTATTCTGGAGTTCCAAGGCTCCGGACGAGGCTTTGGGCCGCATTCCCGGGCGCGGAGGGTGAGGCGGGTGCCGGCCGGTCCCGCGCGGGCCGAGGTGTGTCCGGCGTTCGGGAAGAACGTCGATTGACAGGGCGTAGATACCTTGATTGCAGCTCCCAACCAGGCGGACCGAGCGTTGACGCGACGGCATGGCGCGACAACCGGCAGAAACACGGTGGCGACGGCCTTGGCGGGCAACGTCCGACACTCGGCGCTATGACGGATTCCGCAGCTAGTCCGGGCGATCCGCATCCGTGCGGCGCGTAGGGTTTTGATCGCGAGTGCGGCGTCGACGTGGCCGTGGCACTTCGCAGTTGCCAAGGTCGCTGCAGCGTTCTATGTGGCGCCAAAGCTCTTCTTGCGGGCTCGTGGACCAGGGCCGCCTGAATCTCGGAGATCTCATGCATTCGAAAACGACAATCCTCCTCGCCTTCTTGCTTCTTTCGCTGGCAGGCTGCGACGGCGATCACGATTCCGCCGAGAACGCCGGCTGCGATCCGCTGCCCGTTCCCGAGGCGGCGATCGGAATTCTCGGGCCCCAGGAGGACGGGTCGTTCCTGGGGCACAACGGCCGCCAAGCCGGCGGTATCGGCAGCAGTGTCGTCCTCAGCGCCGTAGCGCAGGGGTTCGTTGCGCATCCGGTGCTGCCTCTCGCGTACGTGACCGAATACGGCCGCGACGGGCGCCAGATTGAGGTCGTCGATTACGAGCGGGGTGAGGTGGTCCAAGAGGTGACCACGGTAGAGCCGCACGGCAAGGCAGTCCTGAGCGCTGCCGGCGATCGGTTGTTCGTCCCGCTCGGGACGAGTCGGCGGGTGGTGTCCTACGATGTCGGCGTCGACGGTTTGCTCAGCGAAGGACCGAGCGTGGACGTGGGCAACCGCGTGGTGGCCTTGCATGCATCGGCGGACGGCTCGACGTTGTGGGCGGGGCTCTTCTCGGAAGGTCAGCTGGTGGCGCTGGATTTGCCGTCGCTCACGGAGCGGGCGCGAATTCCCCTACGGCAAGGCGCCTGGGAGATTCTCGAGATCGAGAGTCGCCACGAGCTGTACATTTCCAACCTTGTCGGCGCCAGTATCGCCGTCGTCGACACGAACACCGATTCCTTGGTCGCGAACATCGACATTCGCAGCAGTCCCGCCGGACTCGCAGCCAGTAGCGACGGTAGTGTCGTATGGGCTGCCATCAGCGGCAGCGACTTCGTCGTTGCGATTGACACCGAGACGCGTGAGATCACCCACCATGCGTTTGTCGCCGAGGACGACTTCGTCGACGAGAACGGCATTCCGTTGCCGCACAGCAACCCCAACGCTCTGGCGTACGAACCCGCGACGAACCAGTTGTACGTGACTCGCGGAACCGACAATGCGGTCACCGTGCTCGATGCGGACTCGCTCGAGATCGTCGGGTCCTTTCCGACCTCGTGGTGGCCGACGGACATCGAGTTCGGTGCGGCGGCGGGAACCCTGCTCGTGTCCGAGGGCTTCGGTGGCGGCAGCGATCCCGCGCCCGAGGCCAATGGTGAGCGCAACTACATCAATAACGGGACGCTCACGCGCATCGACCTGAGTACGCTCGATCTCGAAGCGACGACGCAGCAGGTTCGCGCCAACGAGGCCAGCTCGATCGACCGTTACCCGTTCGACTGCCCGGCAGGCACCTTTCCCATTCCGACGCGCGCCGGGCAGGTCTCGCCGATCGAGCACGTCATTCTCGTCGTCAAGGAGAACAAGACGTTCGACTCGGTGTTCGGTGACGTCGACATCGCCGATGCCGACGCGGACCCGAGCCTGGTGCGTTGGACCGCGGACATCACCCCGAACCACCGCAAGCTGGCGCGCGAGTTCAATCTGGCCGACCGCTTCTTTCTCGAGGCGCAGGAGTCGGACTCCGGCCATATCTTCACGACGGCAGGCCACCTGACGGAGTTCACGCAGCGCTTCTTCAGCGAAGACGCCGGCTCGCTCGGCATTTCCTGGCCGCTGCGCGACCCGTCGCAGCCGGACCAGGGGAACGTGTTCACGCACCTGATGGACCATGAGAAGTCGATCCGAATCTTCGGCGAGATCGTCGGCATGATGGTGCCTGCGGCGGACGGAACGCAGCCGAGCCGCTTTAGCGATTTTTCGTACCCCGGCGGGCCGGTGATCAACTACGGCGCCCTCGATCGCGACCGTGCCGCCTACGTCGTCGAGCAGGCGCGGACGAAAGGGCTTCCCGCCTTCACCTACATGCTGCTGCCGAACGACCATACCGAGGGCACCACGGTCGGCAGGCCTTCGCCGGAGAGCCACGTCGCCGACAACGACGACGGCCTCGGCATCCTGATCGACGGCATTTCGCACATCGAAGACCTCTGGCAGAAGACGGCGATCTTCATCATCGAGGACGACCCTCAGGGCAGCGGCGATCACGTCAGCAAGGCGCGCTCGTTCCTGATCGTTGCGTCGCCCTGGGCTCGGCGCGGGTATGTCAGCCACCACCAGACGTCGTTCCTATCCGTGCATGCGACGATCTTCCGTATCCTGGGAGTGCCGCCGCACGGCAGGCAGACCGCTGCGGCCGCGCCCCTCTGGGATCTCTTCACGGAAGAGCCCGACTTCACGCCGTACACCCGCGCGCCGCGAACCTACCCGGAGGAAGTCAACGAGGCCGGCGCGTTTGCCGCGCGTGCTTCGGCGCGAATGGACTTCCGCAGCCCGGATCGCAACCCCGACCTCGGCCGCTTGCTCGGTCTCTACCGCGCCGTGAAGCTCGGCAAGATGACTCGAGCCGAGGCCGAGGGGGCCTTGGCTGAGGCAATGGACGAAGAAGACTACGAAGATCTCGTCGAAGAGGCAGTCGAGGAAACCACCGCCTGGGAGGAGTCGCTCGAGCAGTTCGAGGCATGGCTCGCGGAGCAGGGGCTAGAATACACCACCGACGGTCGCGTCGTGCCGATCGACCAAGAGGACCGCTGAGCGACGATTCAGAATCGAATCGTGACCGTGCCGATCGCGTTGATGCCGGGAGCATCGAGCCCCGATCCGTGGATCCGGTAGCGTTCGTCGCCGAGGTTTTCGAGCGCGAGGTTGAGTTCGACGGCCTCGTCTGGACGCCAGCCGCCGCGCACGTTGAACGTGTGCCAACCTGGCGTTCCGTCGCAATCGACCGGCCCGTTCGGGCAGATCCGCGGGTCGGAGCGATCGCCGGCGGCCAGGCGGTCTTGGCGACTTGCGACGCGCGAGAAGAGTTCGACCCACAACGGTCGGTCCGAAGAATTCCAGCGGAGACCGGCGCGGCCGAGCATCGGCGGGATCCGTCGCACCGGTTCGCCGTCGGATTCGCTTGCGCCCTGTATCCACGAAAACTGCGCGGCTAGCGTGAGCCCCGCCCCGAGGTATACGTCCGCCGTGGCCTCGACGCCTTCGATTACGGCGGCGCCGATGTTGCGCCGCTGCGCGAACGTGAGCTCTCCCGAGTCCTGGATGCCGTTTCGGTTCACGTCGTCGAAGCCGGTCCCTTCCGTGGTTCGCTCGATCAGGTTGGCGTAGTCCGAGTAGAAGTAAAGCGCCTGACCCTGGAACCGGCCTGCGGCGAGCTTCACGCCGCCCTCGTAGTTCACGACCTCTTCCGGTTCGAGATTCGGGTTCGGAGTGTCGATCAGGCCTAGATCGGGCTCTTCCCGGAGAACCACGGTGTCGTCGAGGTTCGGCGCGCGGTAGCCCTGCGACACGGAGCCGACGAGACGGACCGCCGGCGTGATTTCGTAGATGGCGCCGACGCTGCCGACGACGGCGCCGAAAGCCTGGTCGACGCGAGCGAAGTCCGGCGGCTGCGCAGCGACCGCGTTGCGGCTGTAACGTCCGCCGAAGATGAGGGTGAGGGGCAGTTCGCCGGTATTCGCTGCGAACGCCCGGACGATCTCGCCGACTCGTGCTTCTGCCTGCAAGTAGGCGCCGAGCGTGTCGTAAGTGGTGTCGTCCGGAAATGCGCCGCGCTGTGCGGTGCTTCTGCCCGTAGCCGTTGACGTGTCGACCCGGTCGGACGTGACTTCGTCGTGGTAGGCTTCGACGCCGGCACTCAGCACGAGTCCTTGCGTCGGGTGGTGATCGACGTCGGAGGTGAACCCGATGGTTCTCGCGCGATCCTCCTCGCGTCGCGTGCGCATCGCCGAAGCTTCGAGCCGGCGGCGCACTTCGAGTTGATCGTGGAACGAAATGGTAGTCCGCCACGTGCCGAATCCCCAGGGCAGTTCGTCGACCGTGTGCTCGAGGGCGTAAAGGCTGCGGCGCTGCGGGTCGAAGAAGAACTCGTCGCCGTTCTCGAAGGCGCCGGTCCGGGGAACGCGGTTCTGCTCGACGCGCTGGAAGGTGAAGGCGAACTCTTGCCCAGCGTCGGTCCGGTACTGGAGACGGAGGTCGCCGTCGAGCTCGTCGTAGCCGGTGTGCGGCTGCTTTGCCGCTCCGGAGCGTAGATCATCGTAGTTGCGAAAGGTGACTCCGCCGACGAGTCCGAACCGACCGAAGTTGGCGCTGGCGTCGCTGCGCACGGTCTTCTCGAAAGCGGCGCTACCGAAGCGCGTGGTCGCCGCCGCGTCGAGATCGAACCCCTTCTCGAAGTCCAGGCGTCGCTTGGTGCGGACGTCGATCACGCCGCCGAGGGCGTCGCTGCCGTAGAGGACGGACGACGGTCCGCGGACGATCTCGATGCGATCGATCGTGAAAGGGTCGATGGTGTTGAGGTACTGGTTCGGCCCGAAGCGGAACGTCGAATTGTTCAGGCGGATGCCGTCGACGAGAACCAGAACGCGGTTGCCGGTTTGGCCGCGAAGGAAGGGCGAGCCGCCGCCGAGGTTCGTCTCCTGGACGAGAATACCGACCTCTTCCTGGAGGGCTTCCGCGGTCGTGCGTGCGGCGCGGTCGAGGATCTCTTTGCCGGAGACTACGGTGGCGAGCTGAGGCACGGTGAACACGGACGACTTGGTGCCGGTGGCGGCGACGACGACGTGCTCTACGTCGTTCGGTGGGGGAGCGGCGAGGGCCGGTTGCGCGACGAAGGCCAGGGCAGACACCATGAAACTGTATGCGACGCCGGCGCGGCGGCGCGCCAAGTGGTCTCTCATCGTCTCCCTCTGTCCGAGCTTTCGATTGTCTTAGCCCAGGGATGCCCAACGGCAAAGAGCGCCTGTTGGTAGGAGTGCAGATCGACGTGTTGGCGTGTCCCGACGGTGGCGGGCGGTTGCGGTTGTTGGCGACGATCGAGGCCTGTCCGCCGGAGGTTCACCGAAGGCGGGATCCGGCGATCGCACCGTGGATCATCGAGCACCTGGGGCTCGAGGTGGAGCCACCGCGGCCGCTGTCGGCAGCCGCGCTGTCGTGGCTGCCAGGGTTCGAGCCCGAGTGGCACGGCGTCCGACTGACTCGGTCCCGCTGCCCATCTTCCGCGGGCTGACACGCATCGCCATGGCGGTCGGGTGCTGAGCTACGCCCGCCTTCCGCCCACGGCCGCCGTGTTCGCCATGGCTGGCGCGAATTCACGCACAATCACCCGTCGCCCCGCCGTTCCCCGCTCTGCGGCACTCTGGCCTGCGTTCCGCGCCCGCTTTGGGCACCCCCACGGTCCGCTTCACTGCATCGGCGCCGGATCTGGGCTTGCCACTCGTTGTGGCGCCGCGCGGGGCGTGCTGTATACTCCGAAGACCCCGAGTCAAACTCTCAATCCCGCGAGTGCGCACGCTTAGGGGTCGGGCCGAGGGAGATCGTTGTCCATTCTTCAACGCCACGCACCCGGCTGAGACAAGGCGCCCGATACGCATCAGGGAGGGAGACATGGAACCAGCAGACTCGCGGATCGATCTCTACCAGGCCCTCGCGCGTCTGCTTCGCGCAGACTCGATTCGCTGCTCGACCGCGGCGGGCTCCGGCCATCCCACCTCCTCACTCTCCGCAGCCGATCTGATGGCCGTGCTGAAGGCCTGCGGCGAGGCGCTCGCCGCCGCCATAGAAGATCTCGCCGTTGTCCCGCGCCGCGAGCGGGACAATGCGCAGGCATAGGGGGAGAACTGCATGCAAATCGGAATGGTCGGACTCGGGCGCATGGGCGCCAACATGGTGCGCCGACTGATGAGCGGCGGCCACGAGTGTGTTGTGTACGATCTCTCGGAGGATGCGGTTGACGCTCTCGCCGGCGAAGGTGCCGTCGGAGCGAAATCCCCCGAGGAATTCGTCGAGGGCCTCGCGCAGCCGCGTGTGGTGTGGCTCATGGTGCCGGCAGCGGTCGTCGACGCCACGCTCGAAACCCTGGTCCCGCTGCTCGCCCAAGACGACATCATCATCGACGGAGGCAATTCCTATTATCGGGACGACATGGACCGCGCCCAGCGACTCGCGGCAGTCGGCTTCCACTACGTCGATTGCGGCACCAGCGGGGGCGTGCTGGGGCTCGAACGCGGATACTGTCTCATGATCGGTGGCGAGCCCGAGGTCGTGCGCTACCTCGATCCGCTCTTCGCGACCCTCGCTCCGGGGCCTGGAGCGCTTCCGCCGACTCCGGGGATCGAGAAGCGAGCCGGCACCGCCGGACGAGGCTATCTGCACTGCGGGCCGAACGGTGCCGGCCACTTCGTGAAGATGGTGCACAACGGCATCGAGTACGGCATCATGGCTGCGTACGCGGAGGGGTTCAATATCCTGCGCCACGCCGACGTGGGCACGCGGGATCATGCGGCGGACGCGGAAACCACGCCGCTCAGGAGCCCCGAGTACTATCCGTTCGATCTCAACCTTCCCGACATCGCCGAAGTGTGGCGCCGGGGTAGTGTGATCGCATCGTGGCTGCTGGATTTGACTGCGGCTGCGCTGGTCAGGGATCCGACGCTCTCGAAGTTCGAGGGCCGCGTATCCGATTCCGGCGAGGGGCGGTGGACGATCCAGGCGGCCATCGACGAAGCCGTGCCCGTGCCGGTGCTCAGCGCGGCCCTCTACTCGCGTTTCAGCTCGCGAGGCGAGGCAGAGTTTGCCGACAAGCTGTTGTCCGCGATGCGATTCGAGTTCGGCGGGCACGTCGAGAAGGAATCATGACCCCCGCCCGTTCCGACGCGCTGGTCTTTTTCGGTGCTACGGGAGATCTCGCCTACAAGAAGATCTTCCCCGCTCTCCACGCAATGGCCCGACGCGGACACTTGGACATGCCCGTCATCGGCGTTGCACGATCGGGATGGACGCTCGAACGGCTCCAAGCGCGTACCCGCGCCAGTATCGAGGAGCACGGTGGAGGTGTCGATGCGGCGGCCTTCGCAGAGCTCTCGGCACGGCTGCGCCTGGTCGGCGGCGACTACGAGGATGCCGCCACGTTTGCCGCTCTCCGCGAGGAGCTCGGCGACGCGAAGCACCCGGTACACTATCTTGCCATCGCCCCGAGCATGTTCGCCACTGTGGTGGAGGGACTCCACCAGTCGGGTTGCGCGCGCGACGCCCGGGTCATCCTCGAGAAGCCCTTCGGTCGTGATCTTCCGTCGGCGCAGGCCTTGAACAAGACCCTGCATACCGTCTTCGACGAGACGTCGATCTTCCGGATCGACCACTACCTCGGCAAGGAGGCGGTGCAGAACCTGCTCGTGTTCCGCTTTGCCAATACCTTTCTCGAGCCGATCTGGAACCGCCACTACGTTGAGAGCGTGCAGATCACCATGGCCGAGAGCTTCGGTGTGCAGGGGCGCGGCGACTTTTACGAGCAGGTAGGCGCCATCCGCGACGTGATCCAGAACCATATGCTTCAGGTGGTGAGTTTCCTCGCCATGGAGCCGCCGGCCGAGACGCATGGAGAGGCCATGCGGGACGAGCAGATGAAGGTTTTCCGGATGATCCGCCCTTTGAGCCAGGACGACCTGGTCCGTGGGCAGTTCCGTGGGTATCGGCAGGAGGCGGGCGTGGCGGCAGACTCGCAGGTCGAGACCTTCGCCGCAGTACGGCTCGCCATCGACTCCTGGCGCTGGGAGGGAGTGCCCTTCTTTATCCGGGCCGGCAAGTGCCTGGCCGCGACGAGCACCGAGGTGCTCGTCAAGCTTCGGCGGCCGCCACTCAGCAAGCTGTGCCCGGACGAGACGAACTACGTGCGCTTTCGGCTCAGCCCGGACGTTACCATCGCGATCGGTGCACGCGTCAAGCAGCCCGGCGAGCAGATGTTGACCGAGCCGACCGAACTCAGGGTGGTCAACCAGCCGAACGGTGACGAGATCGGAGCGTACGAGCGCCTGCTGGGCGACGCCTTGGCGGGCGACGCGACCCTCTTCGCACGTCAGGATGCGGTGGAGGCGGCATGGGAGATCGTGCAGCCGATCCTCGGGACCTCCATCCGAGTGCACGAATACGACTCGGGGACCTGGGGCCCGCCCGAGGCGGCACAGCTCGCGGAACCCTCCGGTGGCTGGCACTGCCCGGAGTGCGCGGAACCCACGCCGTGACAGGCAAATACCCGGTGGCGGCCGCCCCCCCGGCCGATGAGACCGCCGACCTCGAGAATCCGCGCACCGATATCGAGGTGTTGCCCACCCCTGACGCGCTCATGCACGCCGCAGCCGAACGGTGGGTCTCCGCCGCCGCTCAGGCGATTGAAGTATCCGGTCGCTACGCGGTGGCGCTGGCGGGGGGCTCCACCCCTCAGAGCCTGTATGCGCTCCTCGCAGCCGACCCGTACGCCTCCGCAGTGGACTGGTCCCGAGTCAACGTTTTCTGGAGCGATGAGCGCTGCGTCCCACCGGACGATCCGCGGAGCAACTACCGAATGGCCAGGGAAGCCCTGCTCGCACGCGTGCCCATTCTCGAGGAAAACACCTTCCGCATCCGTGGTGAGGACGAGCCTGCCGCCGCCGCAGCAGCCTATGAGCGCGAGCTACGCGAGTTCTTCGCCACCCACGACGGCCCGCCGCGCCTGACGCCCGGCTCGCGCTTCGACCTCGTCCTGCTCGGCATGGGCGAGGACGGGCACACCGCCTCGCTCTTTCCGGGAATGGCTGCCCCTCGCGAGGGCTCTCCATGGGTGAAGGTGGTGCATCTTCCCGAGGGTTCCATGTCGCGGGTGACGCTCACCCCTGGGGTGATCGACGCCGCGGCCGAGATCGTATTCCTGGTCTCCGGGCGCGCGAAAGCCGCGACTCTGCAGCGGGTGCTCGAGGGCCCGTACCGACCCGAAGCGCTGCCGGCGCAGATCATCGCCCCGCGTGCGGGGCGCCTGCGGTGGCTCGTCGATGCAGACGCCGCGGCAAATCTCGAAGCGGACGGGCGTGGACGATGACGCCCTCCACCAAGACCCGAAATCAGGTCGTGTTCCTCCGCGACGTCGACAACGCACTGCTCGACAACGACCAGGTCGCGGCCGAGCTCAGGAGCTACCTCACGCGCGAGCTCGAAGCGGATTGTCAGGAACGGTACTGGGAGATTTTCGAGTCGGTGCGTTCCGAGCTGGGGTATGCCGACTGCGCTTGAGACGATGACGAACGCGCAGACGGCCCGCGAGTGGAGCCTTGCCGCGTTGCGGGACGAGCAGGCGGTGGCCAGGCACTTCGTCGCGGTGTCGACCAACGCGAGCGAGGTGGCGAAGTTCGGCATCGACACGGCGAACATGTTCGGATTCTGGGACTGGGTCGGCGGCCGGCACTCAGTGACTTCGGCCATAGGTCTCTCGACCATGATCGCCATTGGGCCCGAGCACTTCCGCGCCATGCTGGCGGACTTCCATGCTATGGACGAACACTTCCGGACGGCGCCCTTCGAGCGCAACCTGCCCGTGCTCATGGGGCTGCCTGCCGTTTGGTACACCAATTTTTTTGGTGCAGAGACGATCGCCGTTTTCCCATACGACCAGTATCTGCGGCGCTTTCCCGCGTATCTCCAGCAGCTCACGGTGGAGAGTGCCACCGAGCCGAAGCTCGCACACGACAGCTCGACCAACACGCTCTTCCGGCACTACCGCCAGCGGCGGGCAGGCGGGGCACGAGGACGGAGCTCGCGGACTGGCAGACCTCCCGGGGAAAAATGAGCGAGCCGTCACCGATCCCGGAAGATCTCGATAAACTTCAGCGGGACACCGTCGGATACTTCCTCCGCGCCGCGAACCCCGACAACGGGTTGATCGCCGACAGCTCGCGGGAAGGCGCCCCGTGCAGCATCGCCGCCACCGGGCTCGGCCTCGCCGCCTACGTCGTCGGCGCGGAGCGAGGCTTCCTCCCCCGTCGCGAGGCCGCCGCGCGGACGCTGGCCGCGCTGCGGTTCTTTCGCGACAGCCCCCAGAACGAGGATCCGGACGCCACCGGCCATCGGGGCTTCTACTACCACTTCCTCGACATGAAGACCGGCCGGCGCATGTGGCAGTGCGAGCTGTCGACGATCGACACCACGATCTTGATCGCCGGCGCCCTCACCAG
>Ga0163144_10003597_pt1 | contig 35277 bp, 19 predicted proteins | sample OliLak19BULKMAT1_FD_123175 | JGI IMG/M metagenome (GOLD analysis project Ga0163144, IMG submission 123175) | Freshwater microbial mat bacterial communities from Lake Vanda, McMurdo Dry Valleys, Antarctica - Oligotrophic Lake LV.19.BULKMAT1 | ecosystem: Environmental > Aquatic > Freshwater >...
CGCAGTTGAGGCCGCGGGCGTAGAGCGTGCCGCCGGGATTCACCGTCGGCTCGGCCATGCAGTCCTCGAGGAACATCGCCCCGGTCCCTTTGGCGGTGTTGGACAGCGAATTGGCGGCCCAGGTATCGTTGCCGCGCGGCGGGCTGCCGACTCCGCAGAAGCGGATGACCATGTCGCGCGAACTGTTCTGCAGGAAGTTTCCTTCGAAGACACGGAAGTGCTCCCAGGTGACCGCCTCCTTGCCGTCCTCGATGATCCAGCCCGGGGAATGGGGATCGAAACCCTTGGCGGCTTTGATCTCGACGCCGAAGCCGATGAACTTGCGCACGTTGCCCCGCACGATGACCGTCTTGGTCATGGCGTAGGTCGGCCCGCGTGGCGCGCCCTTGGCGACCGTGCTGGGAAAGTAGACGACGGTCTTGTCGGTGCCGATGGTGGCATCGATGGCCTTCTGGATGGCCTCCGAATCGAGCCCGTCGACCTTCACCCATTTGCTGAAATCGTTGGTGTGGTAGGTCGGGGTCTCGCGAATCGGCAGATTGAGCGATCGGCCGGGATGGGGGTAGAGCGACTGCACCGGTGCAGTCATGTATTCATCGATCTTGGAGCCGGTGGTGCTGGTGCCGTTCCAGTCCACCATCTTCCCATAGCCACCGACGGTGACGTTGCGGGCGAACAGGTAGCTCTTGTCGCCGGAGCCGGCGATCGCGGTCGCTGACGCGGCTCCGCCGGTCAGGCTGCTATCGACGAGGACGATGCGGTTGTAGCCATGCTGGCCGAGACTGACGATGGCCGGCACGCTGTTGACGCTGGTCAGACCACGGATCACGCATTGGTTGTCGTCATTGCGGAAGGCGATTGTGCGCTGGTTCTTCAACGTGATGTGTTCGAAGGTCATGCTGTATTGGGGATGCGCGACGGCGATGCCGACATCGAAACCGGTGATCTCGACGTTCTTGATCAAGGCCGGTCCCGGCCAGTCGCGCAGCATGCTCAGACCGATGGCGCCAGCGCCCTGGGGATCGCTGGTGCGGATGGTGACATCGATCACCGAACCGAAATTGCTCGCCATGTAGTCGATGCCGACGGCGCCCGGATTGCCGGCGCCGACATCGACGGTGAGATTGCGGAAGAGGTTTCCGAACGCCTGGTTGCCGCCGCCGTTGCTGTTCTTGGTGCGCCCCTGCGAACCGGCGCTGATCACCGCCTTGGGCATGGCGGGATCGCCGAATCCGGGGCAGCGATCCTTGAGCTTGATGATGGTCTTCTCGCGGTCCTGACCGATCACCACCATCGAGCACTGCCAGGTGAGCTTGCCGGATTTGTCCGGGGTGCGCGAATCCCAGGTGTCGCTGACCAGGTAGGTGCCGGTGGGCAGGTAGACCAGCTTGCGCGGCCAGCAGGAGATCGCCTCGACCACCGCTTTCTGAAGGGCCTGGGTGTCGTCGGCGGCGTCGTCGGGGATGGCGCCGAAGTCGGCGGCGGACAGCAGCCCAGTGTCAGGTGGGAACCGCAGTTCCTCGGCATCGGCCAGTGTCACGCCGGCGAGGGCTGCGCAGACCAGGAGCGCGCGCGCGCCGATCGCGGCGCCGCGGCCGGCATGCGGAACATCGCCTGGGATGCGGTCCAGGCAGCGTCGGGAGGGGATTCGTGCTGGTGGCATCGGAGGCCTTCGCGGGTGGCAGGCGGCAAGCGCTGCGGTGATCGTCAAGACGTTTTGATAACTTCTACAGTACGGGTCCGCCGTGATCGCGTTGCCGCGTCCACGCCCAGCCGGGCGCCACTGTCGAAGGCTCAGCGGCGGAGATCGATGACGAAGATCGGTTGGTCTGCGGGAATGGTCAGCGCGCCATTGGCCACCACACCCTGGCCGATGTCGCGCATCTGCCAATCGCGCAGGGTGAAGGCCATGCCGGTGATGTCCGGACAGGTGATGGTCACGCCGACGCGGGCGACCAGGACGGGGGTCGTACCGGGTTCGGCCGCCCAAGCGCCGAAGAATTCCTGCGGTGGGACGTTCTTGGGCCCGTCGCGGTGCATGCCCTGGGTGCTCTTGGTCAGATCAAGCTTGTAGCCGGTGTTGAAGCTGGTGCTGACCGCCGACACCACCGCCTTGGAGCACTGGGCCAGCGGCTTGCCGTCCTGGCTGGCGACGATGACGGCGACGTAGTTCTCATCCGCGGTGACGGGATAGGCGATCCCGGCAGGATTGCTGACGGTGATAGCGGTGAAACTCGCCCCGTTGGCAAAGGTCACCGGCGTCGTGCGCTGGCCGTGGAAGCCGACGTAGCCGATCACTCCGGGGGCGTCGAACAGCAGATGGCCCCGGCTCCAGTCGTATTCGATGTGGGCGTTCGGTCGCACCGGATTGGGGGCATAGATGTCCTCGTGCAGCGATGGTCCGATGATCGCATCGTCCTCGCGCGAGGGATCGATCACCACCTGGACGCCGTAGCGATAGCAGGTGGGGATGAATCGCCGTCCGAGATCGCCATAGCTCTTGCCGTAGCTCATGCTCGCCGGGTCGTAGAGGCTCTTGCGACCGAAGATGAACGTGGTCGGCGCCGGCGCCGGCGGCAGCAGGCTGCGTTTGAACGTCTCGGCACAGGCCTTCATCGCCGACAGTTGCACCTCGTCCTGGCCGAAGCCGAGGTAGTCGTGCCAGATGTGGAGCTGGCGACCGAAGGGATCCGGCAACGCGGAATCGATCGACGAGTCGTAGGTATGCCAGTTGACGATGTCCCAATCCTGGATCGCCCCGAGCGCGGCGATGCGGTAGGGGAATTCGGCGCGGTATTTGGTCCGGCAGTCGATCTGGGTCTCGTAGACGAAGAACGGCTTGCCCTTCTGGCGGCCCTGCTCGACCCAAGGCACGTTCCAGCACAGGCGCGGCGAGGACTCCAGACCGCTGATGAACGGCCAGCGCTTGCTGGTGGGATCGTGCGCCATGCCCTTGATGTAGGTGTCGCAGACCGAGGCATCGGAGAATTGGAACATGTAGCCGGACTGGATCTGGTAGCTGTTGCCGGTGTCCCAGATGCATGGGCTCAGCTTGCAGCTCTTGCCCCAGGTCTTGAGCGCATCGGCCATGCGCTGCTTGTGGGCGATGAACAGGTTGGTGAGGAACTCGACCACATCCTCGCCACGACGGCGGGTGAAATCACCGGCCGAGAACGGCTTGGCGATGCCACGCAGCTTGGCGATGGCCTCTGGGTTGGTGTCATTGGCCGCTATCACCGCCGGCTGCGGCGTGCCCAGCGGCAGCAGCATGATACTCTTCTGCGCCAGCGTCTCGCCGGGGACCAGGAAGCCCCAGGCGGCAACCAGCTTGTCCTCGCTGCCATATTTTCTCGCCAGGAAATCGCACCACAGCGTCAGCAGTTCATTGCGGAAGAAGGCCGGCAGCTTGCTCCATGACCAGCCACCGAACATGTTGGCATACCACCATTCCTCGTTGGCGAGTTCCCACACCACCATCTGCGGATCGTCGGCCAGCGGCAAACCGCCCTTGTAGTGATTGCGGAATTGCGCGTTCTTGCGCATCTGCGCCAAGCCGACGGCCTCGATGCGCTTGTCCCAGATCCGGGCGATGTTCCAGATCCGCACCGGTTTGCCGCCATTGGCGGTGCCCCACTCCGTCATCGCCGCCTTCCAGGCGTCGGCGGTGGCAGGATCGTCGATCACGCCGACATCGTCCGGGCTGACCGTGCTCACCGCCTGCGCCATGGCCTGCCAGACCTTGATGCCTTTGCGGTCGAGGCGGTCGAAGTAATAGGCGATGAGATCGGAGTTGGAACCGTCGCCCACGGTGTAGCGGTCGTCGGCGATGGAGTGCCAACTGCGCAACAGGTTGAAGCCGAGATCGTCGATGCGCTGCACGGTCAGGTCGATGTCAGCGCGCGCCTTGACGATCGCCTGCTGGCGCGCCTCGCCGCTCAGCTTCTGGTCGACCAGCTTGAAGGGTCCGCCGATGAATCCCCAATAGCGCACGCGCTGGTCGCCGAGGCTGAGGTGGCCATCGCGCACCTGGACATAGGCCGCATCCGGCGCCAGCGCCGCGGGCTCGCCGGCGGCCAGCGCGCCGACCACCAGGATGCAGGCCAGGGAGCGGAGCGTCATCGGTCGTCCTTGGTGCGGTCACGTACAGGCGGAGCTGGCGGCATGGTCGGGTCGGCAGCGGTGGTGGACCGGACCACTGCCGGATCGTCGCCGTCACCGAGGACGAACCGTCGATGGCTGGGATGATGCCGGCCTCGACGACCCGGTCGAGACGGTCATCAAAACGATTTGATCGGCGCCTATGACACACCTGGCCCCGTTCGCGCTCCACCGTCGGGTCGGCGTCCGGGGGATTCCCGGCTAGGCCAGGGCGTCACCCGTGGTACCGTCGTCCGCCATGCCGGTGACGGTCAAGGATGTGGCGAAGGCGTCGGGCATGTCGGTGCCGGCGGTGTGCCAGATCCTCAACGGCACGGCGTCATACCGCGAGGAATCGATAAAGAAGGTCAACGACGCGGTGCGTCGTCTTGGCTATCAGCCCAATGCCCATGCCCGGGCGATGAAGCAGGGCCGCTTCGGTTCCTGCGCACTGGTGCTGCCGGCTGGCCATGAAGCGGCCTGGCTGCCACGCGGACTGCTCAAAGGGCTGGAGAGCGCCCTCTCCGCTTCGGCGTCCGACACCCATCTCGTGCTCGCGCACCTGCCCGATCCGGCGCTGATCCCGACCAGCAAGGCACCGAAGATCCTCAGCCAATGGATGGCGGATGGCCTGATCATCGTCCACTCGCCGACCATTCCCGCTGCGACGCTCACCTTGCTGAAGCGCAATCGCATGCCCTGCGTGTGGCTGAACGTCGATCATCCCTTCGACGCTGTACGCCCGGATGACCGCGCCGCCGGCCAGGCCGCCACCGAGATCCTGCTGAAGCTGGGCCATCGGCGCATCGCCTTCGTTGATTACAGCCGCGAGGAGGGATCGCCGGCCTGGCACTACAGCAACCTGCATCGCTGGGCGGGCTATGAGCAGGCGATGATCACGGCCGGTCTGCGTCCGCGCTTCATCGGCGGCAATATCCAGAAGGGGGCGCAGGAATTCTCGCGTTCATGGCTGCACCGCGAGGATCGTCCGACGGCGGTGGTGGTCTACGAGGGGGGGACGATGGCGCCGATCCTGCTCGGCATGGCCTACGAAGGGCTCCATCCCGCCCGCGACCTCTCGCTCATCACCTTCTGCGACGACACCTGGGTCGGGCGCATGAGCCTCGACGCGATGATCATTCCCGGCCGGGCCATCGGCGAAGCCGCTGCGCACATGCTCCAGGCCAAGATCGCCAAGAAATCGCGCTATCCCACCCAACCGATCGCCATGACCTACGGTGCCGGTTCCACCGTCGGCGCGCCGTCGGCTTGACACAGCCACGACGCTGGACCTGCCGATCCGGAATTGGCCGGATCGCAACTCTGACGGTCGCCAAAAAACTCGTAACTGATCAGATCGGGACTGCCGAAATCGGAATAGATTGGGTCCCAATTGGCATGCAGCCGCGATGGTCCGCTGTGCAGGCATGGGCCGCTCGCGACGACAACGCGTCTCCTGCATCAACGTAGGAAAGGAACCTCGTCGCGGAAATCCGGCACCGGCATTCCAGCGATCCTGACCCACTGCGGTCACCATCCGGAACCATGGGAGAATCAGGGATGAACGCTCCGATCGACGAACGCCGCCTCGGCGCACGAGGAATGCCCCTGCTGTTTGGGATTCTCACACCAGCCGTGTCACGCCTCCTGCTCGTCCAGCCGTGGCTCCTTGCCGGTCTGTTGATCGCCGGCGTGAGTGCCGGCGAACGGCCGAACATCGTGGTCATCCTTGCCGATGACCTCGGCTATGGTGACCTGCGCTGCCTGAATTCGGACAGCAGGATCGCCACCCCCCACCTCGATCGGCTGGCAGCCCAGGGCATGCGCTTCACCGACGCGCATTCCGGCTCAGCGGTGTGCACGCCCACACGCTACGGCCTGCTCACCGGGCGGTATGCGTGGCGATCGCGGCTTAAGAGCGGAGTGCTGGGCGGCATGAGTCCCCCGCTGATCGAAGAAGGTCGGCAGACCATCGCGCACCTACTGAGCACGCGCGGCTACGCCACGGCGTGCATCGGGAAATGGCACCTGGGCATGTCCTGGGTTCGCAAGCCCGGCACGCCGCCGTTCGACGATCGCATCGAGAAGGGGCCGGAGGGATGGAATGCCGATTTCTCCCAGCCGATCCTCCGTGGGCCAACCAGCGTCGGCTTCGATCGCTTCTTCGGCATCAGCGCGTCCCTGGACATGGTGCCGTATGTGTTCATCGATGGCGATCGCGTCGCCGGGATTCCGGATGTTGATCGCTCATTTCCGATGATCGCCGATGTCGAGGTGACGCACGGGGCAGCCAATGACCGGCCAATGTCCCGCGCCGGCCCCGGCCTGACCGGCTTCACGGCTGAAGGCGTCCTGCCCGCCTTGACGCACGCCGCAGTGGCGTGGATCGGCGATCAGGCCGCCGCCAAGAAGCCTTTCCTCCTCTATCTGCCGCTCGCTTCGCCGCACACGCCGATTGCTCCAACGGCAGACTGGCGCGGCAGGAGCGGTGTCAGTACCTACGCGGATTTCGTCATGCAGACCGATGCCGCCATTGGTGAGGTGATGTCCGCCCTGGAGCGTTCCGGCAGCAGCGCGAACACCCTGGTGATCGTCACCAGCGACAATGGTTTTTCGCCCGCGGCGGACCTCCAGGCCCAACTCGCGAAAGGGCACAATCCGAACTGGAGATTCCGCGGCACCAAGGCCGACCTGTTCGAAGGCGGTCATCGCGTGCCCTTCCTGGTGCGCTGGCCGGGCGTCGTCGTTCCCGGATCCAGCAGCGCGCGTCTCATCGGCCTGATGGATATCCTGGCGACCTGCGCTGCCGTGACCGGCACGGCGTTGAACGACACCACTGCTGAGGACAGCATCAGTTTCCTGCCCGGATTGCGCGGGGATGAGACCACCGCTGTGCGCAGCGAACTGGTGCACCATTCCATCAATGGTTCCTTCTCCATCCGCGTCGGGCGCTGGAAGCTGCTGCTGGCAGCGGACTCCGGCGGCTGGAGCGCTCCCAAGCCAGGGTCAGCCGTGGCGGCCACCCTGCCGCGCGTGCAATTGTTCGACCTGGATGCCGATCTGGGCGAAACCACCAACGTCCATGCCCAGCATCCCGCGGTCGTCGGCGAATTGATCGCACAGCTTGAACGCGTGGTGTCCGCCGGCCGGACCTCCGCAGGCGCCGCGCAACCGAACCACGGTCGCATCGATATCTGGCGCGGTCAGCCGCCGTTCACGCCATGAGATCGCCTTGGCTGGCGACATGAGCAGGCGGTATCCTTCGCGACTGCCGGACGGCGGGCGGGCGGAGCCGCCGCAGGCATTCGTACTCCCCGGGATCACCATGGCCAAAGCCGCACCTCGTTCCGCTCGCGCATCAGCCTGCCTCATCCTGCTCTGCGCAGCTCAGTTCACCGCCGTCCATGCCGCGGGTGCGGAGCCGGCGATGGTCGCCATCTTCACTGGTGGCATCAACAACCGTCACGATCTGACTCGCGCGAATGCTGCCGATTGGCCCACGGTGGCGACGCACGCAGACGGTTTCTACCTGCATCCCAACGGCTGGTTCGACGCTGCCGCAGGCATGGGCAGCAAAGAGATCGCGGCGCGTTCGCAACTGCTGGACAACTTCCGCAGCAAGCGCTTCATCGTCGAAGACAGTTTCGATGGCGTCTGGTCCGCCTTCCAGAAGGGCAATGCCGCGATGCCGCTGCGCCACATCAACGGCATGGTCGCGAACAAGTTGAGCGTGCAGAGTCTCCGGCCGGAGTACGTCTGCGTCGGCTGGACGCCCAACGTCGACATCAAGGATATGATCGCGCTTGATCCCGATGTTTTGGCCAAGCGCTTCGCCGATGCCACCAAGGTCATCCGCGATGCCGGCATACCGGTCTACTGGCTATGGACTCCGGTCTCCCGGCCAGCGGAAGCGATCAAGGTGCGCGCACTGGTCCCCGGTTCGACCATGCAGAAATGGGAATACATGGCGGTCAAAGGCCTGGCCAGCGGTGTGAGCTTCGACATCCCGCCCGGCCACGTCATGCAGAATGGCGGTCCCACCAAGGTGGCCATCGACTGGTACATGCACGAGATGATCCCCCGCTGTCGAGCCCGAAAATTGAAAACGATCTGGCTGTGCAACGTCATCCACAGTTCGCAGGAGGTCTTCAGCGGTGCGGTCGAGCGCATCATCGCCAACAACGCCATGGCCGACACCCTGATCCCGACAAATTTCGGCAGCTACACCTACCCGGCGACACCCGAAGTCGACCAGACCGGGAAGGCGAATACCCAGACCACCTCCGGGACGGTGCTCTGGGCACTTCAGCGTTTGCGCGGTGTGAGCATCATCCGACCATCGCCCCAACCGACGACAGCGGCACCCTGACCGGCCAATGCGGTCAGACCCTCATGGCACCAGCGCGAAATCGCTGGTGCCGGTCAGGCTGGTGTTGCCCAACGTATCCACGATCCGCACCACCACGCGCTGACCCACCAAGTTGGCGAGCATGGTCACGGTCGCGCGCCATTGAGCGGTAGCGCCGACGAGTTGCTGGGCAGCGACCAGGGTGGGCGTCCCGCCGATGCCGACCACAGCGGTCGCTACCGTCACCGGGGCAGGAGTCCCGGCGTCCGGGGCCACCCGCATCGCTGGCCGACGCGGTCAGCGTCTGCGTGCTGCCCGCCGTCAGCGTCGGCGTGCCGGTCTGGTTCAACGTCACCGTCGGCGCCGCGTTGCCGTTGGCCGCCTGCACCACCACGGTCACTGGCGCCGAAGTGGTCTGACGTCCCGCTGACTCGCGCGCCACCGCAGTCAGCACATGGGTCCCGACCGACAGCGCTTGACCGTCGAGCGCGGATCATCGTTCTGCACGTTCGCCGGACTGTACGGCGAACCATTGTCCAGATACTCCAACGTGGTCAGGTTGCCGTCGCTGTCCGTGGCCGAGCACCGGCTGGCTCACCAGGGTTGTGCGTCGCGCGCCCGGAATCGGGATGTGAGAGCGCTCTGAAGCTGGGCGATCAGATCGCCGGGCCCCGTTCGCTGGGTCTCCGGGGAAAACCCATCTGCTGCGGAACTGCTCGACGCAGCCCCACCAGTCACCAGGCTCACCGACACGTCGGGGGAGACGTGGTCGATCGAACTGACTCCGGTGGGCAGCGGCGGTGGGCTGCTTCCGAATGCGCTCTCGGCCGGCCCGATGAAGTCCGGGACGAAGCCGGCATTCACCGTGAGCAGCACCCGGTCGACCACGACGCCGTCTTCGCGCATCCACAGGTTGAGCGTGTGCAGCCCGACGGTCGCGACGTTGATGGTCCGCACCACGCCCCCGGTGGCGGCATTGGTGTTCTTCCAGGCGTAGGTCGTGGCCAGGGTCACGTTGTCGGACGCTGTCGTCGCGACGCCGTCGAGTCCGATCGACACCGAATTGTCTGCGGTGGTCGCACCCAGGCCGCGGATCCAGATGAAGTGGGAGCCGGTCCTGGTGAAGGTGACCGGGAAGTCCACCCGCGGACTGCTGCTGACGAGGTTGGCGATGTCCACCGTGATGCCGGTGTTCGCCAGCGCCTGCACGGCACCGGTTCCGATGAATCCGGACGGTGCCGTCACCGTCTGCCAGCTCTTGCCGCCGACGGAAACCCGGGTGCCGCGCGTGCTCTCCGCTTCGATCACCACCAGACCATCGCTGCCGCTGTCCTGCTGGAAACTGCCAGCCGCTGGCGCTGCCGCAGTCCCCGACACCGTCCAGTTGGTCGGCGATTCATCGGCATCGTTGGTGGTGAACGACACCGTGAACGACCACGCTGCCGCCGTGCTCGGCGTCACGCTGACCACCATGCTGGTCGTCCCACCCGCCGCCACGCTGGCAGCAGGGGACGTGGTCACGGTCGCGGTGCAGTTGGACTGACCGGCCAAAGCCACGCTGCCCACGGTCAGGGTCGCGGTGCCGCTATTGGCGATGGTGGTGGACAGCACGCTGGCGCTTCCCGCGATCGAACCGCTGACCACGTCGCTGCCACCATCCGCGATGGCCGATCCGCCGCGACTGAGCGCGATCTCAGGCGCCCCGGCGCCGCCGCCTCCGAACGGGCTCTCCACTGGGCCGATGAAATCCGGGACGAAGCCGGCATTCACTGTCAGCAGCACGCGATCGACCACCACCCCGTCCTCGCGCATCCACAGGTTGAGGGTGTGCAGGCCGGCGCTGGCGACGTTGATGGTCCGCACTACGCCCCCGGTGGCGGCGTTGGTGTTGTTCCAGGCGTAGGCCGTGGACAGGGTGAGGTTGTCCGAAGCTGTCGTCGCGACGCCGTCGAGTCCGATCGACACCGAATTGTCTGCGGTGGTCGCACCCAGGCCGCGGATCCAGATGAAGTGCGTGCCGGTCCTGGTGAAGGTGACCGGGAAATCCACCCGCGGACTGCTGCTCAGGAGATTGGCGATGTCCACCGTGATGCCGGTGTTCGCCAGCGCCTGCACGGCACCGGTTCCGATGAAACCGGACGGTGCAGTCACTGTCTGCCAACTCTTGCCGCCGATGGCGACCCGGGTGGCCTGCGTGCTTTCGGCTTCGATGATCACCAGCCCATCGCTGCCGCTGTCCTGTTGGTAGCCGGACGCATTGGCAGCCACGGCAGTGCCCGCCACCGTCCAGTTGGTGGGCGACTCATCGGCATCGTTGGTGGCGAACGACACGGTGAATGACCATGCCGCGGCAGCGCTGGGCGTCACGGTCAACCCCAGGCTGGTGGAGCCGCCCGCAGCGACGCTGCCCGCAGGAGCCGCCGTCACCGTTGCCGTGCAGTTGCTCTGGCCGCCCACCGACACCGACCCCAGGGTCAGCACCGCGCTGCCGCTGTTGACGATTGAGTAGCTCAGCCCGCTGGCGCTGCCGGCGACCGAGCCGGCGATCACGTCGGTGCCGCCATCGGTGATCGCCGATCCGCCACGGGTGACGGCAATCTCCGGGGCGGTCGGGCCGGTGGCGCCCGACAGGCTGGTCGCGCTCTCGTTGGGGCCCAGTCCGGTCGGGGCCGGGCTGCCGGCATTGGTGGTGAGCAGGATGCGATCGACGACGACGCCGTCCTCGCGCATCCACAGGTTGATGGTCTGGCGTCCGGCGGCGACGGTGATGGTGTCCGGGCTCTTGGCCCAGCCGTTGGCGGTGGGCAGGGCCACCCCGGCGGTCGACGCCGGTGCGTTGCCATTGAGGCCGACGAAGACCGTGTTGTCAGCCGTGGTCGCGCCCTGGCCGAGCACCCACACCGTGTAGGTGGCGGCGGCCGGGAATTGCACGAGGTAGTCCGCGCGCGGACTGGCGGCGTTCAGATTCGCGGTCGGCGCCGAGCCGCTGTTGGGCAGCGCCTGGATGGCCACGGTGTTGGCGAAGGTGGTGGCGTTGATCACCGGGACCCAGCTCTGCGCCTGGCCGACGGGCGCCTGGACCGCGGCGAAGGCTTCCGCCTCGATCACCACGATGTTGTCGGCGCCCTGCGGCAGGTAGGCCGGCGTCTCCGCCTCGTCGATCTGCCGCAGGTAGGCGAACAGGTCGCCCTGGTCGGCGGCGTTCAATGTGGTCACCACGCGGTGGGTCGCCGTGCCGGGCGTCGGGTCGTCGACCTGGAAGACGCCAGCCAGCGACGACTGCGAGCCGTCATGCAGGTAACGTTCGGTGTTCCACAGACCCTTCAGCGTCGGGGTGTCGATGCCGGGCAGCGTCGCGCCCAGACGCTTGCCGCTGGTGGGCTGGGTGAGCGTGCCGACGTCGTGGAATCGGTTCAGCGCGCTGTCGGTCAGCCGCGGGCCACTGTGGCAGCTCGCGCAGTTGTGGGTGATGAACAGCGCCTTGCCGCGCGTGCCCGCCGTCGTCAGCGTGCCGTCGGGATTGCGCAGTGGACTGGCCGGTGCCGCCGACAGCGATGACACGTACGCGGCCAGGCGGTCGAGGTCGGGCGAGACGCCCGCCTTGGCCAGGCCCAGCGTGGTGTTGCGGCTGCCGGTGTTGAAGTCGCTATCGTTCATGAACCCGCTGCCGGCGAACGGCCCGCGGATGTCGTGCTCGAAATCGTGGATCTCGTCGAAGTTGCCCGTCCAGTGCACCGGGCCATGGCCGACGCCGCTGCGACCACGCAGGTCGGTGGTGCGCCGGAAGCCTTCGCCGCGATCGCTGAAGTCCCACACCCGACCGTCATGCCCGCCATCGAAGTGGCAGGAGGCGCAGCTGATGTAGCCGTCGGAATTCATCCGCCGCGTGCCGGCGTCGTAGAACAGCCGCTTACCAGCCAACACTGAGGCGGTCAGTTTCTCGGTGGCGACGGTGGTGATGGTGGCCAGTACGGTGGCCTGGCCGGTGGTGAAGCCGGTCATCCCGCTGATGTCGAACACCTGCACGCTGCGACCCAGGAAGTTCTGCACGTACAGCCGGGTGCCCGCCGCATTCACCGCCAGACCCTGCGGCGCCAGCCCGACCGCGAACACCTGGGTGGTGTTGCTGAACACGTCCACCAGATGCACGGTGTTGCTGCCTTGGGTGGCGACGAAGGCGAGGTCGCCGCGCGGGATGAACGCCACCGCGCTGGGTGCATCGGAATCGTTGATGTCGATAAGCTCGCCGGCGCTGCCCGCCGACAGGTTCAGGCGCGAGACGACGGCCCGCACGGTGTTCTGGAAATTCAGAGAGCGGCCATCGCGGTTCAGCCCACGGCGGATGTTGTCCTTCTTCGACGGCACCCAGGCGACCGAGCCGTCCGGGCTGATCGCCACGCCGGCGAGGTAGTTGGCCACGCCGCGCGACTGACGCTCATCGTCCACCGTGGTGATGTCCACCGGCAGGGTGAAGGTGCGGCTGATCGCCATGCTGCCGGCGTTCACCTCGATCACTTCGCCCTGGCTGTCGGAGGAGATGAACCGGGTGACCAGGATGCGCGCCGAATCATGGCTGACCGCGACCGCGCGCGGCGTCGGACCCACCGCCGTCGGAGTGCCGACGATGGCCCGGTTGGCGGGATCGATCTTCGCCAGTTGACCGCTGGCGGACAGGCTGACGTAGACCGCCGCCTGGTTGGGCGCCACCGCGATACCCGACGGCTGCGTCGCGCGCGCCAGGGCGACGGTGGCGACCACGGCGTTGCTGCCGGCGCTGATCACGCTCACCGTCGCGCTGTCCTGGTTGGCCACCCACACCGTGTTGTCCGCGCTGCGCACGGCCAGGGCGACGGGATGGCGTCCCACCGCGATCTCCGCCACCTTGGTGTTGTTGCCGGTGTCGATCACGGTGACCGTGTCGGCGTCGGGATTGACGACGTACAGGCGGTTGAGTCCCGCCAGCAGCGCGAGCGGCCCCGAGGCGGCGGGTGCCGAGGCGGTCGGCGCCACGAACACCACCTGGATTTCGAGCTGCGACGTCGCCGTGGCCCCGCTGCTGTCGCGCACCGTGGCGGCGACCGAGTAGTGGCCGGGCGCGCTGTAGGTGTGGGTCGCCGCCGAGGTGGTCGAGAACGCGGTGGTGACGCCGTCGCCGAAGTTCCAAGAGAACTGGAGCGGCGCCGTGCCGGTGGCGTTGGCGACGGTGAAGCTGGACGCCGCGCCCAGCGTCGTCGGTGCCGGCTTGGCGATGGCGATGCTGAGCGGACTGACGGTCGCGCCGGCGGTGGTGAAGCTCGACGTGAAGCTGGACGGGCTGGTATTCCCGGACACGTCGGCGATGCCGTTGGCGCGCACCACGATCTCATAGGTGGTGCCCGCCAGCAGCGGCACCGCTGGCGTGACGTTGACCATGTTCATCTGGTAGCTGAGCGTAGCCGCCAGCGCGCTGGTGGTGCCCTGCTGGCGCAGCGTGATGTTGGCCGCGGTCAGCGCGCTGTCCTGCAGTTCATCGGTGAAAGTCAGCCCGACGCGCGTGCTCAGCGCCTGGCCGGTCGATCCGGCGCGCGGCTGCACCATGTTCACCACCGGACCGCTGTTGTCCGGCGCCGTGTCGTGCACCAGCAGCGCGCTGCCCTTGCCCAGACGATCGTTGGCGGCGAACAGCATGTTGCCCAGCGGCATGGCGAAGTTCAGGTCGCCGGTGTCGGCGGCGACCACGGCAGTGGTGCCCTGGCGGGTCAGCACCGGAGCGGTGGTCGCATTGGCGCCGGTGACATTGACCTTGATCGCGAATTCCTGGAATCCGCTGAAGGCGAAGCCGTCCTGGAAGTTGATGTAGCCGCCCGGCCCGGGGCCATTCAACGTCGGGAAGCGCACGATGTTCAGCGGGTTGCTGACATCGAGCATCTGGAACGTGCTGCCGACGCCGCCGATGAGCAGGCGGTTGCCGTTGAGCATGCTCGAATAGCCATTGGGGAACACCGCCGGGTTGGTCGGGTAGGTCGCCAGCGTCACCGGGTTGGTGGGATTGCTGATATCGAAGAACGAATAGCCACCACCCAGCGTCGGTGCCGTCGTGCTGCTCTGTCCGTTGGATGCCACCACCAGCAGATTGCCCAGGGCGTGCACCGAACCGACGGTGAAGCCGCCCAGGCTGGAGGTGGGCATGCTGGTGCGCAGGACCGGATTGGCCGGATCGTTGAGATCGACGATGCGCAGGCCGGCGGAATTGCTGCCGATGTAGGCGAAGGGCCATTGCAGCGACACCCACCAGGCACCGCTGTAACCGGCGGCATCACCGCTGCCGTTGACGCCGCTGATGGAGAGGTTGCGGATCAGGATCGGGCTCAGCGGCACGGTGAAGTCCCACACCTCGATGCCATTGGTCGCCTGCATCACCACCAGCCGTTTGCCGTTCACGATGGCCAGCCCGTAACCATGCGCCTCGCGGATGCTCGGCCCGGAACCGGGCCGATTGCGCCGCAGCGCCGGCGTCAGCGTCGGCGCATTGGCCGTGGCCGACGCCGGGATGGTGCCGCCGCTGCCACTGGTCAGGCGGTAGAGATCGAAGCCACCGCCCGAGGCGCCTTGCTCTTCGGTGAAGAACGGCACGAACAGGAAGCCGCCGATCATCGACACCCGGCCATGCCCGAAGCCCGGCGTGCCGTTCGCCGGCGGCACCGCGACGCGCGCCAGCTCGCGGACGTTGCGATCGAGAAACACGTCGTTCGCCGTGAAGGTCTGCTTGGGCACGCCTGGGCCATCGCTGCCGGCCCCACCGCCGCCGCCGCCAGCGCCGGTCACGGTCAGATTCACCAGGTTCGACGTGGCGGCGCCCCCGAGGTTGTCGGTGGCCCGCGCAAAGAGCGTGAACGATCCGGCCGCCGGTGCCGGCAGCGTCGCGGTGAAGGGGGCGCTGGTGTCGGCGCCCAAAAGGGTGACCCCGGCCGACGTGGCCGCGAAGAACTCGACCTGGGCGACGCTGCCGTTGTCGGCCGCGCTCGCCGTCAGCGCGACATTCTGACCGGACGTGCTGCTGCTCTGGTGCACCGGAGCGGTCAGCGTCACCGTCGGCGGGGGGTTGGCCCCGGCGACGACCTGCGGCTTGAAGATGACCGAGAAGCCGACGAGTCCCTGATTGTCGGTGGCCACCGCGATGACGTCATAGAAGCCGACCTGGATATTGCTCCAGGTCGCCGTGAAGGGCGCGCTGGTGTCGCTACCGATCAGCACCGGCTCGACGCTCTCGCGCGACATGGTGAAAAAATCCACCTTCACCACCGATCCACCCGGATCGCTGGCCGACGCGGTCAGCGTCTGCGTGCTGCCCGCCGTCAGCGTCGGCGTGCCGGTCTGGTTCAGCGTCACCGTCGGCGCGGCGTTGCCGTTGGCCGCCTGCACCACCACGGTCACCGGCGCCGACGTGGTCTGACGTCCCGCCGCATCGCGCGCCACCGCGGTCAGCACATGGGTCCCCACCGACAACGGCTTGACCGTCGTGCGCGGATCATCGTTCTGCACGTTCGCCGGACTGAACGGCGAGCCGTTGTCCAGATACTCCAACGTGGTCAGGTTGCCGTCACTGTCCGTGGACGACGCGTACATCCACACCAGCGCCCCATCGCCCCGGAACGTGCCCATCGGCTGCGGCAGATGCACGGCGGGAGAGCTCTCCGCGCGAAGTCCAGCGATCACCAGGGCCGACAGCACGGCGTACCGGGTGACCCGACGAGCAGCAGACAGCGTGCAGGCGACCACTGGCGCATTGGTGCCGGACTGAATGTAGGACATGGAAGCCTCCGCAGGTGATCGCGGCCCGTGGTCACAGAGTTTCCGGATCCCACCAGCGCATCTGCCGTACTGTTTCAGACAGCCCGCATGCACGGTCGGTTGCAGGAGCGCGCCGGCACGGTTGGCCAACCACCGATCGCAGGTGACCAGGAAAGCCGGTAACCGCCGGGAATCCGCGGACGATCAATCCATGGATCCTTCCCCCCATGTGGACGCTCCTGCTGTGCGGGAGGCGCGATCAACCTCTCCGCCATGCCATCGCCAAACCGACCATTGCTGCCGACGCACCTGGCCATGAGCACCCTCGCGGCCTGCGTATGAGGTCTGTCAGCGGGTTCACGGTTGGTTGCGCTCGACAGGTCGACACCTGGAGAAACAGTGTGCGGGTACCGCTGGGGGTCACGCTGATGCACGATCCGGTTGGAGGTGATGACCGTGCGCAGTTCGATGCGCACTGGCCGCATGCCCAGCCGATCGTGCGCAGCTATATCCTGGGCCTCCTCGGTCGACGCGGCCCCACCGATGAAGTGGTCCAGGAAGTCGCCTTCACCTGCCTGCGCCGGATCGCCAGCTTCGACCGCAGCCGCGATTTCACTGCCTGGGCCCTGGGTGTCGCCCGACTGGAAGTGTTCACCCACCGCCGTCGGCAGGTCCTGCTTCCGCTCGACGACTTCCCCGAACTGGAAGTGGCGCTGAGCGATACCGAGGAACTGCTCTCCGATCAGAGTGAGGCCCGCCGCAAGGCCCTCGTCACCTGCCAGGCACGGCTCAGCGACCACCACCGCCGCTTCATCGATCTGCGGTACGGCGAAAACCGTTCCCACGATGAGATGGCGGAACGGCTGAGCATGCGCGTCGGCGCCGTGAAGGTCGCCCTGTCGCGCATCCGCGCCCTGCTGCGTCAATGCGTCGAACACCGTCTTGCCGGAACCAGTGCGCCATGATCGACGCCGACCTCATCCACGACTATCTCGATGGCGAGTTGGACGCCGCCACTGCCCGCGAGTTGGCGCAGTGGCTGCTCGCGGCGCCGGAAAATCGTGCGCTCTTCCGCCGCGAGGTCGCCTTGGCCAGCGCCTTGGCCGAACGCGCGGAGCGGTCTCCGTCGCAACGGTCGGCAACGTCGGCCCGGCATTCAAACGCTCCGTCCAGCGCTCTCGGCACCTCGGCACGGCAGCGCGCGAAATCACAGCAGCATCTCCGTCTGAGACGCTCACCGTTGGGCGCGCGCCTATTCACGTTCGGCGCCGTGGCGGCAGTGCTGGCCATCAGCTCCCTGCTCGTCGTCCAGCAGACCACCGCCGTGCCCCTGCCGGAAACGTCGGGTCTGGTGATCGGCGACGCGCACGGGCCGGTGAGCGTGCTGCGGGGGGATGCGCTGCTGGCGAAGCTGCCGGCGCGACTGCAAGCGGGCGACCGGCTGCACATCGGTACCGCCGCCAGCGTGCGTCTGGAGATGGACCAGGGCCGGACGCGCATCTGGGGGGCAGGCGATACCACCTTGGTCATCGCCGCGATCCGCGAGCCGCGCGACCGCATCGGAACCCGGTTGGAGATCGCGCAGGGCAGTCTGCTGATCGAAGCCGCGCCCCAACCCAGCGCTGCCCCGCTGCGCCTGCGCTCTGCCCGCAGCGAGGCCGAGGTCGTCGGCACCGTGCTGTCCTTCACCGCCCTGCCCGACCGCGATCGCCTGATGGTCGCACACGGCATGGTCTCGTTCGGCCGGCTGGCCGGCGATCAGCGTTCGCAGGTCAGCGCGGGCGGCTTCGCCGAGAATGACGGCGTCCAGGTGACGGTCGACCGACTCGCCCATCAACCACCAGCCGCAGTCACCAAGGCGCGGGTGACCGGATTCGCCATGGTCGATGACAGCACCGGCCTGCCCATCCCCGGATACGCCCAGCTCGCCTCGGGTTGCGTCATCGATCTCGCCGGGCTACGTGGACGCAAGATCAACCTGCGTGCGGATGTCGCCTGGCCGCAGGTCAACAAGCCCGGACACGTCGTCCTCCACTACGACAACGACAAGCCGATCGGTGAAGCGGTCGAACCGTATTCCCTGCTCAGCGACGTCCTGCCGCTTGCGAATGCGGTTCCCGCCGTGCGCTTCGCTGCCGGGGTCCATGCCCTGGTCGCAACGCCGTACTCCGGCGACATCAGCAGGCATCCGGCCAGCGAGCGCCACCACGGCGGCTCCGGCGACCCCGGCCACGCCGCCACGCTCATCTTCACCGTGATCAACTCCGCGCCCTGACTGGGGCGGAAACACGGGCATCAGCCGCCTTCGCCGCACCGCTGCGAGCCCAGTTCGCTGCAACGGTCTGACTGGTGACCAGCGCTCATCAGCGCCTGATCAGATCCCCAACTGCTGCTGCACCGATCGCGGCAGACAGAACAGCGCGTTCTGCAAGGCCGGGTGCCAGGCTTTGAGCTGGCCGAACCAGGCGTCGGTTGCGGGCTTTTCGATCTGCGGCTTGAGCTTCTCACTGCACCAGGCCACGGCGAGTTGGCCGCCGGGCAGGCTGGGCAGGTGGAAGGCGTAGATCTGCGGCTTGGCGAAACGCTCGGCGAGGCGGCGCCTGGTGGCGCGACAGGCGTCGGCGTCGAAGTCCGGACTGCCCAGCGGCGCGACCAGGATGCCGCCGGGCTTCAGCACCTGGAACACGGCGTGGGCGAAGGAGGTGACGTGGAAGGCGTCGCTGGCCGGGTTCTCGAGTTCGCAGGCGTCGACGATGACCACGTCGTAGGTGCGGGCGTTGCCGCGCAGCCAGCGGTGGGCGTCGTCGATGACCACCTCGACGCGTGGATCGGCGAGGCCGCGCGCGACCGAGGGGAACCACTGCTTGCAGGCCGCAACCACCTGGGCGTCGATCTCGACCACGGTGATCTCCTTCACCCCGGCATAGCGCGCCACCTCGCGCGCCACGCCGCCGTCGCCACCGCCGAGGATGAGGACGCGTTCAGCCGCTGGCGCCGCCTGCAGGGCGGGATGCACCAGGCACTCGCTGTAGGTGGCCTCGTCGAGGTCGGTGACCGCGATCTGCCCGCCCAGGGTGAGCACCCGGCCGAACGCCTGGCTGTCGTAGACGGCGATGCGTTGGAACGGCGAGGTCGCCGAGAACAGGCATTCGCGCAGGCGCAGACGCAGGCCGACCTGATCGCCATGGAGATCCTCGAGCCAGAGGTTGAGGGATTGGTTGGCCAGGCTCATTGATCGCCCTTGTCCGAGGTTGCGAAGGTGCAAAGGTCCGCTGGTCGCACTAGGCGCGAGCTGCGCGTCGGCGCTGGCGGGCTCAATCGACGACCACGATCTTGGTCTTCGGGAAGAAATTGAACTCCGTCGCCGACGCCCAGGTGTAGGCGCCCATCATCGGACTGACCACCAGATCGCCGCATTCCAGCTCGGGGAGCATGATGTCGTTGTAGATGACGTCGATCGAGTCGCAGGTCGGCCCGGCGACCACGCTGAGACGTTCCGTGCCGCCCTTGCCTTCGAGTTTGCACAACGGCGTGAAGGGATAGTCGCAGTGGTCGTAGAGCTTCCCCGAATAGCTGCCGTAGAGGCCGTCGTCGAGGTAGTACCACATGCGGCCCTGGCGTTCGGCCTTGCCCATGACCGAGGCGACCAGGGTCATCGCCGGCGCCGAGATGAAGCGGCCGGGTTCGGCGATCAGCCGGATGCCGGGGAAGAGCCGTTCGAGTTCGCTGGCGATGGGGTGGCAGTAGTAATTGATCGGCATCACCGAATCGACGTAGGGCACCGGATAGCCGCCGCCGATGTCGAGGGTGTCGAGCACGATGCCGTCGAGGGCGGCGAGATTGAAGAGCTGGCGGCAGAAGCCGATCGCCTCGATGTACTTCATGTTGTTGATCAGTTGCGAACCGCAGTGGAACGACAGCCCGCGGACTTTCAGACCGAGATCGACCGCCTTGCGCAGCAGGGCGTGCGCCTCCGGCGGCGCGATGCCGAATTTCAGGGACAGATCGACCTGCGCCTCCTTGTTGCGGAAGCTCAGGCGCATGAGCAGGTCGACCTGATCCTGGTAGGGCAGGAACTTCGGCAGTTCGTAGGGATTGTCGAAGATGAAGGTGCGGCAGCCGTAATCGAGGCAGTAGCGGATGTCGCTGTCGCGCTTGATGGGATGGGTCTGGATGCAGCGCGCGGGCGGTATCCCGAGATCGCGGACGATGTCGACCTCGCCGTTGGTCGCGAGGTCGAACCAAGCGCCCTCCTCATGCAGCGCCTTGACCACGGCGGGATGCGGCAGCGGCTTCAGCGCGTAGTGCAGTTGCACGCCGGGCAGCGCCTGCTGCAAGCTGCGGTACTGCTGGCGGACCACCTGCGTCGACAACAGCAGCAGCGGCGCGCCGTGCTCGGCGACCAGGGCGCGGATGCGGGCGGGGTCGATCATGGGCGGTCACCACCGTCGGCTGGTGTCGACGGGCGGACGTTCATCCCGTCACCTCACGCAGGTCGAGCTTCCCATCACGGTTGATGTCGATGTCGTCGAGCACCTTGGGATTGCTGTCGGTGATCACCGGCACCTCGGCGGAGGCGCGCACGAGGTCGCCGATGAAGGGCGGCTCGGCGAGCATGCTGTGGTGGGTGGCCGGGGTGTAGGTGCGCAAGGCGGCGATGGCGCGCGCCTTCAGACGCTTCTCGATCTCGGCCGGCGGGATGGCGGCGGCATCGGTGCCATCGCTGCACACGGTGATCGACCACAGCGTCGCATACATCTGGATGTAGACGTAGAAGGTGCGGCGGTAGCGGAAGACCTCGCCCAGGGTGCGCAGGCACTGCTTGAAGGTGTTGGGACGGGTGATCGGGCTTTCGGTGTGCATGACGAACATGCCGCGTTCGTCGCGGAAGGTCGCCTTGACCTTCTGGAAGAACTCGCGGGTGTAGAGCATCACCGACGGACCGAACGGATCGGTCATGTCCATGATCACGGCATCGAACTTCTCCGCAGTCCCTTCGACGAATTTGCGGCCGTCACCGACCTCGAGGCGATAGCGCGGATCGACGAAGGCGCCCTGGTTGATCTCGGGCATGAGGCGGGCGCAGAAGTCGACGACACCGCCGTCGAGTTCGGCCATCACCGCCTTCTTCACCGGGTGCTTGAGCACCTCGCGGAGGATGCCGCCATCGCCGGCGCCGATGATCAGCACGTCCTGCGGATCGGGATGGCTGACCAGCGCGGGATGGACCATCGGCTCGTGGTAGAGGAATTCGTATTTCTGCGTGACCTGGGTGACGCCATCGAGCAGCAGCACGCGACCGAACTCGCGGGTCTCGACGATCTCCATGTGCTGCCACTGCGTCTTCCCCTGATGCAGCGAGCGGTCGACGGTATAGAAATAGCCGAAATCGGGGTTCAGGCGTTCAGTGACGAAGCGTTGCATCAGGGCTCCTGCCGGCGTGGTGGCGCACGTTGTAGGAGAGCTGCGTTGCACCGCAACCCGGCCACTTCACGCGATATTCACGCGATCGACAACGTGAACCTGGTGCGCCGCTGGCGTCGCGTGGCTGGTCTGCGATAGTCCCGCGCATGCCGGCCACCGCACTCGTCAGTCCTGCCATCCTGGCCAAGCTGCACCACCTCGAAGTGGCGGCGCGCATCGTGGTCGAAGGACTCCAGACCGGCGCCCACCGCAGTCCGCACAAGGGCCACTCCGTCGATTTCGCCGATCACCGCGCCTACGTGCCGGGCGACGATCTGCGCCACCTCGACTGGAAGGTGCTCGGCCGCAGCGACCGCCTGGTGCTCAAGCGCTACGAGGCGGAGACCGATCTCGGCTGCACCATCGCCGTCGATGGTTCGGGCAGCATGGGTTACCAGGGCGAGCGTTCGGCGCTGAGCAAGTACCGCTACGCCTGCATCCTCGCCGCCACCGTCGCCCACCTGGTGCTGGAACAGCAGGACCGCGTCGGCCTCGATCTCTACAGCGAGCGCACCGTGCACCAGGTGCGGCCGCAACGTCAGGGCCAACTCGGGCGCATCTGCCGCCAGCTCGAACAGCACCAGCCGATCGCCGGCACCGACACCGCCAAGTCGCTCGACCACCTCGCCGCGCCGACCATGCACAAAGGCCTGATCGCGGTGTTCAGCGATTTCCTGGTCGACCCCGACCAGCTCAAGGGACTGGCCGACCGCCTGCGCCACCGCGGCCACGACGTCGCGCTGGTGTGGGTGCTTGATCCCGACGAACTCGATCTCGACGTCGCCACGGTCAGCCGCTTCCAGGGCCTCGAAGGCGAAGGCGACCTGATCGCCGAGCCGCGCTCGCTGCGCCTGGCCTACGCCGAGCAGGTACGCGCCCACCGCCTGGCCATGCAGACCATCTGCCGCGCCCGCCGCATCGCCCTGGTCGAGTGCACCACCGCCGAACCGCCCTCGGTGCCGTTGAACCGGCTCCTGGTGACGCTGAACAGCGAGATGCGATAGCCGAAGCTGGGACAACCGCTTCCGATCGGGCGAAGCCCTTCCGACCCAGCGACTCGTCCTATCCAACCGCCCACCGCCCTCAGCGCGTCAGCACAGCGCGCCCCGCGCGCTGCGTGCCGGTCACCCCGGCACGGGTCGACGTCGTCGTCGACCTGCGTCAGCGCCGATCCACGACGCCCGTCCAACCGCGCGGTCCAGCCGCCAACGCTGCGAGCAGCCGTGAAAAACTGAGTCCCGCGCGGAAACCTTCGTGCTGAAGACCTAGGCTGCGTCAGCGCCACCCCACGACGCCCATCCAACCGCGCGGTCCAGCCGCCAGCGTCGCAAGCAGCCGCGAAAACCAGCCGGAGCGGAATGCTGAGATCTCTGGTCGCGTCGGGCGAGTCGGCACCGCGCTCCGTGCCAGCCCCTACTTCGCCCCCGATTTCCCCCCAACCGGCGCCGGGTCGGGTATTACCGCCGCCGGCACGATCCCGATCAGCTTCAGCGCCGCCGTCTGATTCGCCCCAGTCGGCTCGCCATCGACCTGTCCGCACACCGTGCCGTCGGCAGCGGTGGCGACCAGGATTGGCCGGTCGGTTGGCGCGGCCGTGCGTTTGCGCACCTCGCCGGTCCAGTCCATCAGGAAGAGCGCACCGGTGCCCTCCAGCGCGGTCTTCACCTTCCCGATCAGCCGGGCGTGGTCCTCGGGTTTGACGCGGCTGCCGTCGAGGACGCGGATGAGGTGGCGAGCGGCCGGCAGGTGCTGGCTGAGCAGGTCGTCCCAGCGCTTGCCGGGATGACGGCAATCGATGTCGAAGAGGATGAGCAACCGGCCGCGCGCTTCGGCACCGAGGTCGTGGGCAACGCCCAGGTGATCGGTCAGCGTGATCCCGGCGAACGACACCGCTGCCGGTGGCGGTCCCGCGTTCGCCGTGCGCAGGGGGCCCGGCGTCGAGCCCGCCGAGCCTGCGTCGACTTCCAGGATGGGCTGCACCGTCGGCGTCGCGGCTGCAGCCGGGACGGACGGCGGCAGATCCGCGTCGGTACCCGCCGCCAGCGCGAGGTCGACGCTGACCCGCACGATTGGATCGACGGTGAGCACGAAAGCCGTGCGCGGCGGGGTGATGCCCCACTGGCGGATGTCGAGGGCGATGCTGGCACGCAGCCGGGCGGGCTCACCGACGGCCGTTGGTGGCACCATGGTGAAGGGGATGGAGAGCGGTCGGCTGAGACCGTGCATGACCCAGGTGCCGGTCGCGGTCAGCGTGGTCTCAGTGCGTTCGACGCTGGTGAGGTCGAAACGGATGGCGGGGTGGGTTGCACTGTGCACGACGTCAGTGTGCAGGTGGCGGTCGCGGCCGGCATTGCCGGTGCCCATGCTGGTCGATCCGACACTGATGAAGCCGGCGGCATTGCCCGCGCCCAGTCGGATCACGCCGGCGCGCACGGTCGCGGTGCCGGTGAAGTTGTCGAGAGTGCTGGTGACCGCGAATTCGACCTTGGATGATTCGGGAACGACGGTGTAGACCTCGCCGGCTGCGAGCGTAGACAAGAACGTCAGCACCAGAAGTGCGCGGGCGGAATCAGTGCGAGTGACGCTCATGGCGCTTCCTTTGCCGGGGTGGCGCGGCCGCCGAGCAGCGCGAACACCGCCGGAGCGACGGTGAGATTGACCACCAGGCCGATGATGAAAGCGAGAGCAAGAAGGATGCCGAAGTGGCGGGTGTAGGAGAAGGCGCCGAACATGCAGGCGAGGAACGATCCGGCCATGGCCAGGCAGGCGCACAGCAGCACCGGCCCGATCGCGACACCCGTCGCGGGCGCCGTGCCGTGCTGACGCCGGCCACCGAGCGCGAAGGCCATGTGCACCGAGTCGTCCATGATGATGCCCAGGGCGATGCAGGCGATCATCGACACGCCGATATCGACCGGCCAACCCAGGGGCGGCAGCAGCGCATAGGTGAACAGCAACGGCAGCGCCGCCACCGGCATGGCGAGCAGCGCCAGGCGCAGCGAGCGCAGCGCGAGCAGCAGCAGCAGCGCGATCACCGGCAGCGGCAGCAGGACGCTGCGCACCGCCGAAGGGATCATCCGGTCGGAGACCTCCTTCAGCAGTTGGCCGGCACTGGCCGCTACCACGGCCGCACCCGGGAAGGCGCCCTGCGCCGCGACCCGGATACGCTCGGCGCCCGCGGCGTTGGCGTGCACGCTGCCGTCGCGCTGACGGGCGATGACGCGCAGCGCGGTATCGGGTTTCCCTCCCAGTCCGCTGGTGACGAACTGCCGCCACACCGCGCCGGCGCCCAGGCGCAGATCGTCGACCAGTCCGGCACGGTCGAGCGGCTTGCCGGCGGCGCGGGCGCGGCCATCGACATAGGCGGTGAGGTCGCCCAGACCGATGCAGTAGGGGATGGTCGCATCGCCGCGCGCCTGTGCGGTCACCAGGCGCAGGGCATCAAGATCATCCGCGGTCGGCATTCGGCCGAGGTCGATGAGCAGGTCGAGCGCCAGCGTTCCCGTCAACTCGCGATCGAGGCGGGCATGCGCCTGGCGCACCGGATCGTCACCCGACAGCGCGGCGACGAAGTTGGCATCCGAACCCAGTCGCCCGAGCGAGAACACGCTTATGGCGATCAGCGCTGCCACGCTGCCCAGTACCGGCCACGGGTGGCGCAGGCACCAGGTCGCGATCGCGCTCATACGCGCTCCGAGCCGCAGACCGAAGGCGCTCGCGATCAGCCGCTGGCTGGCGCCGACATCGATCCACGGCGCCAGCGCCCACAACCACAGGTAGGGCGCCAGCGCCGCGAGCAGCACGCCGGCGGCGGCATACGGCGCGAACTGGCGCACCGCCGGCACCGGGCCCAGGTAGAGGCCGAGGACGCCGAGCGCGGTGGTCAGCGCTGCCAGCAGCAGCGGCAGCGCCACCCGCCGACGCGCACCGGCGAGCGGGTCAGGATTGCCTACCACACGTTCGCTGGCGAAGGCGTAGACCAGATGCAGGCCGGCCGACACCGCCACGCCCATCACCAGCGGCGGAATGAGGCCAAGAATGGCGTCGAGCGGCCGGCCGGTGACCGCGACGATGGCGTAGGTCCACACGAGCGAACTGGCGATCGACGCCAACGGCACCAGCACCATGAGCAGGCGGCGCAGGATGAGCACCAGTAGGCAGGTGTGGATGAGGATCGAGATGGGCACGGTCAGACGCTGGTCGGCGACCACCGCGGCATTGATCGCCTGCTGCTGCACCGGCAGACCGCCGATCACCGTCGCGACGCCGGCCGGCGGCGGGGTCGCGGCCAGCGCCGCGCGCAGCCGCGCGTACAGGTCCTGCACCGCGCGATCGTCGAGACCGCGCTCGATGTCGATCAGGATGGCGGTGGCCCGGCCATCGCGGGCGATCAGCAGGCCGGCATAGAGCGGGTGCTCCAGCACCTGCTGGCGACGCCGGGCAGCGAGTGCGCTGTGGTCGACGGGCAACAGCGCCACCGGTTCCGGCCCGAGGCTGGTGATCTCCACGTCCTGCTCGGTGAGCAGGCTGCGTACGGGATGATCGCCGGCGTCCTTCGCCTTGCGCACCCCGACCAGCGCGCCGACGCGCTGCTCCAGGGTCGCCTGCCAGGAGCGCACCGCCGGCGCCAGCACGTCGGCGGAGAAGATCCCGACCACGAAGCCGTCCGGCCGTCCGAAACGGTCGGCGATGACGGTGAACTCCTTCCAGGCCGGGCTGCCGCTCTCGATCCAGCCGTCGCCTCCGCTGTTGAAGGTCAAGCGCGCCGCCACCGGCAGGCAGCCGACGGTCAGGGCGATGGCGATGGCCAGGGGGACGAAGCGGCGCACGGGCGGGACACTATGCCGCCTGCCTGAGAGGACCATGGGCCCGCAGCCGCTCGCCAACGGCGTCACACGCCCGCTCGCAACCGTCCCGTGCCGACGCCGCACATCACTACTTGCCTGGCATCGATCCGGGTACATTGCGCGGCATGTGGCGCTGCAACGGCGCTGCCCACCCCGCTGCGCAGAGATTTTCCATGCGTCGATCCGCCCGCTGCCTCGCCTTCTTCGCCATCGGTCTCGCTGCGCTGGCTGCCGGCGAATTGAGCGACGACCAGAGCGCGCTGCTCGATCAGTTGGGCAAACGGCTGATCGACCCCTCCGGTCTGCGCTGGGTGTCGGGGCGGGTCACCGAGTATTCGTGCTGGGGGCATTCCCGGGAGCGCGTCTACAGCGGCTGGCTGGTGCCGGCGCAGGGCCAGCGTCCGGCCTTCCTGGTCGCCAGCCACGGCAGCGAATACCGCGAGCCGCGCATGGTCCTGCCCGGCGACTTCCTGGCCGCCATCCGCGACCACATCACCGCCCGCAGCGAGGACGCCAAGCGTCGCGCCGAGGCCGGCGGTGGACGCGAACGGGACGATTTCCGGCATGTCGATATCGCCGCTGGGCGAGCACCGAAGCAGCTCGTACCGGTGGTCGCGGCGGCTTGGCTGCACCGTCTGGGCCAGGACGCGCTGGCGGCGCAATTGCTGGCCGCGCACCAGGACGATGTCCCGGTCCGCGGAGCCACGCTGGATCTGGCAAGCGATGAGGTGGCCTGGGGACTGTTCGGCCACGGTGTGCATGCCTTCTCGCTGCGCGCCGACGCCGAGGCCTTGCACAATCTCAGTGCCCTCGCCGCGCGCTTCCCGAAGGCGGTGGCGGCCGACAGCCAAGCCGCCACCGTGACCAGCGAGCTGCGCCGCCGGCAGGGCGGTGGTCGCTGGTCGGAGACTGCGCCGCTCGCCACCGTGCCCCGTCCACGCAACGCCGACCAACCGGAGGCTGCCCTGACCCTGCCCGAGGGCTATGCCGCCTGGGCGGTGGACAAAAGGGTCAGTCATCTCATCGACCTGCTCGACGAGGTCGACGCGCGCCAGGACAGCCAGCCCGGCAGCGTCGATCTGGCCAGCGACCCCCGCGTGGCCGCCTTGATCGCCATCGGCGATCCGGCGATGCCGGCGCTCATCGATTGCGTCGCCAACGATCAGCGCCTGTGCCGCAGCCTGCACTTCCAACGCGATTTCAGCCGGCATCGCGAGGTGATCGCGGTACGCGAAGCAGCGCTGGTCGCGGCCCTGACGGTCCTCCATCTCAAGGCCTTCGATCCCGCGACCGCCGCCGATGAGCGTCCCGCGCGCACCCGCGAGGGGGCCCAGGCGATGGTCGGAAAACTGCGCGCCTACTGGTCGCGTTACGGCGCGCTGTCCTTTGCCGAACGCATGATGCGCATGATCACCGATCCCCAGGCCGGGTCGGCGGTCGCGCGCGAGGCGGCGACCAACCTGGCCGAATCCGGCAGCGTACGTCCGCTTGGCCCGGGGCTGGTGCAGCCGGCGTCGGCGCCGCGCGGAGAGCATCCCGCCATCGCCCGTTTCAAGGACCCCACCGCCGCCGAGGCGATGCTGGCGGCCTGGGATCGCGATCCCGAACGCAGCCGCCCGGAGATACGCGACGCCTGGCTGCGCAGCCTGGGCATGCTCGGCGATCAGCGCAGCGCGCCGGAACTGGTGCGGCGCTTCGCCGCCGCGACCGCTCTGACGGAACGCCGCGTGCTGGCGCGCGCCTGTCTGGTGCTTGGCGAAGGCGGCCCCAGCGACCAGTTGGCCGCAGCCATCGCCAGTGGCGCGGTCGGGCCGCCTGGCGATCCCGGCGCGGCGGTCGCCGCCGAGGTGCTGGCGGTGATCGCCGATCTCGCCGCCAGCCCGCGCGATGCCGCCCGCCGGGGACTCGAACCGCTGGCCAATCCAGCCCACCGCTTCCATGCCCTGGTGGCCGAGACCCTGGTCGCCAGCTCGGGCGTGACCGAAGGCCCCGATCTGGTCCATCCGCTGGCGGCGCGCGTCCTGCTGCGCGTGCTCGACGATCTCAAGCCGACCGGAGTGACGCTGTCGATCGAAGGCGACAAGCTGGTCCGCCGTGAGGGCAAGGCCGCCGTGCTGGCCGGCATCCCGGCGGTGCTGAGTGATCCCGCCGCGCGTGCGGCGACCGTCGCCGAACGCCGCTGCGACCGCGCCGCTCAGTGGTTGGGCGCGCATGTCGTCGGCCTGCCTGTCCATCATCCCCTGCTCAAGGACCAGCAGCAGCGGCTGGCCGCTCAGCACGCCGCGCTCGCGCTCTGGCTGCCCTGCCTGCGCCAGGCCAGCGACGCCGAGAAGGATGTCCTGGGCGGCTCCACCTGGATCGGGCTGCTCATCGCGGCGCCGAAGGCGCTCGAACGCCCGGCCACCGTCGCCGATGTCACCGCCGGCCGCGCGCTTGCCGTGCTCGGCGGCAGCGAGGTGGTCGCCCTGCCGTCGCTGCCGGCGCGGGCGCGCTCGGCGGATGCTGGCAAGGACGGTGGCGGGATACTGGTCTTCCAGGCCGAACGCCGCAGCGACGGCACGGTGGTCTATGCCGGTCTCACCCGCGCCGGTGTCGTGATGCTGGCCGCCGATCGCCTGGCCGGGCCACCGGAAGCGCTGAGCGGACGCTGATCCGTAGTCAGGTACCAGCCGGCTGAGGGCTCAGCGATGGTTGCGCCCGTTGCCGGCGTCGCAGCATGCCCGGCCATGGAACGGCTGGGCTATTGCGGGCTGGGCATCATGGGCGGCGCGATGGCGCGCAACCTGGTGCGCGCCGGCTTCACGGTGTCGGTGTGGAACCGTTCACCGGGCCGCGCCGAGGCCATGGTCGCCGCGGGTGCGACGCGCGCCGACAGCCCGGCGGCAGTGGCACGCTCCAGCGACATCATCTGCCTCTGCGTCTCCGACACGACCGATGTCGAGTCCGTGCTGTTCGGCCCCGACGGCATCGCGGCCGGCGCCCGGGCGGGCGCACTGATCATCGATTTCAGCAGCATCAGCCCAGACGCGACGCGCGATTTCGCGCTGCGTCTGGCCCGGCAGGGGGTGGCCTTGGTGGATGCGCCGGTCACTGGTGGCGCCGAAGGTGCGCAGAAGGGCACCCTGTCGATCCTGGTCGGTGGCGCCGACCACGACGTGCAGCGCGCCATGCCGGTGTTCCAGGCGGTGGGCAGGACGATCACCCACCTGGGCCCGTCCGGATCGGGCCAGACCGCCAAGCTGGTCAACCAGGTCCTGGTGGTGGTCAACACGCTGGCCATGTCCGAAGGCCTGCTGCTGGCGGCGAAAGCCGGACTGGATCTGCGCAAGACGGTCAGCGCCATCGCCCCAGGCGCCGGCGGGAGTTGGATGTTCCAGGTGCGCGCGCCGCAGATCCTCTCCGGCGATTTCCGGCCGGGATTCTCCATCGACCTCCAGCAGAAGGATCTGCGCCTGGTGTTCGACCTCGCTGGTCGGCTCGGTCTCGATCTCGCTGCCACCCGCCTTGCCTTCGCCGCCTACGACCGGTTGATCGCCGACGGCCATGGTGGCGATGGCAACCATGCCATGATCACCGCGCTCGAACCATCGGCTGGCATCCAGGCACGGGCGCCGGCATGAGCCTAAACGCGTCATTTGGGCCACGCTGCGGCGTTGGCTCCGTCGGTCGTTCCGCCAGGAATCTCCCTCTGTCGCCGCCTTGCATCGTGGCCCAACTGCCGCGTTTAGGCCTCACCTTCGAGGTGAAGGAGTATGGGGATGGAACCGGAGCGGGACGAGGCACCTGCGCTGGGAACTCGCGATCCATTGCCGCGTTTAGGATGGGTCCGCCGCGTCCTCTGCGCGTCGCTCACACCGGACCAGGCATGGCGGCCCTGGCTGGTGCGAAATCGTCCGTACTGGGTTTGCTGCACCGCCATCCCCTGGAGATCCGCATGCGTCACCACGTCCTCGTCCTGCTGTCCGTCGCGCTGGTGACCGGCCTCGCCGCCGGCGAAGGCGACGCGCCCGCACCGGCGCCGAAGAAGAGCCTCGGCTACAGCGACACTCCGATCATCCCCAACCAGAAGTGGCACGTGCATGACGGCGAGCGCCCGCAGCCGCGGGTGGTCACGCCGGGCACGGCCAGCACCCAGGAACTGCCAGGCAAGCCGCCATCGGACGCCATCGTGCTCTTCGATGGCACCAGCACCGACAAGTGGTCGGGCAAGTGGAAGATCGAGAACGGAGCGATGATCGCGGGTGGTGGCGACAACACGACCAAGGACGAGTTCGGCGACATGCAGTTGCACCTGGAATGGTCGGCGCCCGAACCGGCCAAGGGATCAAGCCAGGGTCGCGCCAACAGCGGCCTCTTCCTCATGGGCCGCTACGAACTGCAGATCCTCGACTGCTTTGAGAACCAGACCTACCCCGACGGCCAGGCCGCCGCGATCTACGGCCAGTGGCCGCCGCTGGTCAACGCCTGCCGGCCGCCCGGCCAGTGGCAGACCTACGACGTGGTGTGGGTGGGCCCGCGCTTCGACGCCGCGGGCAAATTCGAAGCCCCGGCCACGATCACGGTGATGCACAACGGCGTCTTCGTGCACAACCGGCTGACACTCAACGGTCCCACCCCGCACCGCGCGGTGGCGGCCTACCAGGCGCACCCGCCCAAGGGCCCGCTGAAACTTCAGGACCACGGCAACCCGGTGCGCTTCCGCAATATCTGGGTGCGGCCACTGAAGGGGTACGACGAGTAGCGACGAGGAGCGACTTGGTCAGGGGCTTGGGGTGCGAGGTCAGGGTCAGGCGCGATGACGCGCGGCGTTCTTGCGCGCGCAGTCGCCAAGTCCCTCATCCGGAAACATCCGATGTCACCGGCTTCAGACCCGCCTCGCGCTGGTTGCGCTGATAGATGATGTCGAGCGCCGCCGAGCGGTAGCCCTCGGCCAGGGTGGGGAAGTTGAAGGTGGTGTTGGCGAAGGCGTCGATGTCCATGCCGGCGATCAGCGCCAACTCGCCGACGTGGACCAGTTCGGCGGCGCCTTCGCCGATGATGTGCACGCCCAGCAGACGGTGTCCGGACGCGTCAGCGACCAGCTTGATCAGGCCATCCGGGATGGCGGCGATCTGGCCGCGCGCCAACTCCGCGAAATCGGCGCGGCCGACCAGGCAGGAGCCGCCGCGTTTGATCGCCTCCTCCTCGGTGAGGCCGACGGCGGCCATCTCGGGGATGGTGTAGATTCCCACCGGCATGGCTTCCGGTGGGGCGCCCAGCGGCAGCGAAAACGCTTCGGCCACCGCACGGCGGCCTTGCTCCATCGCCGCCGAGGCCAGCGAGGGGGCGCCGATGACGTCGCCGACCGCGCAGATGGAAGGGACTGCGGTGCGGAACCGGGCATCCACGGCAAGCAGCCCACGATCGGTGGCGGCCAAGCCGGCGGCAGGAAGGTCGAGGTCTTCGAGGTTGGCCAAGCGTCCGAGCGCGCAGAGAAGCTTCTCGCTGCGCACCTCGCTGCCATCGTCGAGGGTGGTCACCACCTCGCTGAAACCGTCCCATTCGACCCGGGTGTGACGTCGGCCACCGAGGAAGCGTCCGCCGCTGGCCTGGAAGGCGGCGGTGAACCGCGTGGTCAGTTCGGCGTCGAGGAAGGCGACCGGACGCGGCGCGCGGTCGATCATCGTGACCGGCACCCCGAGGGCGGCGAAGATGGCGGCGTACTCGCTGGCGATCACCCCGGCGCCAAGCACGGTCAGCGAGCGCGGCAGGTAGGTCATCGACAGGAAGGAGTCCGAATCGAGGACGTTGGCGTGATCGACCGGGACATCGGGAGGCGTGCGCGGCCGCGAACCACAGGCGATCACCACCAGGCCGGCGGTGATGCGCCGCGCCTTGGCGTCGATGCCGCGCACCTCGATGGTGCGCGCATCGAGAAAACGCGCGCGACCGTGCCAGCGCACCACCTCGGCGCGCGCCAACTGGGCGCCCATGGTGCGCTGGTGGGCGGTGACCACCTGTTCGAGCCGGGTCATCAGACTGGCGACCTGCAGGTCCTCGCGCATCGCCACCTCGAAGACGTGGCCGCTGCGCTGCTTGAAGGCGACCAGCGACAGCGCGGTCTCGCGCAGCGTCTTCGAAGGGATGGTGCCGCGCTGCACGCACGAACCGCCGACACTGATTTCGCGTTCGATGATCAGGACGCTGCGTCCGGCCCGCGCCGCGGTCATCGCCGCGCTGTGACCGCCCGGACCACCGCCGATCACGACCACGTCGAAGCCGGTGATGCTGTCGCTCATCGCGGTCAGCCGATCGTGCTCACCAGTTCGAGCACGCGCGGTCGCGCTGCCAGGATCTGGTCGAGTTCCTCGGGATAGATGTTGAGCACGGCGAGCATGGGATGGCTGCGCAGCGCCGCCTCGTCGACCTTGCGCAGACGCACGGTGCCGATCTCGCTGAGCGCCCAGTGGGCGAGATCATCGGCCAGCGCGGTCATGGTCGCGGTCTGCGCGGCGGTGCTCGACTTGAGCGGATCGTGATGCCAGAGGATGGTGTCGGACAGGCGGACAGGCAGCTGCCAGCGTTTGACCAGTTCGGCACCGACGGTCGCGTGCAGCCGGCGGATGGCCGAGAACAGCGCCTCATCCACCGGCACCAGGCCGAGCGAGCGGTGGATGTCGACCAGCACCTGCAGCAGCGCCGGCCGGCCGACGTCATGGAGCAGGCCGCAGAGGAAGGCCTCCTCGACGTTCCAGCGCCGACTGCGCGCGATCTCCTGAGCGAATCCCGCGGCGGCCAGCGAATGGCGGAACTGGCTGCGCACCAGCGCGTCGTAACCGGGCACCGCGAACACCTTGCCCTGGCAGGAGATGATCAGCGCGACTTCGCGGATCTTTTTGAGCCCGAGACGGCCGACCGCCTGTTGCAGCGAGACGATCGGCACCGATCCCGCGTACATCGGTGAATTGACCAGGCGCATGAGGTTGCCGGCCATGGCCTGGTCGCGGTTGATCAGGGCCGCGAGCTTGCGCGCGTCGCAGGTGTCGTCGGCGGTCAACTGCACCACCTGGCCCGGCACCTCGGGCAGCATCGGCAGGTCCAGGGAACCATCCCTGAGCTGTCGTCCCAGGCGCTCGGCCACCGGCGGGGGAAGCAGCGCCGGCATCGCCGACAGGTCAAGCGAAGAGGACATGCGCGGCAGTGTACGCCGGGATTGTGCTGGCCGCAAACCGGGCTGGTCCGTCATCGGGATGGAAGTCGAGCGCTAGGCGCCGTTTCCGGGATCCGGACAGCTCACTCCAGTCGCTCGGTGAGTGTCTGGACGCGAACCAGACAGTCGGACGAGCGCTTTCGCCTGTGTGTCTGATCCGCGGCGGAGCTGTGTCAGTGTTGGATGAGCAGACAGCTGACGGACCACGACACCGCCGGGATCGGGTTCGAGGATTTGCGCAACTTCATTAGGCCGGAAAACGCTTCCATGACCTGTACCCGACTGTCGCTCCTGGCCCTGCTCGCCCTTGCCAGCTTGGCCGTCCCCATCGGGGCCGCGACGCTCCCCACCGGCTTCAGCGAAACCACCGTCGCCAGCGGACTGGATCCGATCCAGATGGAGTTCGCACCCGATGGCCGGTTGTTCATCACTGAGAAGCCTGGTCGGATCCGCATCTTCAAGAATGGCCAGATGCTGGGCACGCCGTTCGTCGACCTCCGCGGCGCGGTCGACAATTTCAATGAGCACGGCATGCACGGCGTCACCGTCGATCCGGACTTCGCCAGCAACCCGATGGTGTACGTCTACTACACCGCCAAGCAGCCCAACCTGCACAACCGCGTCAGCCGCTTTCCCGTCAACGGCGATGTCGCCGGCACCGAGCAGGTGCTCATCGATCTCCCCGACCTGAACGGTGCGACCATCCACAACGCCGGCGCCCTCCATTTCGGGATCGACGGCAAGCTCTACATCGCCACCGGCGAGCTCGGCAACGGCGTCTTCGCCCAGGACATCAATTCGCCGCTGGGCAAGATCCTGCGCATCAATTCCGATGGCACGATTCCCACGGACAACCCGTTCTTCGGCCAGACCACCGGCCTGGCGCGGGCGATCTTCGCGCTTGGTCTGCGTCATCCCTTCAGTTTCGCGGTGCAGCCCGGCACCGGCCGCATGTTCGTCAACGACGTCGGCGAATTCGCCTTCGAGGAGGTCAACGAGTTGGTGCGCGGCGGCAACTACGGCTGGCCGGGGATCGAAGGTCCACGCGTCAACCAAGCCGCGCCAATCAACTACCGCGACCCGATCCACGCCTACGACCATGCCAACGGCAAGCTGGCCGTGACCGGCGGGGTGTTCTACAACCCGGCAAGCACGCAGTTCCCCAGTTCATTCGTCGGCAAGTACTTCTTCGGCGATTACGGTCAGCGTAACAAGGGACTGATCTTCGTTCTCGATCCCGTCACCAACGTGGCCACCACCTTCGCCACCGCCGTCGACCGGCCGCTCGATATCAAGATCGCCGCTGACGGCAGCCTCTTCTACCTGGCACGCGCCGGCCTCGACGGCGTCTCGCAACAGGCGAACACCTCCAGCTCCGATGGCTCTCTGGTCAAGGTCACCTTCACCGGAGGCGCCGCCCAGGTGGCGTCGCGGCTGGCCGTGATCATCCAGCCGGCTGCGGCTGTCCCGGTCGGTGGTACCCTGGGCAACGTGCAGGTGGCGGTGCAGGACGCCGGTGGTTC
>Ga0163144_10003599_pt1 | contig 35239 bp, 22 predicted proteins | sample OliLak19BULKMAT1_FD_123175 | JGI IMG/M metagenome (GOLD analysis project Ga0163144, IMG submission 123175) | Freshwater microbial mat bacterial communities from Lake Vanda, McMurdo Dry Valleys, Antarctica - Oligotrophic Lake LV.19.BULKMAT1 | ecosystem: Environmental > Aquatic > Freshwater >...
ATCGCGCCGAGGGGGTTTCGAATCTCATGGGCAAGCTGGGCGGCCATACCGCCGACCGCTGCCAGCTTCTCGTTGAGTCGCGCCTGTTCCTCCAGACGGCGAACCTCGGTCAAATCCGAGAAGGAGAAGAGCCGACTTTCGCCCTGGGACGCGAGTTCGGATATGGAAAAGCCCAATATTCGCCGGGCGCCGTTCGGACAGACGTAGTCGAGTTCAAGCCGTGTCTCGCGCGCCGATGTCGCCGGCGGAGCCAGGGATTGGCGTGACACTCGTTGGGATTTGAACGCTTCCTGCGCGGTCATGCGCATCAGGCTCGTCGAGTTCGCTCCGAGAATTTCCGCTCCCACTTCGTTGATGAACGTAATCCGGTCGTCGCGATCCACGAGCACCAGGCCGCTCTGAATATTATCGACAATCAGGCGGTTCAGATCCTGAAGCGAGGCGACCTGCCCAAAGGCCTCATCAAGACTCTCGCCGGCCTGGGCCAGGGACCGGGCCAAAAACTGCCCCAGCGCCGACACGGAGAAACAGAGGAGCAGCATTCCGATGATCGGGGTGACGAGGCCGCGCAGCGATCCGGTGGCGATACTCTGAAGGCCTTCGGGGGGAATCCACCCGAGCCGGGCGAGGCCAATCGAACCCGCGAACAAAATGTTGGCGATCAGGGCGAAGACGTGGCCTCGGCGCAGGAGCACACTGCCGCAGAGCACGCTGATGGGATAGAGGATCGCGAAGCCCGTGCTGTCGACCCCCGTGAAGTAAACGAAACCCGTGACCACGAGCAGATCCCCAAGGATCTGAACCGTGGCCTGCACCCGATAGGGGGCCAGAGCCAACAAGATCGCGTAGACGACATTCGCCGCGAACGTCGCAGAGATCAGCCGAAAGATCGGGGTCGGTAGAGTCCCCTCCTGCACCGCTTCGAGGTACCCGGCCACGAAAAGCAGAACGGTAACGATGACCAGTCGGAACCCGATCAAGGCCCCGAGCGAGAACGGGGCCTCGGGCGATGAGATCGGATCTCGGAGTCGACGAATCAAACGCGCACGCGGGGGGACCCGAGGGACCAGGCCAGGGCCTGGCCCGGTTCGGCCCTTAGGTCAGCTGGCTGATGAGCGAGAAGAGCGGCAGATACATGGCGATGACGATGCCGCCGACCGAGGTCCCGAGGAACAGGATCATGATCGGCTCCATCAAGGTCAGCATGTTTGCGACCGCCTGGTCGACTTCGTCTTCGTAGAAGTCCGCGACCTTGGAGAGCATGGCATCGAGGGCGCCCGTCTGTTCTCCGACGCTGATCATCTGCACGACCATGCCGGGGAAGATCTTGGTCTCTTTAAGGGGCTGCGCGATGGTGAGACCGCCTTCAACCGATCGCCGGACCGACATGAGACCGTCCTCGACGATGGCGTTTCCGGCGGTCTTCGCGGTGATTTCGATGCCGTCCAGAATAGGCACGCCGGAAGCGATCAGAGTCGACAGCGTCCGGCAGAACTTGGACACCGCGATCTTTCGGAAGAGATCTCCGAATATGGGCGCTTTCAACAGCAGGCTGTCGACCACTCGACGTCCTGAGTAGGTGGCGTAATACTGGCGAAAGGCGTACTGGATCAGAAAAAATCCAATGATGAGGAACGGCATGAGCCGCACCAGCGCGTTCGACATCCCGATGACGATCTTCGTGGGAAGCGGCAGGTCGGCTCCGAGGCCCGCGAACATCGCCGCGAACGTGGGGATGACTTTCCACAAGATGACGCCGATCACGAGAACCGCGATGCTGATGACCGCAACCGGGTACATCATGGCACCCTTGATCTGGGCCTGGAGTTTCACCGACTTTTCGATATAGGTCGCGAGCCGCTTCAGGATCGTGTCGAGAATACCGCCGGCCTCGCCCGCCGCGATCATGTTGCAGAAAAGGTCATCGAAGCACTGCGGATGCTTGCGCATGGAGTCGGCGAGGTTAAGACCGCTTTCCACGTCCTGGCGGGTGGCGATGATGACCTTGGCGAAATGCGGATTTTCCTGCTGCGACCCGAGGATCTCGAGACACTGCACGAGGGGCAGGCCGGCGTCGATCATGACGGAGAACTGCCGCACGAAGATGGAGAGAAGCTTGGCGGGAACCGCCTTGCCGGTGGCCTTGGGACCGCCCTTCTTCTTCTCAGCGATGGCGCTGATCGTCACGCCTTCCTTGCGCAGGCCGGCCGTCACCTCATCGGGGTTGGCGCCAATCCGCTCACCCGAATACGGCTTGCCGTCCCGGAACTTGCCTTTGACTATGTAAGTCGGCATCGTGGTTCTCCTTCGATCGTTGCCTGTGGCGCCTGGGGCGCGAGTGAAGCCAGACTAGCGGGAATCAACGTGCGGCGGGGGGACGAGGCGGCATACCGGGCCGCGGAGGACCGCCCGCAGTCGCGTTTGAACCCACGCCGCGATTGATCATGTCGTTGAGCTCATCGGGGAGGGAACTCCTCGTGATGGCGGTCTGAAGATTGATCTGCTTGGTCTGGTAAAGCTGAGCGAGGCTCTGGTTAAACGTCTGCATCCCGAACTTTTCCTGGCCGGTCTGCATTGTGGAATAAATCTGGTGAATCTTGTCCTCGCGAATCAGGTTGCGGATGGCCGGATTCGGAACGAGGATTTCCATGGCCATGGCGCGCCCCTTCCCGGACAGCTTGGGGAGGAGAGCCTGACACAAGATGCCTTCGATGGTGAGGGCGAGCTGGGCCCGGACCTGACCCTGCTGGTGGGCCGGGAAGACGTCGATCACGCGGTTGATCGTCTGGGCCGCCGAGTTCGTGTGGAGGGTTCCGAAGGTCAAGTGGCCGGTTTCCGCGATACGGAGCGCGGCCTCGATCGTTTCAAGGTCGCGCATCTCGCCGACCAGAACCACGTCCGGGTCTTCGCGGAGAGCCGCGCGAAGGGCGTTGCTGAAGGACGCGGTGTCCTGATGAACTTCGCGCTGATTCACCAGGCAGTTTTTGTGCTGGTGGACGAACTCGATCGGGTCTTCGATGGTGAGGATGTGATCATGCCGATCGACGTTGATCTTGTCGATCATCGCGGCGAGGGTGGTCGACTTGCCCGAGCCCGTGGGGCCGGTGACGAGGACCAGACCACGCGGCTTCTCGCAGATCTGCGCGCAGACCTGGGGCAGGGCCAACTGAGCGAACGACTTGATCTCCACGGGAATGGTCCGGTAGACGGCACCCACCGCTCCGCGCTGGAAGAAGTTATTGGCGCGGAACCGGGCCAGCCCTTTGATTCCGAAGCTGAAGTCGAGTTCGAGGTTTTCCTCGAAGCGGTGCTTCTGGGCATCGGTCAGAACGCTGTAGGAGAGAGTTTTGGTGTCCGCCGACGACATCGGCGAATAGCCTTCGAGGGGATGGAGATGGCCGTCCACTCGGATCTGCGGTCCGGAATTGGTCGTGATGTGGAGGTCGGAACCTCCGCGCTCGACCATCGTCTTGAGCAAGTAGTGAAGCGATAGGGGTGGGGCGTCTGACACAAAGTCCTCCTCAAACCGAAGGCGCAGGGCGAGTGAAGCGGGGCCCGCGACGTTGGCAGCATACCGCTCCCTTGGTTGCTTGTCACCACTTTGAAAAACCCCGCCATGGCCACGGCAGCGAGGTCTGCCTGGTCGTTCGCTCGCGGCGCCTCCCATATGATTCCGGCATGAAGCTCAACCCCTCGTGGCTGCTGCTTCTCGGGTGCTGCCTGATTCCCGTCCTCAACTTCCCGCAGGCCCTGTTCTCGGATCGGGCCCTTTTTGTTCGCGATATCAGCAGCGTCTGGTCGCCGCAGATCGAGTCGGTGGTGCGTCAGGTGGCGAGCGGGGAACCGCCTTTCTTCGACGCTCGACGAGGGTTTGGCCAGCCGCTTTTCGCGGATCCAAGGGCTGAGGTCCTGTACCCCCCGGCCTGGCTCCACTGGGTGGTTCCGCCGGACCGTTCCTATGCATTGTTCTGCGCCATTCATCTGGTGATCGCGGCCCTGGGTGCCGCGCGTCTGGCCCGCCGTCTCAATCCGGAAGGCGGCCTCGCTGCCGCTTTGACCGCGGCGTTTATTTACGGGGCCAGCGGGCCGCTTCTTTCACTCGTCGCCCACTGGCATCATCTGGCTGCCGCCGCGTGGATGCCCTGGATCATCGAGAGATGCGACCGAAGACCAGGAGACCCGACCCCGTGGCTCAGTCTCGCGGCCCTCGTTACCCTTCAGACTCTGGCCGGTTCGCCCGATTACAGCTTCCTCACCCTCTTGCTGTGTGGTCTTCGCCTGGGCACGCGTGCCGATCTGGGAGCGCCGGCCCGCTTGAAGCTCATTCTCGCCTTCGGGCTTGGGCTCCTCCTTAGTTCGGTCCAGATTCTTCCCTCGCTCGCTTTCGCCGCGGACGCCGACCGTCCCAGGTTGCCGGTGGGGTGGGCCCTCGGGCCCCTGCACCCGGCGTTGACGTTGGAAACGATCCTTCCCATACGAGCCGAGGCGTGGCGGTTGCGGCCGCCTGCGGCCGAGACGCTATTGGGGGGACAGCAGGTCTGGATGTTCTCGCATTACCTGGGTCTTGTCTCCTGGGTCTTCGCGTGGATCGGCCTGCCGCGAACCCGCGCACCGGACCGGAGGTTCGCGATGGGCGCGGTCCTGATGGGCATCGTCTTGTCCTGGGGCATTCAAAACCTGACCCTTCAGGATCTGGTGGCTTCGGTGCCCCTCGTTTCCGGGCTGCGATTCCCGACCAAATATCTGGCCGCGGCGAGTCTCGGATTGGCCATCCTGGCGTCGCACGCCCTTCCCGGAAGGAGCTTCAGACCTCGCGCACTTCTGGCCGGGCTTGGTTGTGTCCTCCTCTCCTTCTTGGGTCTTCAATGGTGGGCCACCGGAACGGCCATGGTGAACGTCCCGACCCTGGTCCCCCTCGCTCTGCCCCTCGCGGTCTCGTTGGGGATAGCGGCCGTCGCCGGACAGGCCCGTCGCCTGGCGCCGCTGATCCCAATACTCGTGGTCGCTGATCTACTCGTAACTCTGCGGGACCTGAATCCGACGACTGAAGCCTCTCTGTTTCGGGATCGTTCGCCACTCACCAGCGTATTGCCGCCGGGGTCAAGGCTGTTCGTTTCCGACTACTCGATCGGGGTCCCGAAGACGGACGCGGCATTGTCCCTGGAGGGCGAACCTGTCCGCGAAGCCGCCGGAATCCCCTATCGCCTCAAAGAAACGCCAGTCGGGTTCAACATTCGAGAGACCGTGGTTCTGGCCGCCCTGTGGTACCTGAACCCTCCCATGGCGGGACGCTTCGGATATTACGGGAGCTTCGACCTCGATATCCTCGACTTCTACAGGCGGCCCCTCAAGCGACAGATCCAGCGCTTCGTGACCTCGCGCGATCCGGACTTCATTGTGAATCAGCTACGGCGCGGGTCTGTCGACTACGTGGTCACCATGGACGCACCGCAGCTGTGGGCCTCCTTGCCGCTCGTGATCACCGAGCACCGCTTCTTCGAGGACCCGGTCCGGGTCTACAGGGTGCCTGCACCCTGGCCGCGGGTGCGGTACGAAACCGAGGAGGGTGAACTGGCAGCCCTCGGCTCACTCGACGTCCTCGAAATGAAGGACGGGCGTGTGGTCATCCATGCCGCACCTGAGGAGCCCACGCGTCTTGTGGTCGCATGGGCGAATGACCGAGGCTGGCGGGCTCACATCAACGGCGTGCGAACCGCGGTGACCGACAGCCCGATGGCATTCATCAGCGTGGCGCTACCCAGGGGCGCGCATCGGGTGGAACTCGAATACCGACCGCCGCTGCTGCTCTCAGGGGGCCTTCTTTCGCTGACCGCACTGCTCACGATTCTGTGGCTTGGCCTCCCGCGCGAAACCCGCCCGCCGAGGCAGGTTGCTTAAAGCACGGTCTCGCGAAGAACTTCTTCGATGGTCGTAATGCCCTGCTTGATCTTTTCGAGACCGCTCATGCGGAGAGTCAGCATGCCCTCCTCGATCGCCTTCTTGCGCAGTTCCACCGAGTTCGAACCCATCATGATCAGTTCGCGAACCGGATCGTTGATTTCGAGGACTTCGTAAAGGCCGACCCGACCTTTGTAGCCCGTCCCGTTGCAGGTGGCGCATCCGCGGCCCTTGAACATGGGGAAGGTGCCCACGGCTTCCGCCGCGAAGCCCACATCCAGAAGGACTTTCGCGGGCACATCGCGGACCTCCTCTTTGCAACTCGCACAGATCCGGCGGATCAGCCGCTGGGCCTGGATGAGGTTCACCGCGGTGCCGACGATGAAAGGCTCGATGCCCATGTTCACCATGCGGGAAACCGTGGACGGTGCGTCGTTGGTATGGAGGGTGGACAAAACCAGGTGGCCGGTGAGGGCAGCCTTGGTGGAGATTTCCGCGGTCTCGTAGTCGCGGATCTCGCCGACCAGGATTATGTTCGGGTCCTGGCGCAGGAACGAGCGGAGCGCGGCCGCGAAGTTGAGGCCGATGGCGTCGCGGATCTGAACCTGATTGATGCCCATCAGGTTGAACTCGACCGGATCCTCGGCGGTCATGATGTTGATGTCCGGCTTGTTGAGGGAGGCGAGTGCCGAATAGAGAGTGTTGGTCTTTCCCGATCCGGTGGGACCGGTGACCAGGACAATGCCGTAGGGCTTGTCGATGTTGCGCTTGAATTTCTCGAGCGAACTCGGCTCGAAGCCAAGCTTGGTCATGTCAAGCATCAGCTTCGACTTGTCGAGCAGGCGCATGACGATCTTCTCTCCCCACAGGGTGGGAAGGCAGGACACCCGGAAGTCCATTTCCTTGCTGCGGTCCTCGATCTTCAATCGGATCTTGATACGACCGTCCTGAGGCAGGCGCTTTTCCGAGATGTCGAGCTTCGACATGATCTTGATGCGGGAGGTGAGCGGGTCTTTCAACTTCATGGGCAGCGCCATGATGTTGTAGAGAATCCCGTCGATGCGGAAGCGGACCCGGAAGTCCTTCTCGTAGGGCTCGATGTGGATGTCGGAAGCGCCCCGCTTGAGCGAGTCGATCAGAAGCAGGTTCGTGAGCTTGACTACGGGGGCCGCTTCCGACGAGCGGGAGAGGGCGCCGAGATCGATTTCGTCTTCTTCGGTCTTGAGGGTTTCAACCTCGCCTTCGTCCTCGCCGATGGAGTCCACATCCAGCTCGGAAAGGCCGACCGAGGCCATGTCGTCGAAGGTCAGAGCCGGGCCGTCGATGACCTCTTTGAGCGACGGGCTCTTGCCGAGCGTAGCGCCGGGACGCTGGGTTCCACCCCCGCCCGCGCCGGGGGGCGGACCTCCTTCCTGACGCAACTGAAGGGATCGAGCACTGCCGTAGAAACGATTGATCGCTTCCTCTATCGCGATCTCGGACGCCACCACCGGGTCCACGTTGTAGCCGGTCATGAACTTGATGTCGTCCATGGCGAACACGTTGGTGGGATCGCTCATGGCGAGGCTCAGAACCGCCCCCGCGCGAGAGATGGGAATCACCTGATACTTCCGGCAGGTCTCACCCGGCAACACCTTCAAGACCGTGGGATCTATGTCAAAGGTGGCCAGATTGATCGAAGGCACGCCGTACTGGCGAGAGAGGAGCCCGGTGATCTCGTCGTCTTTGACGAAGCCCAGACTTACGAGAGCCCGACCGAGCTTGATCCCGTTTTGCTTCTGGTAGGCGAGCGCTTCCTGGAGCTGTTGGGCGGTGATCAGTCCTTCCTTGGACAGCATTTCACCGATCTTCACGGGCATAACCCCCGATATTAGCGCAGGGGGGCGACGCCCCCCGGGCGGTCACTCTCCTGAACACACGTCGGGCCCTTTTCGCCTCCTTCCGCCCTCGCCCTGCTGGCGCTCTTGTCGGGAATCGCCGGCCTGTCCCGAGTCTTCGCGGACATCGTCGTTACTCGGGACCGATATTCCTTCTGGTCCGCAGTCCTTTCGGGGAAGGTCGTGGGGTTTGACCCTGTTGCTCGCCACCAGCCTGATCGCGATCGGGATCATCGCGGCCCGCCGAAGCGCGACCTTTCTGCTGAAGCCAGGTTCGGCCAGTTGGTTCAAACCAAGCGTCTGACCCAGAATCAGCTTCATGAAACAAGCTCGCCGGTCGTTCCTGGCCACCGCCGGCGCCACCACCATGGCAGCGCTTGCCTCCAGCACGCTGGCAAAGCCTCAAGGCCCCGCCTCTCAAAGGAAGAATATGTCCATAGAACTCCCCAAGCTGCCTTTTGAAGACAGCGCCCTCGCCCCCACCATCTCGACGAACACCATTGGTTTCCACTACGGGAAACACCACAAGGCCTACGTCGACAACCTGAACAAGCTCATCGCCGGCACCGATCTCGCGGAGAAGTCGCTGGTGGAGATTGTGCGCGCCTCGGCCGGACAATCGGACAAGGCGGCGATTTTCAACAACTCGGCGCAAGTCTGGAACCACACGTTCTATTGGAATTCGCTGTCACCCAAGTCGACCTCGCCGTCGAAGGATCTGAGCGAACGGATCGAGAAGGATCTAGGGGGCATGGCCAAGCTCAAGGAGCAGTTCGCAGCAGCCGCCATGGGCCAGTTCGGCTCGGGCTGGGCGTGGCTCGTGGTCGATGGCGGCGCCTTGAAGATCACCAAGACCCCGAACGCCGAAACACCGATCACCACGGGGGCGAAACCGTTGCTCACCCTCGACGTCTGGGAGCACGCGTATTACCTCGACTTCCAGAACCGGCGAGCCGACTACGTGGCCGCGGTCCTCGACAAGTTACTGAACTGGGAATTCGCTTCGCAGAACCTCGCACAGCCGTCGCTTTGACGGGGACGGCCCGCCGCTCTCCGTGGCCGCGGTAAGCGAAGGCGGGAGAAGGGGCGGGGGTGCCCACCCGATTTCGTCGCGATCGATAGACTGTAGCCCATGAAAGCGAAAATGATCCGTGCCGGCCACGAGGCTGCCGTTCTTCTTCTTGCCCTGACGGTCGCCACTGCGAATCCCGCCTGGGCGCAGGCCCAGTCGGGAAAGGCCAGAGGCGAGGCGGTGAAGGTGGAGGATTGGCTCGTTCCGTATCGATCGATCGCGGATCGGATCATCGCCACGACCGCGAACTCCGGGGACGACTTCGCGTGGGACCGGCTGGCTTTCATGACCGACACTTTCGGGCCGCGCCATTCCGGTTCTCCCAACCTCGAGGCCGCGTTGCGGTGGGCCGAGGCGGAGATGAAGAAGGACGGGCTCGAGAATATCCGGCTCGAGCCGGTGATGGTCCCGCACTGGGTCCGCGGCGAGGAAAGCCTGGAGATTCTCGAACCGTTTCCAAACCAGGTTCCTCTACTCGGCCTCGGAGGCAGTGTCAGCACGCGGTCCGAGGGAGTGAGCGGCGAACTTCTGGTGGTGAGTTCATTTGATGAACTGAACGCGCGACAGGACGAGGCGCGAGGGCGCATCGTGTTGTTCAACGTCCCCTACACGACTTACGGGGAAACCGTTCGATACCGGGGGGCCGGAGCCTCCGCCGCCGCAAAAGCCGGCGCCATCGCGTCGCTGGTCCGGGCGGTGGGGCCGCCCGGAATGAGAACCCCGCACACGGGAGGCATGCGTTATGAGGACGGCGCACCCAAGATCCCGACCGCCGCGATTCCCACGGAGGACGCCGACCGTTTCGCGCGGATGGCCAAGCGCGGACAAAAAGTGGTGCTGCGTCTCAAGATGAATGCGCGGTTTCTGGATCACGCTCCTTCCGCAAACCTGATCGGAGAACTTCGCGGATCGGAGAAGCCCGAAGAAATAGTCCTTGTGGGTTGCCATATCGACTCATGGGATGTGGGCACCGGGGCCATGGACGACGGTGGCGGCTGCGTCGTGACCTGGGAAGCCCTCCGCCTGCTCAAGAACCTGGGCCTCAAGCCGAAGCGGACGATTCGCGTGGTGCTTTTCACCAACGAGGAGAATGGCCTCGCCGGCGGCAACGCCTATCGCGATACTCACCGCGCCGAACTCGAGAAGCACGTCCTGGCCCTCGAATCGGATTCCGGCGTCTTCCGGCCGCGGGGCTTCGGCTTTACGGGTTCGGACGCCGCACGCAAGATCCTCACCGAGATAGCGTCTGTGCTGAAGCCGCTGGGCGCCGACACGATCGGCCCGCAGGGCGGTGGCGCCGATATCGGTCCGTCCGTAACGGCCGGAAAGATTCCCTCGGCCAGTCTCGAGGTGGAGGGCTCGAAATACTTCGTGCTGCACCACACCGAGGCGGACACCGTCGACAAGCTCGACCCCAAAGACCTCGCGGACAACGCCGCCGCCATCGCGTTTCTGGCATACGTGGTCGCGGATCTGCCGCAACCGCTGCCCCGCCCCTGATACGGGCCCAGTGCGTCAAACTAGGGTCATGGCTGATCTGAAGCTTGAGGAAGGCGGCTCGCACCCGCCAACAAAGAAGAGCTCGGGCGGCGGTTGGGCGATCGCCATGGCTCTGCTCACCATCGCCTGCCTGGTCCTGCCCATCCTCCTTATCCGCTCGGCCATGACCCGGGTCAGGAGCCTCGGCGGCGCCGCGGAGAGCGCGCTTATCAGCGTGCGCAACGCAGCAGAAGCCTTCAGAACCGGAAAGATCGAGACCAGTCTCAAGAGTTACGCGACCGAACTAAAAGGGGTTTCCCGTTTTCAGTTCGCCGAACTCAAACAGCAGGAGTCTTTCGAACGAACCGATTCGGCGTCGCTTGCCTGGGGACTCGTGCCCTTGCCCGACGTGGTCGTGGAGGCGCGCGGCGAGGTGGTCTACACCTACGCCCTCGACCTGAAGAAACCCTGGGACATACGTCTCCACGACGGCATCGTCGACGTGACGACGCCGTTTCCAGAACCTGGGGTTCCCGCCCTGGATCCCTCGACTCTCACCTTCACGATCAAGAAGAACTCCGTCTTGCGCGACGAAGCGGCCGTCCGTAGCGCGCTTCAATCCGGTTTGTCAGGGCTCCTCAAGGAGCGCGCTCAGCAGAACATCGCGCTGGTCAAGGAGACGGGGCGTAAGGCCACCGAGGACTTCGTCCGAAATTTTCTGATTTCGAGCTACGACGATGCTTCAAGCTACATCGTGCGCGTGCGGTTCCTGGGCGAGCCGGAGGCGTCGCCCCGCATCAAGGGGCCGATGGAGCTTCCGTCGATCCGTCCATAACGGTGGGGGCCGGTCTCGGGCGGTGCAGGAGCCCGGCCAGCAATCCAAGAGCGGTGAGGGCGCTGATGGCCAAACCCAGGACTCCGGACCAGGGGCGGTAAGTGAAGACGATCTGGTGATGGCCCGCAGGGGCAAAGGCGGCAACGAAGAGCGCGTTGGCGCGCTGGACCTGGACGCTCTGGCCATCCAGGGTGGCCTGCCAGCCGGGCAGGAACCCCTCCAGAAGGACTACGGTACCAGGCTGGTTGAGTTGGACATCGAGCGCGATGCGGTCGGCTTTAAGGCTCGTCACGATCACGCTCGATCGAAAGGTCGGGGATGAAGGTGTGGCCGTTCCCCCATCCAGGATCACCTCGCGAACCGGGGTGAACTCCGGATCCAACAAAAGGGTGACGGCCTGGGCCGCGTCCGCGATGCGAATTCCACTCACGGCGTAGGCGCGGGGCAGGGCGTCCGGCACCCGGAAGACACGAAGGGGCTCGGGGAGCGGCGAGGGGAAAACCGGGCCTGTTCCGAGCAGGTGGAAACTTGAAGAATGCAGGGCCAGAACCCCCGACACGTTGCCGATCTGCAACATCCGCAACGCCGTGGGCGTCCCTTCCGCCATGCGCAAACAGATCGTGAGATCGTGCAGGGTCTGGTCGAAGAGCCTTCGCAGATCGGTATCCCACGCATATTGCACGCCCCAGCTGGCGCCTTGCGGCGGGATCATCAGCGTTCGGAGGCCGACGACCAGGGCGGCGGTTCTTCGAGGATCGGCACCCTTTACATTGTTGAAGGGCGCGGGACGGCCGAGGAATCGGCGACTCAGGTCGGGAAAGCTGACGTAGTCCTCGACATAGACGCGGGACGGCTCCGCAGTCTGGAGGGCCGAAAGGAAATCCGGGCGAAAACGAAGGGCCGACGGTTCCACCACCGGATTGAGGCCGAAGTGAGATACGAGTGTGCTCCCGACCGCGGCCAAACCGGCTACGGACACAAGGCCCGGCGCGGGCCGGATGATCCCCACCAGAAGCAGCACGAGGGTGCCGACGGACAGAAGCATCTGAGTTCGCACGGTCTCGATGCTGTGACTCACGACCTCGGGAGGGCCGGAGATCAGCGGGGGCAGGAACGCGGGAAGACCCGCGAACACGGCGAGGTGCAGGGCAAGGAGGGCAAGTGCGGTTACCGCGGCGGCTCGCGCGGCCCGGGGTTCGTCGCGAAGCGACCGGAGCGCCACACCGGAAAGCACGGCCAGAAGCAACGAGAGGGTAACCAGAACCTTGACCGGGTACCGGAAAATCTGAAGAACTGGAAAAATCGTGCTCAGAAGGCTGTAGATCGGGGTGTGCTTTCCGAGCGCGAGCAACAAGGCGACCAGGGCCCCGACGCCTGCGAACACCCGATACTTCCGAGGGATTCTTGCCGTGAAGAGCGCCGCGAAGACCAGGGGCAAGGTCAACGAGCCCAGAAAGACGGACCGCAGGAAGGGTGAGGGAGCTCCGAATAGAAGGCTGCGCGTGGTCTGGCCGAGGTCGAGGGAGCCAAGGCCCAGAGGCATGAAGATCTCCGCGAGCATCCAGGGATGGAGCGACCAATACATCCGGACTTCCTCGGGAAGCGCGGCCCGGTTGGAGAACCTCCAGACATCCAGAACACTGAGCCAGGTGGCCGCACCCAGACCGATCGCCAGAAGAAGGGCCACGAACGTCGCCTTCACCTGCGTGGGCAAGCAGGAACGGGAAGTGCCCGGCAGCTCACAGACGAGACGGAGGGCGGAAAGGGCCAGGGTCATGGCGCACATCTCGGCGGAGCCGGCCAGGATCTGAAGACCGAAGGCTCCGGCCAGGAGGAGGGTCCTCGGCCGATCCGGCTTCTCCAAGACCCGATCGAACGCGGTGAGGACCCACGGCATCCAGGTGGCCCCCGCGAGGTGATGCCAGAGGGAAAGGAAGGACTGGAGGGGTCCCCCGACCACCCACAGCGCACCCGCGAAGAAAGCCGCTGCGCCCGAACGCGAAAAGCGCCAGGCCAGAGCCGCCGCCCCCGTAGCGCCCAGGAAGTAGTGAATGGTCAGAAAAACGAGGTAGGCCTGCTCCGGCAGCATCAGAAGATGCAGCCAGGTGGTGGGGTAGGGAATCTGTGCGTCCGGGTTGCCGAGCATCGGCTGACCAAAACCGGTGGTCGGATCCCGGAACGGCCACGAGCCTTCAGCGATGGTCCTGACGAAGGTCTCCGACATCGGCATGTGGATCGCAAGGAGATCGCGCTCGTAGTACGCCCCGCCGAGCAAACCGTCCTTGAGCACAAGGGACACTAAAAGCAGAAGGCCCGCCCCGATGAGGGCAAAGCGGGTCCGGTCGGCCACTACGCGGGGAAACCCCAAGCGCCCCGCCCCTGGTCTGCTCAGTGGATCTGTTCGGAGCGGCCGAACGCGGTGGCGGAGCCGAGACCGAGGCGCTCCATCGACGCGTCCCACAGATCGGCGGCGGCGTGGGTGAACGCGAGTTCGGGATCGTAGCCAAGCACGAACCACCAGCCGTCGGTGATCTCACGGTCGAGCTGCTTGGCCTCCCAGCCCGCATAGCCGATGACGAGGATCGCCTCCGCGACGTCTCCATCGGGGGGCTCGGAGAAGGCCAGAGGCAGGATGCTGGCGTTACCGCAGGCAAAAAGCCCGGGCGCCACCTCGGTCGCATACTCGTTGAGCGGATCGCGAAGCAGGACGGTGAGGCCGGTGGCTCCCACCGGACCGCCGAGGCGGAGCGGAGTATCGGGATGAAGTCCCGAAGCAAGGCGATCCGGGAGCACATCCTGGACGCTCACGTCGAGGACGCGGTTCACAACCCAACCGAGGGCGCCGGTCTTGTCGTGATGACCGATAACCATGACGGTCCGCGCGAACTTCGGATCGTTCATGAGGGGCGAGGCAACGAGCATGTAGGGTGCTGCGAGGTCGGGACTCTTCATGACGTGAAAGAGCGTACACCGTAAAGCGCAGGAAGCAAGATGCCGCCTTCACCTTAAGATCCGGAGCGCCATGAACAAGATCTTCAATTCGGCCCGGGACGCAGTCCAGGATATCCAGGACGGCGCCACCGTCTTCCTCTCCGGATTCGGTTTGTGCGGCATCCCGGAGAACCTGATTCAAGCGGTCAAGGAAAAGGGGCCGAAGAACCTGACCCTGGGCAGCAACAACGCGGGCACCTCGGACTTCGGCATCACCTTCCTTCTCGAGGCCGGCCTGGTGAAGAAGATGATCTCGACCTATGTGGGCGAGAACAAGGTCTTCGAGCGCATGGCCATGGACGGCTCCGTTGAAGTGGAGCTCGTCCCCCAGGGAACCTTCTCCGAGCGCATTCGCGCGGGCGGTGCGGGCGTGCCGGCCTTCTTCACCCCCACCGGCTACGGAACCCTCATCGCCGAGGGCAAGGAAGTCCGCTGGTTCGACGGGCGGCCCCATGTTCTCGAGAACGCTCTGCGCGCCGACTTCGCGCTGATCAAGGCGTGGAAGGCCGACACCGAGGGCAACCTGATCTATCGCAAGACCGCGCGCAACTTCGCCCCCATGATGGCCATGGCCGCGAAAGTGACGATCGCCGAGGTGGAGGAGATCGTGCCCGCGGGCGCTCTTGAGCCCGACTCGATCATGACCCCGGGGATCTTCGTGCAGCGCGTGGTGAAAGGCGAGAAGTACGAGAAGAGAATCGAGAAACGAACGGTTCAAGGACAAGGAGCCATTGAGATTGACGCCATCCGCGAGCGGATCGCGCGACGGGCGGCGCTCGAGATGCGGGACGGCTTCTACGTGAACCTCGGCATCGGCATCCCCACGCTCGCCTCGAACTATGTGCCCCAGGGCGTCAGTGTCGTGCTTCATTCGGAGAACGGAATGCTCGGAGTGGGTCCGTATCCGGCCGCGGGCACCGAGGATTCGGACCTCATCAACGCCAGCAAGGAAACGGTCACCGAGCTTCCCGGCACGTCCTACTTTTCGAGCGCCGATTCCTTCGCGATGGTGCGGGGCGGCCACGTCGACCTCACGATCCTGGGCGCGCTGCAGGTCGATCGCGAGGGCAACCTCGCAAACTGGATGATCCCGGGCAAGATGATGAAGGGCATGGGCGGGGCCATGGACCTCGTGGCCGGGGCGAAACGAGTGGTCATCACCATGGAGCACACGGCGAAAGGGGTGCCGAAGATCCTCGAGTTGTGCACCCTCCCGTTCACCGGAAGGCGCTGCGTCAATCTCATCATCACCGAACTTGCGGTGATCGAGGTACGCAAGGATGGCCTTCATCTGATCGAGATCGCGGAGGACGTGACTCTCGATGATGTCCAAAAGGCCACGGGAACGCGGTTGCTGGTCGACGAAAAACAACTCACGACGATGCGCGGGTAGGGGCACCCCTGGTGGATGCCCTTTCCGAGGCACCCCTCGCAAGCGGGGCGCTCATGTCGGCCTCCCCGCTGGCCGCTTTGGCCAGGGAGCGAAGCGTCGCAAGCAGCGCCACCAAGGCGAATAGCGCAGGCAGCAGCCCCAGCGCCGCCAGACCCGGCCGCCCGTCGATCGCCAGTTTGACCCACAACACCCCGGGATAGAAGAGCCCCGCGGGGCCCTCCCAGTAGCGCCCGTCGAACCGGAAGAACCAGTGGATCGAGAGCACGGCCTGCGCAACCAGCAGACCCCAAAGAAGACGGCGAGCCCAGAGCTGGGTCGGCCACGCCCGGGCCAGCCCAATGTGCACCATCGGCCAAACCACGGCGAGGTGCCGAGTCGGCTCGCCGGGGACGCGGAAGTAGTGGGTCGAGAAGAGGAGCAGCAGGGTGAGCAACGCCAGGTAACCCGGAGCCAGATCGCGCAGGCGCTCCCACCGGCCGTGGGCGGACCCCACGACCAAAGTGGCGGCCAGCGGCATCGGGTTCCCCAGCACCTCGGCGAGCTGGAACCCTATACCGGACCACGCGGAGTGGACGCTGAAGGCCCCGCCTGAAGGCTCCAGGGACGCGTACCCCCCCTTCAGCCAGTGACCGTGGAAGGCGTAGTTCCACATCCCCAGGAAGAGCAGTGTGGAGGCCGCTCCGGCAATCGCCTCGCGCCACGCTGCCCGCCCCTGCCGGAGCACGTCCAGCCCGCCCAGCGCGGCAGCCAGCACGAGCCCGGTGGGGTGGGCCCAGGGCAACAGTGCCAACGCCAGGCCTCGTACCCAAAAGGACCGGTCGGGAAGCGCACAGACGTACATGGTCAGCAGCAGGATCAGCAGCGGCTCGGCCATGCCACGGCGAGCCACTTGGTAGGTAGGCCAGAGCACGCCGGTCGCCAGCACCACGAAGGCCGTGGCGTCGTACCGGCGGGTCTCCCGCCACAGCCGCCGTCCAGCCAGCATCACGGCCAGGACGATCAGCACGGGATTCAGCGCGTGGACGAAGGTCCCGCTGATGTCCGGGCCCCAAAGCCCGAGCCGCGAGTCGAGCCAGGCTAGCGGGGCGAGCAGGACCGGGACCAGAGGGTGGATCTGGGTGCGGACCTCGCCCTGCGGACCTGGCGGTATCCAGGGTAGATCGGGGGCGCTGACCTGGCCGGGCCCGGTGAGTACGAACGAGCCGGCCTCGACAAGCCGGCGCGCCGCCGCGAAGGCGTAGGCCTGGTCGGTCGAAATCCAGACGCCGGGCAGGGTGGCGAGCAGCAGCGAGCCGACGAGCAGGACGGGCCAGAGCCAGGGCCGCGTTTCCACGGGCTTCAGCGACGCAGGCCGAGAGCGAGTACCAACACCGGCCGGAAAATGCTCCACCAGCCTGTAATGGCTCGCATCTTCGTGTACGACCGGCCGGGCTCGGCGCGGGGATACTCGATCCGGGTCGGCACCTCGATCACGCGGGCACTGCCCCGCAGCGCCTTGAACAGCAAGTAGGGCTCCAGCTCGTAGTGATCCAGCCAGTCTTGCGCGAGGTCAATCCCGGGGTCGTCGAGTATCGAGAGCCTGATGGCGCGGAAGCCACTGGAGGCATCGCTGACAGGGCGCCGGCAGAGCAGCGCGAAGAGGAAGGTGTAGGCGCGGGTGCCGAAGCGGCGGATGGCCGGCATCCGCTCCTGGGAACCACCGGGCAGGTAGCGCGAGGCCAGCACGAAGTCGGCCCGGCCGTCGAGCACCGGCTGCAACACCTGCGGGATCTGGCCCGGCGGACTCTTGCCGGCCCCCGAGATCACCACGGCGATTTCGAAGCCGTGGATGCGGGCGTGGTCCAAGCCGGTCCGGATGGCCGCGCCAACGCCGCGGTTGCGGACGTGCGAGAGAACCGTGGCCCCGGCTCGCTCGGCATGGCTGCGGGTGTCGTCGGTCGACCCGTCGTCGATGACCAGCACCTCGTCCACGGCATTGCGGGGAATGCCGTGCACCACCGCGGCTATCCGCTCCCCCTCGTTCCAGACAGGTGCGATGCAGGCGACGCGGGGCCTTGGGCTGCTCAAGCGCCGGGCGCACTGCGCAGCCACTCGAACGTGAGCCGCAGCCCTTCCTCGATGCGGACCCGCGGCACCCAGCGGAGCTCGCGGCGGATCTTCTCAATGTTCAGCACCCGCCGACGGATGTTGTCGATGTCGCGGCGGTCGATGTTCACGATGGGGCCCACCGCGCCGGTAACCTCGAGGATCCGGCGCGCCAGCTGGTTGACGGTGGTCTCGCGCTCGGTGCCGACGTTGTACACCTGGCCCTCGGCCTTCGGCGAGAGCGCGGCCCGCAGCGTGGCGTCGACCGCGTCGTCCACATAGGTGAAGTCCCGGGTTTGCTCGCCGTCGCCGTGGACCTTCAGGGGCTCCCCCGCAAGTGCTGACTGGAAGAACTTTGCCGCCACCCCGCAGTACGGGTTGTCGCTGCGCTGACCCGGGCCGTAGACATTGGAGTAGCGGACCACCGCCGTCGACACATCGTAGGTCTCGTAGAAAGCGCGGCAGTAGTTTTCGCCCCCGAACTTGGAGACGGAGTAGGGGCTGAGCAGGCTGCCTACGTCGTCCTCGTTGATGGGCAGGTGCCGCGGATTGCCGTAGATGGAGGCCGACGATGTGTAGACAAAGCGGCGGACTGGGGACTGCCGCACCGCCAGCAGCAGGTTGAGAGTGCCTCCGATGTTGACCTCGAAGTCCTCTCGCGGGTTGCGCGTGGAGAGGATGATGTTGCGCGCCGCTGCGTGGATCACGATGCCCACATCAGGGAGCAGGCGTGGCACCAGATGCGGGTCCACCACGCTGCCCTCGACAACCTCCAGGCCGGGGTCGGCCGCCGGCAGGTTGTCGGGGCGTCCGGTGCAGAAGTCGTCGAGCACCCTCACCCGCGCCCCCAGATGGAGCAGGCGGCGCACGATCCGAGAGCCGACGAAGCCAGCACCTCCCGTCACCAGGAAGCGCTCCCCGGAGAGATCCCAGTCGGCCTCGGAGGATGACGGAGAGGAGGGGGGCACGCTACCGACGATGCTAGTCGAGCGATCAGCCTTTTCAAAGACCTCGTCGTCGCTTTCGCTCGGCTCACGACGACGCTTGGGTTCCCAAATCGCGGGCCCAACCACGGTCGGCTAGCCGTCCGTGGTGAAAGTCGACCGCGAACGAAAGCGAGAGCTTTTTCGTCAGATCAAGGCGACAAACCGCAGGAATACCAGAAGTATTTCGAGGTTTGGCAACGCCGAGCTCTGCGGAAAAGATCCGCTTTCGACGCGAGGGACTTTCGCCACCGGCTGCTACCCCAACATCGCGAGACTCGGGAACATCGTCGTGAACCACTGGGCGATGGCGCTCAGCCGATCCGTCACGAGGAGCAACCCGACACCAATAAGCAAGACGCCCGACACGATCTCGACCTTGTGCATGTGGGTCTTGATCCGGGCGGAGGCCGCGAAGAACCAGTTCACCGCGAGGCCGGCCGCGATGAAGGGAATCCCGAGGCCGGCCGAATAGGCAGAGAGCAGGATCACCCCCTGGCTCACGGTTTCCTGCTGGGAAGCGTAGAGAAGAATTCCCGCGAGGATCGGTCCGATGCATGGGGTCCAGCCGAACGCGAAAGCGATGCCCACCACATAAGCACCGAGTAGACCGAGCGGCTTCTGCTTCACATCTGCCCGCATCTCACCCAGAAGCCACTTGATCCGGAAAACTCCCATCATGTGCAGACCCAGGACGATGATGACAACGCCGCCGATCATGCCGAGCAATCTTTTGTACTGCTGAAGGTAGTAGCCCACCATGGTGGCCGCCGCGCCGAGGGCCACGAACACCGTGGAAAAGCCGAGCACGAAGAAGAGCGAGGTGATGGCTACCCGCCGGGTCTGGTCGGCGGAAGTGTCCTGTTTTTTGAATTTTGAGACGTTGATTCCGCTGATGAAGGACAAGTAGCCGGGGACGATCGGCAGGACACAGGGGGAGATGAAAGAAACGATTCCCGCTACGAATGCGGTAAATAGGGAGACAGATTCATTCATGTCGGGATACTTTTCCTCAGGGGGCGGACAGGGGCGGCGCCTTACGAGAGCTTCAACGCTCGCCCTTGCCCTCGGGTTGGGGATATTAGCGAATGCCCCCGCGCAGACCACAGGTGAGGCCACGCTCGAAGAGGCGATCCGGGGATTCGAAGCCGCATTGCGACAGAAAGACTTCGATCGGGCCACCGCGGCCTGGGAATTTCCAAGTCCCGAGCGGCGCACCGCCGAGGAGGCGATTTTGCGCGGGGTCTTCTCCGCGACCCAGGTGGCCTTCAGTTCGGACGTTCCCGCTCGAACCACGGGCGGCGAGAATGCGGTAACCCTCGGCACCCTCACCCAGATTTCGGAGCCGCGGGGCGCGGTCGAGCAGTGGAGCCTCTTATGGAAGCGAACGCCTCTGGGCTGGAGGATCGTTTCGAAAGAGACCTTCGGCGGGATCGACGGAATGGTCCATCTCGATCTGCAGAAGGAGGGGTTCGTGGCCGCCGGGCAGACCATCGAACTCGAGGATTTCACTCTCAAGATGGTGGAGGGAACGTTCTTTCTCAACACTCAAGAGGCGGGACCAACCGCCCTGGTCTTCGTCGGAAAGGGCCGGGTCAGATTCAAACCCCGGCCGGTGACGGAACGGGGTCAGATGAAGATCTTCGCGCGTTCCGAAAAGCTCGAAGACGATGTTTCGCGCGCCTTTCTGCGCCTGCACCCCGCCGACCTGTACCGCGTCTTGAAGCCAGGGACCTTCGCAGAGGATCCGGGAAGCGCCAGACACCTCGGTCGGGCACGTGAGTTCTTCGAGCGGCACAAGGGCGACGCGTTCGTCCTCGACGCCGCCATCGAAGGCGCGCCCTGGTGGTTATTGCCTGGTCTCGGCGATGCCGCGATCGCCTTCGAGACCAAGAGGTTCGGCACCCTGACTCTCTCGCTCAGCAGTTTCGAACAGGAGGGGGTGAGCCTGTTCAATCGCACCACAAAGAGACAGATTTCGGTTTATCCACGGGCCATCGCCGTCACCGAAGATGGGGATGGCGAGTCGGCCTTTGACGTGGTCCATCACGACCTCTCGCTGTCTGTGAACCCCGACACCTTCGACCTCAGCGGTCTCGCCACGGCCACCATCGACGTCAAAGCGCCCGTGACCTCATTCCGGTTTCAGCTCGACGATGATTTGCAGGTCCGCTCGGTGCGATCGGCCCAGGGCGGACGGCACCTGTTCTTCCGAGTGCGGGGTCAGAACTCGGTGCTCGTCTCCATGGGTTCACTCGCGGGCCGCGTCGGCCGCTTCAACCTGAGCGTTGAGTACAGTGGCCGCCTTCCGGCCGGCACCGTGGACAGCGAGATCCTTCAGGGGCAAACCTTCACGACCGAGGAGACCCCGGCCTTCTTCATCGATCCTGCCCTCATCTACTCCCGACGACGATCCTTCTACCCACAAATAGGCGGCGAGGACTATGCCACCTCAACCCTCAACGTGAGTGTCCCCCCGGGGTGGACAGTGGTCTCGGGCGGCGAACGCACCGAGAAGGTGAACGCCAAGGGGTCAACGATCACCCATCAGCAGTCTCAGGCCGGCAAGTACGTGGCTTTCGTGGTGGCCCGCATGCAGTCGATCGCCCGGGAGCGCTCAGAGGGGCTCTCCTTCGAGGCCTGGGGCCAGTCGCGGACGCGGCGGGAAGCGATTCGCGCGGTCGACACGCTCAAGGTGGCCACCCGGTTCTATGGCGACCTGTTCGGGAAGGCCCCCTATTCTCCGCTCAACATGGCGATGGTGGAGGCCCAGGTTCCGGGCGGCCACTCCCCCCCCGGTCTCATCATCCTGCAGCAGCGCCCGCCCCTGATGGGCTCCGGCCTCAGGGATGATCCCGCGACCTTCTACGACATTCCCGGCTTCTTCCTCGCCCACGAACTGGCGCACCAGTGGTGGGGCCACGGTGTCACCCCCCGGTCGTATCGGGATCGGTGGGTCGCGGAAGGCTTCGCCCAATATGCGGCCGCCCTTTGGGCGCGCGAGTCGCAGGGAGAGGCCACGTTCGCGAGAGTTCTGCGGAAGATGGTGTCGTGGGCGCGGCGCCTGAATGACCTCGGACCCGTCGATCTCGGCAATCGCGTGGGCCATATCCAGAACAATCCCCAGGCGCATCGGGCCATCGTCTACAACAAGGGTGCCCTGGTCCTCGACATGGTGCGCCGGGTGATCGGCGACGAGGCCTTCGGACGCGGGTTGAGAAAACTGCAGAGTGAGCATCGATTCGGGAAAGTCGACAGCGAGATGGTCCGGAGGGCGTTCGAGTCCGAAGGGTCCGTGAATCTCGACGGGCTCTGGGAGGTTTTTGTACGCAACACCCGGCTTCCCTCGGTCCGGCTGGAGACTCGAGAGGGCACCCCGGACATTGTGGTGGAGGGATACAGCGGTCCGTTGCCGGTCACCGCTCTGGTCGGGGACGAGCGGCTGCACCTTATAGTCAGGGGCCGGATGAGACTGCCTTCAGGAGGTAGCGAGGCGAAGGTAATTCTTGACCCCGACGGCGTGAGTCTCGCGATCGTCAAGCGGTAGGTCCTGGGCCTGAGTCGCCGCCAAAGGATCTGACCAGCGGGCTCCTCGTCCCCAACGATGCCTGTAGCGTGCATCATGGTATCGAGTCGCTGGTCCCGAATCCGAGTCCTTTGTGTCTTGGTCGCCGTTGGCGCCACCTCGGAAGGTGCCACCTACGTTCCTGTCACGGATGCCTCTCTGGTGGACCGGGCCCCGGTGGCCATTGTCGGGAGAGTGGAAGCAGTTGATACCTCCGCCCGCGCCTCGGTCTATCGATTCAGCGTCGAGCGGGTTCTGAAGGGCTTTGTCCCGGGCCCGGTCATCTCTGTGTCGGTCCCGGGCGGCGACACGTTCGTCGTCCCCGGGATGCCTCGCTTTTTCGCCGGACAAAGGGTCATCCTGTTCCTGTCTCCTCATCCGGACGGGACCTTCCAGATCGTGGAACTGATGCTCGGGGCCTTTAAGGAGTCGGCGGTTCCGGGCTCCATCAATACGCGAGCGCAGAGGGATTTGACCGGGAGCCATTCCCTCGGAGATCCCAAACTCGAGCCCGGGCGCGACTTCGAGGAGTTTGCGACCTGGATCGAGGCCCGTGCGCGGGGCGAACGGAGGAGCGCAGACTATGTGCGTCCAGCAGAGGAAAGGGCGGCGGCTGACTCGAATCCGGAAACCGCGCCGTACACGCTTCTGGGTAACCCTTCGCGATTTACGGAGTTCGACGAAGGCTTCAACGTCCTCTGGTTCGTCAGGCTCGGCGGAAGCACCTTGACCGGAGGTGGAGTGACGACTTTCCTGACCGCGTTGAACGCCTACAACCTGCGAACTGACGCCTACTTCAACTTCGTCTACATGGGGACCAACGCCAACGCCACCGGCATCGTTCACGATGATGGACTGAACACCGTTCTCATCAACGATCCGTTTGGCGACATCCCAGGGGCGTTCGACTGCACGAATGGGGGTGTCCTGGCCATCGGGGGGTACAAACCCTCGGTCCTGAAGACCCACATGTACAAGGGCTCAATTCACCGGACGATTGAGGAGGGCGACATTGTGACCCAGAACGGCTCGGATTGCGCATTCCTGAGGAACTCGGAACTGTACGGCGTCCAGGTCCTCGGTCACGAGCTCGGACATGTGGTCGGCCTCGGGCACTCCTGCGGCGACGCCGGCTCGGGCGCCTGCGTGGTGGGCTCGGCTCAAGACGACGCATTGATGCGAGCTACGATCCACAACGACAGCCGTGGGGCGCGGTTTGGAACCGACGACATCGACGCGTTGAATCGTCTCTATGACCGCGCGGTATGGGTCAGCGACCCGAGCGTGAGTGAAGGAAACGGCGGGGCCCGAACGCTGGACTTCACCATCAGCCTCTCCGCTTCGCACACCAAGGTGGTCACGGTGGACTACTTTAGCGCCGATGGTTCCGGATCAAATGCCGCCATAGCGGGCAGCGACTATTGGCCGGTGCAGGGGACCGCGACCTTTTCAGCTGGCGAAACCAGCAAACTTGTCAGTGTCAACATCATTGGGGATTCGCTTTACGAAGCCGACGAGGCCCTGGCCCTGGTGCTCTACAGCTCGTCAAACGCGGGCATCAGGAAGGAGCGGGCCGTCGGGACCATCACGAACGACGATTCGGCTCCCACGGTGTCGATCGGAAGCAGTTCTGTGTCGGAAGGGAACAGCGGGACCAAGTCCTTGACCTTCAATCTCACCCTGTCCTCGTCCAGTGGGCTCGGGGCGTCGGTGACGGCGAGCACGTCGAACGGTACGGCGACGGCGGGATCGGATTACGTGGCGAAGACCGAGAGCGTGACGATCCCCGCGGGGCAGACCTCGTCGTCGTTCTCGGTGGTGGTGAACGGGGATACCCTGGTTGAAGGGAACGAATCGCTCACCGTGACGCTGAGCAGTCCAACGGGCGCGACCCTTGGAACCTCCACCGCGACCGGGACAATCACCAACGACGACATCGCCACGGCTCCCCTGCTGTCAACTCCTTTGTCGAGCAGCGTAGGATCAACGTCGGCAACTCTCGGAGGCACGGTCACCTCCGATGGAGGCTCGGCGATTACGGAGCGCGGCGTCGTCTATTCATTGACCACCACTAACTCGAATCCCGTGGTCAGCGGCAGCGGGGTCACGACGGCGATCGTGACGGGCTCTACGGGCGCCTTCACTTTCGGGACGACCGGCCTGCTGCCGGCGAGCGGCTACTCATTCAGGGCCTACGCCAGAAACACGATCGGAACCGCCTACACATCGCTCGCCACCTTCACGACACTCGCTACGGTCCCCGGGGCCCCCGTGATTGGCGCCGCTGCTGCCGGTGACACGACCGTGTCCGTCACCTTCACCTCGCCCACGAGCAACGGCGGCGCCTCGATCACCGGTTATACGGCGACGTGCGGCGGCAAGACCGCCTCGGGATCGGCCTCAGCGATCACCGTCACCGCCCTCACGAATGGCGTCGCGGTCACCTGTACAGTTGTGGCCACCAATGTCCGAGGAAACAGCGCTTCCTCCGCGGCCTCGAACAGTGTGACCCCGGCGTTTTTGGGAACTGCGATACCCCGCCTTAAGAACATATCGACGCGCGGCCGCGTGGAGACGGGCGACCGCATCATGATCGGCGGGTTCATTGTCGGGGGGAGCGGTCCCAAGAAGGTGGTGATCACCGGGCGAGGACCTTCGATGGCTGCGCTCGGGGTCTCCGGAACCCTGGCCGACCCCGCGATCAGATTGTTCAGCGGCGCCACTCCGATTGACTTCAACGATAATTGGCAGACCGCGTCCAATGCCGCCGAGGTCACCGCGTCCACGTTCGCCCCCACCGATCCGCGGGAGGCCGCGATCCTGGCTTCGGTGATCCCAGGCGTTCCCTACACCGTCCACCTCACCGGCGTCTCGGAGACCACCGGGATCGCGATCATCGAAGTCTTCGAACTGGATGTTCCTGAGAATCCGCTGCTCAATATCTCGACCCGCGGTAGCGTTCAAACCGGGGACAACGTGATGATCGGCGGATTCATCATCCAGGGGAACGCGGCTCAGCGGGTCCTGATAACGGCGCGCGGCCCGGCGCTGGCCGATCTGGGCGTGCCGGGTGTTCTAGCCGATCCGACCCTGGAGTTGTACCAGGCAGGCAACCCAACCCCAATCGCAAGCAACGACAACTGGGGCCAGTCGACCGACGCGGCGGCCATTCTGGCTGCGGGCAACGCTCCGACCAACGCGCTGGAGTCGGCCATCATCAGGACGCTGTCGCCGGGGGCCTACACGGCCATTGTGCGCGGCAACAACGCCGGCCTGGGTATCGGGATCGTCGAGGTCTTCAAGAAGTAGGAGGCGTGAGCGAGTCAGGCCCGGCCCGAAGAAGGTGGTCCGGGCATCGGCCGGCACCGTGACCAATGACAACGGCACCTGCACGGTCGTGTCGGCCGACGATCGCGCTTCCCCCGCGGATCCGGGGCATTCCCTCCCGCGTGATGTGGTAGAAGCGGGCTGTGATTGGTCCGCAAGACGACGACGCGCAGCGCGCGCACGTCACCGCGCGCCGCGTAACCCTGGGCGCGGCCACGATCCTGCTCGCCCTGCTGGCGCGCCTCGCCTACGTGCAGATGTTCAGCGTCTTCGCCCGGTATGACGACGAGGGCTACATGATGCTGACCGTCCACCATGCTCTCGCCGGCCATCGACTCTACGACGACGTCTGGACGCTCTATGGACCGGTCTACTTCTTATACAAATGGCTGGTGCACGGCCTGCTCGGTCTGCCGCTGACCCATGACATTGTGCGCCTGACCGCGATCGGCGTGCGCCTGCTCAGCGGCGTGCTGGCGGCCTTCGCGGCCTGGCGCCTCACCCGCAGCACGGCGCTTACCGTCGCGACTCTCGCCCTCGTGACCCACCATCTGGCCGCGATCAATAATGAACCGGGGCATCCGCAGGAGCTGTGCGGACTTTTGGCAATGGCCCTGCTCGCGCTGCCCGCCGTCACCGGCGACCGTTGGCGATCGCGGCTGCCGGTCGCGTTGGGATTCGTCGTCGCGGCCCTGACCATGACCAAGGTGAACATCGGTATCTTCGCCGGCCTCGCGGTGTGGATGGCGTTGCTAGAGGAACTGCCCGCAGCGCGCGCGCGCCTGACCCTGCGCTGCGCGTCGGTGGCGGCTCTGGCAGCCCTGCCGTGGGCCTTGACGCGACCATTGCTCGACCTGCCGCAGGCCCGGCACTTCGCCACGATGGAGACCCTGGCAATTGTCGCGATGGCGACGACGGCGTTCACCCGGCAAGGCGGATCCGCACGCCCGCGCGCGCTGATCGCCTTCGTCACGGCGTGGGCGTCGGGCGTCGCGCTGGCGGTCCTGGTCCTGGGGCTGCTCGGCAGCAGCGCCGCGGCGGTGCTCGACAGCCTGGTCGTCGGGCCGGCGCGCCTGCCGACGATGTTCATTTTCATGCCGCCGAGCCTGTTCCCCGCCGCACTGCCGGCGGCCGCGGGCGCTGCGCTTGCCTGTGCGGTGCGCGCAACGGCGACCACGCGTCTCGGTCCGCACGTCGTCGGCCTCTGCCAACTCGCGCTCGGCGCCATTACGCTGCTCGGCGCATGGAGTGGCGACCGCAGCCCGCTGCTGATCAGCGGCGTCACACCGTTCCTGTGGCTGGGGCTTTTGACCCCGCCCGGCGTGCCCGAGGGGGCCGGGCTCCGCCGCGCGCGGCTGCTGCTGTGCTGGCTGGCCGTCCTCTTGCCGTTGCAGGCGTTTCCCGTCGCCGGCAGCCAGGTGAGCTTCGGCACGGTGCTGCATATCCTCGTCGGCGCGGTGTGCCTGGCCGGTGGTATGGGCTGGGTACGCTCGCGCGCCGGCGACCTCGCCCGACCGCGACTGCGCGTCGCGGCCGGGGGGCTGGCACTTCTCGCCTTGACCGGCGCGACGTTATGGGAGCTGCGCCGTGCAACGTCCGCGTACGACGCCCTTGTTCCCCTCGATCTGCCCGGCGCAGTGCGGCTGCGTCAGCCCCTGGAAGTGGTGCAGGTTCTGCAGAGACTCTCAACCGCCCTACGCGAGCGTGCCGACACCTTCCTGTCCGTGCCCGGCTTCAGCAGCCTCTACTTCTGGACCGGAAAGGAGCCGCCGACCCTCGATGTGATCGGTCACCAGATGCGCTTCTATTCCGACGAGCGGCAGGCGGAGATGCTGCGCGCGCTGCTGCAGCACCAACGGCCCATGGTCGTGCACTTTCAGGGGCTCGCGCCGCCCTACCCGCCCCTCGAAGCGGAGTTGCAGAGGCGCCTCACGAAGGCGATGCAGTTCGGCGAATACGAGGTGCTGGTGCCGCGCCATCGCGCGGCTCCCACCGCGCCGCCACCATGACGTAGACCGCGCAGTCCTGAGGACCAGCGCCGGCGCCGCTTACTTGACGCAGGTGATTGAAAAACCGAGGGGATCGGTTTTTGAACCGAGATTGAAGGCCAGCGAAGTGTGGCCGAGTGCTATCGCCACGATCAATCCCGGTGCCGCGACCACGAGCAGGGGTATCCGCCAGACCAGCGACAGCTCCAATTGGGGACGAGCCAGACGAACGCCCACCACGACCATCTTTGCCGCGATCGATACGAGGTCGGTGCCACGCGGAGATATGCGCACTTCCGTGAAGCGGGCAAGCAGACGCTCCAGGCCGTACTGAGTGAATCGCTGGTAGTCGAAGGGCTCATGATGGGCCCGGGCTGAAAAGGGGACGGTCGCTACCAGAGTGCCGCCACCCTTCAGGACCCGCCACAACTCGCCGACGAACGTCACCGGATCTTCCACGTGCTCGATCACCTCGGTGCACAGAACGTGGTCGAAGTGACCTTCGGGAAAAGGGAGGGTCTTGCCGTCAAACGCCACCACCCCGCTCTTCCCGCTCATTCCGAACTGCTCGGCGCCGACGATGTCAATGCCGGTGTAGGTCGTTCCTGCCGACAACAGATGAGCGTAGGGACTCTCCCCGCAGCCCACGTCCAGGATCTGGCCGCGCAACCCCGGCAAAGCGGACCTTAGAAAACCGTAAATCGTTCTCAATTGAAGATCGACTAGGCAACGGATGGCGAACCACAGACGCCCTGACCGGGACGCATCGTAGGTGACGCTGACCGGCTTGAATTCCTCGGTAGTCTCCATTGCCAACGCCTACGGCTTCCGGGCAATCGTGATGAGGTTGCCCACGTTCACGCTGAGGCGCAGGTCGGCCAGCCCAATCCTGCGAACCGATGCCTGCATCGCTGACTTCATGGCCATGGGGAATGGCGAAAGCCGCAACCAGTAGCGCAGCGGATAGCGATTCACCAGGGGCGTGAGGCTCTCGATGGTCAGACCGGACGTGGTCAGAAGCCGGTCGAGGCTGGCCCGACAGAAGAGCTGGAGATGCTCAATGTCAATAATGGGCGACCGCCGCCCCAGCAGCCGGTTGACCAGAGCGGTGTAATCGTGGGTGACGAAGGCCAGCAGGCCACCTGGTCGCAGTAGCCGGGCACAGGCTTCCGTCAGCTTCTTTGGGTCGGAGACATGCTCCAGGGTTTGAAAGCAGCAGATCAGGTCAAAGGTCACCGGGGCAAACTCCGACTCGACGAAAACGCCCTCTTTGATGAACGGACGCACCCGCTCCGAAGCCGCATCGATCGCGGCCTTTGAGGGCTCGACGCCCACAACCTCGTGGAGCCCGGCGCCGAGCAGGCGCTCCAGCAGGACTCCGGTGCCCGTCCCAATTTCCAGCGCGCGGGCCCGGGGCGGGAGAGAAACAAGGAAGGGCTGCAGCGCGTCCAGGTAAGTGTCTCCGGCGAGGTTCGCTTCTTCCGTGCCGTCATAGGAGGCCTCGGAGTACGCGTGGGCCAGTGCTTCCGAAGGTGGTGCGGCAACCGCGTAGACCGTGCTGCACGGCGAGCATCGCAACAGGCGATAGGACATGAACTCGGGTGCCTTGCGCGACGCGAAGCTGAAGCGGTTGAGCTTTTCGGGGTCAATCGATTGCTCAAGAAAGAGGGTCGCGGCCTCCGGTCCCGAGCCGCAGACCGGGCACACCCGACTCTTGAGTTCGTGCAGGACGCTCATCGCAGGGTCGCCTTCTCGGGAAGAAGCTGGGTGGTCTCTCCATTCTTGAGAAGGGCGGCGCGAATCATTCGTGGCCGGGCCTTGACCTCCTCCATGATCTTGGCGACGTATTCGCCAACCACACCGATGGCGAAGAGGTTGATGGCGCCGAAGAAGAGAATGGTGATCAGGATCGTGGTGATTCCCTGCGCCACCATCTGGGGCGCGAAGATCCGGATCATCAACGCCACCAGGCCGAGCAGCCCTGACAGCCCCAGGAGGGCAACACCACCGGCGGTCAGCATGTTCAAGGGTGTGTTCGAAAACGAGAAGATGCCACGCTTGGCCCAGTCGATGTTCTTCAACAGGTTGTTGGTACTGGTTCCGAAGGCCCGTTCCGGACGAACGTAGTCCACACCCACTTGTTTGAAGCCAACATAAGCGCGCAGGCCGCGCATGAAGAGATCCCGCTCCGGACAGGTCAGGAGCCAGCCGACCACCCGCCGGTCCATCAGGGAGAAATCGCCGGCATCGAGAGGAACCTTCACGTAGCTGAAGGCGGCGAACACTCGATAGAACGCCTTGTAAAGCAGGCCCCAGATGAATGGCATGTCGCGCTTGACCCGGCGACCAAAGACCACATCGCTTCCTTCCTGCCAGCGCGCGTAGAACTGCTCAATCAGCTCGGGCGGGTCCTGAAGGTCGCCATCGAGGAGGACGCAGGCATCCTTCGTGGCCATTTCCATGCCGCTTCGAAACGCCATTTGCGAGCCGAAATTGCGGGAGTGGGTGATGCCAATCACCTGCGAATCGGCCGCGGTGAGTTTGAGAATCGCGCCCGCGCAGTCATCGGGGCTTCCGTCGTTGACAAAGATGATCTCGTACTCGACGCCAATCCTGCGGAAGGTGGTCACCAGCCGCTCATACAGAATCGGAATCGCCGGCTCATCCATGTAACAGGCAATGATGGCGGTGATGCTCTTGCGCGCACGAGGGCGGTCGCGTTTGGTCAGGGCCTCGAAGCCACCGGGCCCAAGAGACCGAACCCATTCGGCGGTAAATCGCAGCCCGTCGGCGAGTTTTGTCGTGGCCACCCAACCCAGGAACCTTGTGGTCTTCTCGGTGCTGGCGTACCACGCATTAAGGTCCCAGTCGCGCCCCGGCATGGCTCCGAAATCGGCGGGTCCATCGATCCCGAAAACTGCCTGGGCGGTTTTCGCGAGGTCCCGGATCGTGGTCTGGAGACCGGTGCCGATGTTGAAGGACTCACCATACAGTTCCGGAGTCAGACGCGTGGCCGCGACCAGAAACGCTTCGCAGACATCATCGACATAGACAAAGTCCCGTGCGGTGTCAGGCCCAACGAAGGGCGGATACTGTCGTTCGAGTCCCCGCCTGACCAGATTCGGGATCAGCCTGGAGGCATCTTCCAGCGGTCCGTACACCGAATAGAGTCGCAAATTAACAATCGGAAAGCCGAGACTCCGGCCGGCGTAAGAAATGTAGTGAGCAGCCGCGGCCTTGGAGACCGCGTAGTGACTGTTGGGCAGGAGGACAGCGGTTTCGGCGGGCGCGGCGGCGTTGTTTCCATACTCGGAGGAGCTACCGGCATGCACAAAAGCGGCGATGGTGCCCTTGTCCAGCAGATCCACCAGAGCTACCAGGGAATTGAAATTGGTCTGGTAGGTCAGATCGCGATCGGTCTCGAACGAGTAGGCGCCGTAAGCGGTGAGGTCAAACACGGTGCGGGGCCGGATCGCCTCCACCATCTGGCGCATCTCCGGGACGCTGATCAGATCCACTTCGACCAGATGGCGGTTATCGACATCGGCGAGACGCCAGGCCGGCAACCGGCGCACCACGGCCACCACATCGGCACGACTGCGCAGGAGACGTTTTACCAGATTGGCGCCGATGAATCCGCCGCCACCGAGGACGAGGATCGGACCCTTGGGGGCCTGCGCCCAATCGACGTCGCCGGGCAAGCTCGAATCAACTCCTGCAGGACTCATGATCGGGCCAGTTTCAGGATGGAGTCACGTATCGCCTCGGGGTCGAGCCCGCTGTCGCGGCGGTGATAGGCCTGCGATCCGAACCGCGCAGAGGGATAGCCGCGGGCAAAGAGATGGTCGTAGCCGAGGAGTGCGATGCCGCGAGTCAACAGCTCCTGAGCGAGCATGGCACCAAGACCACCATGGGCCACATGCTCCTCAACCGCGGCCAGTCGCCCCGACGCGGCGATACGCTCGATCAGTGCTGCGGGCAGGGGTGCCCGCAAGAATGGCATTTCGGAGGCCAGCCACACTTCCGGCCTGCATTCTCCGAGGGTTGAAAGGATACCGAGCACCGAGCCGGCCAAGGGTCCTGACATCACGACTACGGGGCCGTCGCCCTCCGCCAGCCGCCGCCAGGGGGCGTAACCGGGCGCTCGCGCGCCCGCCGGCAGTTCTCCCCGACCCAGGCGGACGTAGCACGGCCCGGGGTTGCTTCCGGCGAGGGTCACCACTTCGTCAACGTCCTCATTGAATGCGGGCGCGTATACGGTCATCCCAGGCAAGGTGAGCAGAATTCCGTAATCCTCGAGCGCGTGGTGGGTCGGGCCCATGACACCGTAGCCATAGCCGCCTCCATTGCCGAGCAGGCGCACGGGCAGATCGTGAAAGCAAATGTCATTGCGGATCTGCTCGAAAGGGCGGGCGTAACAAAATGGCGCGATCGAATAGACCCACACCTCCATCCCCTCCTGGGCCAGACCGGCAGCGACTGACACCATGTTTTGTTCGGCCACGCCGCAGTTGATGAATCGCTTCCCCATGCGGGCACGCAGGGGTTCGAGGGCCATGAACCCGAGGTCGCCGGTGAGAAACACCATGTTGGGCTTGTCCGCGCGGGCGATCAACGCCGTGCAGAGCTCCGCCCTCATGATGGATCGACCGCGCCAGGGTCAGCGAATAGCGACATGGCGGCCTCGTACTGCGGGGCGGTCAAGGGCAGGTAATGCGACTCCAGCCTGCCCTCAAACCCGGGCACGCCGTAACCCTTGATGGTATCCAGAATGGCAACCACCGGACGGCGGCCCGAGGGCCTGAGAGCATCCCTCAAGCCTTCGAGGTCGCGACCGTTGCAGTTTCGCAGCTCGACGTCAAAGCCTGCCAGCCGGGACCCGAGGGGGGACATGGAGGCCACTTCCGTGGTGGTGCCGAATCCCTGCAGCCCATTGTGGTCAACCAGAATGGTCAGGTTCGAGAGTTGGTGGTGGCAAGCAAAGATGAGTGCCTCCAGCGTCGATCCTTCCTGCCAGTCACCGTCGGAGGTCAGACAAAAAATCCGCCGCGACTCGCCCTTGAGGCGCGCGGCCAAGGCCAGGCCTGCGGCGAGCGAAAGACCGTGCCCGAGGCTGCCGGTGGAGAACAGGATTTGGGGAATCGTCTTTGGCCCGGGATGGCCGGGCAGGCGGGTGCCCTCCCCGTGAAAGGTATGCAAGTCTTCGTCCGTAAGGAGACCGAGCGACCAAAGGGTAATGTAGTAGGCCCCCGCCGAATGACCCTTCGAGAGCACGAACCGGTCGTCGTCCGCCATCAACTCATGATGGACAACCACCATCGCATCGAGTGCCGAGAGATTCCCGCCGAGATGTCCGGTCTGGCTGCGATAGTGCATTTCGATCAATCGCCGCCGGGCCTTGTTGATCAGCGCGGCCGTGACGCGTTGTTTCATCGGGTCTAGCAAGAGTCCTCATCTGTTTCGTCCGCTGGAACAGAAGCGGCCACCCTGTCGAGCAGGCATATTAATCCATAGCCTGATCACTCCCGGCCCGCGCCGTGACCGCAAGTCACGGCGGGCTCTGGCAGGTTTTGGTACGCAATTCGGCGGCCATGAGTCTCGCGATCGTCAAGCCCTAGAAGAGGCTAACGCGCGAGCCGGGCCAGGCCTCGATCGGCGATCGCCACGAGATCGGCGCGGTTCAGAAGCACCGCCGCCTCTTTGAGTCCTCGATATCCGTCGAGGTTCGCAGGATCTAGATCAACCGCATCTTTGAACAGGCGGGCGGCGGCCGAGGCGTTCCCCTGCTGAAGCTCGAAGACCCCAAAGTTGTTGCGGGCAGTGGCGGCTTCGGGCGCTGCTTCCAGAAGGCGCAGGAAGGCGTTCCGCGCCTCGGCCGGGCGAGCCAACTGGGCCAGGGCGAGGGCCCGTACTTCGAGGGCGCGGGATTCTTCCGGGTCGAGGCCGAGCGCTCCTTCGGCGAGACGGACCGCGGGATCGAGACGACCGTCCTTCAACTCGGCCTCGGCGGCCAGGCCGATGGCCTCGACATTTCGCGGATCCACGGCCAGGACGCGGGCTATGAGTTTGCGCATGACCTGCAGATTCGAAGCCGCCGACTGAATCTCCGCGGCCAGAAGATAGGGAGTCGGATCCCTGGGGTCGATACGCGACGCCTCCTCCAAAGACTGAAGGGCCTGGGCCTCCCGACCGGAATTCCAGTACAGAAGGGCCTGGGTCACATACAGAGGGGCCGAAGGCGAACGCGAGATCCCCGACTTCAGGCCGGCCTCCGCCGCGGCGATTCTCCGAAGTCGCACCGCTCCCTTCACGTATTCGAGACCGACGCCGCGGTCAACGATGCCCTCTAAGACCGCACGCTCCGCGACTTCGTAAGCCCACTCGAAACTGCCGGAGGCGGCGAGCAGAGCGAGCCGCGAGCGCACGCCTTCCAGGTCCAGAGGCCCATTTTCTGGAATCAGCCGGTTGCGATTTGTAGCCGCGGTCTGGGCGTGAATGGCGAGGGGCGTGCTGAAGTCGAGGACCGGTGCATCATCGGTATGACGTTTCGCGTTCCGAAGCCACGGAGATAGTGACGACAGGGAAACCGTCGGAATCGCGGCGAGGCTGGCCAGGGTCAGGCGCGAGGCCGCGAGGTCGGTTCGTGCGCCGGGCGTCACGGCGTTTTGCCTCGCTGGATTGAACCGAGTGGACGAATCGCTACCCACGATCAGTATGTCCGCCTCGCTGATGACGTAGACGGATGCGGTCGGAAACACGTCGGCGAAAGTCGCAAGCAGGGTGGCGAGATCCGTTTCGCTCATGTTGTAAAGATGGCCCCACTGGCAAAATACCCCGCCTTCGGCCAGGCGTGAGCGGACGGCGCCGAAAAACTCTCGAGTGAAAAGAGCCGACACTCCGGCCATCCAGGGGTTTGAAGGCTCGGAGATGATGACGTCGTAGCGATCGGGGGTGGCGAGCACGTGCTGGCGCGCATCGCCCACGATGAGTCTCAGCTTCGGATTCTCGAGAACTCGACGATTGGCGTCCTTGAAAAACCGTCGCGCCGCGTCCACGACTTCGGGCGAGATTTCCACCGCGGTGACCGATGCCGGTTCGTGGGTCAAAGCCGCCGCCGCGGTCACCCCGCTGCCGAGGCCGATCACCAAAGCGTTCTGCGGATTGGGGCTGATCAGGAACGGGACGTGAGCGAGGAGACGCTGGGTCAGCATGTCGCCGCCCGAAGTGGCATCCACCTTCCCATCCACGGCAAGGGAGAAAGAGGCGCCGATCCGCTTGACCGAGACGTTGGCGGAACGACCCTCGGCATAAGAGACAAGTTCGCCACGGCGAAGAACATCCTCGACGCTCAGATCGGGATCGTAGGCCGAGTACTTGTAGACGCCGCCCGCGAACAGTTCTTTGTCGAGGGCCGGTGCGGTAAAGAGAAAGGCAAGGGCGGCGATCGAGGCAAGTGCACCCGCGACGCGGGCCGCGAAACGGCAATGAAGCGCCACCAGAAGTGCCGCGATTGCCGAAGCGGAGGCGGCCAATCGCAGGGTGCGGTCGAGGCCCAGTTCGGGAAGGAAGATGAAGCCCGCAAGTAAAGCGCCGAAAATCGCCCCAAAAGTGTTGAGCGCGCTGCCGAAACCCATGGCCTGAGGCATCGACAGGCTCGACCGGAGAAGACGCAGGCCCAGGGGGAACAGGGCTCCCGAGAAGGCAGCGGCCGGAAAAAGCAGGAATAAAGATCGGCTGGCCTGAAGG
>Ga0163144_10003601_pt1 | contig 35236 bp, 34 predicted proteins | sample OliLak19BULKMAT1_FD_123175 | JGI IMG/M metagenome (GOLD analysis project Ga0163144, IMG submission 123175) | Freshwater microbial mat bacterial communities from Lake Vanda, McMurdo Dry Valleys, Antarctica - Oligotrophic Lake LV.19.BULKMAT1 | ecosystem: Environmental > Aquatic > Freshwater >...
ATCTCGTCTACGTCAGTCCCCGGCTCCTCTTGGAAGCGGAGATCGCACGCCGACGCACCCTCCTACGCGACCAAATGGTCAGCGCGAGCGTCACTCTGGCGAACGCTGCCCGCGCCGGTCTCACGCTCGCGCAAGGTTTGGAGAGCCTGAGCCGCGAAGCGCCCGAGCCGATCGCAACGGAATTTCGCCGCATGGTCCGCGACTACCAGCGCGGCCGGCCCTTGCCCGAAACGATCCGCGAGACCAAGAATCGCCTCAACCTCGACGGCTTCACGCTCTTCGCTTCCGCCATTCTCACCTGTCTGGAACGCGGCGGAAAAATCACCGACGCCCTTGACCGCATCAGCCGCAGCCTCCAGGAAAACCAACGCCTCGAACGCAAGATGGAAGCCGACACCGCGAGCGGCCGCAAGGTCATCATCATCCTCGGCGCCTTTCCGCTGTTCTTCCTGGGCGTGTTCTTCCTGATGGATCCGGAACTGGTGACGTTGCTGTTGCACACGATCCTGGGCCAAATCGTGCTCCTGCTCATCGGCGTCATGGTCTATTTCAGCGTGCGCTGGGCGCAGCGCATCATGACCGTGGAGATGTAAGCGATGCCTGAATTTTCCGAACATACTTGGATCATCATTCAGTCCGTCGTCTGGGGCTTGGCGGGCGCCGCTTTAGGCTGGGCGTTCCTCGAATTGCTCGGCGGCGGCAAGGCGACCTGGGCGGATCGGGGCCGATTCGAAGTCACGCGCCGCGCCAAACTCCAGCAAGGCAATCCGCTTTTTCAGTCCTTCGAATCCGGCATCGCCCAACTCGCCGCCTGGAACGAACGCCGCAACCCCGCCCTCATGGACAAGATGAACCGGCATCTCGCCGTTTCCGCGGAGAAAGTCCCCTGGAAAGCGCCTGAGTTTCTCGCCGTCAAGCAGGTAGAGGGTGTTTTTGTCGCCATCCTGATGGGGGTCGTCGGCTATTTCGTTTTCGAAGATCCCTTTATCGGCGCGGCGTGCGGCATCGGCGGCGGCTACCTCTACGTCGAGATGGCGGTCAAGTCGCTGGAGAAGAAAGCTAAACTGCGCCTGCTCCGGTTCAAACAACGACTCCCGTTCGCGATCGACTTGATGGCGCTCATGATGGAGGCGGGGGCGAGCTTTCAGGATGCCATGGGAACGGTCGTGCGCGAAAGCCAGGGCCATCCGATCGCCGAGGAACTGGGGCAGATCCAACGCGACATTTCGTTGGGCCGTACCCGCCACGATGCCCTGGTCACGCTGCAAACCAGGCTCAACGACGACGATGTCACCGAGATCGTCTTCGCCGTCAACAAGGGTGAGGAACTCGGCACGCCGCTGGGAAAGATCCTCAGCAATCAAGCGGAGCAGATGCGTCTTAAGCGAACGCAATGGGCCGAGAAGGCGTCCAGCGAAGCCCAGGTGAACATCGTATTCCCCGGCATGATCATCATGGTCGCCTGCCTGATGATCGTGGTCGCCCCCTTCATCATCAACGCCATCTACGCCGAACAACCGTAGTGCATCGTCAACGCCTAATATTGGGGTTATGTCGTGGCCGGGGTCGGTACTCCGACCCTGGCGGTCGTCTTGGCAATCCGGGGTCGGAGTACCGACCCCGGCCACGATTCTTCTGTCTTCTGTCTTTTCCAAAGGCTTTCCCATGCCAGCAAAAATCGTCGTGATTTCGGGGCCGGACCAGGGCAAAGAAACGTGGATCGAGGACGACGTCGCGCGCATTGGCCGCGGAACGAATTGCACGATCCTGTTGTCCGACAAACGTCTGCCGGATCATGTGGCGACGCTCGAGTTTCGCGACGGGCATTTTAATCTCTACAGCCGGATGGAAGACGAGGTGGTCTTAGGCGGCAAGAAGTTGCCGCCGCGCGGCTTCGATCGCTGGGCAAGTGGGAAGGATCTCGTGTTGCCGGGTCAAAACGTGCTGCGTTTGGAAACCGAGCGCGATCCGCGTCCGGCGAAGAAACCTCGGCAGTCGTCCGCCGCGGCGGTTCCGGAATTAGAAGTGCCGATGGAAGAGGCGCCTGCTTACGAGGAGGATGAGGAACCAGTCAAGAAAATCGCGCCGGACGTAGCCGCCAAGAAACGCTCCAAGCAGATGACGCAAATCCTCTTGATCCTTCTTTGCGCCCTGGGCGGCGTCTATCTGTTTTTCCTGGAGGAAGATCCCGGCGCCGGGCCGGTGCAAAGTCCCGGCGCGGAGTTTTCCTACCTTGTCGGCACGATGTACGAGAAAAAGGCGGACGATCCTAGATACCAAGATTTGCGGGAGACCTTGCAGGTGGCCCGCACCGCGGAACTGCGCTCAGATACGCGAACCGCGCTCAAGACCTACGGCATCCTTCGCGACACGCTTGTCTTCCGGGTCAAGACATCGCGCGAGCCTTTGGAAAAGAAGGACCGGGAACTGCTGGAACAAACGCTCAAATTCGTCACGGTCCGCCTGCGCACCGCCACGGACGACGCGGCGGCGGAATAGGCGTAGACGCGCAAGGGGGCGGCAGCGTCTCGGGCAGGCAATCGCAAAAGCAAGCAATGTAATATGTTGCGTCCGAGTGCGCTCGCGCGGTCGGCCGATTAGAGGAAAGACTTGACTTTTCTAACTAAAGAGTTAACATTCTACTGTCGATAAATTCAAATGTATGAATGTATGAAACTTAAGGGGTCCTCTATGCCTCAACACGCACTCGTTACTAAAGAACTAGCGGATTTTCTTGGCGTCCTGGCCCACCCCCGCCGCATCCGCATCCTCGAAGAATTGCGCGACGAGGAACGCGACGTCAATTCTCTCCAATCCGCGCTGGAAATCAGCCACTCCGGCGTGTCTCAGCATTTGGCCGTCCTCCGCGCGCATCGGCTGGTTCTCGAACGGCGCGAGGGCAGGCATGTGTTTTACCGCTTGCGGCAGCCGGAATTGGCGCGCTGGCTCCTCGACGGCATGCGTTTCTTGCAAGCCAATCAGGAAACCAGCGAAGTGCGGGATGCGATCGCTACCGTGCAGGCGATTTGGTCCAGTTCGGACCCGGCGTCGGCACAAACGAAATAACCGTTAAAGTCGACCGCGCTCAAGTTCCGATTATTGATTACGGAGGTCCCATTCGTGGCTACACACGTATCGGCGCGCGCATTCCCTTCCCGGGAGTCGCTTCTGCTCAACGTATTTGAGGCTCTGGGCGGCGCCTGCGGAGTTGAAGTCGATCCGTTCACGCTTCGCGAATCCCTCCAGCGGGCAGAGAGGGAAAACCCCGCCCCAATCTCCGAGGCGTGGCGGCTGCGCTTGATCCAGACCGGCAAGGAACTTGGTTTGCGCGTAACATCGTTTTCCGGATCGCTCCATCAGGCGGCACAACTTGCCGGCCGTGAGGGACCGGTCGTGATCTTTCAGAATGCGGACGCGATTGCCCGCTGCTGGATGATTTTGGAAAAAACTGGAAGGCGGTTGCGCGTGTTGGATTTCGCGACGGGATCGGAACTGTCGCTCACGCCTCAAGAGGCGGCTGCCCTCTTTGGCCTTTCCGACGAAAACGCCTGGATCGAAGCGGCAATCGCCCAACCTCTCCGACCGTGCTCCGATCTGGAATCGCATGGCCATCCTCACGGACAACACGGATCGGTCTCCCCTCTGCGCCGCTTGCTCGGACTGCTGCACGCGGAGCGCCGCGATTTGAAACTCGTGGTCTTGTTTGCCATCGGCATCGGCATTCTCACTCTTGCGACGCCGATCGCCGTCGAGGCCCTCGTCACCAACGTGGCGTTCGGCGGCGCCTTCATGCAGCCCGTTATTGTCCTTAGTTTCGTCTTGTTCGGATTCTTGGCGGTGGCGGCCGCGATTCGTTCGCTTAAAAACTATGTCGTCGAGATCATGCAGCAACGCATTTTCATCCGCGTCGTCGCCGACCTGGCCTATCGACTGCCGCGCGTGCACTGCTCCGCGTTCGATCGCCAACATGGACCGGAAATGGTGAATCGCTTCTTTGAGGTGCTCACGATTCAGAAGGCGGGCAGCACGCTCCTCATGGACGGAATGTCCGTGATTATGCAGGCATTTATCGGCCTGGTGGTGTTGGCCGTTTATCACCCGCTCCTGCTCGGTTTCGATCTCATCCTGCTGCTTGCCATCGGCGGCATCATCTTCGGCCTGGGCCGACGAGCGATCACGACGAGCATCGAGGAATCGAAGGCGAAGTACGCCATGGCAAGCTGGCTGGAAGAAATCGTCCGACACCCCCTGGCCTTCAAGCTGAGCGGCGGTCCGGACTTCGCGATGCAACGCGCGGACCAGATGGCGCGGGCTTACCTGGCAGCGCGGAAGACGCACTTCCGGGTGCTCTTTCGGCAAATCGTCGGCTCCCTGGCTTTGCAGGCGGTCGCGAGTGTGGCCTTTTTGGGACTCGGCGGCTTTCTCGTCATTCAGCAACAGTTGACGCTGGGCCAACTGGTCGCGGGCGAGCTGATCGTCACTCTCGTGCTCGGTTCCGTCGCGAAAATGGGAAAATCGCTTGAGAACTTCTACGATCTGGCCGCCTCCGTGGACAAACTCGGACACCTTGTCGACCTGCCGCTGGAGCGCGAAAACGGCGAAGGGCATGAGGCGAGAGTCGAGGGCGCGTCGCTCCGGTTTCACGAGGTCGCGTTCCATTACGAGGGATCGCACCTTGTCTTTTCCGGCCTCAACTGGTCGATCACGCCCGGAGAACGCGTTGCCTTGGTGGGGCCCAATGGATCGGGAAAGAGCACTCTGGTCGATCTGCTTTACGGTCTGCGTGAACCGACAGCCGGGCACATCGAACTCGACGGCATCGATCTTCGAGACGTGAAATTGGATGCGGTGCGAAGCCAGGTCGCCACGGTGCGCAGCATGGAGATCTTCGCGGGAACCATCGTCGAAAACGTGAGAATGGGGCGCTCGGAGTTGTCACCTTCCGCCGTGCGCGCGGCACTGGACGACGTTGGACTGCTTGAAGAGTTCCTCACGCTGCCCGACGGCCTTCAGACCGTCCTGTCGACCGGAGGAGGGCCGCTCTCCAACGGGCAAGCGCGGCGGCTGATGCTGGCGCGTGCCATCGCGGCCAAACCGAGGCTCTTAGTGCTGGACGAGTCCTTGGACGGCCTCGATGGCACGGTTCGTGAACGCGTGTTGGATACTTTGTTCGACCCCCAATCTCCCTGGACCCTGCTTGCGGCATCCCACGACGACGAAGTGCGGCGCCGCTGCGATCGCGAGTTATGCATGCCGCCCGTCGAACGCCATGGCCGGGGAAATCACGCGAGTAAGACGCATTGATTCGGACCGCCGCCGCGTTTCAGAAACAATTCGAAACACTGAGCGACAGAAATGCGAGACGCCAACAATGACGACAACTATGGTTCCTGAAGTCCAGAACGTCGAGAATACCAAAGCCGCCACGGCGTCGCCGCCGACGTATCGATTCTTCTTCCCGGCCAAGGCGGAATTGCCGGCGCTGCGATTGGTGCAGACGCCGCGGATCGCGCGCAGACTCGCCAAGCTGCTGCTGGCGATATTTCTGCTGACGCCCGTGGTGCTTGTGTTCGTTCCCTGGCAGCAAACCGTCACGGGCAAGGGGCGCGTGATCGCGTTCGATCCGGGAGAACGTCAACAGATCGTGCAGGCGCCGATCGAAGGGCGCGTCAAGAAATGGCATGTCGAGGAAGGGAGCATCGTCAAGAAGGGCGACCTCATTCTTGAGATCGAGGATAACGATCCCCTCATTCTCGAACGTCTGCAAACGGAATTCGCCCGTATTCAAGATCGAATGAACGAAACGCGCGACAGCGCCAAAGCGCTCGATAAGCAAGTCCTGGCCGAGATCGAGGCGCGCGCCCAATTCCTCAAGGCGATGGTGGATCGTCTCGAAGCCGGGGATCAAGAAATCATCGCCGCCAAAGAAACGGTCAAGGGGCTCGACGCGGTATTCACGCAAGCGCAGTTGAACCACAAACGGCAACTGGACTTGTACGAGCATCCGCTCAAGCTCGCCTCGCAGTTGGAGGTGGAATTGGCCGAACGGGCGTACAAGGATGCGGCGGCGAAGGTGGAAGCGGGCAAGGCCGCCATCGCGCGCGCCACGAGCAATCGCGCAGCCCTTACGGCGGACCGGCTGAAAGGGGCCAGCGACGCGGACGCGAAAATCCAAAAAGCGACTTCGGATTCGCAAAAAGCCCGCGCCGACCTGGCGTCCTACGAACGCGATCTGGAGCCGATGAAGGTCCGCCTCGATCGTCAAAAGACCATGCTCGTGCATGCGCCGATCGAGGGAACGATCCTGCGCATTCAGGCAAATGCGGGACAGGGCGGCGGCTTTGTCAAGGCCGGCGACCGCCTCGCCGATCTCGTGCCCAAAACCAAAAACCGCGTGGTGGAATTGTGGATTGACGGCAATGACGCGCCGCTGATTCCCGCCCTGATGCGGGCAAGAGAGCGCGAGGGCGCCGGCGCCGATCCCGTGCATGTGCGTCTGCAATTCGAAGGTTGGCCCGCTCTTCAGTTCGCGGGTTGGCCCTCGGTCTCCACCGGCACCTTCGGCGGTCTCGTCAAATTGATCGACGCCGCCGACAACGGCAAAGGCCAATTTCGCATCCTCATCGAACCGGATCCGAACGACGACGCCTGGCCTTCCGCCAATTACCTCCGGCAGGGCGTGCGCGCGCAAGGATGGGTCATGCTCAATGAGGTGCCGCTGGGCTGGGAAGTTTGGCGCCGCCTGAACGGTTTCCCGCCCTTCGTCGCCAATCAAGAACCGGACGCGGACAAAGCCAGCAAAGGAAGCGGCAAATGAAAACTTCAACCAGGATAGTTGTCGGCCTAATCGCGTTGTCGTTCGCCGCGCCGGCCGGGGCACAAACGGCGCAGCCTGCTTCGGGCGGCGCAAGATTGGGCATGCCGGTCGGAATAGCCGAGGGATCGGCCGACACACCCACGCAGCTCCACCCGCCGCGCATCGTGCGGGGAACGCAAGTCGCGCCCCCCGAGTTGGAAGCCACGCTCTCCGTCGAGGAGGTACTCTCGTCCGTGGATCGGACCTATCCCCTTCTCGCGGCCGCCGAACAAGAGCGCGCCATCGCGGAGGGCCGAGCGCTGACCTCGCAGGGGGTCTTCGACCTCAACCTGCGTATGAGCGACAACATCATCAATGGCTCCTACGACAGCAATCGCGTCAACTTGGGCGTGGATCAGGCGCACCCTTTCCTGGGCGTCACGTCCTTCGCGGGCTATCGATTGGGCGCGGGCGCGTACCCGGTTTACTATGGCGACCGGAAAACTGCGGAAGGCGGCGAGTTCCGCGCGGGGCTCGTGATGCCGCTTCTGCGCGACCGCGACATTGATCGACGCCGCGCGGGAGTCCGGCAAGCGGAGATTGGCAGGCTGCTCGCCGACCCGATCGTGCAGCGTGCCCGCATCGATTATTTTCGCACGGCCACCATCACTTATTGGAACTGGGTCGCGGCCGGACACAAACTTCAGCTCGCCGAAAAACTGGTTAAGGTGGCCAAGGATCGCAACGAAGGCCTGCAAGTTCAGGCGAAGAAGGGCCTCATCAAAGGCATCGAAGTCACCGACAACGAACGCGCCATCATGGAACGGCAAGCCCGGCTGGTGGGCGCCGAGCGCCGGATCCAACAGTCCGCCATCGCCCTTTCGCTTTTCCTGCGCGACCCAGTGGGAACGCCGCTGAGGCCGGCGGCGACTCGCCTTCCTGCCGCGTTTCCGCCGCTTTTCCAGCCGAACCTTGCCCTTATCCCGAGCGACATCGATCTGGCGCTGCGGACCCGTCCCGAGTTGGATCGCTTTCGACTGCTGCGCGAGCGCACCAACGTCGACCTGCAATTGGCCGAGAACCAGATGCTGCCAGGACTAAACGTCGCCGTCACTGGAGCCCAAGATGTCGGCATCAGCAAGAGAGACCTCGACCGCACCACCTACGAAGCAGCGCTCTTCCTCGATGTTCCTCTCCAACGTCGGGACGCACGCGGCCGCATCCTTACCAACCGGGCAACGCTCGCCCAGATCGGCGCGCAAGAACGCTTTCAGCGAGACACCATCACCGCGGAAGTGCAAGACGCCGTCTCAGCCCTGGATCGCGCCTTCGCCCTGGTCGGCCGGCTAGAGGAAAGCGCTCGATTGGCCAAGATGGTCGAGGATGGCGAAGCGGAGCGCCTCAAGCAAGGCGCGAGCACCGTACTTTTCGTGAACCTGCGCGAACTCGCCACCTTCGACGCACAGACGCTGGTAGTCGACGCGCTCTTTGAATACGCTCGCGCCCATGCCGAATACCGCGCCGCGCTGGGCCTTGACGCCCGCCCCGACTCGCTTGCCCACTGCCTGCCGCAATGACGGGAGCAAGGCTCCATCCATACCGAAGCAGCAAAGAATGCCAGGGAATGCCTCCTGGCTCTTTTCGTTTTGACCTTTGCGCTTGGGAATGGTGTCGTTTCCCACGGCGAACGGAATAGGATTACATCAGACGCGGCACCGCTCCATCTCGCCTTTGAAATGCGAATGAGTCGCCCCGTAGGACGAGCTGCCAGCTTGTCCGACAGAATCCGTATCAACGAGGGAGAATACGCATGCGACTCCGACTGTTCTTGCTCCTGGCGTTGGTCATTGCCGGTTTGACGCCGTGGACGCGAGCTCAAGATAAAAGCGTCAATCCCGGCATCAACGATCGGTTCAAGGATCCCGATTTGAAGGAGTTTCTCGGCAAGTTTGAGATCGAAAGTCGGGAGATCTTCACGCAACGAGAAGAAATCGTCAAGGGATTGAAGCTGAAGCCGGGAATGGCGGTCGCGGACGTCGGCGCCGGCACGGGATTGCTTACTCGGCTCATCGCCGCGAAAGTCGGCCCCAAGGGTAAGGTGTACGCGGTTGACATCGCCGATCGTTTCCTCAAGCACATCGCTTCGTCGGCGAAGGAAAAGGGCCTAACGAACATTGTCACGGTGAAGTGCGATCAATTCTCGACCAAGCTGCCCCCGAACTCGGTGGATCTGCTGCTGGTGTGCGACACGTATCATCACTTCGAGTATCCGTATCGAACGCTGGAGTCGATTCACCACGCGCTCAAGCCGGGCGGACAGTTCATCCTCATCGATTTTCACCGCATCCCGGGGAAGAGTTCAAAGTTCATTTTGGGACATGTGCGCGCGGGCCAGGAGGTATTCATGGATGAGGTTCGCTCCAGTGGTTTCAAGCGGGTGGAGGAGTTGAAATTCCTATCTGAGAACTATTTCGTGCGCTTCGAAAGGGAAGAGCGGAAAGGAAAATGAACGGCAGGCGCCTTCCATCGAAAAGAAACAACTGGACGCTATGCTGGACGATGATGACTACGAGCTACTCCTTAATCGATTGATTTCACATTGAGGTGAAACGAATTAACATCCTATTCAAAAGAGAGATACGTCAATCGAGGCAAATTGGATTTCACATCGGGTGGGGGTGGGAGGATGAAATCCATTCTGTCGGAGATGCGGATTCGCTGGTGAGAAATCGAGGGAATGCTCTCGCTTGCCCAAAGGGGTTGCCGGCCATAGATTTTCCGTGATTTCTGTATTCCCCGAATCCATTCCGTGATGTAATCGAACCATGAGCAAACTCGCAGGCAACGCAGTGGTCGCGCAGTCCGGAGGCCCCACGGCGGTCATCAATTCCAGCGCGTGCGGAGTGATCGAAGAGGCACTCCAAAACAAGGACGTGATCGGCAACCTGTACGGCGCCAACAACGGCATTCTGGGCATCGTCCAGGAAGATCTCTTCGACTTGGGCGCGGAAAGCTACGACACCATCGCGAACTTGCGTTGCACCCCCTCCGCGGCCATCGGTTCGTGCCGTTACAAGCTTGGCGATCTCGAAAAGGACCGCGAAAAGTACGATCGGCTGCTGCACGTCTTTGAAGCCCACAATATCCGCTATTTTTTCTACATCGGCGGCAACGATTCGATGGACACGGCGGACAAGGTGAACCGCCTCGCCCAACAAAAGGGCTACGATCTGCGCGTCCTGGGCATCGCCAAGACGATCGACAACGATCTGGTGGCGACGGATCATTGCCCCGGTTATGGCAGCGTCGCGAAGTTCATGGCGACCTGCGTCATGGAGGCCGGCCGCGACACGGAAGCGATGTACACCTTCGACCCCGTAACCATCATGGAGGCGATGGGACGCAACACGGGCTGGATCGCGGCATCGGCCGGCTTGGCGCGGCGGCACGAAGGGGAGGCGCCGAATCTGATTTACGTGCCTGAGATTCCATTCAGCGAGGAGCAGTTTTTGAACGACGTCCGCGACGTACATCGCCGGTTGGGGCGGTGCTTTGTCGTCGTCAGCGAGGGCGTCAAGAACGCGAAGGGCGAATACATCACGGCTCAGGCAAGCGTCGATGCGTTTGGGCATCGCCAACTGGGCGGCGTGGCGGATTACCTCCGGCAGCTGGTGACACGCGAATTGGGCCTGAAAGCGCGGTACAATCAACTGGGCACCTGCCAACGCAACGCCATCCACTTCGCGTCGCGCACGGATAGCGACGAAGCGTATCGGTGCGGGCAAGAAGCGGTAAGGCGAGCGCTGAGCGGCGCGACGGGGATGGTCGCGATCCTGACGCGGAAAAGCGACGACCCGTATGAATGCGTCCCCGACTTGGCGCCCTTGGCGACGGTGGCCAACGGTGTGAAGTATTTGCCTCGTGATTTCCTGGACACCGCCGGGACGAATATCACCGATGCCATGCGCGCCTACGCGGGACCGTTGCTGTTGGGCGAGGTGCCGATTCGGGTCGGATCGGACGGCTTGCCGGTCTTCTCGCGTTTCGCACGGAAGCCGGTGGCGCGCAAACTGTCGCCCTTTGTCGGCAAAACATAACACCAGGGCGTAATCGCTAGTGGGCTTGCATGCATGGGCACGATGATATTTCAGCTGCCGCCTGACCTGGCCGGCCCCGCGCGGGAGGAGTTGGATCGCGCCTGTATCCTCGGAGGGCAAGACAACATGCCCTATCAGACCCAGGTTTTCGTGGAAGACGACCAGATAATCCTTCATCGGAGCATTCAGGAAAGCGGCGCGGTTTTGGCGCCGTGGAACGTCGCGGGCGCCGGGAAAGTTATGGTCGGCAGCGGCAGCCTGATGGAACGTCTCACGCCGTATCACCTCGTCATGGAATTGGCGCGCGGCAAGGTGAATCAAGTTCGCAATCAAATGTCGGACTGGGTGATGGGCGGACTTCTCGCCTCCGATCCGCTCAAGCAGGGAGTCAGCCAGGCCGCGCGGACCTTCACCCACGCGATTTCCGCGTTCCCCGACGAAAGCTGGCTACAACTGGCGCAGACCGCCGTCGAGCAGAGCTTTGAGGCCGGCGATACCCTGGTTCACGCTTACATCGACCAGGTGCTGCACATCCGACATCAACGGCAGGCGAAATTGGAGACGGCCTTCGGATGTCGGGTTTATCCCGGTCCGTGGGTGAGCGCCCAAGAAAAAGCCTTAACCGCGTCGTTCAACACGATCGCCATCCCGTTGTCCTGGGCCATGATCGAACCCCGCGAAAACGACGTGGACTGGCAGCCGTTCGACGACCTCATCAATTGGGCGACGACGAGCAATATGAACATCGTCGGCGGGCCGTTGATCGATTTCTCCGGACGCGGCCTTCCCGATTGGCTATGGGAAAAGGACACCGACCTTTTGAGTTTGTGCGGCTATCTGACCGACTTTGTCGGAATGGTCATCCAGCGCTACCACGGCATCATTCGGACCTGGCAGATCACCGCGGGCAGTAATTGGGCCGGCGTCTTGGCGCTGGCCGATGAAGAGTTGCTCTGGTTGACCGTTCGTCTCGTGGAGGCGGCGCGGAAGGCGGATCCCGATCTCGAATTGACGATTGGTCTGGCGCAGCCGATGGGTGACTACTTGGCGCGCCAGGACCACAACCAGTCCCCGTTCGCCTTCGCGGATTCTCTTCTGCGTTCCGGCTTGCGCTTGGCGGGATTGGAACTGGAATTCGTCATGGGGATTCATCCGCGCGGCAGTTATTGCCGCGATCTGCTTGACGTTTCGCGAGTATTGGATCTTTACGCGCTATTGGGCCTGCCCTTGCATTTGACGTTGGGATACCCCGCGAATAATTCCATTGACCCGCACGGAGATCCGGACCTGCGCGTCGGCTCCGGTCACTGGCGGGACGGTTTCCAACCGCATACACAAGCGGATTGGGCCAGGGAGTTTGGCCGTCTGGCATTGTGCAAACCCTATGTGCGCGGCGTAAACTGGGTGAATTGGAACGACAACGCGTCTCATCAGTTTCCCCATTGCGGCTTATTGGACGATACGGGGAACCCGAGACCAGCCTTGGCCGAGTTGCGAAAACTGCGCGAGGAGCATCTGAAGTAACGGCCGCGAAACAAACACCCGTTTCGGACGCCAACGCGCCTGTTCACGAAACGGACGATTATCGATCGACTATCTTGAGGCGGATCATGTCCGACGCATCGCTTCGTTCGTTTGTTCCGGTCGCGCCGGAATCGCATTTTCCCATTCAGAATCTGCCGTTTGGCGTCTTCCGCAAAGGAAAGCACCACGCGCGTGTGGGGGTGCGCATCGGCGACTGGGCGCTCGACCTCGCCGTGCTCGCCGAGCACCACCTTTTGGAAGGCATGAGCCTAGAGCCCGATTTCTTCTTGCACTTGAGGCGGCTCAATCCGTTTTTGGAATTGGGGCAAACCGCCTGGCGCGAGGTCCGGCAACGCTTGCAGCAACTGCTCAGCGCGGACGTGAAAACGCTCCAAGGCGACGGCGCTCTGTGTTCGCGCGCGTTGGTGCCGGTGGCGGAAATCGAAATGCTCTTGCCCGCGAAGATCGAGAACTACACCGACTTTTACTCGTCACGCGATCATGCGACCAACGTCGGCGTGATGATGCGCGGCAAGGAAAACGCGCTGATGCCGAATTGGCTGCACCTCCCGGTCGCTTACCATGGGCGCGCGAGTTCCATCGTCGTGAGCCGCGCCGAAGTACGCCGTCCGCTGGGCCAATCCAAAGCCGACGACGCGGCGGCGCCGACGTTCGGTCCCTCGCGCAATCTCGACTTCGAACTCGAGATGGGCGTACTCGTGGGACCGGGCAATCGACTGGGAGAACCGATTCCGATTCAGAAGGCGCGCGAGCACTTGTTTGGCATGGTGCTGGTCAACGATTGGAGCGCCCGCGACATCCAAAAGTGGGAATATCAGCCGCTCGGACCGTTCCTTGCGAAGAACTTCGCGACCTCGATCTCACCTTGGGTGGTGACGTTGGACGCGCTGGAGCCGTTTCGCGTCGCCGGTCCCGAGCAAGATCCCATTCCCCTGCCCTATTTGCGAAGCGAGGGCAACGGCGCCTACGACATCACGCTGGAAGTCTATTTGCGAACGCCGTCCATGAAAAAGCGCGAACGCATCTCCGCGTCGAACGCAAAGCACCTGTATTGGAACATCCGCCAACAACTCGCGCATCACACGAGCGGCGGCTGCAATCTGCGGCCCGGCGATCTTCTCGCGTCCGGTACGATCAGCGGCCCCGAAGCGGGATCATACGGCAGCTTGCTGGAACTGACCTGGAAGGGCAGCAAGCCGCTGCAACTACCGGGCGGGGAAACGCGAACCTTTCTTCAAGACGGCGACGAAGTGACGCTGACCGGCTGGTGTCAAGGGGACGGATATCGCGTCGGCTTGGGCGAAGTGACGGCGCGTGTCGTTCCCGCCCCGGCTTGGGATGCATGAGGCGGCGAACCAATAATCCGTTGGGTGAACATGTCCGAGCAAGCGAAGCATTGGAGCAAGGCGGCCTCCTCGTACGAGAAGGAGTTCATCAATCCCTTTCGCGCGGATGTGCGCAATCCCCTCAAGAAAACGCTGGCAAGATTGGCTAAGACGCGGCGCGTCGTCGCGGATCTTGGCTGCGGCATCGGGCCGCTCTTGCCGTTTCTGAGTAAACGCTATGAAGAAGTGCATGCGCTGGACTTCGCGGCGGGCATGCTGGAACGAGCGCGCCAGCGCGTGGGCGACGCGGGCAACGTCACATTTCACCAACGCGCTTTTACCGACCTTACGCCGCTGCACGGTAAACTCGATGTTGCCGTCTCGGTCAACAGCCTGGTGCTGCCGAGCATTGAAGACATTGAGAAATCCCTTGAACAAATCCACCTCGCGGTCAAACCGGGAGGCCGTTTTTTGGGCATCGTGCCCGCGATGGACGGCGTCCACTATTACACGATGCTCCTGGTAGATCGGGCGCTTGCCTTGGGAAGGCCGATGGACGTGGCGCGCAAGAACGCCGCCTACCTGGGCGAGCTGAATTACTATGATTTCGCCTTTGGGCAGTTTTCCTACGACGGCTTGGAACAGCACTTTTGGCAGCCCTTCGAGATTCGCCATCGGCTCGCCAAGGCTGGCTTTCGACTGAAACGGCTGACGAAGGTTTATCTATCTTGGAAGCAATTCGCGGGAAGCGCGGAGTTGAAACAGCACACGCCGCCTTGGGATTGGTTTTTCATGGCGGAGCGGGAATAAGGGAACGCTACACACGTAAGGATTGGACAGGCTGGAAGCCTGTCCTACGGTAGGGTGATGGCTGACACGAACATTAGCCTGCGCGGCGTGCGCGTGCATAACTTGCGCGACGTCGATGTTGATATTCCGCTTGGGAAAATCACGGCGGTCAGTGGCGTAAGCGGGGCAGGCAAGAGCAGCCTGGTCTTCGACGCTTTGCACGCGGAAGCGCAGCGCCGCTATTTGCAATCGTTCTCGGCAAACATTCGTCAATGCCTAGATCGGTTGGATCGGCCCGACGCGGATTCCATCGGCGATCTACCGCCGGCCATCGCGATCGGCCACGGAGCGATGACGCCGGGGCCGCGCGCGACAGTGGGATCGCTGACGGAGATTGCCGACTATGTGCGCCTGCTATGGGCGCGCAAGGGGACACTGCACTGCTTCCAATGCGCCGCCCCCGTGTTGTCGCGCGGACCGCCGGAGGCTGTCGCGTTTATTCAGGCGCAGACGGCCGGCGTGCGCCTCAGCGTCGGTTTTCCGTCGGCGCCCGAGTCGCTCGCCGACGAAGCTGCCTGGCGCGCGGGGCTGCGCGAAGAGGGGTTCGTCCGCCTCAAAGTGGGTGATCGCATCGTGCGCCTGGATGAGCCGAGCGCGGCGGAGAACATAGCACAGGGCATTGTGCTGGTGGATCGCTTCGAGACGGGAAAGCAATCGCCAGACCGCCTCCGTGAGTCCGTCGACCTGGCGTTTCAACGGGGACAGGGACGCCTCATCATCGCCTCCGACGATGCCGAATGGGTGTTCGAGACGCGCCTGCGCTGCGCGGCTTGCAACGTCGACTACGATCCCCTTGAGCCGATGCACTTCGATCCGAACGACCCGCGCGGCGCCTGTGTCCAATGCGAGGGAACAGGCAAAAAGAAGAAGATCGAAGATTGCCCCGCGTGCGCCGGCAGCGCACTTGGCGAGACGGCGCGCAACGTCTTCCTTGGCGGCTGGACCTTTCAAACTTTGTGGACCGCGTCCTTGCGCGAAGTGAAGGACTTTTTCGACGGCCTCGCGGAGGGAGCGATTGAAAACCGCGTGCTGCGAGAAGAGGCACGCACACGTCTCGGGCACCTGACGCGTCTGCACCTCGGCTATCTGACGCTAAGCCGCGGCGGGACCACGCTTAGCGCCGGGGAACGTAAACGCATCCAACTCGCCTCCGCGTTGACGTCGAGTCTGGTGCAGGCGCTGTATCTGTTCGAGGAACCGAGCGTCGGTTTGCATCCTCGCGATATACCCGCCCTGGCAAAGGAAATGACCCACTTGCGCGACGCCGGCAACACGGTCGTCCTGATCACGCATGATCTGAGCTTGATCGCGGCGGCCGACCATGTCGTCGACCTCGGTCCGGGCGCGGGAGAAGACGGCGGGACGGTCGTCTATCAAGGCCCCCCTGCCCTGTTGGCACACTGCGAGGCGTCTTTGACGGGCGGCTACTTGGCGGGTACGCGATCCATCGGCACGTCGGGACGGCCGCGGCCTCTCAACCAAGGAGTCGTCACGCTGCGTGGAGCGTCCACGCATAACCTCAAGAACCTAACGGTCGATTTCCCCCTGGGCGTGTTGTGCGCCGTCACCGGCGTGAGCGGCGCCGGCAAGTCGTCGCTGGTCCAACACACGCTATATCCAGCTCTGTGCGAAGCGAAAAAGAAAAAAGTCGCGCCGTCCACGCTGCCAGTTTTCCAAGCCCTCGTCGGCGCCGGGCAAATTGACGACGTTCTGCTTATGGATCAAGAACCGCTGCCCCGTTCGGCGCGCAGCAACGCGGCCACCTATTTGAAGATCTTCGACGACATTCGCGATCTCTTCGCCGAAACCGCGGATGCGAAAATTCGCAATTTCGGGCCCGGCACGTTCAGCTTCAATCAGCCGGGGGGACGTTGCGAAGCTTGCGCGGGCCAGGGGGTGCAGGCGGTCGATATGCAGTTTTTGGCGGATGTCGTCGTGACCTGTCCGGAGTGCCATGGCACCCGTTTCAGCCAGGAGACGCTCAAGATCAAGGTGCGAAATCTCAACATCTCGGAAGTGCTGAATCTCACGGTTCGCGAGGCCTTTCGCTTCTTTCGCGCTCAGAAGAGTGTGGAGAAGAAGCTTAAAACGCTGCTCGACGTGGGTCTGGACTATTTGCGCCTCGGGCAAGCGACCCAAACACTTTCAGGCGGAGAATGCCAACGTCTCAAACTCGCCGGCCAATTGGCGCTGGGCCGCAAAGCACGCTGTCTCTTTCTTCTTCTGGAACCGACGGCGTCGCTACATCCCGCCGACGTGAGCGGTCTGCTGGATTGCCTGGATCAACTCTTGGCGACGGGACACAGCGTCATCGTGGTCGAACAAAACCTCGACGTCATTCGCAACGCGGACCACATTATCGAACTGGGCCCGGACGCAGGGAGCGAGGGAGGATGCCTGGTAGCGCAGGGAACGCCTGAAGAGATCGCGAAAGTCAAGCTGTCGCCCACAGGCAAATGTCTCCGAGCCTGAGCGCCAGGCGAAGGGCACACCGCAAATCGAAAAGATAGGCAAGACGCGAAACGTGCGTCGACTTGCAAGACTTGAAGAGAAAATCGAAAGTTATCCATCCTCCGCTTCCCACCGACGGCGGGACGCTCTCAATGTGAAATGTCGTTGTCTTTGCGGCGATCGGTTAAAGCGGCAGGACCGGTAATGTCGATGTTGGGGGCATGATTACCTCAGATAGCCAGGTTGCGGTTCTCTCACGCGTGCTCGACATGGCCTCGTTGCGTCATCGCGTGATCGCGCAAAACGTCGCCAATGTGAATACACCAGGTTACCAGCGGCACGACGTGGACTTCGCCGACTCGTTCGCCCGCGCCCTCGCGGACGGCAAAACGTCCGACGTGATGCAGGTGCAACCGCGCGTCATCGTGGCCAGCGGCGGCACGGCGCGGCAGGACGGCAACAATGTCGTCATGGACGTGGAAATGGGACAAATGCAAACCAACGCCCTGCTCTTCCAGGTGTTCACGCAGATCATGTCGATGCGGCTTGGGCAAATGCGCAGCGCGATCAGCGGACGATGACAACGCTCCCCTTTGCGAAACGCAAGAACGAAATCAACGAGGAGAACCATGGAACGCATCTTCGCGGCGACGAATATCAGCGCGTCGGGACTATCCGCCGAGCGAACGCGGATGGAAGTGGTCGCGCAAAACATCGCCAACGCGAATACGACGCGCATGCCCGACGGCGGCCCCTATCGACGGCAACAGGTCGTCTTCTCGTCGCTGCTCAACAATCAATTGGCCGGCCCTGGCGGGCAATCTGGGTTGGGCGGCGTGCAGGTTGTCGGCATCGTCAACGATCCGACGGAAATGCCCCGCATCCATCAGCCGGGCCATCCGGACGCGGACGCCAATGGCTTCGTGGTCCTCCCCAACGTGCAAATTCCGATGGAAATGGTCGATCTGATGACCGCGAATCGCGCTTATGAAGCGAACTTGAAGGTGTTGCAGGCGTTTCGGCAACAAGCGGAACAATCCCTGTCCCTTTTACGAGGTTAATCATGGAAGTGCGTGACATTTCGTCCGCGTTGCCCGCACAGTTCAAAGAGATGCAGCCATCGTCGGCCAACGGCGAGGCATCCTTCGGCGGCGTCATTGATCGCGTTCTCGACTCCGTCACGAGACCGCAACACGAGGCCGATGCCGCCGTGCAGAGTTTGGCGCTGGGCGAAACCGACCAATTGCATCAGGTGCTTTTGTCCGCCGCCAAGGCCGATATCACCTTTCGCCTGATGCTCGAGGTGCGTAATCGCCTGACGGAAGCGTATCAGGAAATTCAACGCATGCAGATTTAGACGACGCCGCGTTTGATTCGCAACCCGCGCTGTAATCGACACGGAGCACCCTGCCATGAATTCCTTCGGCAATTTCGGACAACAGTTGAAGCAGGTCTGGGAGGGCATGAGCCCGAAACGGCGCGCCTTCATGGCCACCGTTTTCGTCGTGGGCATTTCGGTCGTTCTGGGCGTCGGCTATTTCGCGTCGCGGACCGACTATCAAGTGCTGTTCTCGGGATTGGCGCCGGAAGATGCGGCGGCCGTCACCGGCAAATTACAGAGCAAAAGCATCCCCTACCGGCTGGACGCGGGGGGAACGACGATCCTCATCCCCGCGGACAAGGTGTCGTTGGCGCGGATAGAATTGGCCGCGGAGGGCATGCCCTCCAAAGGCGGGAAAGGCCTAGAGATTTTCGACGAACCCAGCCTGGGCGCGACCCCCTTCACGCAGCAAGTGAACTATATCCGCGCCATTCAATCCGAATTGGCGCGAACGATCATGCAAGTCGAACCGATCACCTTTGCGCGTGTGCATATCGTGCGGCCGGAATCGACGCCGTTCATCCGTGAACGGAAGCCGGCCACGGCAAGCATCGTACTGCGTTTTAGACCCGGAACGACGCTGAGCCGCACCGTCGCGCAGGGCATCGCGGCGCTCGTGTCGCGCAGCGTGGAGGGGCTGGCACGCGAGAACGTGACGATTGTCGACACCAACGGCCGAACGCTCTCGGATGAAGTGGATCCGGACACGGGACCGGTGACATCGCATCTGGAGCATCGCCAAAAGCTCGAAAATCACTTGTCGACACGAGCGGAAATGATGTTGGCGAAAGTCGTCGGACCCGGGCGCGCGATCGTGCGCGTTTCCGCCGAGGTGAATTTTCAACGCATTCGGGAAAAGAAGGAAACCTACGACGCCGATAGCAAGGTGCCCAAAAAGGAGACGATCCTCTCGACCAAGTCGACGGGCGGGCCGGGAAACAAGGGTGGCGGCGGCGGAGGCGCCGCGGGTACGGGCGGAAACGTCGGCAAGGAGAAAAACCTGGGCGGCGGCGGCAGTTCCAGTTCGGAGGAGAAGGTCGAAACGGAATTCGGATACTCCAAGACCATCAAAGAACTCGAAGACAACAATGGGTCCATCGAGCGTCTGACCGTCGCCACGCTGATCGATCTTTCCAGCGTCGAGGCGGGCGGAATGGATATCAAGCAAGCGGAAGAGATCGTCAAACAAGCAGTGGGTTTCAAAGTCGGCCGCGACGAAATCAAGATATCGAACGTACCGCTTAAGACGATCATCGACGAGCCGATCCCCGAACCGGAAAACACCAGCGAGCAGACCTGGCAGAATGTTCTGACGTTGGTTCGCTATGTGTCGTTGGGATTGGCGGCGCTGGCGGCGCTTAGTATCGGATTCATGGTGTACAAGAGCCGGCAAAACCGAATCGCCGCCGAGGCGGCCAAAGCCGACGAAGCGGCGAAGGCGGCCGAGGCGCTCCGCCTCGCCGAAGCCAACGATCCGCTGCGGAGTTTGAGTTTGGCGGCGGAGCAGAACCCAGACGTGCTGGTCGCGATCTTGGATCGCTGGTTGCAAACTCCGGAAGCGCCGCGCCAGGCCGCCGCGTGACACACACATCCGAAGCGCCTCCATGGCGAGTCGGAGCTTCACGTTGAATAGGACTCTTGCTGGAGGATCGCATTGCCCATGGTTCCGTTGAGCGGCGAGGAAAAAGGCGCTCTGTTGCTGAAGAATTTGGCCCCGCAAGTCGCGGAGAAGATACTGACTCTTCTTGGCTCCGAACGCGGCACGCGTCTCCGCGCGCTCATGGAGCGCGTGCAACCAGGGCCCCAGACGCAGAAGATCCTCGCCGACTTGATGGCGGAAATTCGCCAAGCGGCCGCCGCCGCGATCCCTGGGAAAAGCGTCAACATCGTTTCCGGCTCGGAGGGACAAAGTTCGCCCCTGCGCATCGCGCCGGGAACGGCGGCGCAAGCGCCCAGCGATACGCAAGCGGCAGCCAAGCCGACGACCGACAAGGCCTCTAGCCACTCCAAACCACGACTTTCGCCCCTGCCCTCCATCCCGGAAGGCCAGGATCCTTTAATTACGCTCGGGCAGATTCCACCGGATCGCATCGCCCTGGCGTTAGAGACCGAGACGCCGCGCACCGCATCGATCATCCTCAACTTTCTCGAGGGCGATGTGCCCGGCGAGGTTTTTTCGCGCCTGCCGAAGGAACAGCGCGCGGAAGTGTCGGTCCAGTTCAGCACGCAGAGCATGCCCCACATTGAGATTCTGCGCCGCATGGCTCAGGCCGTGGTGCAGAAGTGCCAAAAAATGCAGGAGAAGCCGTCCTATCCCGAGGGGTCGGCGCGTATTCGCAAGATGGCCGACATGCTGCGGCTGCTTGACAGAACCCAACGGCAACAGGTTGTCAAGGAGCTCGAGGAAAAAGCGCCGGAAGTCGCGGGCCAACTCAAGGGCATGATGTATCGTTTCGACGACGTCCTACGCCTCGACAATCGCTCCACGCAAAAGATCCTCAGGGAGATCGACACGCGCAACCTTGCCATCGCCCTGCGCGGCGCCGAAGACACGCTGAAGCAAAAATTCATCGTCAATTTGTCGAAGCGCGCGCAGGAGAACCTGGCCGAGGAAATCGAACTCGCCCGCTCCGTGCCCCGTGAGGAAGTGGAACAGGCGCAAGACGGAATCACCCAGATCATCCTGCGCATGGACCTGGCGGGCGAATTGGTCATGACGGAGTAACAATATGGGACACGAATCCTCGATCCGACTGCCCACGCGCCTGGTCGGCGTGGTGCGGACCGATCCCGCGACGCCGGCCGGCCCGAACGCGCCGCCCGTTTCCGGTCCCGCTCCCAAAAACACCCCGACGACGCCGTCGGCGGCCGACACGCTTGCCAATATCAACTTGGAACTCGAGACGGAGCGGGCACAGATCCAGCGCGTGTTGTTCGAGTTGACGCGAGGCGTCCAAGAACTGAGAAACGTCGCCACGCAAACGATGGCCGATGTAAAGACGGCCGCGGTCGATCTCGCCCTTGCCGTGGCGACACACTTTCTGATGGAACAGGTGCACGCGGGCGCCTTTCCCTTTGAACGGCTCGTGGAATCGGCATTGGAACGCCTCATGCCGCGCCAGCCCGTCACCGTTTCTCTTCATCCCGACGACCTGGCGCTGTTGCACGCACGGTTGGGCGAGTCCCCCGCCCTCGCGAACACGATCGAGTTGCGTTGGACGACCGGTCCCACCCTGCGTCGCGGCGATGTCCGCGTCGAAACGCCGGATCGCTCAGCCCTCTTCGACATGCAAGAACGGCTCGAACAGTTACGCCAACTTTTGCACCAAGTCGCCGCGGACGACGAGTAGGAACAACTTATGCCCTCGCTGAAACGTCTCAAACGAAACATCGCTTCGTTCGAACTGCTCCAAACCGGCGGCCGCCTGCGCGGCTCGAAGGGACTCTTGCTTTCCTGCACCGTCCCCGCCGCGGTCGGCGATCATTGCCAAGTGCTGGGCAGTCACGGCAAATCCTATCTCGGCGAGGTCATCGGCTTCGCCAACGATCTCGCCCATCTGGTTCTTTACGAACAGGCGGAGCTTCATGCGGGCATGAAAGTGGTCCGCATCGATCGCGGCGCGACACTTCCCACGGGAGAGGGTCTGCTCGGGCGCGTGCTCGACGGTCTGGGCCGACCCGTCGACGGCTTGGGTCCGCTCACGCGCTGCGTCCCCAGAACAATTCGCCACCAAACGCCGGGCGCGATGGAGCGGTCGCCGATCAAGGATGTATTCGTCACGGGCCAGCGCGCCATCGATAGCCTGCTCACCTGCGGACGCGGACAACGCGTGGGCATCTTCGCCGGCTCGGGCGTCGGCAAGAGCACGCTCTTGGGCGAGATCGCCAAGTACTCTGAATCTGAAGTGAATGTCATCGCGCTGATCGGCGAACGAGGCCGCGAAGTTCGGCCTTTTTTGGAAACCTGCCTGGGCATCGAAGGCATGGCAAAGTCCGTGGTCGTGGTCGCCACCAGCGAACAGACGCCGCTCATGCGCATCCGCGCCGCGCTCACCGCGCTGGCTTACGCGGACTACTATCGCGGGCGCGGAAAGCAGGTTTTGTTTCTGTGTGACAGCCTAACCCGGCTGGCGATGGCGCAACGCGAACTCGGCCTCGCCCTGGGCGAACCGCCCAGCGCTCGCAGTTATACCCCGTCGGTCTTTCAGCTCCTCGCCAATTTGGTGGAAGGCATGGGAAACTCGACGACCGGCAGCATCACAAGCCTGTTGACCGTGCTCGTCGAAGGCGGCGACATGGACGAGCCCATCGCCGACGCGGTGCGCTCACTTGTCGACGGACATATCGTTCTGGACCGCAAGCTGGCCGAACAGGGGCACTATCCCGCCATCCACATCGGCAAGAGCATCAGCCGAGTCGCGCTTGATTTGATTGATCCGCAACATCGGCAGGCGGCTCGCAAAACCGCCGCCGCCCTCTCCACTTATGCCGACGCGGAGGATCTGATCCGCATCGGCGCCTACGTCGCCGGCAGCAGTCCGCAAGTGGATAAGGCGATTGAATTGCGGCCGCGCATCTTGGCCTTTCTGCGCCAAGGGATCAACGACCACACGGATTTCGCCAAGACCAAGGCGTCATTGCAACAAATCGCCGCCGGTTGGCCTTATTGATCTTGCGCGGTTCTCTCAATCGTGACGTAGGCTTGCGGCATGCTTTCAGATTGGTGCGCCTCCCCAGTCTTCCCGTGTTGCCAAGACTCCCTGTACTAAATAATTTTTGACGAAAATCATGCACCGCTTCCACTTCCCATTAGACCATGCCTTGCGGTATAAGGAGCGCCGGGAACGGATCGAGGAGATACGCCAAGCCCAGGCGCTGGGCGAGAAGCAGAAGCGCGACGCGGAAGTGGAACGAATCCGGCGCCTGATCGACGATACGGCCGTCGCGCTGCAGGGACAAATGGGCAAGCCGGTAAATTTAGCAACCTGGTTCGCGACGCTGAACCGTTCGGAACAGTTAGGCAAACAGATGCAGGCGGCGCAAGACGAAGTCGGGCGCGCGATCGTTCGCCTTCAAGCGGCCCAAGCGCGTTATCGGCAGGCGGCGCAAGAGGCGGAATCTTTGCGAACACTGCGCCACCACGCGATGCAAGAACACCAGACGGCGGCGGCCCGGGCGGAACAAAACTTTCTCGAAGAGATTGCGCTCTTCCGCTGGCAAAACGCGGAAGACGAAGACACGGAGGAAAACGCGTCATGAAGCGAATGATGTTGATTCTGATTGTCACCGTCGTCCTTTTCGGAGGCTCGGCGGCTGTGTCGATCTTCATGCAGCCAAAAACGCAAACGGACGGAAAAGCGAATGCCGACGGGAAGGAAAAAGACAGTAAGGGACTGGCGATTGGGAAGGAGAAGGACGGCGCGGACGAACGCAAGACGCCCACCTTGCCCAGTCGAACGCTGATCAAGCCGACGGCGGAAAGTCTAACGACTCTTGCGATGAGTCTCCGCAACAAGGAACTCGCGCTGGAAGCGAAGGAAAAGGGGCTGAAAACGCGCTTAAGCCAATTCGACCTCATCTTCGACGACATCAAGGACCAACGCAAGTCGTTCGACGGCCTGCGTCAGGACATCGACATCGAGATGAAGCTACTCACGAAAAAGATGGACGATCTCGAGCAAAAAGCGAGCGAGATGGAGAAGACCAAGAACAATCTGTCCGAACAGGCCTCGGAGATCAAGCAGTCGCTGTTCGAGGTCGACTCGGTCGAATCCAAACGCATCAAACAGATGGCCGACATTTACAATCTCATGGCCCCGGAGGCGGCGGGCGAGATGTTGCAGCAAATGGCGGACAGCGGCAAACTGGACATGGCGGTAAAGATATTGGCCTCCATGCAGGATCGCCAGGCGGCCAAGGTGCTGGCACAAATGCCCGAGCGCGGCACGCCCGTACTTATTCTGGAGAAGCTCAAGAGTTTGAAGAAAGCGACCCCGATGCCCTGACCATGGTCGCACGGCACGAACCTTAACCGCAGGGGCGCGAGAGAAGTCACTCTCGCGCCCCTGCGGTTTTTCACGCCCGAATCTCTTCTCGCATGCCTGCGTATTTTGCCTCTTCTGCTTTATCGGAATAACCGAAAGAATCCTCAAGTCCAGCAAGGTCGCCTGACGATGATAGGAAGGGCGATTGTCTGGACGGGCATGGAGCGCGCCGACACGGGGGAAGGAAACATGGAAACAGCCAGGCCAGATCCGACAGTGAACGCAACGAAGAAGTGGATCCCGCTAAGCATCATTGGCGGAGTCGCGGTGTTCGCGGGATTGCTCTTGCCTCAGCTTCTACCCTCCACTGCCGCGCCCCCGAAGACGACGCCGGAGGTCTCGACCCCCGCCAACCCGCTCACCTACAAACAACAGGATTGGCCCGAACCGCCCAGTCAACAAGGCATGTTTCTGCGGCTTGGCCTGGGCACCGTGATCGTGCTCGGTCTTTGCGCGGGCACCATCTTTCTCTGCAAACGTTGGATGGTCGGTTCGCAGACGGCGACCGCCGCGAACGGGCAGTTGAAATTGCTGGAGACCCTGTCGCTGGGCCGGCGCTGTTGGGTGCAGCTTGTGCATGTGAACAACCATCCGGTTCTCATCGGAGGAGACGCGACCGGCATCAAGTCCATCGTTCCCATGCCGGAATCGTTCTCGGCGGCATTGCTCGACTCGGCGTCGGACGCGCCTGCTTCGGGAATGGCAAACATTCTCGCCCAACGTTTTTCCGCGAATCTCGACATCCCGGAACGCGGAAAGGAAAGGGACTAAGCCATGGGCGACTGGATGGAAAAACTGGATCAAGCAGGAGCGCTGCAGGATCTGCCTCCCGCGCTGCAGACCGCCCTTTTCTTGGGCGGCATGGTGTTGTTGCCCGCGCTGCTGGTGTGCCTGACGGGGTTCACGCGTATCATCATCGTTCTGTCGTTCGTGCGCCGGGCCGTCACCGCTCAAGATATTCCACCGAACATGGTGCTGATCGGACTTTCGATTTTCCTCACCTGGTTCGTAATGGGGACCACGCTCGAAGAGATCGGCGCCAAGGCCGTCACGCCGTTTCTCGACGGCAAGATGAAAGCGACCAAAGCAGTGGAAACGGCCACCGAGTCGCTGCGCAAATTCATGATCCGGCAAACGCGACGACAGGATCTGGCGCTTTTCCTGCACTTGGGCCGCGTGGCGGCGCCGGAAACGCCGGAGGACGTGCCGCTCAGGATCCTCGTGCCCGCGTTCGTCATCAGCGAATTGAAGACGGCATTCATCATGGGGTTCTGCATCTACCTGCCGTTCTTGCTCGTGGATCTGGTGGTCGCCAGCATCTTGACGTCCATGGGCATGGTGATGATGCCGCCCGTGATGATCTCGGCGCCGTTCAAGATTCTGTTGTTCGTCGTCGCGGACGGCTGGCATTTGGTGGCGCGATCGCTGGGATCCAGCTTCGGCTGACCCCCGTAGGACAGGCTTCCAGCCTGTCCGGGATTTCGCGTGACATTAGTTTTCGGATAGGCTGGAAGCCTGTCCTACGAAAAGTGCGAAAGGTGCGATATGTCCAGCGCGCATGTGCTTGAGATCGGCAAGGATTTGTTGTTGACGACGCTGCTGTTGGCGGCGCCGGCATTGGTCGTGAGCCTGATCGTGGGCCTCATCATCAGCATCTTTCAGACGATCACCAGCATTCAGGAACAGACGCTCTCCTTCGTGCCTCGGCTCCTCGCCGTCGGGCTTATCCTGATTCTCACGATGGCGTGGGCGTTGGATATCGCCAGCCATTTCACGCTGCGGATGTTTCAACACGCGACGGAGGCCGTCAAGTGATCGAGCCGGTCATCGTCTTCCTCACCTTGATTCTCGCGCGGGTCGGAGCGTTCGTGGCGATGCTAAACATCCTCGGCGCTGGGTCGATGCCGCGCATGGTGAAAGTGGGGCTGACGGGCGCCTTGACCTTGTTTTGGGCGACGACGTTATGGGGACAGATGGCCGGCTGCCTTTGGCTATGTAGCGATAGCGCCGGCGCCTGGCTCGGTTACACGCTGGCAGTGGGGAAGGAAGTCATGCTCGGCGCCGTCGTTGGCTTCACCTTCGAGTTGTTTCTATTGCCCGCGCGCGTCGCGGGGGAATTTCTCGCGCAGGAGATGGGACTCACCTTCGGCAATCTCGCCAGCGCCACGGGCGGATCCTCGGTGTCGCCTCTCACCGTGGTCTTCGAACTGGTGGCGTCCGCGGTGTTTTTGAGTTTGGATGGGCATCACGCGTTCTTCGGGATGATGCACGGCATGTTTGAGCAGTATCCGGTCGCGGGCGTGTTGCCGTCGCTCTCTATTGAGGGTGTGCTAACCAACACCACGGAAGCCCAAGAATGGGGCCTCATGTTAGCCGCCCCCGTGGCGCTTTGCCTGTTCCTGACGACGGTCGTGCTCAACCTTCTGGGCCGCGCGACGCCGCAGCTCAATCTGTACACGGTCGGGTTTCCGCTCCGGATGGGCGTGGGGCTGGTCGCGCTTTTTCTTTTGTTGCCCCAGGTGTTGGCATCGCTGTTGCGCGTCTTTCAAAACGGGACACAGTGGTTCGGGCGAATTTTCTAAGGACATGAGCGATGGCTCAAGAGGATCTCGGACAATCGAAAACGGAGGAGCCGACGCAGCGTCGGCGCGAGGAGGCGCGCGAACAGGGCCAGGTCGCTTTCAGTTCCGACCTGACCACCGGCATTCTCTTGCTCAGCGCCCTGGCGGCACTCGCGGTGTTGGTTCCAACACTCGCCGGCGGCCTGGTGCATGTGCTGCGCGACGGCCTGCGGCACATTCCCGTGGCGGACCTTAACCCGGTACTCGTGCAAACCATGTTCTCGCGTTTGTTCAGCCAGGGTTTGGAATGGCTCGGCCTGTTGTTCGGGGTCATCGTGGTCGCGGGGATAATGGCGCCGATGCTGCAAGTCGGCTTTCATCTCGCGCCGGCGATGCTCGGATTCAAGCTGGAAAAGTTGTCGCCCGCCACCGGCTGGGGAAAGTTGCTTTCCCTGGAGGGCGGCGTGCGCGGCTTCATCGCATTGGGCAAGGTGGCTTTTATCGCCCTCGTGGCCTACTGGATCTTGCGCTGGCGCGGCGCGCGCTTCGCTGATCTAGGGATGATCCGGTTGGCGCCCGCGCTTTCCATTGCTTGGTCGATCGTCACGCACTTGGCGCTGGCGATCGCGGGGACGCTCGTGACGCTCGGCATCCTCGACTATTTTTTCCAGCGCTGGAATCACGATAAATCCCTGCGCATGACCAAGCAGGAACTCAAGGAAGAGGTCAAACGCGATGAAGGCGACCCTATGGTGAAGGGGCGTATCCGCCGCCTGCAGCGCGAGGCGGGACAAAAACGGATGATGCAGGATGTGCCCAAGGCGACCGTCGTCGTCACCAACCCGACGCATCTGGCCATCGCGCTGCGCTACGAAGCAAACATGGCCGCCCCGCGCGTCGTCGCCAAGGGCGCCGGCGCCGTCGCGCATCGCATCGCCGACATCGCCCGACGCCACGGCGTCGCCGTCGTCGAACGCAAGCCTCTCGCCCGGGCGCTCTTCAAGAGCGTTAAAGTCGGCCAACACATACCGGCCGCGCTTTTTGTCGCCGTCGCCGAATTGATCGCGTACGTGTTTCGCCTGCGCGGCAAGAGTTTCGAGCGGCCGACCGTAACGAGTGGAAAGAGTTAGTAATATTCGGAAATTAACTTCCCGATTTACCTGCCGCTTGCGGCTTAGCGTTCGCCTCGGCCGTTTGCGAAACGGGAAGTTATTTCTCGAACATTGCTTAACGAGGCAGGAAACCGAGAATCGTTGAAACGAATCTGAGGATCGAAGTTCAGGGAAATCGCTCATGTCACGCGCCGCAACCGTACCGCTGAGTCCTTCCGCCTTCGCGCAGCGAAGCGAGTTAGTGCTCGCGCTGGCGCTGTTGGGAATCCTGATCGTCCTGCTCGTGCCGCTGCCGCCGATTCTGCTGGACTTGTTTCTGGCGTTGAATCTCGCGCTGACCGTGTTGCTCCTACTCTTCACACTTAGCGCCACCCAGCCGCTCGACTTTTCCGTATTCCCGTCGCTGCTGCTCTTGATGACGTTAGTGCGATTATCGCTCAACGTGGCGACGACGCGCTTGATCCTACTCTCCGGTCATGCGGGCATGATCGTGTCGGCGTTCGGCGGCATAGTCGTCGGCGGCAACCTCGTGGTCGGGCTGGTCATCTTTCTGATCCTGATCATCATTCAATTCGTCGTCATCACCAAAGGCGCCGGGCGCATCTCGGAAGTCGCGGCCCGCTTCACGCTCGACGCCATGCCCGGCAAACAGATGGCGATCGACGCGGAATTGAACGCGGGCATGATCGACGAAGTGGAAGCGAAGCGGCGCCGGGCGCACCTCATGCACGAGGCGGAGTTCCACGGGGCCATGGACGGGGCCAGTAAATTCGTCCGCGGCGACGCCATCGCCGGGCTCATCATCACGGCGATCAACTTAATTGGCGGCGTCATCTTGGGTCTGTCCCGCGGCATGGATCTTTCCGAGGCCATCCGCACGTATTCGATTCTCTCCGTGGGCGACGGTTTGGTGTCGCAAATTCCGGCGCTGATCGTGGCCACGGCTTCCGGCATCCTCGTCACCAAAGCGACGTCGCAATCAAGTCTGGGCGAGGAAATCGGGTTGCAATTCACCGCCCATCCGCGTTCGCTCATGGTCGGCGGAGGCATTCTTGCCGCGCTCGCGCTCATGCCCGGCTTGCCCAAGATTCCGTTTCTTGTGCTGGGCGGGGCCCTCTATTTTGCCGCCAGACGCCTGCCGCAACCCGGCGCCAAGCCGACCGCAGCCGAAGGAGAAAAGCCGCCTCCGCCCAAGGCGCCGTCGGAAATGGTCCTCGACGAATTCCTCCAAACCGACCGCGCGTGCATCGAGATCGGGGCCAGGCTCATCCCCCTGGTCGAGCTCAATCGCGGCTCCGGATTGCTCGACCGCATCGGCACGCTCCGCCGCGATCTCGCCAAGAAAAACGGACTTTGGATTCCTCCCATTCGCATCCGCGACAACATGCAACTGGAATCCGAAGAATATCGGATACTCATCAGCGGCCGCGAAATCGCGCGTGGGAAAATCCAGCCCTCCGATTGGCTCGCCATCGATCCCGGCAACACGCGCTTCCCCGTTCAGGGACAGGCGACGAAGGATCCCGCGTTCGGACTGCCCGCCCTATGGATCGGCGAGGCGGAGCGGCAGCGCGCGGAACTGGCGGGCTATACGGTCGTGGACGCCTTGACCGTGGTCATCACGCATCTGGGCGAGATATTAAAACGCCACAGTCACGAGCTATTAGGCCGCGAGGATCTCAAGACGCTCATTGACAAGGTGCGCGAAACGTCGCCTTCCCTGGTGGACGAGTTGATCCCCAATCTCCTGACGATGGGAGTCATTCATCGAGTATTGTGTTTGCTGCTTGAGGAACATGTGCCGATCTCGAATCTCACGCGCATTCTCGAAAGCCTGGCCAACCACGCGCCGGCGACGAAGGATCCCGTCGATCTGACGGAACGCGTGCGCCTCGATCTGGGGCGTGTCATCTGCGGACGGCATCGCGACGACGCCGGTCGACTGCACGCTCTCGTTTTCGATCCGCGCCTGGAAATGGAATTCCGCAAGGCCCTCCACGAAAAGAATCTAATCCTCGATCCGTCGCGCTTGGAAAAGCTGGTCTTCCGCCTCGCCGACGAATGGCGTAAAGCGACGGCCGCGGGAAAAGATACGGCGCTGTTGACCGATTCGTTGTTGCGGCGGCCGTTGCGGCAAACCATCGTCCGCGCCCTGCCCGACCTCAGCGTGATCGCCTATCAGGAAATTCCCAGCGACATGTTGCTCGAACCGCTGGCCCTGATCAAGTCGGAGGATCTGGGACATGCTTGAGCGCAACACCCTCGGAACCTATCGCGCCGCGCAAGCCCAGCAACAGCGCGACGACTTGATCCTCAAGAACCTGCATCTGGTTCGGCACACCGTAAGCCGAATCCTCGCGCAGCTTCCGCCGGGCGTCGACGTGGAGAATCTGGAAGCGGCCGGCACGCTGGGACTCGTGGAAGCGGCGACGAAGTATGACGCAAGCCGCGGCGCGAAGTTCGAGACCTTCGCCGCCTATCGGATCCGCGGCGCCGTCTACGACGAGTTGCGGCGCAATTCGATTCTGCCTCAGCAACAACTCGAACGCGCCGCCCTCATCCAGCAAGCCTACACGGTGCTGCCGCAGCCCGTAACGCTCGAAGCCCTTGCGGCACATACCAAACTCTCGATGGAGGACATCACCGATTGTCTGGCCGCCCTGCGCGTCAGCCGCATGATCTCTTGGGAATATCTTTCCGAAGTCAAGCAAGTGCAGGTTGCGGACAAGGAATCGGTCTCCACGGCCGATAGAGAAGATCAGGTGCAGTCGCTCGCTCAAGCAATCACCCGACTCTCGGAAAAAGAGCGGCTCGTCGTCACCATGTATTATCTGGAGGAAATGCGGCTCAAGGAAATTGGCAAGGTGCTTAACCTGTCCGAATCACGCGTTTCGCGATTGCTCAATGCCGCGATCTTCAATCTGGGCGAATGGATGCGGCAGGAGGAAACGTGAGCGACGAGAGAATGCAGAAGTAAGAAGTTAGAAGTCAGAAGTCAGAAGTCAGAAGGCAGAGGTATGTGGGCATGGCGAGGGACTCTTGGGGAGTCGTAAGGGGAGGAAGGCAATGGATGGACCGAAACATCTCGATCATCAAGCGGTCGTGCCGGGACATCGGGTCCGGCTGACGAAAGACCGAATGCGCGTGGGGCAATCGAACCACGACGAGAAGGATGAGGCCGAGATCATCCTAATTCGCAACGGGGACGCCATCGAGGCCATCGAAGTCATTTGCACATGTGGTCGCAGGACGCGGCTTAATTGCATTTTTTGAGAGTGCGAATTATGTGGACCAAGACATGCGTATGGACGTGCGGCGTGGCCATCACCCTGCTGGGAGCGAGCGGCTGCGTCGGGATTCCGTTCGCTGGGAAAGGCGTCGCGGCGGACGGGCCGGACATGAAGCATGCCGGCGGCCCCATTCAGCCCGGAGTGGTGAAGCCGGGGCCCGGCGGCGCCCCAGCCGGCTGGCAAGGACCGGCGCCAACGCCCGGCGGCGCGGGGCCGTATGGGCCAGGCGCGGGCATGGGTCCGGGCGGCTTCCCAGGATCGCAAAGCGAACAGGCGGCGTTTTTCAGCCAAAGAATGGCCGATATCGAAGATGAGCGCAAAGTGCTGGCGATTCGCATCACGCAATTGGATTCGCAGTTGCGGGAAAAGGATCGAGCGCTGGTGCAAGCGTCGTTCGAACTCCAGGAGGCGACGTCGCAAATCGCGCGTACCCGAGAAGACATCGACCGCTGGAAAGGCGAGATGGAAAAAGTCCGCACCAAGCTGCGCTCCGTGGAAAAGGACAGCAAGGTCACGCTTGAAACGCTCATCCACAGCCTGGAGCAATTCCTCGATCGCAATCCGGAGGCGCGTCGGCCCGTGAATATCGAGGAACTGATCGTGCCGCGCAAGTAGACACTCTTTTTTTCTTCCCAGGGCAAGTTTCCCGGGCACGCGGTCGATAAAGAAAAGAGACGTTGCGACGAAGAGGAGGGACATTCTCCGCCCATAACCGGAAACGGTCCTTCGGCACTCCAACAAGATTGCGACCAATGGCCACCGCGGAAGAAAAAGAAGCCCCGCCGAAAAAAGGCAAAGGGGGAATGCTGGTTGTCGCCGTCGTCGGGGCGATCGCGCTGGGCGCCGGTTTCGCGGTGCCACGCTTGCTCGTTTCCGACGGGCCCAAGAAGGACCATGTCGAAGAAAAAACGCGCAAGCCCGTGTTCCTGCCCTTTGGCGACCTGGTGGTCAGCCTGGGGGAAGAAAGGCACAATCGGTATCTTCGGCTCAAGACGATTCTCGTGATCGACGGGAACGAAGAAAAGGCCATCACGGAGCATTTCGAAAAACAGAAGGCGTATCTCAAAAATTGGCTCATCGGCTATCTCTCCGACCTGACCCTGTCCGAGGTGAGCGGCGAGGGAAGCGTCAATCGGTTGCGTCGCGAAATAAAAGACCAGTTCAATCTGATGCTTTGGCCTGACGGCAAAGCGCTATTGCTGGAAGTCCTATTCGATGAGTTCGTGGTCCAATGACCGTGACGCCCTATAACTTTCGCAAGCCCGGCCGACTCAACGTCGCGCTCGAGCAACAGATCCGAAGTTGGATCGAGACGGCGTGCGCGCTGGCGACGCGACGATGGCGGCAGGATCTTCCTACCCCCTTCGAACTCGTTCTCGTCGACAGCGAGACGCAGCGTGCTCGTCCCACCCTTCTTTCTTTGCAGGACGAGGCCGTCGCGCATCCTCTGGCTTTGAGGCAGCAACTCACCACCATTCTCGCCTGGCCTCGCCCCCTTGTCCTTGCAGTCGTCAGCACATTGTTGGGCGATGCTTTGACCGAACTGCCGGAGAATCGCGAACTGACCGCGGTCGACGAGTCTCTCTTTGAATTCTTTCTGCGCGACATGCTTTTCCCTTCGTTCGTCGAAACCTGGAGCGGCCAAATCCCGATCCGTCCGGAACTTGGCGAGAAAATTCAACATCCGCGCTGGTCGAAGATCTATCAGCCGGAAGACAACCTGCTTATCGTCAACCTCGCGATCAAGGGGGCATTCGGGGAACACCCCTGGCGCTGGCTGATTCCGTTGGGGCAACTCAGCGGCAGTTGGCGCGACAACACGGACGGCGAGCAGGACACCGCGAACACTCCGGAGCGGCTCGCGACGCATATTCAGGAACTTCCCGTTGAACTGTGCGTAAAACTGGGCATCGCCAACCTACCTCTTTCGCAACTCGCTCACCTTCAGATCGGCGACGTGATTCTCCTGGATCAAGCCGTCAACCAACCGCTGAGCATCGAGATCGAAGGCGAAGCCAAGCTGACAGGTTGGCCAGGAAAACTGGGAAATCGTCAAGCATTTCGCATCGAACACTGGAAGCAATAACGCCCTGCGTGGAAAGGAATCCCCATGGCAAGCACCGCATCGCCCGTCTCAAGCGCCCCATCCATCGATCCCGCTGTCGCGCCCCGCGGAGATCGCTCGGAGGTCGAGGCACGCATCCCGGAATTCGGCGACCTGTCCGGCGAAAGCGCCGCGCCCAGCGCCGGCGGCAGTTCGCTCGACAATTTGCTCGACGTCGCCTGCACCGTCACCGCGGAGCTTGGCCGCATCAAGCTCCCCATCGCCGAAGTGCTCAAATTCAACGTCGGCAGCGTGGTCGAACTGGACCGTCTCGTCTCCCAACCCGTCGACATCCTCGTGCAAGGCGTGCTCATCGCCCGCGGCGAAGTCGTAGTGGTCAACGACCGCTTCGCCATTCGCATTCAGGAAATCGTGGACGTCAAGAAGCGCAACGCCCTGGCGGCCCATGCGAAGCCGCAGTAATCGGCCAATAGGTTAGCACGACGCGCAAGCGAGTGAATTCACTCGCTTGCGCGTCGTGCTAACTTTTCGGCGATTCCCGCGCCGCGATCGCTTACAATAACATGCGGTAGCAATGGGAGTGCAATTCTCGCGGGGGTTCGCCGCCATGTTGTTCATTCGATTCCTGATGCCCGTGTTGCTTTTCTTGTCCATACACTCTCGAAGCAATGCCGACTTTGAAGCGCAACTTTTTGAAAAGTACCGCAAGCAAAACCAGGCCGCGGTCGACAAATGGGTGCAAGAAGTGGATAGCGCACTGGTTCGCGCCGCCACGTTGCAAACGAGCGACCCGAAGACGGCTTCCGCCCTACTCCGCGCGGCGCTGGATGCGATGGACAAGGAACCCGCCGCGCCGGGTGAAGATCGCGTCACGCTCCGCCGCCGACTGCACGACGCGCTTGCCCCGCTTGAAAGCGCCGTCGCGCAGCGCGAGGGTGAGGAAGAAAAGCGCAAGCTCGATTGGGCGCGAAGCGAAATGCGGAAGGCCCAGGAGAAATCGGCGCCGGGGAACACCAGCGTTTCCCCGCCGTTCTTTGCTCCTTTGCCCAACATTGCGTCGCTGCAAGTCACGCCGGTCGTCTCGGCCGATCGACGCTATGTCCGCATCGGCGTCAGCGGCGGTTTTGCCATTCCACGCGTCAACTACACGGCCGTGCCCGTCGTCACGCCGACCGTCTTGCAGGGACCGGGTCGCGGCGTCACCGTCTTGCCGATTTACGGCGTGCGTTATCAGATGGTTCCCGTGCCCGCATTCACCACCGGCGCCATCAACACCACCGTCGTCAGCCCCAGCGGTGGAGGCGTTTCCATCGGAGGCTATTCAAGCAGCGCGTATTCCAGCATTTCGTCCGGCGTCCCCATCCTCAGCGGCGTGCCCTACGTTAATCGCCTTTTCGGCAACCGAGCGTTTGGTTCGAGTACGACCGGATTCGGCATCGCGGTTTCACCTCAGGTGATCGTCCTGGATTGAAGGTTATTGACGGTCGAAATCGATGGGCCACATCAGTCCTGCGGAGAAGCGAGCGTCACTCAGGTTATTCTGCCGATTTCCCTTGCCCTTCGCCCCAGACAATCTGAAAATCTTCACTTCATCGCGAAAGAATCGGCGCGGCCTCGTCGTCGCGTGGATCGATGCTTTCCATCGTTCGACCTTCGACCAGAGAGATTGCTCCCATGACTCCCGACCAAATTGCCGCCGGCCTCGCCATCACCTTCCCCA
>Ga0163144_10003603_pt1 | contig 35229 bp, 30 predicted proteins | sample OliLak19BULKMAT1_FD_123175 | JGI IMG/M metagenome (GOLD analysis project Ga0163144, IMG submission 123175) | Freshwater microbial mat bacterial communities from Lake Vanda, McMurdo Dry Valleys, Antarctica - Oligotrophic Lake LV.19.BULKMAT1 | ecosystem: Environmental > Aquatic > Freshwater >...
GATTGCTCATGTGCGGTCACTGACCTTAGAGAACCCTATGGCAATTTCTGTGCATGATTCGATTCAAGCCGATGGTAGTGTGCGTTGCTTTGAGTGGAAAGACCGCGCCATTTTTAACAAACAGGGCGTTATCGTAGAGTATCAAGCCGTAGGGCGTGACATCACCGAACAAAAACGCGCAGAAAAAGCCCTGATTACCAGCGAAAAACGCTATCGCCAACTGTTTGAACTACACGACTTGCCGAAACTGCTAATTGAGCCTAAAACAGCGCGTATTGTGGATGCCAATTTAGCCGCCTCGCATTTTTACGGCTATGACAAGGACACCCTAAAAACGCTGTGTTTTTATGACTTGTGTTTGTCTTCACGGAGGCATGCGTTAGAGGTTCTATCGTCCATTAGCTGTGCCGAGATAACGTCTTATGAATTTGCCCAATGTAATTCATTGGGGCAAGCGTGTCATGTGGAGATTTTCGCGGGCGTAATCGAAATTGACAATGAGCCGATTATTCATTGCATTGTGACAGACATTACCGAAAAAAGACTCGCACAAGCCTCTTTGCAAGAAGCTAATGAATTTTTAGAACATCGTGTGTCTGTGCGTACCGCCGAGCTAGAGCGCATCAAAAACCGCATTGAGACCATCTTTAACCACAGTGGTGATGGTATTCTGCTTTTAGACACCAAGCGTGGCATCCAACAAACGAACTATGCCTTTAATTCGCTCTTTCGGTCACAGCCTGACCAGTATTTTGGCGAAAGTCTTTTAGTGTTGTTTTCTGAAGAAAATGCCTCTGATGTGATGTCTGCATTAACGGATGTCATTAACACACAGCAATCTCGCCACATTGAATCCAATGCCGTACGCACTGATGGCACACTCTTTCCTGTTCACGTTAGCATCTCATCCGTTCAAGTGGCTAATGCCGACATTGAAAACATCGTGTGCATCATTCGTGATATTAGCGAGCTAAAGATAACTATTGGAGCCCTGCAAAAAAGCGAGGCAAGAAATCGCTGGCTTTTAGATACCATGCAAGGGGGTTTTGCGGTTTATGATAAAGATGACCGCTTTGTTTATGTAAATGACCGCCTGTGTCAAATGCTAGGGCATACCCGCGATGAAATCATTGGCACACATAGCGCCCGATACCTAGATGTTGATAGCCGAATGGTGCTAGAAACACAACTTGCTCTGCGCGAACGAGGCGAAAACGCCACCTATGAACTAGTGATTAACCGTAAAAATGGCACAAAACTGATTGCTTTGGTATCAGCATCGACCTTGCTTAGCGATGCCGCAGAGTTTGATGGTAGTTTTACGATTCTTGTGGATATATCAGTTCAAAAAGAAGCCGAACTTCACCTGCAAAAAACGCTAGAACGTGAACGAGAACTTAATGAACTAAAGTCCCGTTTTGTCTCAATGACTTCTCATGAGTTCCGCACGCCTCTGGCAGTTATTCTTACCACCAGTGAAACCATTGCGATGTATCGTGACCGCATGACAGAGCAACAAGTGAATGAGCGACTGGCTAAAATTAGCCGACAAGTGATGCACCTTAAAGGCATTATGGAAGATGCGCTAGAGCTGTCTCATATGCAAACAGGGCATGTGGAATTTAAGCCCACTTCTCAAGATATGAATGCGTTGTGCAAAGAAATCGTAGAAGATTTTGAAAGTCAACGGGCGTTCATGGGGCGCGTTTTTTATATGTGTGATAACCCCCCTGTGGACTTTCTCTTTGATGAGCGTTTAATGCGACAGGTGATTAGTAACCTTCTCTCGAATGCCCTAAAGTATTCTCCTGCAGAAAAATCCGTTGATGTAAGCCTGCATCATAGCAATGATAGTGTAACGCTTAGTGTTAAAGATGAAGGCATAGAGGTATTCCGCCAGACGAACTACCCTACCTCTTTGTTCCTTTCCATCGCGCCACCAATGTCGGGCAAATTTCTGGTACAGGACTGGGGCTTAGTATTGCGAAAAGTGCAATAGAACTGCATGGTGGTATGATTAAAACAGAGGGGGGCGTAGGTGTCGGTATGACATTTACGGTTGAAATACCGAAGACTAATAGACGGGAGGAATAAAATGGCAAAAATACTCATCATTGAGGACGAGAGGGGCATCCGCGAGGAAGTCTTAGAGTGGTTACGATTTGAAGGTTATGATGCTTTAGGGGCATCTAACGGCGCGGAAGGGCTAGAAATAGCTCTCCAAGAATTGCCTGAACTGATTATTTCGGACATCAATATGCCCGAAATGAACGGTCATCGTGTGTTGGTAGAGCTGCGCTCAAACCCCGCAACATCCCTTATTCCCGTTATCTTTTTAACGGCTCGCACCACCAGGGATGATTTTCGCTTTGGGATGGAAATGGGCGCAGAGGACTACATTACCAAGCCCTTTACCAACAAAGACCTGATGAACGCCGTTAAAATCCAATTGGCGAAGCTCTCTAATGTGAACCAGTACACCAACCGCCAGATGGACGAACTACGAGGCACACTCACATTCTCATTACCTCATGAGCTTCGTACCCCGTTGGTGAGCATTTTGGGCTATGGTGAATTGCTGTTGATGGATGCCGACGATGTAACCCCAGATAAAATTCGTGATATTGCTGAGACGATCATTCGGGGGGGGAAACGGCTACACCAACTTATAGAGAACTATTTGCTATACGCGCAAATAGAAATGCACGCTTCTAATGTAGCGAATCAGGCTACCTATCGCACTGCGCTAGTTGAATCGCCTGACACAGTGGTAAAAAGTGTTTGCGAACGGGTAGCGCGTAAGTATGAGAAAATGAGCCACTTGAATCTCGATTTACACGCCGACTGTTCGGCGCGCATTAGCCAAAACGACCTTGAGAAAGTGGTGAGCGAGCTGGTTGATAATGCCTTCAAGTTTGCGTTTGATGAAACGCCCATCACGGTTAGCACGCGCATCGTGTCGGATACCTATCAAATTCGCGTTACCAATCGGGGGCGTGGCATTAAAATAGAGGACACCAAGCGGATTGGCGCATACATGCAGTTTGACCGCGCCTTTTATGAACAGCAAGGGTCAGGATTGGGGCTGGTGATTGCTAAACGGCTCATAGAACTTTACAACGGTACGCTGTCTATTGAAAGCAAGCTAAACGAAGAAACCACCGTCATTGTAGAAATCCTCACTGTCATCTAAACCACACACAAAAAAAGACCGCCTTTCAGTGGGCGGTCTTTTATAAATTTATGCAATTGTTCACCATACGATGGCTCACTCTCTGTTGAGGTTGTGGCTTTCTTCGGTCGCCATCGCGGATGGATGAAGTTGTTTGTCGGGGTGGTGTGTGTGTTCACTATCCCACCCCTCATGAATGAGTTCACTCATAGTCGTTTGCCCCCTTTTGGATACAGGCTTAAAGGTTGTCGTTTTTCTTGGCGCGTTCTTCACGGCGTTGGGCTTCGGCTTCGCGCTTAAGAGCTTCATTGCGGCGTTGGGCTTCGGCTAAGTGTTGGCGTTCTTGCGCCTGAGACTTATATTGGTCGTATGTCCAGTTAATCATGGTGTTGCCTCCGTTAAATGCGTTCATTGTTTTTGCGCTCCTCACGGCGTTGGGCTTCGGCTTCACGTTGCACTTCACGGGCGGTGCGTTCACGGTCTGCTTGTTGCTGGCGTTCATTGGCTTGGTGCTTATGATGTGTGTAGGTAAAGTTTGTGTTGAACATTTGGAACTCCTCGTTTAAGTGCTGTAGCAGTCGCTATTGTGCTATACGTAGGAAGTGCCTGCTGTGTTCAAAATTCGTTGACCTATTTACACTTTTGCTTTTTTGCCTTGCCCTGCCGCTTATTGCGCTTTATCTATTTAATTGAATTATGCGTTTATCTGCATAATTAAATACAGTTTATGATGAAAGCCACCGCGTGTCAATGGGGTAGTCGTGTTAAATGTATGTTAGAAATGCGAGGTTCTTTGCTAAGAATCATTTTTGCCATACAATTAACATAGGAATTCTTAAACCGTAATTAGCCTTTGGGAGAGTATGCTTTGACTGACCATCACGGCAAAACCGACAATGACCCTCAAAATGCCCAAGAGCTAGACGACCTTTTGGCGCGTTCTGATGAGCAACGGGCGTTTGAACGCCAAAACTTTTACTTTCAATTTGAGCCATTTCGCGCTCAAAACCCTCGCTTAGCACAGCTATTACGTCTAGCCGCGTTTCCTGAAGAATTTGGGAAAGAAGAAATGGCTGTTTTGCTAAATGATTTAGACGATGTGGAAGAACATCAAGCCCTCTTTAAGCAGCTAAAAGAAAGCACGTTTGTGATGCCATTGGGGCAAGGACGCTATGCGGTTAAGCCCGGTGTGCGAGAATGGCTCTTGGAAGGTTTAGAGACTGACGACTTAAAAGCGCGTCTTTTAACGTTTTATAAAACCGAAGGCGAAAACGCATTCAACAGCGAGGAACACGTTTATTCTCTTTCGCTCTTTAATCTGGCGATTGCCATGTCACCCCCTGACCACAGCCTTTTTGTTTGGCGTGGGCGTGTATACCACGACATGGAAGAATACGAACACGCCCTCATAAACTTTCAGGAGGCACTCGCTTTAGCTCCCACAGAACTTGACACAATTTATCGGGTGGGCTTAGCACAATTTCATTTGCACCAATACGATGATGCCCTCGTGATGTTTAACAAAGCCATTGAGGTAAACAGCGCAAATGATGCCAATTATTTTTGGCGTGGGCGGGTTCATTATGCGCTACAAAGCTACGCCGATGCCCTAGAGGATTTTAGCAAGGCTATTGAATTATCCCCCGATGTTGCCAACCGTTATATGTGGCGTGGCTACACCTATAACACGCTAGGGGACTATGAAACAGCACTAGAGGACTTAAACCAAGCCATAGAAAAAGACCCCGATTTGGGTGATTCGTACTACCTACGGGCGCAGGCGCATCGCCACTTAGGAAACTTAAATGCGGCTCTTGCCGACCTTGACCAAGCCGTTCAACGCCAACCCAGTGACCCCGCCAACCATAATTTGCGTGGGATTGTAAATCGTGGGCTATTCCAATTTGCGGCGGCGGTAGAAGATTATCAAAAAGCCATTGAGCTGAAGCCCGAAGAGGGCGATTATTATGTGGGGCTTGCGTTGGCACACAATGGCATAGGGAAATATAGAGATGCCGAAAGAGCGATTGAAAAAGCCATTATGCTACAAAAAGAGGATGCCTTTAATTATAATATCCGCGCCATGATTTACCGTTTTCAGGGCGAGTATGAACTGGCAATTAATGATTACTTCCAAGCCGTCACCCTTAAAGACAACGAACCTGATTTTTATGTGGGCTTTGCGGCGGCTTTAATGGCAAAGGGTAAACTGAATGATGCCCTAGAGCAAATTAGCCGTGCGATAGAACTTCAGCCCAAAAACTCGGCTTACTACAATGCGCGTGGCGTTATTTTTCGGCGCATGGAACGCTACGACGAAGCACTAACCGACTATGACCAAGCGATTGAACTAAACCCCATCGAAGCCGATTACTATGTGGGGCGTGGGCTGGCGTATAGTGGTATGGGGCGCATTGAAGATGCCCTGTATGAGCTAGAAAATGCCGTTCGCCTAGATCCTAACGTGCCAAGTACCTTCAACTCACGGGGTATTTTGTATCGGCGTATCGGGCGGTTTGATGATGCCCTAGATGACTATGATAAGGCGGTTGCGCTTAATCCTAAAGAACCTGATTACCACGTGGGGCGTAGCTTGGCATTGATTGGGCTGGGGAGAAATGAAGAAGCCCTTGATGCCATTAACACCGCCCTTGAACTAGATGCACGCAACGGCAACAACTACTATACACGCGGGCAAATTTACAGTGACCTTGGCGACCTAAGCAAAGCCATTGATGACTTAACGACGGCGATTAAATGCCAACCGCTTGACCCTGCAAACTATAACTTTAAGGGTATTTTGTGCCGACGCGCCGGGCGTTTTGCCGAAGCCCTAGAGAGTTACCAAAGCGCTATTGCCATTAAGCCCGATGAAGTTGACTTTTATGTGGGGCAAAGCCTCGCGCTGATTGGCTTAAACAATCATGCGGCTGCGCTAGAAGGCATTAACAAAGCCATTGAAATTCAGCCTGACAATGCCACCAGCTATAATGCACGCGGGATTATCTTACGCAATTTAGAACGCTACGAAGAAGCCATCGAAGATTATAACCGTGCTACCGCCATTGACCCCGAATTTTCAGAACCTTACTTGGGACGTGCTTTGGCGTATCGGGCGTTAAATCGCTATCAGGATGCTGTGGACGAATTGTCACAAGCGATTTCAATGCAACCTAATAACACCAATTTGTTTCATGCACGCGCACAAACGCACCTAGAACACCAAGAATTTGGTCTAGCTTTAATCGACCTTGACCGTGCGATTGGGCTTCGCCCGAATGATGGCGACCTGTACTATATGCGAGCGAAAATATATGCCAACGTGGATAATTTGCCGATGGCGTTAGGGGATATTGACCACGCCATTACTATACAGCCCAGCGATAGTGCAAATTGGAGTTTACGTGGCATGATTAACCGCCGTGTAAACGAATTTGCCGAAGCCATTAGTGATTACAGCCGTTGTATTGAGCTACAGCCCCAAAACGATAGCCATTACTATATGCGGGGGCAGGTGTACGTTATTTTGGGCGACTATCAAACCGCATTACCCGACTTAGATAAAGCCTGTGAGCTAAAGCCACAAGATGCGTACAACTTTAATTTGCGTGGCATCATTTATCGCAACATGGGCAAATTTGATGAAGCCCTGCTAGATTATGAACGTGCCACCCAATTAGACACCACTTATAGCGATGCGTATGTGGGGCAAACGCTAATTCATAATTTACGCGGTCACTACGATAAAGCCCTAGAAACCATTAATCATGTGGTGGAACAAACCGCCGACTCTAGCTCTTTTAACTCGCGTGGCGTGATTTTACGCAATTTAGGACGGTATGAAGAAGCCATTGAAGATTATCGTAAGTCACTGGAGCTAAATCCCTTAAACGCCGATGCTCATCTGGGGAGTGCTTTGGCACATCGTGCGCTGGGCAATTATGGTGACTCTTTAGAAGACCTAACAATGGCAATCTCGCTACAGCCTAGTAATGATGTCCATTACTTTTGGCGGGGGCGCATCAACCAAGACCTTGAAGATTATGTGATGGCAATTGAGGATTTCTCGCGGGCAATTGCGATGAATAGTGGTGACACCTATAACTATCAGTCACGGGCAATTAACTATCACTATCTGCGACGTTACCCCGAAGCCATCACAGACTTTCAGCATTCCATCGACCTCATGCCTGATAACGCAGGCAATTACTATTTGCTGGGGCAGGTGTACTATGACATTGAGGCGTTTGACCTAGCGATAGAGCAGTACGACAAAGCCATTGAATTTGCGCCCCAACACAAGAACTACTATGAAATTCGGGGGTTTGCAAAGCACCTTTTGGGAAACTACGAAGAAGCCCTAAAGGACTTTGACCAATGCGTGGCTTTAGAACCCGAAAACACGCTTTCCTACTATTGGCGTTCTCTCGTGTTTTTGTCGATGGGACGCTATGCCGAAGGCATTGTGGATATGAATCGCTCGGTAGAACTAGAGCCAAATGACCCCATCACACACGCCTACGGGCATTTTTGGCGAGGGCTTGCCCACACTCTAAGCGGTGATGAGGACAATGCCTCTATGGAGCTAGGGCAGGTTTTGGTGGTGTTACCCACGATAGAAGATACTGACCAACAAACCCGTGTAAATGGCATTTTCAGCCTGTATCATGGGGATGAGGACGCATCTAAAGGCTATTATGAGCGCGTGTTAGAACTCAACAGAACACCGAATAAGGTCTTTAGCCCACTGTTCTATCTTTACTTAATGACATGCCTTTTCCCTGAACGCGAGGACATCCGCAATGTGCGTGAGTGGTTTAGAGCAAAAGTGAATGAATAACGGGCAAAAAACTGTGGAAAGTGCTATACTAACCAACATTGCTTATATTAAGACTGTTCCCTTATCGGAGGTGAGCCGTGGGTCGTTTCCCCAATAAGTATGTCATTGGACTCACTGGAAACATTGCAACAGGAAAAAGCGTTGTTCGTCAAATGCTTCAGCACCTTGGCGCATACACGATTGACGCAGACGGGCTATCGCATCAGGTCATGATGCCAAATGCGCCTGCCTATAAGCCCATTGTCGCCACCTTTGGGCAATTTATTGTGGGGGTGGATGGACGCATTGACCGCAGTTTGTTGGGTAAAATGGTCTTTGGTAACCCCGACGCGCTAAGGAAGCTAGAGGATATTACCCATCCTTTTATTCGCCAAGCGATTACCGCTTTGGCAAGCCGCGCACAGCAAAAGGTCGTGGTGGTTGAAGCGATTAAGCTGTTAGAAGGCGAACTGGCGCAAATGGTAGACGCGGTGTGGGTAGTGAATGCCAGCCCACAAACACAGTATAAACGCCTGATTGAAAAGCGCAAAATGAGCGAAGCGGATGCAAAACAACGCATCCAAGCACAAAACGCGCAAGCCGACAAGCTAAGTAAGGCGCATGTGGTTGTGCAAAACAATGGCAACGTGGACGAAACATGGCAGCAAGTCCAAGCCCATTGGCTAAAGATTCAGCAACCTGCCAGCCCCGATGCCAACGTGAAGTCAGCGCCTGCTGCGCCTGCCAAAGGGCAAGCTCCAGAACCAACGGCGGATATTAGTGGCATTAACGTGAAGCGTGGGATGCCCGGCAACGCTCAAAGCATTGCAGAATTCATCAAAGAAACCAGTGGCAAAGACGTTTCTAGGATGGATGTTATGATGGCGTTTGGTCAAAAGAGCTTCTTGTTAGCACAAGGCGCAGGTGATAAAACCCTGACTGTGATGGGCTGGACAGTAGAAAACCTGGTAACACGGGTGGATGAGTTTTACTTGGCAAAGGGCGCACCTGCGCCGTCTATGGTACATGCCATGGTGATTGCCTTAGAAGAAGCCTCTAAAGAGCTACAAAGTGAAGTTGGCTTTGTTTTCTTGCCTCCTGATACCGCGCAGGACGTGGTGACGGCGTTTAATAAAGATGGCTATGCTCCTATTACGTTGCCAGAAATTAAAATTCCCGTGTGGCGCGAAGCCGTAGAAGAAACCCTAAGTGACAACAAGCAACTGAAGGTGCTATGGAAGCAACTGCGTAAAGACCGCGTGTTGCAACCTATTTAAGTACACACACCCTTTTTAAGAAAACCCTAAGAGAGCAGCGATGCTCTCTTTTTTATTTGCGTTGTTAAAGCGTCATGCGGTGGTAGGCGTTATTTTGATACCCCTTAAAGTTCCACACTTCTTCTAGTGTGGCGGGTTGTGTTCTGTTTTGGCTGTCTTTGGCGCGTACTATTACGCTAGTGCCTTGGGTTATGCCGCTTGCGCGATATTCCCAAAAGACCCACACACTTTTTATCACTTCAGAAGTGAGCGTGGCGTTATGCCAAGAGTTCCCCTCATCAAAAGACACCTCGACTGCTTGAATGGTATCATCCCCCACTATCGCATACCCCTTAAGTGTGACTTCCCCCGATGATGTGCGCTCGACATAGGTAATGGTGCTGTTGATGGGCATCACGCTGATTGCGCTAGGGCGTGACCAATCGGCGGTTTTGTAGTTTACAGTTGGCTCAAACACCTTATACGAGCGTTGCTGAAAAAAATTAGGGGATTCATCATGGCGAGCGATGATGTGAGAAAGCCACTTAACGCTTCTTGCACCATAGTAACCTGCAATCACAACGCGGAGGGGTGCGCCATGTGCCAACGTTAAAGGCTCACCATTTAACGCCAACGCCAGCAGAACATCTCCTGCAAGCACTTTCTCAATAGGGACGGATGCACCAAAGGGCGTTTCTTTATTTTCACGGGTGGCGATGTCTGCCCCCAAAAACTCAAGGTGCTTGGCACTTTCATCCATGCCTAAAGCCACCAAAATATCTTTTAAGCGAACGCCCGTCCAGCGTGCGGTGCTGATAGCGGCGTTGTTCCATAAAACTTCTTCGGGGATGGTTTTGAGGTCGTTTAGCTCTGCGCGTCTGTTGCCCGCGCATTGTATCGTCAGGATTTGCTCTACGGTTTCAAAATTTTGCTGTAGTTCTTCTAGTGTAAAGTGAGCTTCTGATGACACTAAGCCCGACACAGAGACACGATAGGTGGATTCTGTAAACGAAGAGGGCAATATTCCATGAGAGCGCACAAAAAAGCGAGATTGTGGGGTAAGAAAATTCTCGGTGAGTTCTTCGGGTGTAGGCGTACAGTTGAGAATGTCTTTTTGAAAGATAATCATGAGGGCAAAATTTCCATCGTAAGATTGACAGAGCCTGTATGATAATCTTATATTGCCCGAGTGTAAAGCAAGCGTTTTTGCCGTTACGAAAGCGTGGTTTTCTGTTACAATGAGGCGTATTTTTGAACGATTAGACCCGTGAAGAAGGGATGCTTCCCCTATGGCATTGAAAATTTTTAACGTGCTACACCGCGAAAAACAAGACTTTATGCCGTTGGTTGAGGGTCGTGTGAGCATGTACGTGTGTGGGCCCACTGTCTATGACCACGCCCACCTGGGACATGCCAAAACCTATGTGTCGTTCGATGTGGTAACGCGCTATTTGCGTGCCAGTGGCTATAATGTGCTATACGTGCAAAATTTAACCGATGTGGGGCATTTGCTAGAAACCAACGAAGACCGCATCTTGCGTAAGGCACGCCAACTGCAAGCCAAGCCGATGCAAGTGGTAGAAACCTATGCCAAAAGCTACTTTGACGACATGGACGCGCTTAATGTGGTGCGCCCAGATATTTCGCCTCGTGCCAGTGGGCATATCCCCGAACAAATTGAGATGATAGAAACGCTTCTTCGTAAGGGCAACGCCTATGAAGTGGGCGGTAGTGTTTATTTTGATGTGACTACCGATGCCGACTATGGCAAGCTCTCTAATCGGCGTTTGGATGAGCAAGAAGAGGGAACACGCGAAGAAGTGCGCGGTGAAAAGCGTAATTCGGGCGATTTTGCGCTGTGGAAGCGTGCCGAAGGAGAACACATCTTGCGCTGGAACAGCCCTTGGGGTGAAGGCTTTCCCGGCTGGCATATTGAATGCTCGGCGATGGCAAAAAAATACTTGGGTGACACGTTTGATATTCACGGTGGGGGCATTGATAACATTTATCCCCACAATGAAAACGAAATTACCCAAAGTGAATGTGCCAACGATGCCGAATTTGCGCGCTATTGGATGCTGGTAGGTAGCCTTACCGTAGATAGTGTGAAGATGAGCAAGAGTCTTGGGAATTTTAGAACGATTAAAGACGCGCTGACAGAATATCGTCCCGAAGTGGTGCGAATGTTTGCCATTAGCGCACACTATACCAGCCCTGCGGATTACAGCGAAGACAACCTGAACGCTGTAAAGGGTGGGTGGGAACGCATGTATAACGCGCTTCGTTTGGTGCGCCTACAAATGAATAAGGCGCGTGAGAGCGACATGGGCAATGGCTTTTTAGACCGTGTAAAACGGGCAAAATCCGACTTTAGAGACATGATGGACGATGACTTTAACACGCCACGCGCCATTGCCGTACTGCAAGAATTTACCCGTGAAGTGAATACACTCTTAAACGAGGGCAGTGAAGTGGGCTTAAGCGTGCTAAAAGCCATTGAAGAAGCCTATACCAGCACAGGCACAGACATCTTGGGCATTTTTCCCGCCCAAGACCTTGCCTTAAATGAACGTAGCGCAGAACGTGAAAGCGCCCTCATTGAAATGCTGATTGCATTAAGAGCGCAAGCCCGCGCCCAAAAGAACTGGGCAGAAAGTGACCGCCTGCGTGACGAACTGGCGCGAATTGGTGTGATTTTAGAAGACCGCGCAGACGGCACAATATGGAAGGTGGAATAAGCCATGACAGATTTTCTTTATGGGCATTGGTCGGTGATGGAGGCGTTACGCGCCAACCGCCGACCCATTGAAAAATTGCTCCTTTCTGACCGTATGGAAGAAAAGGGCATGGTGGCAGAAATTATTGCCACCGCCAAAGAGCGTAACATCGACATTAACCGCGTGCAAAAGCGTATTTTGGATGATGTGAGTGGGGGTGCAAACCACCAAGGCACTGTGCTAAGAGTGGGTGGCTATCCCTATATTGAAGTTGAAGATATTTTGCAGGTGGCAAAAGACCGCAACGAGAAGCCCTTTATTTTGCTTCTAGACTTGCTCCAAGACCCCCAGAACGTTGGGTCTTTGGTGCGCGTTAGTGATGCGGTAGGGGTGCATGGCATCATCATTCAAGATAGGCGTGGCGTGTCGGTTACGCCCTCTGTGGTGTCAGCATCATCGGGTGCTGTGGAACATGCTAAGGTTGCCCAAGTGACTAACCTTGTTAGCACCATGAAGAAGCTCAAAGATAATGACGTTTGGCTAGTGGGGATGGATGTCGGGGTCAATGTGCCTCCAATTGACAAGACCGACCTGGACATGCCGATTGGCTTGGTGATGGGTAGCGAAGGCGAGGGGATGCGTCGTTTGGTGCGTGATACTTGTGATTTACTGGTCACGTTGCCCATGCGTGGCAAAGTAGGAAGCCTTAATGTGGCAACCGCCGGCAGTGTGGCATTGTATACCGCGTGGCAGGCGCGAGGCTGGCATGGCTGGGTTCATGCGTAATGACACATGCCTTTAGTGGGCTTTTGCGTTACAATCAGTTCAAGATTAATAGCTACACAAGGTAGGAAAAGATGATTAACGAAATTTTGGATGAATGTAAAGAGAAAATGAACGGCGCAATTCATGCGCTAGAAAATGACTTGCAAGGGATTAGAGGCAATCGTGCCAGCACTGCCCTTGTTGACCGCTTGCGCGTGGAATACTATGGCGTAGAGAGCGAACTGCGCCAACTGGCGAATATTTCTACGCCCGATGCTGTAACGGTGATGATTCGCCCTTATGACAAAGGCTCGCTAAAGTCCATCGAAAAAGTGATTCAAGAGGCGAACCTTGGACTTAACCCCAACAGTGACGGCGAGGTGATTCGCTTGAATATGCCCGCACTCACCCGTGAACGTCGCCAAGAACTGGTGAAATTTTTGCACAAACGCCTAGAAGAGGCGCGTATCACCATCCGCAACATTCGCCGTAGCGCCAATGACGACATCAAAGAATATGAAAAAGAAAAGATGGTTGGCGAAGACGAAGCCAAAGGTGGGCAAGATAAAGTACAAAAAATGACGGATGAATATGTGGCTAAAGCAGAAGAACTGGGCAAAGCCAAAGAAAAAGACATCCTAGAAGGTTAAAGCACGTATCACTTATTTTGTTGGCTTTGTTTTGTCTTGTGAGGAAAAGCGACAGGTGGGTTGTATATAGTAGTCTTTAGAGACCGCGCCTGTCATCGAGGAAACGATTATGGTTTTACGCATGAAAGACTCACCCGAACCCACTGCCTCTACTCGTGTTCCTAAGCATGTGGCGATTGTTATGGATGGCAATGGCAGATGGGCAAAACAACGAGGCTTGCCACGTTCTATTGGTCATCGACAAGGCACAGAAAACCTTCGGACGATCATTAAGGCTGCGGTTGAATTTGGCGTAGAAGTGCTAACAATTTACGCCTTCTCTACAGAAAATTGGAATCGCCCGCGCAAAGAAGTTCAGCTTTTGATGCGGATATTGGAAATGGTGATAGACCGTGAACTCCGTGAGCTAAACGATCAAGGCGTGCAAATTAGGCATATTGGGGGCATCGATGGCATTGAACCCCGTTTGGCAGCCAAAGTGCGCCAAGCCTGTGAAGCTACCGCCCACAACACGCGCCTTATCTTAAATGTGGCGTTTAATTATGGCGGACGTGATGAGATTGTCCAAGCAGTACAGCACATTGTTCGTGATGGTGTGCCAGCCGACCAAATAACCGAAGACCTCATCAGCAGTTACCTATATACGGCTGGCTTGCCCGACCCCGACTTTATCATTCGCACCAGTGGCGAATATCGCGTGTCGAACTTCCTCATTTGGCAGGGGAGCTATAGCGAATACTACTATACGCCCGTCTATTGGCCCGAATTTGGCAAGGAACACTTTAGGCAAGCGTTACAAGAATACGCCCATCGTCGCCGACGCTTTGGCAAAACCGATGAACAAGTTAGTGATGATGACTTTGACGACCTAGACGACTAAGCAATACCGTATGGGTTGCGCCGTTGGAGGGCGATAAGTAAGAGAGTATAAAACAAGGATAGCCCACGCTGTCCTTGTTTTTTTATGGTGCGTCTAAAGTTGTGGGGTGTATCTGTGCAAAAAATGAGGTTTACTGTATAATCGAAATAGCACAATTTGGGATATATTTGGGATATAATGACGTTAAAAGGCGTTTAGAATGATTATCAGCGTACTACAAGAAAACCTTGCGAAAGGTGTAAGTATTGTTTCTAAGTTTGCCGACGCGGGGCGTACCCTGCCCGTTTTGGCAAATATCTTACTTGAGGCAGAAGGGTCACGCCTAAAGCTCACCGCCACCAACCTGCAAATGAGCATTACCATGTGGGTAGGCGCAAAGGTAGAAGAACCCGGCGCAATTACACTTCCTGCTAAAACCTTTGGCGAGCTGGTAAGCAATCTTTCCAGAGACCGCGTAGACCTTAGCCTAGACAAGGCAACGCATACCGTCATGGTGCGCTGTGGCACAACAAAATCAAACATTAAGGGCATTGATGCCGATGAATTTCCGCCTATCAATCATGCCGAAGAAATAGACCTCACGCTAGACGGCAAGGTGCTAAGGTCAATGATTAACCAAACGGCATTTGCCTCTGCAAAAGAAGAAAATCGCCCCATTCTTACGGGTGTGTATACCCAAATTGAAGGGGACACCCTGACAATGGCAGCCGCTGATGGTTATCGTTTGGCGGTGCGTAGCACCAAGCTAGAAGAATCCTATAAAGAGCGTGTAGAAGTGGTCATTCCCTCTAAGACTTTGATGGAAGTGGCACGCATCATCAGCGATGACGATACCGAAGTGGGCTTAACCTTGCCTGCCAAACGCGATATTGTAACCTTCCACCTTAAGAATGTGTCTATTTCTTCACAAATTTTGGAAGGGCGTTTCCCCGACTTCCGCGCTATCATCCCACGCTCTTACATTACATCCAGCACCATGTACACGGATGACTTGCTAAAGAAGTGTAAGGCGGCGCAGGTGTTCTCTAAGGACAGCGCGAATAGTGGGCGTTTGTATGTTAAGCCCCCCCGTATGCCGGGTGATGCGGGCGAAGTGATTGTGGCGGGCAAAAGCGCGGAACGTGGCGACACGGACAGCGTGATTGATGCCCATGTTGAAGGCGAAGCATTAGATATTTCGTTCAACATTAGCTATCTTATTGACGTGCTGAACGTGATTGATAGCGAGCGCGTGGTATTCCAAAGCAATGGCGCAGAAAACCCCGGCGTCATTCGCATTGAAGGGCGCGAGGACTTTGTGCATGTCATTATGCCCATGAGCCGATAAAACGCTTAGGGGAGGGTGTGTGACTAAAAACCCCACCCTATAACAATAAACACTTTTGAAGGGCGTAAACACACTGTTTGCGCCCTTTATCATTTACGGCGTTGGGGGGGCGTTTGCTTGCGTAAAATTAGCCCTCTGTAAAGGCTATCCATGTCTTGCGCCAAGCGCGTAATGCTATAGCGACTTAGCATGGCTTCTCGTGCTTCTCTGGGGGTAACAGGGGAGTGCAGAGAGGCTTGTATGGCATCGGCAAGGGCAGGCGCATTATCGGGTGGCACAAGCACGCCAAACGCGCCCCCATCCAACAAATCGGATACGCCCCCGACATCTGTAGAGACCACTGCACAACCCGCCACCAACGCCTCTATGATGGGAACAGGCGTGCCTTCGTTCCAGCTACTTAGTGCCAGCACGTCTACTTCGCTGTACAGGCTTGCCATATTTTTTTGCCAACCTGCAAAATGTACTACGCCCTCTAGCCCCAGTGTATGCGCCTGTGCTTCTAGTGTAGGGCGCAATTCACCATCACCCACAATCAAAAAATGGACGTTTGGTATTTTGTCATGGATAAGTTTTGCACTCTCTAAAAAGAGCGTGTGGTTTTTAACGGGGATAAGTCGCCCAACGATACCCACGAGGGGCGCGTCCTTTGGGATGTCCCATGCGATGCGCCCTGCCCCACTGTGGCGCGGATGATGCGCAAATTCTTCAAGGTCAAAGCCTAATGGTAACACGGTAACAGCACTCTTTGGCGCAATGTGATGACGGTCTACTAGTTCACGGCGCAGTTTTTCGCCCAGCGTGATGATGCTATCCGATAAGCGCGAACCCAAGCGTTCTAACAGCACAAAAATAAGCGTTTGTAGGCGATTGTAGTAGCCTCTAAACGGGTGTGTGTGCAAGGTATGCACAACCACAGGCACGCCTGCCAAACGTGCCATCACGCGCCCTAAAAAGCCTGCGGTGGTGGTGTGTGTGTGGACAATTTGGGGTGAATAGTCCTTGATGAGCCGATAAAGGCGCAAAGTGGCACGCATAAGGCGTAAGGGATTAAACGTGCGCGTTAGGTCGTCTAGCATGATAACTTTCACGCCATAGCTTTCGGCAACGTCAAACATGGCATCTTCGGGGGGCGTGTTGCCTGTAATGAGCAACGTTTCATAGCCGTGTTCACGTAGGGCGTGCGCCAATAAAATGACCTGTAATGCCGACCCGCTGACGTGCAAACGGGTGATGACGCGCACAATGCGCTTAGGGGGCGATTGCACGATGACCATCCATAAAGACCTGATGCCACACTTCTAGCGTTAGCAATGCCCAAAGGCGTTGGGCGTGGTCACGTTGCCCTTTGGCGTGTTCTGTGATAAGTCGCTCTATGGCAACAGGCTGAAGCAATCCTCTTTGGCGTGCCTTTGTGCTAAGCAGCGTGTCGCGCACCGCAGAACTATCGCGCTTTAGCCATGTGCCAATGGGTGCGCCAAAGCCGTGTTTTTGCCGATGCACAATTTCGTTGGGTAAGTGGGCTTGTGCAAATTGCTTTAGGATGTGCTTGGTGGTGCGCCCCTTTAGCTTTAGGTTAAGGGGGATACGATTGGCATACGCAACAAGGTCACGGTCTAAGAATGGCGCACGCCCCTCTAAACGATTTGCCATTGTCATACGGTCTGTTTTGATGAGTAAGTCGTTGGGCAAGTAGTCCGTCATATTATGGTGAAGCAAGTCATGGACACCCTGCGCTTGGGGGGCTTTTGCTAGTGAAACGGCTTGCCCTGTCAGGTCGTGTTGGGCGGTGGCATCAAAGAGGGTCATCCATTCAGCATAGGCATCGCCCAACGGCAGGCTTGCACCACGCGCAAACCGCCGAGCGCGTTTAACCACATTATAGTAGCCTGTGCCTTCCGTAAGCACGCCCAAGAGTGTGCTGATAATGCCCCAAATTGGCTTAGGGACTGCCCCCAAACGCGCTACCAGTGCGCCTGCATAAAATCGTTCATAACCCGCGAACAGTTCATCGCCACCATCCCCTGTTAGGGCAACGGTGACATGCTGGCGTGTTAATTGGCTCACCAAGAACGTGGGTAATGCGCTACTATCGGCAAAGGGCTGGTCGAGATGCCAAATTAGCTTGGGCAATAGGTCTAGGGTGTGGGGCGCAACGATAAAAGGCGTGTGCTGTGTGCCTAAGTATTGTGCTACTTGTTCGGCATAGTGGGTTTCGTTAAAGCTGTCGTCACCCTCAAAGCCAATGCTAAACGTTTGAATGGGCGTGCTGGTAAAGCCCTTCATCAGCGCAACAATCAGGCTACTATCTAGCCCACCGCTTAAAAACGCACCTAATGGCACATCGGCAATCATGCACCGTTCAACGGCTTGTAGCAACAAACGCCCTAACTCGGGCAAATAGTCGGCTTCGGTGGCGGTGCTATCACTGGGCGCAATGGTAGACGCAAAATAACGGTTTAGTGTGATGTGATTGCCCTCAAAAACCAGTGTGTGCGCGGGTGGTACGCTATAGATGCCCTCAAAGGGTGTGAGGTTATTTTGCCAATAGCCCGCCTGTAAAAAGCCCGTGAGCGCGTTTGAGAAGGATGTTTTTCGTTCTACATCTTCATGCTGCAGGATGGCTTTTATTTCGCTGGCAAAAAGCAAGCGTTGCGCTTTGGGATGATGGCAATAGTAAAGGGGTTTTTCGCCCAGTGCATCACGCCCTAGCACCAAACGATGCTGAACGCTATCCCACAGGGCAAACGCAAATTGCCCACGCAAATAATCAGGGGCGTTGATGCCGTATTCTTCATACAAGTGCAAGATGGTTTCGCCATCGCCCTCTGTGCGAAAGATATGCCCTTTGGCTTGTAGAGTGTGGCGTAGTTCTTTGAAGTTATAAATTTCGCCATTAAATACCAGTACGAGCATGCCGTCTTCGTTGTAGAGAGGTTGTTCGCTGCCGCCTACGTCAATAATGGCAAGACGGCGCATTGCCAACGAAGCCCCATCACCCCAATAATAGCCCTCGCCATCGGGGCCCCGATGAATGAGCGTGTTGTTCATCCGTTTTAGTGTGTCTTGGTGAGCAAGCTCCCCGATAATGCCACAAATGCCACACATCGCGCTTATGCCTCTTGGCTATCGTCTGTAGCAACCAACGGGTGATGCAGGAAGCGCGTAATTTTATGGGGATAATCATCCTCACATGCGAGTTCACAATAGTAAAAACCGCCCTTTTCGGCTTCTAGTGCCACCACCACATGATGCTTACTGGTGGCTAAAAGCTGTTTCAGCTTTTGTCGTCCTAGTGCGTCAAATTGGCTAAGAAGCGCGGTTAGACGTTCTTCTGTGCCTTCTTGTTCTAGCTCGCTGGCACTATAGCTTTCTTGGATAAATTGGCGCAAGCGTGTCTCATTATTTTGATTGTAAAACATCAGTTGTGCGACAAGGCGCATGCCTGCTTGGGTGCTAGAAATGGCGCGTTTTTCTTGGTCGTCCATAAGCCGTTAGCTGTCCCTTTCGTCAATGATGCGCTTTAGGGTGCGCTCTACAAGGTCGGGGCGTTCATCTCTAAGTAATGGCAAGCGCGCCCGCGTGCGGTGTAATTGGTTAAGGTCAATCGTTTGAGTAATGAGAGCTTCGTCAAAATAAGTGCCATGCACCACAAACTCGCCGTTGGGGTCTACGATGGACGAGCCACCCCAAAACACTTTGCCATCTTCATAGCCCACGCGGTTACAATGCACAATATAGCTGGTAAACATGCTCCCATAGGACTGATTAACCAACTCTACCCATCGTGAACCCGATAAGCGGTCTTGGTCGTCTATGCCACGTCCGGGGCTGGCACTGTGAAAAATAAAGAGGTCTGCACCGTCCATCCACAACAAATAAGCCGATGAAGCGTGCCAAAAGTCCTCACAAATCAGCATTCCCACGCGCCCCCACCGTGTATCAAACGCCTCTACGCGGCTGCCTGCTGCAAAATACCGTGACTCATCAAACATGGCGTAGGTGGGCAAATACAGCTTATGGTGGATGTGTACCACTTCGCCTTCGGATAAATAGGCACTGGCGGTAAAGAAGCGTTTGCGCTCGTCCTCATGCACAAAACCCACCACCAAATCAAGGTGACGGCTGGCATCCAATAATTGCTTAAAGGTGGGGTCGTGAGGCGTGGCTTTTAGCGATACCTCTGGCACAAGGTCTTGGACTTGGTAGCCTGTCATGCTTAATTCTGGGAAGACAAGCAATTGCACGCCTTCTTTGTGGGCGTTTTCTATCCATTCTAGATGGGTGTTTAGGTTGTGCGACAGGTCGCCAAGTTTAGGATATGTTTGGGCAAGACCTAGTGTTAAGCGCATAGCGGGATAGCCTCTTTGTGGTTGCCATTAGAGGCTATTCTACCCTATGACACGCTTAATTTACACTACGCCAAGATAAGGCTGACGGGGCAATGGTCGCTGCCCATCACATCAGGATGAATGAGGGCATCTTGTACGCGGGGTTGTAGGTCGGGGCTGATGATGAAGTAATCCAGTCGCCAACCGATATTTTTCTCTCGCGCAGCCCCGATGCTAGACCACCACGAATAGGCTTGTGTTTCGGGGTACAAATGGCGAAAGGTGTCGATATAGCCTTCTTGCCCTAGCACTTGGTCGAGCCATGCGCGTTCTAGGGGCATAAAGCCTGTGGTTTTTTCGTTTTGTTTGGGGCGTGCAAGGTCGATGGGGTTGTGCGATGTGTTGATGTCGCCACATAAAATCACGCTTTTGCCTTGCGCCCTTAGGTTATTGATGTACGCCAAAAAGTCGGCTTTGTACTGCATCTTAAAGGGAACACGACTATGGTCACGGCTACCATTGGGAAAGTATGCCGTAATGAACACAAAATCATCATATTCAGCAACAATGGTTCGCCCTTCGTTGTCATACTCTGGAAAGCCTAAACCCAGTGTGACGCTTTTGGGTGGGATTTTGCTGTATAACGCCACGCCACTATAGCCCTTCTTTACAGTAGAACTAGACCAATAGCTTTGGTAGCCGTGAGGTCTTAGAATGTCATCTGTTAATTGTTCGGGGCTGGCTTTGGTCTCTTGAAGTCCTAAAATGTCGGGTTGGTGTGTTTCTAAGAAGCTATCCAACGCGCCTTTATTCTTAACCGCACGCACACCGTTGACATTCCACGAATAAAGTTTGAGCATTTGCCTGTCCTTTTGCTACAATCTGATAGAATAATATCCACAGGTACATTCTATCAGATTTGGGATGCCATGCTGAACGAGACCACCCTCACCCAAGAACACATTCGCCAATGGCTAACGACCCATTATGGCATTACACCCGACAACATGACGCTTTTAGCGCATCGTGGCGCACGCTTGCGTTATACGTTTACGCATCAAGGCAAGCACTATCTGTTGACCATTGCTACTGTTTCCCCCACCAAAGAATGGCTCAAACTGCTGCAAGCCCTTTACTATGATTTTAGCCTAACGCAAATGCCACCGCCCCCCATTCGGGCCACCACAGGCAACCACTTTAACCCACTACAGGGGCACACGGGTTATTTGCAAGAATACCCCAAAGGGCAAACCGCCCAAGAAAAGCCCCTTACAGGAAACCAGTACAAACAGTTGGGGAGTCTTTTTGCTGGTATTCATCGCTACCGCCTAGAAACACCCCCGTCCGCAGAAACCTTTGGCGCAGATGTTCACGCGCTAATTAATGCCGTAAACAAACGACTAGACGCGCCCTCTGATGGGCTAACCAGTGACCAAGCGCAAGTGCGCCTATGGCTAAATGACCACAGAGGCGCGTTAAACGACGTACTAGAGCCGTTTAAGAGCGTGCATAACCGCCTTGTGAGTGATGCCCCCTTAAAGAAACGCTTTGTGATGTGCTATGGCGGTTCTGCCCTAGAAAACTTGCTCATCAACGACAATATGCTTAATTTGCTGTATTGGGATACGCCCCTGTATGCGCCTGCCGAGCGTGATTTATCGGTGTGGGCGGACGTACCAGAAGTTCTAGAGGGCTATTTACGCATGACCCCCACATTTACACCTAACCTAGATGTGATGGCGTTTTATGAAATGGAAGGCAATGTGCGCCAATTGGCAACGCTGGCATATTTGCTACTTAGTACGCCCTTGCCCGCGCCCGACTTTGAGCGCGATTTTGCTACGCTGAAATCGTATATCAAAGTGGATGCTCCTGCGCCATCCGCCACATCTAAAGAACCTGCGCCTTTGGCTGACGATACGCCTGTTTCTGGGGTGGCAAACGCCCAAAACTTAAGCATTGCCCCCGAAAATACCGAAGTATTGCCAAGCGTAGAGCTTGCGAAAGAAGAAGCCCAAGAAACCTCACCCATCGTCGCCACAAGATTAGAACAAATCCCGACCTTACAAGAAACCGAGCTTACACTAGAGGACACTGATAAAGATGTTCCTGTGCAAGATGCGGAAAACACACCCCCACCCACTAAACCCGAATAAAAAAAGCGCATGAGAAAACTCACACGCCCTTTTCTGATAGTTTGTTTTAGTCGTATTGAGGCTTATTTAGCGACGATACGCACGGTTTGAAGTGTTTTATCTTCTGTGCCAACAACACCGCTTCCCTTGCCCATCAAATAATCCAGATAGTCTAGGTGTTCCGCGTCAATCACTTCACCGGGAACAATCAAGGGGATGCCGGGAGGGTACGGGATGATGTTCTCGGCAGAAATTTCCCCAACGGCTTCTCGAATAGGCACAACCCGCGAGCAGGCAAAGTAAGCATCACGGGGGCTAATGGCTAGTTCGGGAAGGCGTGTGGGCGCAGTGCTAAGCAAGTCTTGGGTAACAACAGGACGTTTGTCTTGGGCTAAACCACGAAGGGCATTCACCAATTTGCCCACACTGTCTTGGGTGTCACCAATGGTAATGCTACAAATCACTTGGCGAAGGTCGGCAAATTCGCCATCAATGCCATATTCATAGCGTAACTTGTTATAGGCTTCAAAGCCCGTCATCCCCAAATCTGCCACGCGGATGATGAGCTTGGTGGGGTCATAGGCGTAAATGCCATAAGAGCCAACCATCTCATCACCATAGCACCATAAGCCATCAATTTCACAAATGGCTTGGCGGGCAAATACGGCAAGGTTAATGGCGCGGTCTAGCAAGTCACGCCCGTACATTGCCATTTGGTGACGCGCAGCATCCAACGAAGCCAATAAAATAGAGCTGGGCGAGGACGTTTGCAACAAAGACATTACTTGTGCCACACGCGCCACATTGATAAAGCCTTGTGTATCGTTGCACTGAAGCATACTGCCTTGTGTGAGTGCGCCCTGTGTTTTGTGGGTGCTTTGAATCACCATATCTGCGCCTAAATATGTGGCAGAGCTAGGCAAGGATTCATGAAAGCCCAAGTGTGAGCCGTGTGCTTCGTCTACGAGCAAGGCTGCCCCGTATTGGTGGGCAATCTCAGCAATCGTTGCGGTATCCGACAGAATCCCATAGTAATTAGGGGATGTAATGTGGACGGCGGCAACGTTGCTGTTTTCTTCTAGCAAGCGGCGCACGCTTTCGCCCGTAACCGCCAATGGATACCCAATTTGGGGGTGTGTTTCGGGCTGTAAGTAAACGGGCATTGCGCCAGAAAGCACGACACCGCCATACACCGAGCGATGAGATGCGCGGTTCATAATCACTTTTTGCTCACTAGACGACACGCTCATAACTGCGCCTTCGTTGGCGACGGTAGAGCCGTTAATGAGAAAGAAGGTCGTGTCTGCGCCATAGGCTTCGGCAGCCAGTTGTTGTGATTCTAGCAATGCGCCCTTTGGTGAGTGAAGATAGTCGATGATGCCGTTAATCTCTACGAGGTCGGCGGGGTGTGGGTCACCGCCTAAATACTCTAAGAGCAAGGGGCTGGGCGACATTACGCCCTTATGACCGGGCATGTGAAAAGACGTTTGCCAGCGATGCTTTTCTTGCATCAGGCTTTCTAAAAAGGGCATACGGCTTTGGTCTAGTACGTTAGCGCGTTTTTGTTTTACAAGACGTTGCAGCATAGTGTCACTTATCCATTGTTCAAAGATAAGCAAACCCTACCTACACCCCAAAAAAGGTAAGGTAAGGTTGCATTGGTGGGCAAAAGGGTAAAGTTGTTTGTTCGCCTAGAGCTTATTGGGCGTTCTGCGATGAGGCAGCTTTTTGTTCGGCAAGGTCAAAGTAACCCACGACATAGCCTCTACAATTGCTGGCACCACAGGAACAATCAAAATTGCGATACAAGCGCGATTCAGTTTGCGCGTAGTCCATTGTGACGTATTCGCCCGCTTTGATGGGCTTAACGGCGGTAAACGTGCGTGTTTGCATGTCTACCGAACAGTTTGGGTCACAACAGTGTAAAATTTTGCCCATGAACAATGGGTCGTGAAGGTGCAATGATTGGTTTACTTCTAAAGTGAACAGTGTGACTGTGCTAGAAAAGACCCCCGTAAACCGAAAGACAATCTCGCCGGGTTCAAAGTCTACCAATGCAACAACGCCTTCACCTACTTCATCGCTTTTTCGTATTTCAAAGCGGTCTGTTGTAGGTTCATAGTCAAAGGTTGGGTAAAAATCAGGATAAAAACGCATTAAAGCACCCCCCCAAGTCGATTTATGGTGTGTTGAAGAAAGAGTATACGGCTGTGAACTACTGTTACTTGTTCAGCATTGCTACTGCGTGGTGTGCTTAGCGTCGCTGAAATGGCGAAGACTTGCCTATGAAGGGGACAAACACGACAACAACACTCATCGTCCATACATTCGGTGTCGTTCATGTATCTTTACCAGCACCTCCTCTTGAATCAACACAAAAGTAAAAAAACAAAATAGTGGGTGCGAAATCACACAAGCCCACTACATGACACTATTATAGAGCATTTCCGCGTAATGCAATAGGTGAATTTGCGCTTATAAGCAAGTTTTAACAATCCTCATGGTTGTTTAATCCCGTTTTGCTACAATGAAAAGGTGTTTTAATAGAATTGTATGGATAAAGGAAATTGTGATATGTGGCGTATTGGGTTTATTGGTGTGGTGTTGGTGGCAATTACACTTTTTGGTTTTTCTTTGGTGAACGTCAGCAACGGCACAAATGTAGGGGCGCGAAGTGTTCTTGAAGCTCCCCAAACACGAAACGAGAACTTTGAACGTGCGATAAACGCACGCGAATGGCAATTTCCGCAGGACTTTGGCGCACATCCGACGTTTCAAACAGAATGGTGGTACTACACAGGCAACCTAACGGCAGAAACAGGCGAGCGTTTTGGTTTTCAGTTCACGGTGTTTAGGCGGGCAATGACCCCCGATGAGGCACAAGGCAATAGCGAATGGCGCGATAACCAGCTTTACTTGGCACACTTTACCGTAAGTGACATCAACGGCGAAGCGTTTTATCATGACCAACGCTTTGCGCGTGGGGGCGCAGAACTGGCAGGCGCAACCAGCACACCACGCTATCGCGTTTGGCTAGAGGACTGGCAAATTATGGGGCTGGACGATGACGCACGTCAAACCCAAATTAGTGCAGAGAACGAAGACGTGGCATTGAATTTGTTTTTAGAACAAGTAAAGCCCCCTGCCCTGCAAGGCGATAATGGCTTATCGCCAAAGAGTGCCGTAGAAGGCAATGCCAGCTATTACTATTCGCTCTCACGTTTGCTTACCACTGGCACACTTCGGATTCAGGATGAAACGTATACAGTAAACGGGTTAACGTGGAAAGACCATGAATTTAGCACCAGCGCATTGGGCGAAAAAGCACAGGGTTGGGACTGGTTTGGCTTGATTTTTGACAACAATACCGAACTCATGATTGGGCAAATTCGGCTAACAGACGGCAACAAAGAAACAGCGTTTGGGGGCATGATGGTGTTTGAAGATGGCTCTACGCGCTATTTGCCTGCTGAATCCTTTACGATTATGCCCACCGACACATGGACAAGCCCACATACGGGGGCAGTCTATCCGTCAGGGTGGCAAGTGAGCATCCGCCATGAGGACATTACGCTAGATTTTATCGTTACTCCCCTAATGCAAGACCAAGAACTCTACGATTCTAATATCTCGTATTGGGAAGGGGCAGTAAGTATCAGTGGTGATGTCACAGGCGTGGGCTATGCTGAATTGACGGGCTACATCGACAGTATGCAAGGACGCTTTTAAGCGGATGATTTTAGGCGCGTTTAGTGCTAGAATTTGCGTAACACAACCCGACAATCAAGAGAAAGAAAATCACTGTGGGCTTGTTTGATGACTTACTAAATAAACGCAAAGAAGAAGATGGCGCGCGCGAGAAAAAACGCCTGCCACCGAATCAATCACTTACCACGGGCTTTCCTGTGTTGACCATTGGCGCACCCCCACCCTTTGACCCGAACACGTGGGATTTAGGCGTGTTTGGAGAAGTAGAAAACCCCATGCGCTGGACATGGCAAGAGTTTATAGCACTCCCAACGGTTAAGACTAATTGTGACTTGCACTGTGTTACAAGCTGGAGCAAGTTTGATACCGTATGGGAAGGCGTGTTGTTTAAGGACTTTGTAAAGCTCTTTGGCATTAAGCCCTCTGCGAAGTATGTGATTGCCCACTGTGACGGGGGCTATAGCACCAATTTATCGCTAGAGGCGATGATGGATGACGACGTGCTATTGGCGTATAAGTATGATGGTCAGCCCCTTACGCCTGCACACGGCGCACCCGTAAGAACGCTTGTGCCTAAACGCTATTTTTGGAAAAGCGCGAAGTTTTTGCGCCGTTTAGAGTTTCGTGATACCAACCAAAAAGGCACTTGGGAATTGGGCGGGTATCATGATGAAGGCGACCCATGGAAAGAAGAACGCTACGGACGGCGCGGTTTCTTTTAAGCTAATTCGCCATGTGGCTGATGTGGGTTTGCCTAAACCGTATCCCCCATACAGTGCTATAATGGGGTAACGCTTAAAAAGTTGCCCCATATAAAATCAGGTTTTATTGAAGGCATCAAGAGGGCGAAACCCCTCTTTTTTGTTGCGTTTTTTACTTGGCATTTTACTAAAGGAGTGATATGCGATGACAGATATACTGAGCATCGCCATTGGTTTGATAGGCTTGTTCTTCGGTGGAGAATGGCTGGTCAAGTCGGCTTCACGTTTGGCAAAGTCATTTGGGTTGCCTGCGCTTATCATTGGGCTAACTGTGGTTTCTATTGGCACTTCTGCCCCTGAACTGGTGGTTAGCGTTAGTGCTGCATTGGGCGGGTCTAGTGATGTGGCATTGGGCAATGTGATTGGCTCAAATATTGCCAATATTGGTTTAATATTGGGCATATCTGGCATTATTTACCCGTTGTTTATTCATGGGCAATTGGTACGCCGAGAAATCCCTATTATGGTGGCTGCCTCTGTCATCATATTTTTGATTTCGCTAGATGGCACAATCGACCAACTAGAAGGCTTCTTATTGCTGTGCGGTTATGTGGCGTTTGTGGTGGTGCTGTATCGCTTTACCCCCAAAACAGAAGAGGATAAAGGCGAAGTTGAAGAAGTTGGGCAAGAAGTAGAATCCATCGAAAGCATTAAAGAGGAGCCTGTCATTAAACGCCGTGATGAAGCTATCCGCTTTGTGATCGGCTTGGTCTTGCTTATTATTGGGGCGCAACTAACGGTAAATGGAGCGATTAGCATTGCTCGTTCTGTGGGCATTAGTGAACTGATTATCGGTTTAACGATTGTGGCGATAGGCACGTCGTTACCGGAGATTGTTACGTCTGTGGTGGCAAGCCTTCGTAAGCACAGCGATATTGCGGTGGGCAATGTCATCGGCTCTAACATTGCCAACTTGCTGGTTATTTTGGGCATTACGGCAATGATTCGCCCCATCCCTGTACAAGAGTCTTTGTTGCGCTTCGAGTTGCCCATCATGATGGCGTTTGCCATTGGCGTTGTGCCATTTGTGCTAGACCTAAAGCTTCAACGCTGGCAAGCCGTGTTATTCTTGATGGCTTACATTGTGTTTATCATCAACACCATTACATCGTAGTAAAGCTAAGGCGCGTCGTTTATGTTGACTAGGCTGATAAACACATAGCCTTCGCGCCCCATGTAATTTATTTTTAGCCAAAATGTGCCACGCTCAATCAGGGTATAGCGCAAATTAGGGCTTAGCTCACCCATCCGCCCCGACTGAAAACTTGCCCCCTCATACACACTCACTGCAAACTTAGGCTGAACGGTGGGCAAGTACTGCGTGGGGCTAGTGGGTGGCGCAACCACCTGTGCCAATGCCCCCTCACCGTTTAAGAAGGCATCATCCCAATACACACTGTTAGGTTCGCCCGGCGAGTTTTGATACGCAAATAAGAATATCGTGGTGCGCGTGCCTGTGGCTTGTGTGCTTAGCGTGAGTTTGTGCCAATAGTTTGGGATGCCACTGGGTTCGCCCCAAATGACGGTAGATGAGAAGGGGTTTTTGTTGCCACTGGGGTCGATGCCAATACGCACATATCCCTCATTGCGCTGGTGCAAAATATACGCCCATGCGCCTGCTTCAATGGGGGTATCGGGGACGGTGTTTACAGTTTGCGATAGCCACGCTGTCCATTGTCCGCCCCCGCGTGAAATGTGAATGGAATAACTGCCACTGTGAACGCGAGCATCGCCCGCGTGAGGGTAGCCATTCACATAAACATTGCGCCAAGGCACATCGTTTGGGCGGGTGAGTGCGCCCCCCGACCAGCCGATAGGCGCGTTAAAGAAGGTATCCTTTTGGGGGGATGCCATGAGCATTTGCCAATCTTCCCCCTCAAAGCTAGGCGCACCCAGTAAGTTCCCCACACTAGAAAACTGGGCGTAAGTGGCTTGTGAACCGAATAGCCCCAAAGCCAATATGCCCAAGAATACCCCGTAAAGGGTATGTTGTTTTAGGCGCGTTACCATCCCACACCGGGCATTCCAGAAGGATTCTGGGGTTGGTTGCTAAAGCGAATTTCAAAGTGCAAGTGAGGTCCCGTTGAATTGCCTGTGCTTCCTACTGTGCCAACCACTTGTCCCACGCTGGCATATTGACCACATACCACGCCCCGCGAGTTCATGTGGGCGTATAACGTAGAAAATGCGCCATGTGCCAATACAACAGTTTCACCGTAGCCCCACGTGCTAAAGCCACTAAATAGAACGGGCCCACTGTTGGCGGCGTAAATGGGCGCGCCAACGGATGAGGACAAGTCGATGCCTGTATGCCCCACGCTAAAGCCTCTTACCCATGTGCCATTAGGAAGCGGATTACCCCATGCAGCCCCACCACCGGGTTCTACTGCGCCACAGTTGCCGGGTAGCCCGGGTGCAAACGAAATGGTACGAACAACGCCATTTTCATCGGTTTCTACTTCAGAATTTGGATTCCAGTTAATCAGTTCACCTTGCCCGCCCTCTACAAAAAGATTAGTGCCACCGGGCAAAATATCGTCGGGGCTACGGTCAAAGAGGGGTGCATAGGGCGAATTGATAAGGTCTTGCGCGGTGATTTGGTATTGCTCGGCAATTTTTGCCACGCTTTCTTGGCGTGTGCCTAGCACCACATGGCACGCCCCATCCACAGGAGGAATCCGCAATACATCGCCGGGGCGAATGGCAAAGATAATACGGCGGTCATTACACCACGCAATAGATTCGGGCTGTACCCCGTACTGAAGGGAAATTTGGTCAATGGTATCGCCTGCTACCACCGTATACTCTACAAACTCACTTCGCGCACGTTCTGGCACAAATGTGAAGGGATTGTATTGCCATGCACGATTGTTGACCGTGAGGGGAGCAATGGGCGTTTCAAGAAAGGCTTGAAGGCGTGCATTATCAAGCGTGGGGATAACAGCAGCCTGAACCACTTGTACCGTAAGGGGTGCGTCTTGTGTGATGGCAGAGACAATCTCTTGGGTGGGCTGCGTGTCGTTGACAACGGTTGTTTCCGTAGGGACTGCCACCACATAGGTCACGGGTGTTTGGGGCAGTAATAGCACAATTACCGTTCCTAAGGTAAAAATACCCGCTCCAATTAGGCTTAGAAGCCCCCACACATGAGGCGTTTCGTGGGTTTCGGGGTTTACTGTCAGGGTTGGGTTGGTGTCATCAAAAGGGTTTAAGGGTGGTTCTTGGAATTGCGACATGGGCATCTTCTTTCATACTGGTTCGCCAACGCGCCCCATCGTACACCCACGACGGGGACAGGTCAACATTGCGTAGGGCAAGCGTGCGCTAGGATGTGGGCGAAATAATGTCGATGCTAAAGGGCAGGTGTGGGTCTAGAGTGACAGCGATAAAGAAGATAATCTCTGGTAATAGCGAGCGTTGATCCCAATTTGCCACAAACAAACGCTGGCTTAAAGGGTCGTATGCCACATCAGAAGCACCGCGATGATTGCCCGCGATATACGTCATAATGCCTTCGTTGGGGCTATAGCGTCCAATTTTATTGTTTGCCAAGCCCGCAATATACACAACGCCCTCATCGGTGACGGTTAAGCCGTTAAAGCCAACAATGCCCTCACCCCCAAAGCGGCGGTCAAATAGCGCCGTTGTTTCGCCTGCTGTGCCATCATCATTGATGCTCACCTGATAGAGAATATCTAAAAAGCCATCGCTGATATATAGTGTGTTGGTTTCGCCGTTATACGCCAATCCGGTAGGCTCATAACCGCGTGCGCCATCAATCGGGGGGGATGCCCACCACACCTCACCCGTTCCGTCGGGGTCTACACGCCAGATAAAGTCATGGTCGCGGGTGCGCCCTCTATCGCTAATGTACAACCGTCCTTCGTTGTCGATGGCAATATCATGGGGTAACTGTAGCGTGTCGGCTTCTGTCCCAGTGTAATCCAGCACCAACGTGATTTCATCATCAGGGGTAATGCGCCACACTCGCGCCCCACTAATTTCTAGGGCGACGATACGGTCTAGGGCGTAAAGGTTGCCATTGGGGGCAACCGCCAGCGCAGAAAGTGAGCCAATGCGCTCACGGGTATTTGGAATTTCACGCACTGTGCGGTTAAGGTCGGTTGCCCAAATTGCACCACTAACATAACTGCCGGTGTACATAGTGCCGTTATTGCCAATGGCAACGGTGGCGGGGTACGCGTCTAGGTCGTTAAGCTGGATGTATTCCTCAACGGCAAAATTGGGTACGAGCGCAACAGGGATATTGCGTGGGGTGCTTCTGGCAAGTGTTGCCATCACCCCCAATGTAATCGCAATCGCAAGGGCAATCACTAAAAGAATGGCTGCCGAGAAGATGAGTGTTCTCATTGCCACCGGCAGTTTTTGAATACGAGCAATCATCTAAAAACAGCTTTCTTAGTTCAAGGTCGCGTTGGTAAAGAATTTGTTTAAGGCTTGCCCTGCGGTGGCTTCTTTAAGATAGGCAATGTGTTCGCCACTAAAGGGGATGGGTGTCATGTTAAAGTGTGTGATAAGCGCATTATCTTTAACGGTGTTTGGCACAGCCAATAAATCAAGTAGGCTGGTGGTGACGGGTGAGCCTGGAAGTATGCTTTGCATCACAACAACGGCGGGGCGCAATAACCACACAGGCGCAGACACCATCAATCGGCTTGTTCCCATTGCCTCAAGCACGCGCTTTTCAATTTCACCCAACGTCAAGGGTTCGGGACCCCCAAGGTCAAGGGCTTTGCCAATGGTGCTGTCGTCATTCAAAGAACGCACAACGGCTTCGGCAACATCAAGCACCGATACCGGCTGAAACTCGGCTTTGCCACCGCCCACCAAAGGAAATATAAGGGGCGTAACGCGCACTAAACGCGCAAAGGTGTTAAAGAACTCATCTTGTGCGCCAAAAATTGCGCTAGGGCGAAGTGCCGTCCACTTTAAGCCACTACTGGCAACATAGGCTTGTGCCTTGCCCTTGCTGGCTAAAAGTTTATATTGAATGTTGGGGTCAGAGCCATTTTGCCCGATAAAGATAAAGCGTTGTACGCCTGCTTTTTCGGCAGCATCTACCACGTTAATGGTGCCTTGGTAGTTCACTGCGTCATAGGTTGCGTCGCCTTTTTCCATAGAGATGGCTACCGTATGAACCACCGCCGAAACGCCCTTCATTAGGCGTTCCCAATCGTCACGTTGGCGCACGTCCGCTTGCACAATTTCTACTTTATCGCCATATTTACTTAGGCGCAGTTTGGCTTTTTCAATACTACGAACAACGGCGCGTACGGTTTGCCCGTTGGCAACTAATTTCTGCACGACATTGTTCCCAACGAAACCCGCTGCACCCGTTACTAAAACTGTCATTTTTATACCCCTTGCCATAGAAAAAAGGCTTAAACATATGACCTCATTTTAGTGTGTTATGATGAGCAAGGGGTGAGATGTGTTAAAAAAGTTGTAAGATGACTTGATGCTGTGACCCAAATTGACAACCCATAAAATGACGTGGTGGCTGGTGTGAAAGAGAGTGATATCTGTGAAAAGAGCATCCTTACTGTTGTTGATGGTGATGTGGCTTTGGGCATGTTCGCCCACAGATGCCCCTCTCCCTACATTGGCAAATGTTCCTACACCCCTTATCCCCCAAGACATTCCTATTTTGCGCTTTTGGGAATCACAACGGGGGCGACTTTCTAGCCTAGAAGCAGCAGATTATTGGCAGTTTAGCGCACAAGCAGGCGATAACATTAGCCTACGCGCCATAGAGCGCGGTGGCGCAACCACCCTAACGCTTTATAACTTTTTAGGCGACGCGCTGTCACAGGGCGAAAGCATAGAATATGCCATTACCGAAAATGGCTTGTATCGTGTGCGCGTGCAATTGGTCACAGACGGCGCAACCGAGTATGAAATAGGCTTGGGCTATACCGACCGCCCGAACCCCCTACAACCCACACCCATTGAGATTGTTGTGGGTGTTCCCACGCCCACGCCGAACTTTGGCGATTTGGGGGCGTTTGTTAGCTTACTTACTCCCAGCGCAACGCTATCAGGTGCGCTGACATCAGACCAACCGCGCCATGTGTACTTAATAGAGGCACGCGCCAATGATTGGCTAACGATAGAGATGGGGCGCATTAGTGGCACAATTGACCCGCTGTTGCGCCTCTACGACCCCAGCGGACAATTGATTGCACTGGATGATAATGGCGCGGGTAACCGCAATGCACGCCTTGCCAATGTGCGCGTTGCCAGTGATGGCGTGTATCAGGTGCAAGTTTTGGGCAAAGACCGCTTTGGGGAATACGCGCTCTCACTAAAAACGGGCTTTCAGCAATTACCTTCCGATTCTGTGGTGTTGCCCACGGCTACGCCCGAAAACCCCTTTGCCACACCCACGCTAGGCGCATTGCCCGATGGCGTAAGGCTACAAGACCACGCGCCCGCCTTGGGCGACATTAGTACCGCAGGCGGTTTCCAACGCTTCTCATTTTTTGCGGATGCTAGCGAAGTGGTATCTATTGGTGTTTCACCCCTTGCAGATGGCGGTTTGCGCCCCATGTTTGAAGTGTATAGCCCCGAAGGCTTGCTTTTTGCCAGCGCACGCGCCAGCACATCTGATGCTGCTGGTAATGCGTTGGTGACGGGTTCTGTTATTCCCGAAACAGGCGCATACATTGTGCTAGTAATGAGCGAAAATCAAACGACAGGCGCGTTTTATGTGGCGTATGGGCGCGGTGTTACGTTCTTAGAGCGCGTGTTGGGTGATGCGCCCTCTAATCAGCGCGTGGACGGCACATTGACAGAAAAGGGAGCGCGTGATGCGTGGTTGGTGCGCCTGCAAGCCCAAGATGTCATTAACGTGGCAGTGAGTTCTAGTGCCATAGACCCCGTGATAGAGATTGCCAGCTTGGACGGTACACTGCTATATCGTGATGACAATAGCGGAGGCGGAACGTCCGCACTCATTCGCTCGGCAGAAATGGGTGCGGGAGGACGCTATTTTCTACGGGTTGTTTCTGCGCGGGGTGACCAAGTGGGTGATTACACGCTGATTTGGCGATACATCAACCTTGCGCCCACCCCGACAACACCACCCAGCACACAAACGTTACTGTCCGTCGAAGATACGGTGTATTTAACTGAATACAATTTCTACCCATTTTATGGGGATAGAGGGCAAGTGGTGAATGTGCAAGCCATCGCCAAGCCAAATACGGGGCTAGACGCTGTCCTAGCCATCCTAGACCCCGAAGGCAATGTCATTGCTGAAGGGGACGACAGCCCGAACTCGCTTAATCCTGACGTCACGCTTACATTACCTGCTAGCGGCACGTATGTCATACGGGTAAATGGCTATTTATCGGGCGGGGCATTTGATTTAATTGCGAAAACTTTGCTACCCTAGCCATTCAGGGGGCGTATGCTATGTTATAATTAAAACCATCAGAGAACACAGAGAGGCACGTGGGACGATGTTTAACTTTATCAATCGATTGCGTAACTTTGACATTAAGAAAATTACGCCTGTGCAAGTCGCCATTGGCATTGTGGTGGCGGTGGTTGTGCTGGGCGTGCTAAACTTCTTGCTGAGTTTGGCAAATACACTCTTGCCTCTTTTGTTGGGTGGGGCTGCTCTTTACTTGGGGTATCAGTGGCTTACCAGTCGTAGCGAAGATGTTGATGCCAAGCTAAACGCCATTAAGCGCGAAGAAGCCCTAGAAAAAGCCAAGACCGCCCCCGAATCTAAAACAAAACCCGTTACCCAAGCCCATGAAGAGCGCGTGTCGCGCTTGTCGGTAGAACAGCTTGAAAACCCTGAAACGGGCATTAAAGAAACTAACATGCAATTGCTACTAGAGCGCGAAGAAGCCTTAAAGAAAGCCGAAGACGAAGTCAAACAGAACGTGCAAGCCCAAATTGAGGAACGCCGTAAACGCCTTTTGGGTGGCGAAGAATAAGCGGTATAAAGAGCATGGTTCAAAAGAGGGCGTAACCACTACGCCCCTCATGCACGGTTACATTAGAAACAAGTCGCGCAGGATAAGCGATGCAAACACGCAAATAATCCCCCCCGATAGCAGGTTGACGGCTCGCAACCAGCGTGCGGTAAAGGCTTTGCGAAACAGGCTCACCACAAACACCAACAAAACCCACCATCCCGCAGAACCCAAAAACACGCCTAGCACCGTGATAACGCTAGACACAAAATCAGTTGCGCCCACGCCCAAACCCGCAAAAATGCCGATGAACGCAAAAATGGTCATTGGGTTAGAGAGTGTGAGCGCAAAGGTCGTAATGTAAGGTTTCCATAAGCCCTTAAAACTTGTGTTGGGAGAGGCTTCAGTGTTTTCGGGTGGTTTTGCGCGTAAGGTCATTATGCCCAAGTAGAGCAAAAACGCGCCCCCGAAAAGGCGTAAAAAAGGGGAAAAACTCGTGAGGAGGCTGGCGAGTGCGCCAATACCAAAGGCTGCAAACGCGCCATAAACGGCATCTGCGGTGGCTGCGCCCATGCCCGTTGCTAGTCCTACCCATCGCCCTTCGGCAAGGGTGCGACGAATACATAGCACGCCGATTGCGCCCACAGGGGCAGCAATACTAACGCCAAGCACTGCGCTACGCAGTAGTAAGTTGAAGATGGTCTGTCATTGTTTACTCCGATGAGATAGGCGATTGTATTGTGGCTTTTTGAGAGCGTA
>Ga0163144_10003605_pt1 | contig 35218 bp, 28 predicted proteins | sample OliLak19BULKMAT1_FD_123175 | JGI IMG/M metagenome (GOLD analysis project Ga0163144, IMG submission 123175) | Freshwater microbial mat bacterial communities from Lake Vanda, McMurdo Dry Valleys, Antarctica - Oligotrophic Lake LV.19.BULKMAT1 | ecosystem: Environmental > Aquatic > Freshwater >...
TCCTTGCCCGCCCGCGCGCCCCAGGTCCCGACCATCACCTCGGTGAGCACGAATTGCCGGCCGGCATGCGTGCCGCCGATGGAGAACAGCGTCGGCCCGCCTTCACCCGCCGCGATCACCTTCGACGGCACGACCTTGGCGAGCGCGCCCATGATCGCATCGAAGACGCGATAGCCCATCACGCCGCGCGCGGCGCATGCCGCGGGGGGCAACGGGTTCACGATGGTCCCCTCGGGCGCCACGACGCGCACCGGGCGCATGTAGCCCTCGCAATTCGGAATGTCGGCGCTGGTCACGCAGCGTATCGCGCAATAGGTCGCCGAGCGCACCATCGCGATGGGGCAATTGATCGCTGCGGGCACCTGGCGCGAGGTGCCGGCGAGATCCACGGTGATGCCGTCGCCCTCGACGATCACCTTGACCTGGATGCGCAGCGTCTCCGGCGCCTCGCCGATGCCGTCGATGTAGTCGGTGAATTCGTAGGTGCCGTCGGGGATGTCGCGGATGAACGCGCGCATCATGCGCTCGGCCTGGGCCTGCAGCTCATCGAGATAGGGATGGATGTTCGCGGCGCCGTAGCGCCGGATCAGCTCGCCGTAGCCGCGCTCGCCGATCGCGCAGGCCGCGAGCTGCGCCTTCAGATCGCCGAGAACCTGCACGGGCTGGCGCGTGTTCTTCTCGATGATCTTGAACAGCGTGCGGTTGGGGCGGCCTTCCTCGTAGAGCTTGAGCAGCGGCAGGCAGAGGCCTTCCTGGAAGATGTCCGTCGCATGCATCGCCGTGCTACCCGGCGCGATGCCGCCGACATCGCTGTGATGCGCCATCGTGCACGCGTAGCCCTCGAGTTCGCCGTCGAGGAAGATCGGCTTGATCACGTAGATGTCCGGCAGATGCTGTCCGCCGGCGCCGTAGGGATCGTTGAAGATGAAGACGTCGCCCGGCTTCGCGGTCGCGGTCTCCTGCTCGAGGATGTAGTGCATGCCATCGGGGAAGGCGCCGAGCTGCACCGCGAGGGTCAGGCCTTGCGCGATGATGTGGCCGTGGCGATCGCAGAGCGCCGTCGAGTAGTCCATCGAGTCGCGCACGACCGGCGAATAGGCGCTGCGCATGATCACCAGCGCCATCTCGTCGGCGACCGAGGAGAGTGCGTTCTTCACCACTTCGAAGGTGATCGGATCGAGCTTGGCGGTCATGCGGCATCACCCGTTTCGATTTCGATGTTGCCATGGGCATCGAGGCGCGCCTTCGCTTCGGGCGGGATCACGCAGGTGGCGTCGAACTCCTCGATGATGGCCGGACCGGCGATCCCCGCAGCGATCTCCGCCCGCGACAGGATCGGCGTCTCGATGTGTCCCCAGCGCGCGCCGAAATACGCGCGTCGGGGCGGCCGCGCGACGACCGTGGAGATGCCGGCGGCGAGCACCGCGTCGCGATCGAGATGGCGATGCGCGGTGCGCGACTCCCGGCCGATCACCTTGGCGTTGATCAGATCGACGGGATCGCCGATCGAACAATGACCGTAGGTGCGCTCATGCTCGGCATGGAAGGCGCGCAGCATCGATTCCCTGTCGGGCAGGCCCGGCGCGACGGGCACCACCAGCTCATAGGCCTGGCCGCTGTAGCGCAGCTCGGCGACGCGCCGGAATTCGACGACGGCGAGGTCATGCCCCTCGGCGCGGAAGACCTCGCGGGCCTCGGCTTCGAGTTCGCGGAACACCGCGTCGAGACTGGTGGCGGCGAGATCGTCCATGCGCCGCATCACGGTGCGCGGGAATTCGTGCTCGACATCGGAGAACAACAGGCCCAGCGCGCTGAAGACGCCCGGCGCCGGCGGGATGAGGATGCGCGGCATTGCCAGCGACCGCGCGATCTCGACGGCGGCGACCGGCCCGTTGCCGCCGAACGCGACCAGCACGAAATCGCGCGGATCGCGTCCGCGATAGGTCGTCACCGCCTTCACGGCGCGAGTCATGTTGGCGACCGCGATGGCGAAGACGCCGTGCGCCGCGGCATCGAGCGACAGGCCGAGCGGCTTGGCGATGGCGGCCGTCAGCGCCTGCCGTGCGGCTTGCGCATCGATCTTCACGCGACCGCCGACGAGATGCTCGGGGTTGAGGTAGCCGAGAGTCACGACGGCGTCGGTGAATGTCGGCACGGTGCCGCCGAGCCCATAGCAGACCGGCCCCGGCATCGCGCCGGCGCTGCGCGGGCCGACCTTAAGCGATCCCGACGCATCCAGCGTCACCAGGCTGCCGCCCCCGGCGCCGATCTCCGAGACATCGATGAAGGGCAGCTTGATCGCGTAGCCGCCGCCTTTGACGAGCTTGCTGGAGAGATTGATGCCGGCGCCGACCTCGTACTCGGTCGTGCGTGCGGGCTCGCCGGCTTCGATCATCGCCGCCTTCGCCGTCGTGCCGCCCATGTCGAAGGAGATCGCGTTGGCGTAGCCGGCCTCGCGCACGAGCCGGGCGCAGGCGATGACGCCGGCGGCCGGTCCGGACTCGACGAGGCAGGCCGGCTTGCGCATCGCCGATGGCGCCGTGAGCACGCCGCCGCCGGATTGCATGATGCGGATCGGCGCATCGATGCTGGCGTCATGGAGCTGGCTCGCGAGGGAGCGCAGGTAGCGTTCCACCACGGGGCCGACATAGGCATTCACGACGGCGGTACTCGTGCGCTCGTATTCCCGGATCTCCGGCAGGATGTCCGCGGAGCAGGTGACATAGACGTCGCGGCCGAGGCGTTGACGCAGGATCGCGACCGCTTCGCGCTCATGCGCCGCATTGGCATAGGAGTGCAGGAACACGACCGCCACGGCCTCGATCTCCGCGGCCGCGATCTCGTCGGCGATCCGCGCCACGGCGTCGCGATCCAGCGCACGCCAGATCTCTCCGCGTGGCCCCATGCGCTCGGCCACTTCGAAGCGATGGCGTCGCGGGACCAGCGGCGGCGGCTTGTCGTACTGCAGATCATAGAGCACGGGGATGCGCAGCCGCCGCATCTCCAGCACGTCGCGAAATCCAGCCGTCGTGAGCAGCGCCGTGCGCGCGCCACGCTGCTCGAGAATCGTGTTGGTGGCGACGGTCGTGGCATGGATCACTTCGTCGATCGCTTGCAGCGAGATCGTCGCCGCATCGGCGATCTCGCGCACGCCGCCGACGACCGCCTGGCTGTAGTCGTGCGGCGTCGACGAGACCTTGTGCGTGCGCACCGAGCCGTCCTCGCCCAGCAGCACGACGTCCGTGAACGTCCCCCCGATATCGACCCCGACCGAATAGCGCACGCCGCCCCCGCTGCCCCCTACCGATGGGTGATCTTAGGCCTGCGCCGTCATCAGCGATATTCGAAAGCTTTGATGGCGGCCGATAAGAAGTCCTGACACCGCCGCAAATTGCAGCCCCGGTCAGCGCAACGCGGTGAGGGCGCTGCCCCGCATCAGCAGTTCGGTGTGGCGCTTCAGCACCGCCGCATGCGCCGCACGCGCCGCGGCGTCGAAATCGCTCTCAGGCCGAGGTTCCGGATCGAAATGATGAAACCGATCCCTGCCACGCACCAATGACGCCGCATCGCGCCCGTTGAGCTGCCGGACATGGGTCGGGATGTAGCGGATCGCGAAGCCGATGCGGCGATCGCGCGAGCGGTTGGGGCCGGAGCCGTGCACGAGCCGCACGTGGTGCAGCGACATCTCGCCCGGCGACAGCTCGAGAGCGACCGTCCGCGCCGGATCGACGGCGACAGCGACCTCCTGGCCGCGCGTCAGAAGATTGTGCGCCTGCGGGTTGTCGACATGCGGCAGCTGGTCACGCCCATGGCTGCCGGGCAGGACCTGCATGCAGCCGCTCGCCTGATCGCTGCGCGTGAACGCGACCCAGGCGGTCACCACGTCCGGCGCGCTCAACCCCCAGTACGTGGAATCCTGATGGAAGGTCACGAAGGCCGGATCATGGGCCTCCTTGACGAAGAAATTGCTGTTCCAGACCAGAATGTCCGGGCCGATCACGCTCTCCACGGCATCGAGGATCGCGGGGTGGCGCACGAGCGCGTCGAGCCAGGTGAACAGCAGATGCGTCTTGTGGCGCTGATCCCCCGCGAGCGGTCCGCCCTGCGCCTGCTCGAATTCCTCGAGTTGGCGTCGCAAGGTACGCGCGTCCGCGTTGCTCACGGCACGGATCGGGGCCGCGTAACCTTCCTGGCGATACCGTGCAATCGTCGCGTCGTCGAGCGCCTGATCCATCGTCCAAACTCCCGCCTCGATCCCGAGTCATTAGACACCACGATGTGTCTCTCGTACCATTCTCGCGTCGCAGGGGTGTTGCGCGCCGGCTTCGTGCTTTCGGCGTGAACGGCTTCGACAGCGACCGAACCAAGGGGGAAGATATGAATTGGATGGTCAGCAGGATCGCCGCCGTTGCGGCGATTGCGATGTTCAGCCTCGCCGCCGTCGATGCCTCGGCGCAGCGCACGCTGAAGATCAATGAGTCGCTCGGGCCCGGCTCCGCCGAGGAGGTCGCGCTGCAGCACTTCAAGAAGGCGGTGGAGGAAAAATCGAAGGGCGGATTGCAGATCGCGATCCATCTCCAGGATCAGCTCGGAAACCCGCAGACCTCGCTGGAGAACTTGCAGACCGGAACGCTGGAGCTCTATTCCGGCGCGCTCGAGTACTACGCGGCCGTCGCGCCGCAGGAAATCAACATCATCTCGCTGCCGTATTTCGTGAAGGACCAGGAGCATCTCCGGCGCTATCTCAAGGGCCCCGCTTTCGCGGAGGCGCAGAAGAAGCTGTTGGAGCGCGGGATCCGGTTCCTCTCGACGGAGTTCAACGGCGAGCGCGGGCCCTATCGCGTCTTCGTGTCGTCCAAGCCGATCCTGAAGCTCGAGGATCTCAACGGCGTGAAGATCCGGATGTTTCCCAACGAGGTCGCGATCCGTTCGTGGAAGCAGCTCGGCACCGTGCCGTCGCAGATCGCCTGGACGGAGACCTATCTCGCGATTCGCCAGGGCGTCGTCCAGGGCGTGACGGCGCCGTTGAGCGCGGTGCGCACGATGAAATTCACGGAAGTGGCGCCGTATCTTCTGGAGACGCGGGAGTATCCGCAGACCTGGCCGATCACGGTCAGCGACCGGGTCTGGCGATCGCTTTCGGCCGAACATCAGAAAGCGCTGGTCGACGCGGCGAACGAGGCGGGCAGGGTCTATGCGCAGGTCACGCTCGACCGCGCGCAATCCGATATCGACGCGATGGTGCGCGACAACAACGCGGTCTATGTGCGCCTGAACGTCGAGAATTTCCGCAAGCGCATGGAGCCGCTGTATCAGGAGCTGATCAAGGAGAACATCATCTCGAAGGCGCTGTTCGAGGCCGTGCAAGCGGCGGCGAATTGAGCGAGCTGCATGCGCGCATGGCGGGGTTCCTGCGCCATGCCGATCATGTCCTCGAGGCGATCACGTCGACGATCCTGGTGGCGATCATCGCGATCAACGCCGCCGAGATCGTCACGCGATCCTTCCTCGGCGCCTCGTTCGACTGGATCCACGAGATCAATCTGCTGCTGGCGAACTGGCTATATTTCCTCGGCATCTGCCTGGTCTATTACCGGCAGCAGGACATCACGATCGACTTCGTGCTGCGCCTCTTCAAGGGCGGGTTGCGCGCGCCGTTCCTGATCACGATCAACCTCCTCACCATCGCCACCCTGCTCGTCGTCGTGTGGTACGGGTGGGAGCTGCTGGCGCTGCAGGTCAACTACAAGACGATGGGCTTGGGCCTGCGGAACCACTGGTTCACGCTTCCTGTCGTCATCGGCGCGGCGATGATGATCGCCATCGTGCTGCGCCAGTCGCTGGATCTGTGGCTGCGCAGGGATGCATTGGCCGCGCCGGAGGAGCCGGCGTGATCTCCGTCCTGCTGATCCTGCTGTTCCTGGTCTTCATGTTCATGCGCGTGCCGGTCTCGATCGCCATCACCCTGGCGACGATCATCGGCATGATCGCCGGCGGCTACGACCTGCTGTCGCTGCCGCAGCACATGGCGGCGAGCACGCAGAGCATTCCGCTGATGGCGATCCCGTTCTTCATCCTCGCCGCCAATCTGATGAATGCGCTCGGCATCACGCGGCAGATCTTCGATTTCGCCGACGCGCTGGTCGGCTGCCTGCGCGGCGGGCTCGCCCACGCCAATGTGGTCGCCGGCGCGATCTTCTCCGGCATTTCGGGTGCGGCAGTCGCCGATGCGGCGGCGCTGGGCGCGATCTCGATGAAGGAGATGCCGAAGGCCGGGTATTCGCGCGCCTATTCGGCGGCCACGGTCATCGCCGCTTCCACGCTGGGGCCGATCATTCCGCCGAGCATCATGATGGTGATCTACGCGATCACCGCGAATGTCTCGGTCGCGCGGCTGTTCCTGGCCGGCGTGCTGCCGGGCCTGCTGATCGTCGTGATCCTGATGGCGACGATCCACATCCTGACGCGCACCGGCGCCATGGTCTGCCCGCCGCCGACGCCGTTCTCCCTGCGGCGGGTCGGGCGTACGGGCCGCGATGCGATCCTGGCGCTGCTGGCGCCGCTCGTGATCCTCCGCTCGATGTCGACGGGCATCGTCACGCCGACGGAGGCCGGCATCCTCGCCGTCGTCTACGCGCTTGGCGTCGGCATCGTGCAGCGACACTTTCCCGTGCGCGCCGTCATCGCGGTGCTGCGCGAGACGGTCCAGGGCACGGCGCTGATCATGTACATCATCGCGGTCTCGTCGGCGCTGTCCTGGGTCTTCGTCGCGGAGGGAACCGGAAAGCTGCTCACGGAGCAGCTGCTCGGCCTGACCGACTCGCCGTTGATGTTCCTGCTGATCGTCAATCTGCTGCTCCTGGTGATCGGCTGCCTGATCGAGACGCTGCCGGCGATGCTGATCACCGTGCCGATCCTGCTGCCGACGGCCAAGACGCTGGGCATCGATCTCGTGCATTTCGGCGTCATCGTCATCTTCAACCTGATCATCGGCATCATGACCCCGCCGATGGGGATCGGCCTCTATATCCTGATGGCGATCTCCGAGGTGAAGTTCGGCGAACTCGTGCGCGCCTCGCTGCCTTTCGTGGCGGCGTTGCTCGTCGCGCTCGTCTTGCTCACGATGTTTCCGCAGATCACATTGCTGCTGCCGGATTTGTTGATGCCGGAGCCTGGAGCGCGACGATGACCAGACGGATCACGGGCGGCTTTCGGCTCGCCGCCGATATCGGTGGCACATTCACCGATCTCGCGCTGACCTCGCCGGACGGCACGAGCGTGACCATGAAGCTGCCCTCGACGCCGGATGATTACGGCCGCGCGATCGTCGAGGGGACGCTTCGCCTGTGCCGGGAGCGGGGCATCGGGCCGGACCAGCTGAGTCAGGTGCTGCACGGCTGCACGATCGCTACAAACGCCATCCTGGAGAATGCCGGCGCACGCACGGCGCTGATCACCACGCGCGGGTTTCGCGATGTGCTCGAACTGCGCCGCATCCGCGTGCCGCGACTCTATGAGCCGCTCTATCAGAAGCCGCCGGCGCTGGCGCCGCGCAATCTGCGCCTGGAAGTCGATGAGCGGGTCGGGCCGCGCGGTGAGGTCATCACACCGCTCGATGAGGCGAGCCTGCGCTCGGCCATCGACGTCTTGCGCGCGGAGAAGGTCGAGGCGGTCGCCGTCTGCCTTCTCCATTCCTATGCCAATCCCGCGCATGAGCGGCGCATCGGCGAGGTCCTGCGTGCGGCGCTGCCGGAATGCTTCGTGACCTTGTCCGTCGATATCCTGCCGGAGATCCGCGAATACGAGCGAACCTCGACGACGGTGATCAATTCCTATGTCGGGCCGGTCGTGCGGTCCTACGTCGACGGCTTGCAGCGACGCCTGACGAGCGCCGGCATCAAGGCGCCGCTGCTGGTCATGCAATCGAGCGGCGGCATCCTCGATGCGGCCGGCGCCATGGAGATGCCGGCGCGCATCGTCGAATGCGGCCCCGCGGCGGGTGTGATCGGCGCGGCATGGGCGGCGCAGCGCGCCGGCTATCGCGACGTGATCACCTTCGACATGGGCGGCACGACCGCGAAGGCCTCGCTGATCGAGGCGGGGCAGATCGCCCATACCGACGAGTACGAGGTCGGCGGCGGCATATCGCTGTCGTCGAAGCTGGTGAAGGGCGGCGGCTATGCGCTGAAGCTGCCGGTCATCGACATCTCGGAAGTCGGCGCGGGCGGCGGCAGCATCGTCTGGCTCGACCGGGCCGGTGGACTCAAGGTCGGTCCGCGCAGCGCCGGCGCGGTACCGGGCCCGGCTTGCTACGGCGCCGGCGGAACGGCGGCCACGGTGACCGACGCCAATGTCGTGCTCGGCTATGTGAGCCCGGTTGCGTTGGCGGGCGGCACGGTGCGCATCGATGCCGGCATCGCGGCGCGTGTGATGCGCGAACATGTCGCCGCGCCAATGCGGCAATCGCTGGAGGAGGCGGCGTTCGGCGTCTTCGCGGTGGCGACGGCCAACATGATGCGCGCGCTCAAGGCCGTCTCGACCTATCGCGGGCGCGACCCGCGCGACTTCGCGCTCTGCGCGTTCGGCGGCAATGGCGGCATCTTCGCGGCCTTTCTCGCCCGCGAGCTCGGCATCAAACGGGTGCTCGTGCCGCCGGCGGCCGGCGTGCTCAGTGCGATCGGACTCCTGGTCTGCGACAAGAGCTACACGCAATCGACGGCGTTCCTGCATCGAACCGAGGAAACCTCGGCAAGGACTCTGCGCAAGGCGTTGGCGGCGCTCCAGCTGGCGATCGAGAAGCGTCTGGGCAAGGGACGAATCACCTTCGAGGCCTACGCATCGATGCGCTATGCAGGCCAGGCCTTCGAGCTGCGGGTGCCTATCCCGGCGGGGGCGTCGCTCGCTGCCTTGTCGGATGCGTTCGAGGCCGAGCACGAGCGCACCTACGGTCACTCGCTGCATGGCGAGATGCCGACGGAGTTCGTCAATGTGTCCGTCGTCGGCCGCCTGGCCGAACCGGGCCGAAAGGCCGAGAGCCTGAAACTGGAAGCGTCGCGCGAGGCCGAGGCGACCCGGACGGGCAGCCGCATGGCGTATTTCGGCCGCGCGCATGGTCGTCGCGCCACGCCGGTGATCGCGCGCGAAGGCCTGTCGTCGCGGCCGCGACGCGGACCGCTGATCGTCGAGGAGTACGAGGGCACGACCGTGGTGCCGCCGGATGCGCGCGTGCATCTCGACCGTTGGGGCAACATCGTCATCGCATTGGAGCCACGCTGATGCGCAAGCAGCCCAAGCACCGGATCGACCCCGTCCTTCTCGAAGTGATCAAGAACGGATTGGACACCATCGCCGACGAGATCGCGCTGATCATCATGCGCACCGCCTATTCGGCGATCGTGCGCGACGCGATGGACTACTCGACCGCGATCTGCGACGCGCAAGGCCGTACCGTCGCGCAAGGCCTGACCACGCCCCTGCATCTCGGCAGCTTCTTCGACGCCATGCAGAATCTGATCCGCAGTCACGGCAAGGGGCTGAAGCCCGGCGACGTCTTCATCTTCAACGATCCCTATCTGGCCGCGGGCCAGCATCTGCCGGACATCTACGTCGTGAAGCCGATCTTCATCGACGCCAGGCTCGAAGGCTGGTCGACGACGGTCGCACATCACAACGACGTCGGCGGCATCGTGCCCGGCAGCAACTCGGTGGGCGCGACCGAGATCTATCAGGAGGGGCTGCGGCTTCCCGTGCTCAAGCTGATCGAGGGCAAGGGGGCGGAAAACCAGATCATCCTCGACATCATCGCCGCGAATGTCCGCGTGCCCGACAAGGTCCTCGGCGATCTGCGCGCGCAGCTCGCGGCGTGCCGTGCCGGCGAGGCTGGCTTCGTTGCGCTGTTCCGGCGCTACGGCGCGCCGACGATGCGGCGCTATTTCGAGGCGCTGCACGATTATGCGGAGCGGCTCGCGCGCACGACTTTCGCCGAGATTCCCGATGGCACCTATCGCTTCGTCACTCACATCGACGGTTTCGGCGAGACGCCGGAACCGATCCGCTTCGAAGTCGCCGTCACGTTCCGCGGCGACGAGGTCGAGATCGATCTCGAGGGCACCTCGAAGCAGGTGAAGGCGGGCATCAACGCACCGCTGCCCTTCACCAAGGCCGCCTGCTACGCCGCGCTGCGGTCGATCCTCGGCACCGACGTGCCGAACTGCCAGGGCTTCACGCGACCGATCACCGTGCGCGCGCCGCTGGGCAGCATCGTCAATCCGATCGAACCCGGCGCGTGCGGCGCGCGTGGCATCACGGGATTTCGAGTGATGGATTGCATGTTCGGCGCGCTGGCGCAGGCGATCCCCGATCGCGTGCCCGCGGATTCCAACGGCGGCGCCTCCATCCCGTCCTTCGGCATTCGCCATGAGGGCAAGCCGATGGTCTTCGTCGAAACGATCATGGGCAATTGGGGTGCGGCGCCGACCCATGACGGCCAGGACGGCGTGGCGCACATGGGCGCCAATCAATCCAATGTTCCGATCGAGATGATCGAGGCGGAATATCCGCTGCGCGTCGAGCGCTACGGCCTGGTCGCCGACAGCGGCGGGCCGGGTCGGCATCGCGGCGGCCTCGGCATCGAGCGCAGTTTTCGTCTGCTGGCCGACGAGGCGACGCTGACGCTGCGCTCCGACAAGCGCCGCTTTCCGCCATTCGGATTGCATGGCGGCAAATCCGGCGCGCCGTGCATGACCATCATCAACCCGGATGCCGAGCATCGCACGCTGCCGGTGCTGGTCACCGATCCCGTGACGCTCAAGCGCGGCGACGTGTTTCATCATCGGTTGGCCGGCGGTGGCGGCTATGGCGATCCGCTGACGCGCGATCCGGCGCAGGTGCTGCAGGATCTCCTGCTCGACAAGATCACGATCGGGCATGCACGCGCGGCCTATGGCGTCGTGATCATCGCCGGAACGCCGCCGCGTCTCGATCCCGCCGCGACGCATGCGCTGCGCGCTGGTTCAGCGAAGGCGTGACGAGGGCGGCGTATGCGCATCCAGCCGAGCCATCTCGAAACGCTGCTCTGGATCGACAGGCTCGGCAGATTCCGGGCGGCGGCGGAGAAGCTCAAGCTGACCCAACCCGCGGTATCGATGCGGATGCGCGAACTGGAGCGCGTCGTCGGCGGACCGCTCTTCGTGCACGAGAAGCACCGCGTCAAGCTGAGCGCACTCGGGCGCGACCTGGCCGCCTATGCCGAGCGGCTGATGAGCTTTACGCGCGAGGGCGAGCGGCAATTGATCGCGCCGCGAAGCTTGCGTGGCCTCGTGCGCATCGGCGTCGCCGACAGCTACGCGCTGACCGATCTGCCGGAGGTCCTGCTGGAGATCGAACGGCGCTATCCGGAAGTGCGCATCGAGATCGATGTCGATTTCAGCGCGAAGCTCGATCGTCGCCTTGCGCGTGGCGAACTCGACCTCGCCATCCTCACCTCGCCGACGCCGGGACCGGATATTCGCGCGGAGCCGCTCCAGGATCTGCGTTTGCGCTGGGTCGCGGGGCGGCGCGTGAAGCTGCCGCCCGGGGCTGTGACGCCGCAGAGCCTGCGCGAGCAGCCGATCCTCACCAATCCGGCGCCGTCGCATCTCTTCGCGACGATCCGCAGCTGGTTCGCCACGGCGGGCGTCGAGCCGCAGCGGCTGAATACCTGCAACAGCCTGACGGTGATGGCGCGTCTCGCCGCGGCCGGATTCGGCGTCACGCTCGTGCCGATCGACGTGTTCCGCGCGGAGATCGCGGCCGGAGATCTGCGCGTGCTGCGCTCGACACCGGCGATCCCGGCGCATCGCATGACCATCGCCTACCGCCTCGACTTCGATCAGGACCTGACCGCGATCGCCACCGTGATGCGCCGCAATCAAAAGCGCCCCTTCGCCGCCGGATGAGCACGCGTCACATCCCCTCCTGGCGCGCAGCGCTAGGAGGGGCAGGCGCGCGCGGAGGCGCGCGAGCCAGGGAGGTTCCTCGAACTCAATGAGCAGGAAGTTCAAGGAACCTCCCCGTCAGCGCGCTGACGCGCGCTGCCACCCCTCCTTCTCGCTTTGCGAGCAGAAGGGGATGAGCGGTCGGGAAGCTGGATCCGCAAGGGCTGCCCGTCGCGGGCGTCGAGCAGGCGAGGAAGCTGCTCGACGAGACGCGGCCTTCGAACGCGTTGATGAAGCGCTGGCCCGTCAGCGCTGGCTGGAAGCTCGGCGACCCGGCCGTGCCATGATCGACTGCGTCAAAGGGAGACATACGCCATGAAGATCGCGGGAACGACGACCTCGGTGACGGGCGCCAATCGCGGCATTTCCTGGCACCGCACGCATCGTGCCGCTCTCGCCCGACATCACCAAGCCGGCGCAGGTGCCGGCGGCGGTTCAGGCCGCGGGTGACGTCCAGGTGCTGATCAACAATGCTGGCGTGAATCACAACGCGGGCCAGTTTCACGCCGTCTCGCTCTGCGCCTCGAAAGCGGCTGGTCTGTCGATGGCCCAGGGCGTGCGCGCCGAACTCGGCAAATCAGGCACGCGCGTCGTCGCGGTGATGCCTGGCGCGGTCGATACGCGCATGACCGCAGGCGTGGATGTTCCGAAGATGCAGCCGGCCGAAATCGCGCGCGCCGTGCTCGACGCGCTCGCGGCTGGGCACGAGGATATCTACCCTGGCGGCATGGCGGCCGGGTTGGCGGCCGACCCCAAGGCGGTCGAGAAGCAATGCGCGGCGTATCTGCCGCGTCAGTAGATGCTCTCGCCTGAGCGCGTGAAGGGGCACCAGCGCGCGCGTTTGAGGAACGGTACGAGGATCCGCGTCGCTTCAGGCGTGCCGATGCGCTCGAGCGCTTCGACGGCATAGCCGGACACGTAGCGGTTGCCGTCGCCGAGCGCTCTGGCTGCGGCCGCGATCGCGCGATCGCTGGCCGGCGCGCGCCGGGCGAGGGCGAGCGCCGCATGGATCCGTGTCTCGTCATCCGCATCGGCGAGGCCGTGTTCGAGCGCCGCCATCGGATCAGCGCCGGCGCGGCGCCGGCCGATCGCGAATTGCGCGTTGAGCCGCACGCGCGGATCGGCATCTCCAGTCGCGCGCGCGAGCGCGTCGTCGATCGCCGGATCCGATCCCGCAAGTTCGCCCAGCGCGAAGCTCGCGAGCTTGCGGGTCTGCGATGCCGGGGAGCGGATCGCTTCGACCAGCGGCGCAATCGCTGCGGCGCCGGACGCCGCGAGGCCATAGGCCGCCGCGCGCGCGACGGGACCTTCCGCGTATTGCCGGCCGAGATCGGCGTTGATGCTCGGATCGTCTTCGATGTTCTCGACGCCTGCGGTCAGGAATTTGCGTGCAAGCACCGCCACGCCGTTGCTGCCGGCGCGCGCGAGCGCATAGGAGGCGGACAGCGCGGCATTCTCATCCTCGCTGTCGAGCGCCCGATCGAGATCTGCGAGCTCGGTCGAAGAGAGATCGGCGCCGTTGGTCGGCTTGTTGCCGGCCAGCCAATCCCAGTTGCGGCGCCACAGCGGCTCGAGCGCGTAGCCGCGCGGGCGCGCAGCGGGCATCTGCCAATCCTGCACTGCGCAATCCCAGTCGGGCCCAGTCGGCGGCGTCATCCGGCTGACGAGGAACTTCAGCATGAAGCGCTTCTGATTGGTGAAGTTGCGCATCCGCGCGTGCCAGAGATCGAAGGCGACGAGACACACCGATCCCGCGGGGCCGCCGAGCGGCGTCGCGTCGGATGTCGCGAAGCCGGGATTGCGCAGCGCGTAATGGCTGCCCGGTACGACACCGGTGGGTCCGCGTTGCGACGGCGTCTCCTGCGGATAGTAGAAGACGATGATCGTCCAGGGCCGATGCGAGCGGACATGGCGCTTGAAACCCATGTAGCTGTCCTTGTGCAGCTGCTGTTCACCATCGATGGGCATGTTGTTGTGCAGCGCGCGATGCGGCTCGAGGAAATGATCAGGACCGGCGAGGCTGGTGAGCGCGCCCTTCACGACCGGATCGTCGAACAACTCGCCGAGCGCCGGGACCAGGGGCAGGATGTTGTTGCCCGGATTGTTCGGCTTCTGCCTGCCCGGCACCTCGACGTGATCCGACGGCACGATGCGATCGAACTCGTCGTAGATCTGCCTGTGAAAGCTCGGCGGCAGCGCGGGCTGGATGGTGATGCAGCCCTCGACGAGGAAGCTGCGCAGCTGGGCGTCGGTGAGCAGGTGATGGGCCATGGCGATCAATCTCCTCCGACGATCATAGCTGGTTTGGCGGCGCCGTGGACATGGCAGGCGAGGAAATGTCCCGGCCCGACCGCCTCGAGCGGCGGCGCCACGCGCCGGCATTCGGATCGCGCATCCGGGCAGCGCGTGTGGAAACGACAGCCCGGTGGCGGCGCGACCGCGCTCGGCACTTCGCCTTCGACGGGCGCCCGCATGCGCGGCACGCCGGGGTCGGGCACGGGGACCGAGGCGAGCAGGGCGCGCGTATAGGGATGGCGAGGGGCCGCGAACAGGCGGCGCGTGGGCGCCACTTCCACCAGGCGACCGAGATACATGACGGCGGTTCGATCGCTGATATGCCGCACGACCGCCAGATCATGAGCGATGAACAGATAGGAGAGGCCGAACTCCGCCTGGAGATCGGCCAGCAGGTTGATCACCTGCGCCTGGACGGAGACATCGAGCGCCGAGACCGGTTCATCGCAGACGATGACGCGCGGCTGCAGGGCGAGCGCCCGGGCGATGCCGAGGCGTTGCCGTTGGCCACCGGAGAATTCATGCGGCAAGCGGTCGAGATAGTCGGGCGACAGGCCGACCCGGCGCAGGATCTCGGCGGCGCGCACGCGTCGTTCGCCGCGCGCGCGCATGCCGAAATTGGCGAGCGGCTCGCCGATCAGTTCGGCGGCTGTCATGCGCGGATTGAGCGAGGCGTAGGGATCCTGGAACACGAGTTGGAGATGTCGGCGATGGGCGCGCATCGCGGCGCGATCGAGGTCGTCGATGCGCGTCCCCGCAAGCCGCACGCTGCCACTGGTGGGCTTGGTCAGGCCCACGATCATGCGGCCGACCGTCGACTTGCCGCTGCCGCTTTCGCCGACGAGCGCGAGCGTCTCGCCGCGCGCCAGGCTGAACGATACGCCGTCGACGGCATGCACCTGCGCGCGTCGGCCGAACCAGCTGGCGCCACGGATCGCGAAATGCTTGACCAGATCGGCGACCTCCAGCACCGGGCCTGCGTCGCTCATGCGCGCCCCCGCGCCACGTCATCGGCTCGCCAGCAGGCAACGCGGTGCATCGATGCGACCTCGGCAAGCCTCGGGCGCTCGTCATGACAGCGTTCGACGGCCCAGACGCAGCGCGCGGCGAAGGAGCAGCCGGGCGCCGGCCGGTCGAGCACGGGCACCGTCCCCGCGAGTTCCGCCAATCGTCCGCGCACGCCGTCCGAATGCGGCGCGGCGAGATGCGGCATCGCCGCGAGGAGTCCGAGCGTGTAGGGATGCCCGGGGCGCGCAAAGAGCGCCTGGACCGGCGCCTCCTCCACGATCCGCCCGGCATACATCACCAGGACGCGCTGCGCCGTCTGCGCGACCACGGCGAGATCATGGGTGACGAGAATCACCGCCGTGCCGATGCGGCGCTGCAGGTCGAGCAGCAGGTCGAGGATCTGCGCCTGCACCGTCACGTCGAGCGCCGTCGTGGGCTCGTCGGCGATCAGCACATCGGGGCGGCAGGCGACAGCCATGGCGATCATCACGCGCTGGCGCATGCCGCCGGAGAGTTCGAACGGGTACTGGTCGAGTCGGCGCGCGGGATCGGGAATGCGCACCAGGCGCAGCAGCGCCATCGCCTCGTCGCGCGCCTGCTGGCGCCCAAGGTTGCGATGTTCGCGCAACGTCTCGGTGATCTGGCGGCCGATGCTGAGCACGGGATTGAGCGACGTCATCGGCTCCTGGAAGATCATCGAGATGCGATTGCCGCGCAGCTTGCGCAGCGCATCCTCGGGCATCGTCAACAGATCCTGTCCCGCGAAGCGCAGCGCCGTCGCGTGGATCCGCGCCGGCGGATCGGGGACGAGGCGCAGGATGCTGAGCGCGGTGATGCTCTTGCCGCATCCGGACTCGCCGACCAAGGCCAGCGTCTCGCCGGCCGCGAGGTCGAAGGAAATGCCATCGACCGCCCGCACATTGCCGTCGCGGCTCACGAGGTCGACGGCGAGATCGATGATCTGGAGCGCGGGGGCCGTCATGCCGTCACAGGCGCTTGCGCAGACGCGGGTCGAGCGTATCGCGCAGCCCGTCGCCGAGCATGTTCACCGCCAGCACCGTGATGGTCAGCGCGATGCCCGGGACCAGGATCAGCTCCGGCGCCAGCAGGAAGAACGCGCGTCCCGCCGCCATCATGTTGCCCCAGCTCGGGACTTCGGGCGGTGTGCCGGCGCCGAGGAAACTCAATGCCGCCTCGATGATGATCGCCGATGCGGCGATGTACGTGGCCTGCACCGTCAGGGGCGCGAGCGTGTTCGGCAGGATGTGGCGCCAGAGAATGCCCGGCAGCGTGGAGCCCGCGATGATCGCGCCCTCGACGAAGGGCAGCTCGCGCAAGGCAAGCACGACGCTGCGCACGAGCCGCACGACCCGCGGAATCTCGACGATCGCGAGCGCGAGGACGACGGTCGTGACGCTGGCCTTGATCGCGGCGACGAAAGCGATGGCGAGCAGCACGGCCGGTATGGCCATGAGTCCATCCATCACGCGCATCAGCACCGCGTCGAAGACGCGCACGAAACCGGCGACCAAGCCGAGAGTCAGGCCGATCACCGTCGCCAGCAGCGCGACCAGCGCGCCGACGATCAGGGAGACCCGGGTGCCATAGAGCAGGCGCGCGAGCATGTCGCGCCCGAGCTGGTCGGTGCCGAGCGGGTGCTCGGCGGAGGCGGGCGCGAGACTGCCGAGAGGGTTGATGGCGAGCGGATCGTGCGGCGTCAGCAGGGGCGCGGCGATTCCGGCGAGCGCGACCAGCGCGAGGGTGACGCCACCGATCGCGATGGTCGGATGGCGCCTGACCTGGTCGGCGAAGCTGCTCGGCGCGCGCGCCATCGTCAGTACCGGATCCGCGGATCGAGGAGGGTATAGGCGAGGTCGATGACCAGGTTGAGCAGCACGTAGACCAGCGACATCGCGAGCACGATGCCCTGGATGACCGGAAAGTCGCGCCGGAACACGGATTCCACGGTGAGCCGGCCGATGCCGGGAATGGCGAACACGCTCTCGGTCACGACCACGCCGCTCAGCAAGACGCCGAAGCCGATCCCGATCATCGTCACGATCGGGATCGCCGCGTTCTTGAGCGCATGGATCAGCAGCACGACCGGAACGCGCATGCCCTTGGCATGGGCGGTGCGGATGTAGTCCTCGCCGAGCACGTCGAGCATGCTCGCGCGCGTGACGCGTGCGATCAGCGCGATGAAGGTGGAGCCGATGGCGATGCAGGGCAGGGTGATGCTCGCGAGCACGCCGCCGATTCCGCCCTCGATCCCGCGATAGCCCTGGACCGGCAGGATGCCCAGGCGATTGCCGAACACATAGGCGAGGACATAGCCGAGCACGAAGACCGGCGTGGAGAAGCCGAGCACCGCGAGGCCCATGAAGATGCGATCGATCGCGGACCCGGCGCGCCAGGCGGCCAGCACGCCGAGCGGCACCGCGATGATCACCGTGTAGATCATCGTCGCGAGGGTGAGCACGATCGTCGGTTCGGCGCTCTGTCCGATGAGCGATGCGACCGAGGTGCGCGTGAAGATCGAGATGCCGAGATCGCCGCGCAGCACGCCGGTGATCCAGGTCAGATATTGCGCGAGCAGCGGACGATCGAGACCGAGCGCAATCCGGGTGCGCTGGATCTCCTCGCTCGAGCCGAGATCGCCGACGAGAATCGCGGCCGGGTCCGCAGGGCCGAGCCGCGAGAGCAGGAACACGACGATCGTGACGACCGCCATCACCGGCGCCACCATCAGGAGGCGCCGGATCACATAGAAGATCATCGCGGCGCGCGCGCGATCATGCCGCTCACTTCTTCTCGATGTTCCACATCACCGGATAGCCCGGGCCATCGAGCACGCCGGCCAGATTGCTGCGATAGGCTAGGGGCAGCAGGAACTGGCCGAGCGGCACATATGGCAGCACCTCGAAGAAACGGCTCTGGTAGCCCGCGATCCACTCGCCGCGCTTGTCGGGCGCGGTCGCGACGTAGGCGTTTAGGCGCTTGGTGAGATCCTCGTCGCAGGGCCAGCCGACCCAGTTCTTCTGATCGCAGGTGCTGACCGCCGCCGAATTGCTCATCGGATCGCCCTGCGACGCCATCTTTCCGTGGGTATGGAAGATGTGCCAGCCATTGGGATCGGTCTTGGGATCGTTCTTCACATTGCGCCGCGACGCCCAGGCGCCGAGGTCCATCGCCTGGACATCGACGGTGATCCCGGCCTGACGCAGCTTTTGCGCGGTCACCAGCGACATCGCGTGCAGCCGATCATTCGAGGGTGGGTCGATGATGATGATCGGCCGGCCGTCATATCCGGCCTCGCGGAACAGCGCCTTGGCGCGCTCGATGTTGGCCGCGCCAGTCCAATCGCCGATGCCCGTCTTGGACTCCAGCGGCATGCCGCAGCCGAACACCGCCCAGCACGGCTTCTGCAGATCCGCCTGCCGCACGATCGCCGCGAGATAATCGACCTGGTTGCCGACGAGATAGAGCAGCGCCTGGCGTGCCTTGGGATTGTCGAAGGGCGGCACGAGGTGATTGGTGCGCAGGATCCCCTGCTCGCCGATCGGGTTGGTCACGCGGACGGTGACGTTCGGGGTTCGGGCGAGCACCGGTACGAGCTGCAGCTGCGGGAAGGTCAGCATGTCGACCTCGCCAGCGATCAATGCCTGCACCGCCGTCGTCGCGTCGGGAATGTGCAGATACTCGACCTTGTCGACCAGCGCGCGTCGTGCGCCGGCGAGACCGCTCGGCGCCTCGCTGCGTGCCACGTAGTCGGCGTTGCGCAGATACACCGCCTTGTCGCCCGGCTTCCATCCCTCGCTGACGAATTTGAACGGGCCCGAGCCGATCGCGGTGGTGAGCGGGATGAAGGCGTCGCTGCTGGCGTCGGCCTCGCGCATGATGAACAGCGCATTGAGCGGATCGGCGAAGGCTTCGAGCACCGGGCCGAATTCGCGCTTCAGCTTCAGCTCGAAGCTCTTGGGATCGAGCGCCGTGATGGTGTCGACATGCTGCATCAGGGCCTGGCCGCTCGGCTTGCGTGCGCCCCAACGCTTGATCGACGCGATGACGTCCTTGGCCGTCACCGCCTGGCCGTCATGGAATTTCAAACCGTCGCGCAGCGTGAAACGCCAGCTCAGGCGATCGGGCGAGATCTCGAAACGGTCGACCATCTGCGGCTGCGGACGGCTCTGGCCATCGAGCGCGAAGAGATTGTCGTAGATCATGAAGCCATGCTGGATGGCCATGCTTTCGGTCGTGACGACCGGATCGATGGTGCGGACATTGCCGTCGATCAGCACACGCAGCACGCTCTGGGCGGTGGCGACCTGCGCCGCCGCTGCCAGGATCATGACGCTCGCGACAGCGGCGCGCCGCGCCGGTCCGAATGACTGCATCTTTCCCTCCCCTGATCTGGATCGCCGTCACATCGCGCGGCGCCGAGACGGAAGGTGAAGTAGGGGGCGACGGCGAGTCAACCGGCAAAGCAGCGACTGACTGCCCCGGCCGCGAAGCGGCCTGTCCCTCCTCATCCGAGCTAGGCGATTCAGACATCGTCGAGACGATGTCCCGGCGCCCGCAATCGATCGCCGAATGCACACATCCCCTCCTGGCGCGGCACGCGCTAGGAGGGGATGAAGTGCAGGGTCAGTGAGTCAAATCAGATCGCGCGGGATCTCCTTGCGCCAGTTGCGCTTGGATATCGTTGCGGTGCCGTCGAACGCCGTTGCGTCCTGTTCGATGATCCAATGCGTGCGCGTGGCGCGGAACACCAGCCGTGTCTCCAGCCGGATGCGCCATTTCTCGCGTTCGAGTTCGTAGGTCTGGACGTATTCGGCGCGCGCCGAAATCGGGTCGTCGTCCGCGATCGTCACGCGCTTGGTCATGGTGTGGCCGATCACGGCGCCGATCTCGGCGATGCGCCAGCGCCGGGCAGGGCCGAGGAACTTGCCGTCGGCGATCGTTTCGATCGTCGTCTCGCCGGTCATCATGTCGCGAGCCAAGCGGCGCTGGACGCGCCCCGGAGTCACGATCTCGATGTCGATCTCCGGTGCGCGCTCCGGCGGTCCGAAACTCGGCGCCGTTTCTCCGGGCTTGGCGGTGAGCACGGGCAGCGTCATCCGGCTCTGCCCGGTGAAGAGCGTGAGCGTGACGGCCTCGGGCGCCGGCCAGATGATCGGCCAATAGGAGGTCGAGAGCGCGAGACGCAGGCGGTGGCCGGGCGCCACGGACCATCCGACATCGGGCAGATCGAAATGAATCCGCGTCCGCTCGCCGGGCGTCATCGGCGCCGGCGTTTCATGGCTGTCGCGATGCGTGAGGTTGAGCGCCTGGAACGCGATGCGCACGGATTGGCCGTCGGGCGCGACGTCGCAAAGCCGCGCAATCAGATGCGCCACCGGCCGATCGACCGCGATCTCGAGATCGAGGCCGACCTGGCCGAGGAGATCGATCGGCGTCTCGAAGGGGGCGGAGTCGAAGGCGAGCGAGCGCGCATCGTCCTCGCGCTGGTCACCCGGTTGCTCGCCATCCACGCCCATGCTCAGCCACTCCGTCGCGCCGAGCCCGATCGAGAGCGGCGAGCGATGGCTGAGGGTCGCCTCCGGACGCGGCTTCGCATCGAGCCTGCCGGGATTGAGATGAAACATTTTCGCCTTGACGCGCTTCGACGGCCAGCCGGCGAGACCGACCCAGCGTCCGGCGCGCGTGGCGTGCTGGCGTGACGGCGTCTCGAATGCCTGCAGGAATGCGCGATAGCTCGGCGCTTTCTCCCAGCCATTGCGCATGCCCTTCACGTAGCGGTCGAAGAAGCGCACGCAATCCTGCAGGAAGCCCACTGCCGGTCCGGGGACCCCATCATGAGGGTAGTGATGCCCCCACGGTCCGACCAGCGCGAAGCGCGGGCCCGGCAGATTCGCCATCAGCCGCGGCACGGCGCGCGAGATGTAGTCGGCCCAGCCACCGACCGCGAAGACCGCCGCCTTGGTCTCGGCATAGTGCTCGCACAGCGAGGCGTGCTTCCAGAACTCGTCGCGACGCTGATGGCTGAGCCAGTCGATCAGCCAGGGATGGTTGTCGTCGAGCCGTTCGCGCCACATGGCTTGCCAGCGTTCGCCGACGATCGCGGGGTCGGGCGGCCGCATGTTGAACATCACCATGGAGTCCGCCCACCAGAGCTGGTCCACCAGGAAGCAGCCGCCGGTCCAATGCAGCGATTGGTGATAGCGATCATCGCCGGCGCAGACCGGCACGATCGCCTTCAGCGCCGGCGGCGCGCGCCCCGCGAGGGCCAGGGCGGAGAAGCCGCTCCACGACTTGCCGATCATGCCGACCTTGCCGCTGCACCATTTCTGCTGCGTGATCCAGCTGATCGCATCGATGCCGTCCTGCAACTCCTCGTCGCGCCACTCGCCGCGCAGCACGCCGTCGGAATCCCCCGAGCCCCGCGTGTCGATGCGCAAGCTCGCGTAGCCGTGGCCGGCGAGGTAGTGGTGGATCGCCGCATCACGGCCGCGACTGTGGTCGCGCTTGCGATAGGGCATGTATTCGATGATGGCGGGCACCGGCGCCTTCTCCGCATCGTCGGGAAGCCAGAGCCGCGCGGCGAGCCGGTGCCCGCCCGGCATCGGAATGAAGATGTTCTCGACGCTGCGCACGCGACGCGGGAAATCACGGATGACGGGCTTCATGGCAGGCTCCCTGGAGTGCGGGATCGACACTAGCAGCTTCGCATGCGCGCGAATGGCGCGTGACGCGTCTGCGACTTTGACCTGCGTGCAGGCGCGGGAGTAGCGTCGTCGTAGGCTGGGTTTTTGCAGATGCAACAGAGGGGGAAGACATGATCGGCAAGTGGATGGGCGCCGCGGCGGCGGTGGCGATGTTCGGGGCGATGGCGAGCGCGCCGGCGAACGCGCAGATCCTGCTCAAGGGCGGGCATATCTCGCCCAAGGACAGCGTCGAGGGCATCACGATCGATCGCTTCGCCGATCTCGTGAAGCAGAAGACAAACGGCCAGGTCACGATCCAGATCTTCCCCTCCGAGCAGCTCGGCAAGTCGGTCTCGCAGATCGACAGCGTGGCGATCGGCAATCAGGACATGTTCTTCGCCGGCAGTCCGGAGATGGAGCGCTTCAGCCCCGGGCTGCGGCTGCTCGGCCTCAACTGGGTGGTGCCGAGCGTCGAGGCCTTCCGCAAGGTGACGAAGGACCCGATCTGGAACGAGATCCTCCATGACCCGCTGGAGAAGGCCGGTTTCGTGGTTCTCGCCTCGAACTGGGAGCGCGGCCCCTATCGCGTGATGGTCACCACCAAGCCGGTGAAGAGCCTCGACGATCTCAAGGGGATGAAACTGCGCATCGCGCCGATCGACTCCTGGCGTCGGCAATGGACGGCGCTGGGCATGCAGGTCGTCGTGCTCGCGTGGACCGATGTCTATCTCGGCCTGAGCCAAGGCACGGTGGAGGCGGTGACCGCGCCGCTGGCGCTGGTCGGCCCAATGAAATTCACGGAGGTGGCGAAGCACATCACGCGGACCGACGAATTCTGGCAGATCCTCATGCCGATGGTCAGCCGCGACATCTTCAAGAAGCTCTCGCCGGCGCATCAGAAGGCCATGCGCGATGCGGCGCTGGAAGTCGGTGACTGGTTCGTCGCCGAGCAGGAGCGCGTCGGCACGGCGGATATCGAGCGGCTCAAGAAGGAGCAGGGCGCGACCTACACGGTCATCGACGTGAAGCCTGGCGTCGCGCGCATGAAGCCGATCATCAAGCAGATGGAGGCGGAGAATTTCATTCCGCCGGGCCTCTACGACAAGATCCTGGCGCTGAACTGAGATGCACCTCATCCCGGGGAGGTCCCTTGAAGTCGGCGTATCCTGAATTCGAGGGACCTCCCCGCCCTCGCTGCGCTCGGGCACCCCTCCTATTTGCGCGGCGCGCAAACAGGAGGGGAGGTGACTGGCCGAAGATGCGGCGATCCACCCGATGATCCGGCGGATCATCGGTGGGTATGGGGCTGTGATCGATGCGATCGATCGCGTGGTTCTCGTGCTCACATCGTTGCTGCTGGCCGTCGTCGTCGTGCTGACGGCGGTCGAGATCATCGGCCGCAACGTGTTCAAGTATTCTTCGCCCGGCTCTGTCGACGTCACGCTGTCGCTGGCGATCCTCGTCTATTTCGTCGGCTATCTCGTCCTGCTCAATCGTGATCAGGACGTGATGATGGATTATTTCTATCTCCGATTTTCACCAGGCGTAAAACGCTTCCTCGACGCGGTGACTTCCGTCGCGATCCTCGGCTTCTTCATCGTGCTGCTGCTCAAATCGGTGAAGCTCTTCCAGATGGGCATGAATTCGCTGCATCCCGTTTTCCCCGTGCCGCACGGAGTCGTCGCCTTGCCGATCGTGATCGCCGCGATCGGCTGCGTGCTGGTCGCGTTGCGCAAGACGCTCGATACCGGCCTGGTTCTGATCGACGGCGGCCGCCCTGCCGGAGACCAGCCGCGATGATGTCGCTGCTGCTCACGGTGCTGTTCATCCTGTTCATGTTCCTGCGCGTCCCGGTCTCGATGGCGATCGCGCTGGCGACGTTGCCGCCGCTGATCATCCTCGACCGCAACCTCGTCCTAATTCCGCAATTCATGCTCGACGGGGTGAGCGGCCCGGCATTGCTGGCCGTCCCGTTCTTCATCCTCGCCGGGCATTTCTTCAACGCGCTCGGCCTGTCGCGCCGGATCTGGGAATTCGCGATCACGCTGGTCGGCCATCTCAAAGGCGGGCTTGGCCATGTCATGGTCGTCTCCAACATGATCTTCGCGGGGATCTCCGGCTCGGCCCTCGCGGATGCCGCAGGGCTCGGTGTCATCGGCATTCCCGCGATGGAGCGCAATGGCCATCGCCGCGCCTACGCCACGGCGTTGACGCTGTGCTCCTCGGTGATCGGACCGATGATCCCGCCGAGCATCAACCTCGTGATCTACGGCGTCGTCGCGCAGGAATCGATCGGCCGGTTGTTTCTCGCAGGCGTGGTGCCGGGCTTCGTGATCGGCTTCGCGATGATGGGCGCGGTGTGGTGGCTGGCGGCGACGGGCCGCGAGGTCGGCCGCGTGCAGCCGCGCCAGACGCTCGGTGCAATGGGTCGCAGCGGTCTCGTCAACTCGCCGGCGCTCGTCGTGCCCGCGATCGTGCTGGCCGGCATGGGTTTCGGCGTGATCACCCCGACCGAGGTCGGCGTCGCCTGCGTCGCCTACGCGGTGATCGTCGGCTTCCTCTATCGCGAGGCGACCTGGGCGCGCGTCTACGAGAGCCTCGTCGAATCGACCAAGTCGACCGTCACGATCATGTTCATCATCGCCGTCTCGACCGTCGCCGGTTGGATCTACACCTACGACGGCGTGGCGCAGGCGATCGCCGATTGGATGCTGGCGCTGACCGACAACCACATCGTGATCCTGCTGCTCATCAACGTGTTCCTGCTGATTCTCGGCTGCATCCTCGAGCCGATCCCCGTTCTCATCCTGGCGACGCCGATCTTCCTGCCGGTGATCAAGAAACTCGGCATCGATCCCGTGCATTTCGGCATTGTCGTCAATCTCAACATCACCATCGGCATCATCACGCCGCCGATGGGCATCGGCCTCTACGTGATGATGGGAATCATCGACATCAAATTCGAGGAGCTGGTGAAGGCGTGCCTGCCGTTCTTCGTGCCGTTGATCGGCTGCCTGCTGCTGTTCACCTTCGTGCCGGAGATCAGCCTCTGGCTGCCCGATCTCCTGATGGGACGACGCTGAGCCCACCGTCAGCGATCCGGAATTTTCCAATCTCGTCGCACGGAGAAGCAAGCATGCTGCTCGATCTGCCGACCGCCGCCCGCTACAACCTTTGGGCCAATCAACGCCTCTACACGGTCTGTGCGCTGCTCTCGGACGAGGGCCGCAAGCGCGACCGGCACGCCTTCTTCAAGTCGATCCACAACACGCTCAATCACATACTGCTCGCCGATCTGATCTATCGCGAGCGGCTGGAGAAGAAGCCGACGAGCTTCACGCGCCTCGATCTCGTGCTCCATGACGAGTTCGCCGCGCTGCGCGCCGCGCATGCCGAGCAGGATCGCTGGTATGTCGACTACAGCGATCGGCTGGATCCCAAGGCGCTCGATGGCGCGTTGTCCTTCGACACCGTCGAGACGCGCGAGCATTTCAGCCTGCCGCTGCGGCGCTGCCTGACCAATCTGTTCCAGCATCAGATCCACCATCGTGGACAGGTGCACAACATGCTCTCCGATGCCGGCGTGCCGCCGCCGCCACTGGACTTCGTCAATTTCTCCGCCAGTGGGTAGGCGGACGCCGGGATCATTGCCGTTGGAACACACGATCATCATCGGTGCGGGGCAGGCGGGCCTCGCGACCAGCTACTGGCTCACGCGCCACGGCATCTCGCATCAGGTGCTGGAGCGCGCGCGGCTCGGCAACGCCTGGCGCAGCGAGCGTTGGGATTCCTTCTGCCTGGTGACGCCGAACTGGAGCATCACGCTGCCCGGTGCGTCCTATGCCGGCGCGGATCCCGGCGGCTTCATGCTGCGCGACGACTACGTCGCCCATCTCGAATCCTGGGCCAGCGGCTTCGGCGCGCCAATGCGCGAAGGCGTCGCGGTCGACCGCCTGTCGGGAAGTCCTGGCGCGTTTCGCGTCACGACGTCGGACGGCGTGCACGAGGCCGCGAATGTCGTCGTCGCCACCAGCACCTATCAGGCGCCACGCATTCCGGCGATCGCGACGCAGGCGCCGAGGCATCTGCGCCAGCTCGATGCGAGCCAATATCGCAATCCCGCCGCGCTGCCTGCGGGTGGCGTTCTCGTCGTCGGATCGGGTCAGACGGGTTGCCAGCTCGCCGAGGAACTTCGCGAGGCGGGGCGGGCGACCTTTCTCTGTGTCGGCAAGGCCGGACGCTTGCCGCGGCGCTATCGCGGGCGCGACTGCATCGAGTGGCAGCGCGACATGGGCTATCTCGATCGCACGCCCGACATGCTCGAGGATCCGTCCCATCGCTTCCGCGGCGATCCGCATCTCTCCGGCAAGAATGGCGGCCATACGCTCAGCCTCCATGCGTTCCATCGCGCGGGGATCGTGCTGCTCGGCGGCTTGCGTGGCTTCGACGGCGCACGCGCGATCCTGGCGCCGGATCTCGTCGCGAACATGCGCTACGCCGATGACTTCGCGCGCAATCTGATGGCGGCGATGGACCGGCACATCGCGCAGGCGGGCATCGTCGCGCCGCCGGCCTCGGCCGACGAGCTTGCGGGCGAGCCGGGCGCGGCGTGGTCGGTGCCGATGCGCGAGAGTCTCGACCTCGACCAGGCGGGGATCACGATGATCATCTGGGCGACGGGGTTCCGCTTCGACTTCTCCTGGATCGAGTTTCCCGTGCTCGACGCGGCGCGCTATCCGCGTACGGCGCGCGGCGTCACGGACGTGCCCGGCCTCTACTTCATGGGCCTGAACTGGATGCACAAACGCAAATCGGGAATCATCTACGGCGTCGGCGAGGACGCGGCGTGGATCGCCGACCACATCGCGGCGCGACGATAGCGGCGGCGAGATCGCGAGCGGCGGATGTGGCCGCTCGCGACCCCAGTCTCAGTTGGTCTTGCGCAGGTTGAGCACCTGGTCGACCAGCCCCTTCTCCCACGTTCCCTTGGCTTCGAGATCGCGCGCGATGGTCACCGCCTTCTTGTGCCAGTCGCTGACATCGAAATCGACGATGGTGACGCCCTGGCCGCGCAGCATCTTCTGCTCGTCATCCCAGAACGACAGCACGTTCTTGGTATAGACCGCGCCGGCCTCGGTATTGGCATCCTCGAGCACCTTGCGCTCGACCGGCGTCAACCCCTGCCAGATCTTCTCCGCGATCGTCATGTAGACGACCTGGTGGCGATGCCGCGTGAGCGCGAGGAACTTCGCGCTCTCATGGAATTTGAACGGCACGACGAAATCGGCCGGCAGTTCGATCGCCTTGACCAGGCCCTGGCGGATGGCGAGCTGCGCTTCCTGCCACGGAATCGGATTGACGCTGGCGCCCGCGCCTGCCGGCCCCCAGACCAGCAGATCGACCTCGTTGTTCGGCACGCGCATCGACATGCCCTTGAGGTCGGCCGTCGAGTTCACCGGATCGCGGCTGAGCAGGATCTTGTAGGGGCCCTGGTTCCACTCCGAGCCGCCGATGACGCGGATCTGCTTGGTCTTCAGGATCTCGTCCTTCGCCTTCTCGTGCAGCGGGCCGCGGAAGAAGGTGAAGGCATGCTCGCGATCGGTGAAGATGAAGGGCAGGCCTGCGAGGTTCACGATCGGCGAGAATTTCGAATAGATGTCGAAGCCGAGCAGCGACATCTCGATCGACCCGGCGCTCTGGGCGTCGATCACGTCATAGGGTCCGCCGAGCTGGTTCGACGGGAAGAGCCGGATCTCCAGCGATTTGCCGCTCTTCTCCTCGACCAGTCTTTTGAATTCCTGCGTCGCCTTGCCCTGCATGGAGTCGAGCGGCACGTAGAGCGAGAGCTTGAGGGTCTTCGCCTCCGCGGCGTCGGGTGAGAGCAGCGCGCAGAGCGCTGCCGAGGCGATGGCCAGGCCGGTCACGATCAGTCGCTTCATCGGAATTCTCCTCTTCATCGGTTGAGATGTCGGCGGTGCGATGGCTAGTCGAGCAGCAGGCGTGGCAGCCAGAGCACGGTCTCCGGGACCAACGTGATCAGGGCGAGACCGGCCACCAGCGGCACGAGGAAGGGCGTCACGGCGCGCACGATCTCATCGAATGTGCACTCCGTGATGTCGCAGGCGACGTAGAGCAGGATTCCCACCGGCGGCGTGACGGTTCCGATCATGAGGTTGACGGTCATGAACACGCCGAGATGGATGAGATCGATGCCGGCGGCGAGCGCGATCGGCTTCAGCACGGGAACGAGCAGGATCATGATGCCCAGGCCTTCGAGCACGCAGCCGAGCAGCAGCAGCACGATGTTGAGGACGATCACCGTCAGCCACCAATTCTGGATCACGCCGCCGAGCAGCGCGATCAGCTGATCGGGCACTTGCTCGACGGTCACGATCCAGGAAAACAACATCGCGGTGCTGACCACGAAGAGCGGGACAGCCGTGCCGACCACCGCCTCGCGGACCGAGGCCAGGGTCTCGGCCAGCGTGAGTTCGCGATAGGCGACGCCCAGCACCAGGGCATAGATCGCGGCCAAAGCTGCCGCCTCGGTCGGCGTGACGATGCCCGAGACCATGCCGCCGACGACGATCACCGGCGATAGCAGGGGCCAGAAGGCTCGGCGGAAGGCGGTGAGGCGCTGATCCCAGGTGGCTCTGGGGAAGCGGGCCGGCCCATATTTCTCGACGGTGAAGTAAATGTGGATCATCAGGGCGCCGCCGATGATCAGCCCGGGGATGACGCCGCCGACGAACAATCGCGCGACCGAGACTTCCGCGAGCTCGGCGTAGATGATCATCATGAAGCTCGGCGGAATGATCGGGCCGATCACCGCGCTGGCGATCGTCACGGCCCCGGCATAGGCGGGCTTGTACCCGGCCTCGCGCATCGCATGGATCTCGACGCGGCCCAGGCCGGCGGCGTCGCCGAGCGCGGTACCCGTCATGCCGGAGAAGATGATCGATCCCAGCACGTTCACCTGCGCCAGCCCGCCCTTGATGTGGCCGACCAGGGCATGCGCGAAATCGAAAATGCGCTGCGTGATGCCGAAGCTGTTCATCAGCGCGCTCGCCAGCACGAAGAACGCGACCGCCGCGTAGAGATAGCTCTGCATCGAGCCGGCCACGCGCCCGAAGATGATCGAGAGATTGGCGGTCTCGGCGACCAGTAGATACAGCAGCGACGCCAGGCCCATGCAGAACGCGATCGGCACTCCGATCGCGAGCAGGATGAAGAAGGCGCTGACGAAGATCGTGAACTCGGTCGTCATGCGCGCCGCCGCCAAAAGGCGAGAAGACGCTCCACGCTGGTGAGCGCGATCGCGATATAGGCGAGCGGCACCATCAGGCTCGAGAGATTCGCCGGCAATCCGAGGACCGGCGTCTTGCGCGAGAACAGGATCGGCTGGTACTTCGCCGCCTGCCACAGCAGCACGAGCGCGAAGGCGAGGACCGCGAGCTCGCCCAGCGCGACCAGCCAGCGCCGCGGCGCGCCATCGGCGCGCAGCCTGTCGATCAGGAGCGTGATCGCGATCTGGCGATGATTTCGATAGAGCCAGGAGCCGCCCGCGAAGACGATGACGACCAGGAACGCCTCGGTCACTTCGATGATCCAGGCGGGGTAGCGCGCGAAGAGGTAGCGCGCGGCGATGGCGTAACCGTTGAAGATCAGCAGCAGGATCATCGCGGCGCTCGCGACGGCCATCTCGGCGCGGGCGAGCCAGGCATTGATCCGAGACAATACGCTGGGGCGATCCGCGCAGGCTGTCGCTGCTCTCTGTTCCAATTCTTCCCCACCAGACTCCCGCCGTGCATTCCCGATGAAATCCGCTGGGCTGTCAATGACGATGCAGGCGCCGCGAGTTTCAGGTGACGCCGCGAGCGGGAGCTTGCACAATCCCAGTCGCAGTCGGGACATGGCGGGGGAACGAGCGATGGGTCTGAAGGACGAGCTGAAGCGCAGGGACACGGTCTCGCAGATCGTCAGCGTGCACAATCCGCTGGCGGCGAAGATCGCCAACGAGTTCAAGTTCGATTGGGTGAGTGTGGGCGGCTACAACACCTCGGGCTCCAATCTCGGCATTCCCGATGTCGGCCTGCTGACGCTGATGGAGCAGGTGGAGATGGTGCGCAAGGTCGCCGAGGTGACGACCGCGCCGCTGCTCGCCGACGGCGACGACGGCTACGGCAACTATCTCAACGTCATGCGCCTGGTGCGCGAAATGGAGAAGGCCGGCGCCAGCGCGATCCACATGGAAGACCAGGTCTTCCCGAAGAAATGCGGCCACATGGAGGGCAAGCGCGTCGTGCCCGTCGCCGACTTCGTCGCCAAGATCAAAGCCTTCGTCGACACGCGCAAATCCGCGGACTTCCTGCTCTTCGCGCGCACCGACGCGATCGCGGTGGGCGGCTTCCAGGATGCGGTCGACCGCGCCAATGCGTATCTGGAGGCCGGCGCCGACGTGATCTTCGTCGAGGCGCCGACGACGATGGAGCAGGTGGAGAAGCTGCCCAAGCTGATTCCCGGCCCGCTGCTCTACAATTGGGTCTGGAAAGGCAAGTCGCCGCTGGTGCCGCGCGAGCAGCTGCTCGAGTTCGGTTACCGCTTCTTCCTGCAGGCCGACGTGCTCTACGCCGTGTCCTACGCGCTGCGGCATTATTTCTCCGAGCTCAAGAGCACCGGCACCTACGGCACGGCCGCCGAGCGCATGATCTCTTTCGACGAGTTCAACACGCTCATCGGCCTCGACGCGATCATCGCGGCGGAGAACAAGTACGAGCCGCGCTGAGCACGGGGGGCAACAGCACATGGTCGCATTCATCGGTGTCGACGTCGGCGGCACCTTCACCGATTTCTCGGTGAGCCTGTCCGACGGGCGCGAGATCCTGCACAAGCTGCCATCGACTCCCGGTGAGCCCGACCGCGCGATCATCGAGGGGCTCAAGCAGATCCTCGCGCGCGGGATCGTGGCGCCGAGCGAGGTCGTCCGCCTCGCGCACGGCACGACGGTCGGCACCAACGCGCTGATCCAGCGCCGCGTCGGCAAGGTCGCGATGGTTACGACCGCAGGCTTCCGCGACCTGATCGAGATCGGGCGCCAGACGCGGCCCAAGGTCTACGACATCCATCTCGACCATCCCAAGACGCTGGTGCCGCGCGAGCTGCGCTTCGAGGTGCCCGAGCGCATGCGCGCCGACGGCAAGGTGCATGTGAAGCTCGACGAGACGGCGCTGCGTGCGATCGGCGCGAAGCTCGCCGGCCTCGCCGTGGACTGCGTCGTCGTCTGCTTCCTGCACGCGCATGCCTATCCCAAGCACGAGGCCCGTGCCGCCGCGATCCTGAAGCGCATTCTCGGGAAGAATATCGCGGTCATCACCTCGGCGCAGATCTATCCGGAGTTCCGCGAATACGAGCGCTTCTCGACCACGGTGCTCAACGGCGCGCTGCTCACCGTGATCGACGCCTACATGGATCGCTTCGAGCGCGCGGTGCGCGGTCTGGCGATCGGCTGCACCCCGACGATCAGCCAGAGCGGCGGCGGCCTGATGTCGATCGCGATGGCGCGCAGCTTCCCGATCCGCACCGCGCTCTCAGGTCCCGCGGCCGGTGCGATCGGCGCCGCGCATCGCGCGCGCATGGCGGGTTTCCCCGACGTCATCACGCTCGATGTCGGCGGCACGAGTGCGGACGTCGCCCTGCTGCTCGGCGGCGAGACCGCGCTGGTCCATAGCCGCATGCTCGCCGGCTTCCCGCTGCGGCTGCCCGCGCTCGACGTCAACTCGGTCGGTGCGGGCGGCGGCTCGATCGCGTGGATCGATCGCGACGGGCTGATGAAGGTCGGGCCGCAGAGTGCGGGCGCCGTGCCCGGCCCGGCCTGCTACGACAAGGGCGGCACGCAGGCGACCGTCACCGACGCCAACGTGCTGCTCGGCCGGCTCAACGACGTCGCCCTGCTCGAAGGCCGCATGCCGATCCAACGCGCTCGTGCCGAGACGGCGGTCGACGCGCTCGCCAAGGCGCTCAAGCTCGATCGCATCGAGACCGCCTTCGGCATCGTGCGCCTGGTCAGCGCCACGATGGTCAAGGCGATCCGCGCGATCTCGATCGAGCGCGGCCATGATCCGAGCAAGCTCGCGCTCTTCGCCTTCGGTGGTGCGGGCCCGCTGCACGCTACCGACGTGGCGCGCGAGCTCGGCATCCGCCGCGTCATCATCCCGCCCAACCCCGGCATCCTCTGCGCCGAGGGCCTGCTCAACTCCGACCTCGTCGCGGATTTCGTCCAGGCTGGGCTGGTGCCCTTCGGCGACAGCGCGCTCGCGGCGCTCAATCGCATCGGCACGCTTCTCGCCGAGCGCGCGGCGGCGTGGTTCGCCGCGGAGAAGGTGGCAGTCGCCGATCGCCGCGCCGCCTGGGCCGTCGACCTGCGCTACAAGGGCCAGAACTTCGAGCTCTCGATCGCCGCGGCCACGGCGCCGTTCGATGCCAAAGCCTTGGCCGCGCTGCGCCGCGACTTCGACGCGGCCCATGAGCGCGCCTATGGCTTCGCCCAGCCCGACGAGCCGGTCGAGGCCGTCGGCGTGCGCATCAAGTTGACCGGCGTGCTGGAGAAGCCGGCGCTCGCGAAGCTGCCGCCGCGCCCCGAGGCCAAGCCCTACGAGACGCGGCGCACCGCCTTCGCGAGGGATGCCTGGCACGACACGCCGGTCTTCCGCCGCGGCGAGCTCGCGTCAGGCCAGATGCTGACCGGCCCGGCGATCGTCGAGCAGATGGACTCGACCACGCCGATCTTCCCGGGCGATCTCGCGCGCGTCGATCCCTGGGGCAACATCGTCATCGATCTCGCGGCGGGAGCCTGACCCACATGAAGCTCAGCCCCATCGACATCGAACTCCTGCGCAACGGCCTCTCGTCGATCTGCGACGAGATGTTCCTCGCGATCATGAAGAGCGCCTACTCGACCAACATCAAGGAGCGCCACGACCACAGCGCCGCGATCTTCGACGCTAGGGGACGCGTGGTGGTGCAGGGTGAGAGCCTGCCGCTGCATCTCGCCTCGATGCTGGGCCTGGTCGAGGTCGTGCTCGAGCGCTACGGCGTGGAGCGCATGAAGCCAGGCGACATGTTCGTCTCCAACGATCCCTTCGTCGGCAAGGGCTCGCATCTGCCCGACGTCGCGATCCTCGCGCCGGTGTTCCGCGACGGGAAGGTCGTGCTGTTCGTCTCCAACATCGCGCATCACTCCGATGTCGGCGGCATGGCGCCCGGCTCGATGGCCGGCGGCATGACCGAGATCTACCAGGAGGGCGTACGCATCCCGCCGATCCGCATCGTCAACGAGGGCGTGATCAACGACGAGGTGTTCCAGCTGATCCTGCTCAACGTGCGAGTTCCGCATGAGCGCCGGGGCGACTATCTTTCGCAGATCGCCGGCAACCGGCTGGGCACGCGCCGGCTGCAGGAGCTGTTCCAGCGCTGGAGCGCCGAGGATCTCGAGACGGGCTGCGCGGAGATCATCAAGTCCGTCGCGCGGCGCATGCGCTCGGGGATTCGCGACATCCCCGACGGCGTCTACCGCTTCACCGACTATCTCGACGACGACGGCATGGGCACCACCGACATCCCGATCAAGGTCGAGATCCGCGTACACGGCGACGAGGCGTGGTTCGACTTCGCCGGCACGGCCAAGCAGGTGCGCGGCAACATGAACAACTCCTTCGCCGGGCTGCAGGCGGCGGTGCTGTTCGCGCTCAAGGTGCTGGTCGATCCCGAGGGCCCGACCAATCACGGCATGCTCGAGCCCGTGCACATCAAGGCGCCCCTGGGCAGCGTTGTGAACGCGGTCTTCCCCGCCGCGACCGCGGCGCGCGCGCAAACCTGCCAGCGCATCATCGACGTCATCCTCGGCGCGCTGGCCAAGGCCTTGCCCGACCGCGTCATCGCCGCAAGCAACGGCGCCAACGGCGTCGCCACGCTGTCCGGCACCGGCCCCGACGGACGCTACTATCTCTACATGGAGACGATCGGCGGCGGGGCGGGCGCGCGCAGCTACAAGGACGGCACAGATGGAGTCCAGGTCCACGTCACCAACACCTCCAATTTGCCGATCGAGGCGCTGGAGAACGAATACCCGCTGCTGATCGAGCGCTACGAGCTGATCGAGGATTCCGGCGGTGCGGGCCGGTTCCGTGGCGGCATGGGGCTGAGGCGCGTCTATCGTGCGTTGGGCCACACCGTGACGTTCTCGGGCCAAGGCGAGCGCTGCGTGCACCAGCCCTACGGGTTGTTCGGCGGCGGGCCGGGGCAGACTGGGTTGCTCGCCATCGACCACGACGACGGCAGCCGCGTGAAACTCGCCAACAAGCCCGCCTCGCTGGAAGTCCCACCGAGCGCGGTCGTCGTGATCGAGACGCCAGGCGCCGGCGGCTACGGCAAACCGTCGAAGCGCGCACCGGAGAAGTGCGCCGAGGACGCGGCGGGCGGCAAGTTCTCAGCGAAGTTCATGCGCAAGCACTACGGCGCGGCGAAATCGAAGCAGCGACGCCCCTGACCCCAGTCGCCCCTCCTCGAATGAGGCGGAGAAGCGCGGCGCAGCCGCGCGGGGTGGTGTCGCACCGATGGTAATGTTGCTCTGGGGAGTATTTCCCCCCCCAAAATCACGGTGGATCGCTTTCTCGTGGAACCATTCCCGCGGCCGGCCGTTGACACGATGGTCACAATCGACAAAGGCAGGAGGAAGTGATGCGAAATTGGAAGATCTCATGGCGCCAAGGTGCGTTGGCAGGTGCCGTTGTGTTGCTTGGAGCCTGTGCCCAGACTGAGCCTCAATCAATGGCGCCTCCACCGGTCGCGTCAAACCCGCCACCAGTCGCACCCGCATCGAGCGCTGTCTGGTATGCGGTCGGTTTCGATAGCAACAGCTCTGTGGTCAACGCCGAAGGGCAGAAAATCGTCAACGACGTGGCCACCTTCCTGCAGCGCAACCCTGCTTCGATAGCAACGCTCATCGGTCGGGCGGACACGGTCGGCAGCAATGATTTTAATATGCGCTTGTCGCATAGACGTGCCGACGCGGTACGTGACGCGCTCGTCTATGGCAGCAAGGTGGCGCCGGACCGAGTGGAGTCGCGCTGGACTGGCGAGACCCGGCCAAGCATGGCAACAGGCAATGCCCTAGCGGCGACATCAGACCGAGTTGTCGACATCGCCATCCATTAGGAAAAGTAAAACCCGTTCCAGTAA
>Ga0163144_10003606_pt1 | contig 35209 bp, 41 predicted proteins | sample OliLak19BULKMAT1_FD_123175 | JGI IMG/M metagenome (GOLD analysis project Ga0163144, IMG submission 123175) | Freshwater microbial mat bacterial communities from Lake Vanda, McMurdo Dry Valleys, Antarctica - Oligotrophic Lake LV.19.BULKMAT1 | ecosystem: Environmental > Aquatic > Freshwater >...
GTGTGACGGGTGATCGTGCCGACGGCCTTCACCGCTGGGTGGATGGCCAGACCGGCGCTGGAGTACCTCCGCAGCGCGCGCGGGTCCTCCGATGTCATGATCATCCTCACCCTGGCGCCGACCGCATACCCGAGGGCGGCATCCATCAACTCACGCCCGACGCCGCGACCCTGCAGGTCCGGGTGCACGAACAGCATCGACAACCCCCAGAAGTCCCCGCGACGGATCGACTCGGCGATCCCGACGACCGCGCCATCCACAACCGCCACCCAGGCCCCGTCCGGATCACGATCGACGAAGCGGTGCATTCCCCGAACGGAGCGCGCCCGTCGCTCGTCGGACACCTCCTCGGGCTCGCGACCAGCCTGGCGCTCGGCCGCATTGTCCGCCGCCCTCACCACAGCGATGACGGCGTCGACATCGGCGTGAGTCATCGGGCGCATATCCGTCCGCACGGACTCAGCATGTCGGGTCACGTTCAGCGAGTCGAGCGCATTTCTCGTCCCATGGCCCCGGTCGCCGCCCGGGGTGGGCACTGTGGTGGTTGACCCGAGAGGCTCCACTCGACCGCAGCCACGGCCTGCAGCCGGACGCTTGCAAAGTGCGGCACATCGAGGTCGTCAGCGGGACGCTGACCGGTGACCTCTGCGTACTGGGCCTGCATGACCGGGAGTGCCGCGAGCTTGTACGGTGGGACGCCGACGGACCATCATGCCGCGCCGTTCGCGGCGGCCGAGTGGTTGGCCGCGGTGGCCGGCGACCACGCCGAAGTGGCCGTCGACACCCCGCCCTACGGCCGGATGCTGCCCGGCATCCGCGGACTCCGCCTCCACGTGATCTCAGTGACAGCCAAGTTCAAGTACGACGACCACAATCCCCTTGACCACCGCGCTCGGGTCGCCGACCATCTCGCCGACCGAGCACAGGGACGCGACCTCGGCGCGGCCGACCAGCAACGCCGCCGCCTGGCCCGCGTCGGCATCTGGCGGCAAGCGCGCGACGGCGGCACCGAGACGACTCGAACGGGCTGAAGGTTGATCGCCGAGGGTGCTCTTGGCGAGGATGAGGGCTCTGTTCGATAGGTAGTAGGGAGGCACCGTGCCAGCGCATCCGTACTACCGCGGGCGGACAGCCGCGCTCGCGACACGGCACGGCAAGCACGCCCTGATCGCGCCCGAACTGGGCAGCCTGGGGCTCCATGTCGTCCTCGCCGATCAAGTCGACACCGACACCTTCGGCACCTTCACCGGTGACCGGGCACGCTCCGGCAGCGCCACCGAGACCGCCGAGGCAAAGGCTCGCGCCGCGCTGACCTGCCTAGGGATACCTTTGGGACTCGCCTCGGAAGGGACGTTCGGGCCGCACCCGGCCAGCCCCTTCCTTCCCATCGACGTCGAACTCATCGCGTTCGTCGACACCGACCGGGACCTCGTGGTCCTCGGGCGCGCCCACAGCACCAAGGTCACCTGGCATACCCGCACCGCCATACCCGGCGAGGACCTGACCGGCTTTCTCACCACCGTCGGGTTCCCCGAGCAAGGCCTCGTGGTCCACCCCACCGGTCAGCCCGAACACGCCGTCAAGGGCATCACCGATCTCGCCACGCTCTACGCCGCCATCGCCTCCGCCTACCAACACGACGACGGCAACCCCGTCGTGCTGGCAACCGACCTACGCGCCCACCACAATCCGCACCGGCGCATCGTCATCCGTGACGCCGCCACCGACCTCGCGACCCGCTTGGACACGCCCTGCCCGCTGTGCCACAGCCCTGGCTTCGGCCCCGAACGCACCCGGCTCGGCCGCCCCTGCGCTGACTGCGATACGCCGACCAACGAAACCGCGGCGGTGATCCACGTCTGCCCCCGATGCACGCACGAACAGGAAGTCGGTGTCGACGGTGCGGGTGACCCGCGCTGGTGCCCGACCTGCAACCCCTGACCACGATCAGCGGCCCCAGACTCACTGGTCTGCGACGACGACCTGCCCGTGCCCCGGCGTCAACGTCGCCCGCCCCATGGTCCCCACCGCGACAGGCATGAGATGCGATCCCTCCGTGTGTACCGTCGTCCCGTCCGCGAGCCGGACGCGATACAGCCAGGTGGCGCCCAAGTAGTCGGCTGCGACGACCTCGTCGTGCCCATCGGACGTCGGGGCGAACATCACGTCGTCGGGTCGGACCATCGCGACGTGCCGCGCGGGGTCGATGGGCCCCTGCGGCGCCACCTCACCCAGCCCCGTCCCCCACCCCCCACCGGGCTTCGGAGTCAACGGCAGGAAGCTGGCCTCGCCCAGGAACGACCCGACGAACCGGTCCGCCGGGGAGTCGAAGACCTCACCGGGACGCCCCAGCGCGACGATTCGGCCGGCCCGCATCACCCCTACCCGGTCCCCCACCGCGAGCGCCTCCCGCTGGTCGTGGGTCACGAGGATGGCCGGAGTGCCCGCCGCCCGCAGCGCCGCCACTACGTCGGCGCGCACCTGAACCCGCAGGTTGTGGTCGAGGCTGGCGAACGGCTCGTCGAGTAGGACCAGCTGCGGCCGGGTGGCCAGCGCTCGGGCCACGGCCACCCGCTGCCGCTGCCCGCCGGACAGCTCGTGCGGATACCGATGCCCCAACCCCTCCAGCGACACCGACGCCAGCGCCTCGTCGGCCACCCGGTCCCGCTCGCGCCGCGGCGTCCCGCGCACCCCGAAGGCGACGTTGGCCGCCACGCGCAAGTGAGGGAAGAGCGAGTGGTCCTGGAACACCAGGCCGACGCCCCGGCGCTCGGGTGGGACGCTCGTCCGGCCGTCGTCCACTGGACGACCGCCGATGACGATCCGGCCCGCGTCGACGGGCAGCAGTCCCGCGACGAGCCGCAGCAGCGTCGACTTGCCGCAGCCGCTGGGCCCCACGAGAGCCAGGATCTCGCCGGGCTCCAGCGTGAGGTCCACGCCGTCCACGGCCGCGACCGCGCCGAACCGCTTGGTGACGCCCTCGACGCGCAGCGCGTCGGTCACCCGCGTCGCGGCCGTCATGGCCGGCTCCCCAGCCGGCGGTGGTATCCGGCCAGGGCGAGCACCGGTACAAGGGCGACCGCGACGATCGCGAGTGCCGGCAGTGCCGCCTGCTGGAAGCGGGACTCCGACGCCAGGTTGTACGTCCAGACGGACAGCGTGTCGAACCCGAAGGGGCGCAGGAGAAGCACGATCGGGAGCTCCTTGATCGCATCGATGCCGACGATGACGGCCGCCGTGAGGACGCTGGTGCGGGCCAGCGGTAGGTGGACAGCGGCGAGAACGCCAGCGGGACGCCGCCCAAGGCTTCGAGCGGACGCGGTGACCTCGTCGGGCACCTGACCGATGCCGGCCTCGACCGCACCCAGCGCCGGCGCCAGGAAGCGGATCGTGTAGGCGTAGACCAGTCCGACGAACGACCCGGTCGCCACCGCACCCGGCAGCCCCCAGCCGAGGAGTCCCAGCGCAGCGTCCAGCGCGACCAGCGCCAGGACGACGCCGATGGCAAGGACGGGTCCGGGCAGCCCGTACCCGGCAGTGGCGGCCCGGACGGCGAGCGCACCCGGGCGCCAGGACGAGAACCGTTGCGCGTTGGCGAGGAGGACGGCGACGACGACGCAGGCCACGGCCGCCGTCACCGCGAGGACGAGGGAGTTGGCGAGGTAGCCGCCGAACCGCGACACCAGCGGGGTCCCCCGGGGGCCCGCGGCCTCGGCCACCGCCCAGACGCCCAGCTGGGTCACCGGGGCCAGGAAGGCCGGGACCAGAACGGCCAGGCAGGTGACGGTCGCGAGCGCGCCCCGCCAGCCGGTCAGTCGCCGCGGGGTCATGCCCGCTCCAGCTCCTCCAGCCTGCCCGAAGCGGGCACGGCCGCGCAGAGCGCGCTCGACGGCGACGACAAGCAGGGCGACAACGAGGAGGAGGATCGCGAACTCGGCGGCGGCGTCACGGTCGAAGGTCCCGCGCCAGATCCGGAACAGGCCAACGGAGACGGTGTCGACCCCGAAGTACTGCACGGTCGCGTAGTCGGTCAGGGTCTCCATCATGACCAACCCGGCCCCTGCCGCGATGGCGGGCCGCAGCAGCGGACCCGTCACCCGACGCATCGCCTCGACGGGACCCGCGCCGAGGCTGCGGGCGACGTCGTTCGCCGTGCCCGCCTGGTCGGCCAGGGCGGCCCGCGCCAGCAGGTACACGTACGGGTAGAGGACCAGGGTGAAGACGACGATGGCGCCCCCCAGGGACTCCACGTCCGCGAACCTGGCCGTCTGGCCGAAGGCCGCGCGCCAGGACCCCTGAATCGGGCCGGTGTAACCGGCGACTGAAAGGACGACGAACCCGAGGACGTAGCCCGGCACGGCCAGCGGAGCGACGAGCGCCCAGGCGAGGATCCGCGAGCCCGGGAACCGGTAGGCGCTGACCAGCCACGCCAGAGCGCCACCGAGCAGGACCGTGCCGACACCGACACCGACCAGCAGCCCGGCGGTCTGCAGCAGCTCCCCCGGGAGCCGGGTGCGCCACTGCTGCTGCCACACCTCGACGGCCGGGTCGAGCAGCCCGCCGGCGAGGAAGGCGACGGGCGCGAGGACGAGGGCGGCGGCCAGGACGGCGACGGCGGGCCAGGCGGCGGCACTTACCCGGTCGGCCGCACTGAGCTGGACCGAACGCGGGGCGCTGTCGGCGGCGGCCGCGCCGGGACCGGCGGGACGCGGCGGGGCGTCAGCGGTAGCCGACATCGTCCATCAGGCGGACCGCGTCGGCGTTGCGACGGCCGATCTCGGCAGCGTTGAGGTCGTCGCGGACGAAGTCGGTGCCGAACCGCTCGGTGACCAGGTCGTCGGCGGCAACGCCCGGGTTGACGGGGAGCTCGTGGTTGCCCCCGGCGAAGGTCGCCTGCCCGTCGGTGGCGAGCCATTCGATGAGCCGCTGGGCCAGCTCGGGGTCGTCGGCGTACGTGGTGACGCCGGCGCCCGAGATGTTGACGTGGGTGCCGTCCCCGTCCTGCTCGGCCCACACGAGGCCCACGGGGAAGTCCGGGTCCTCCTCGAGCTTGCGCGCGAGGTAGTAATGGTTCGTGATCCCGACGTCGCAGCGGCCGTCCGCGATCGACTCCAAGACCAGGACGTCGTTGGCGAGGATCTCCGCGTTGTCTGCCCAGCCCGCGACGATCCGGCGGGCCTCCTCCTCGCCGCGGTTGGCGACGAGGCTCGCGACCAGCGACTGCGTGTAGGTGTTCGAGGAGTCGCGCAGGCAGACCCGGCCCTGCCACGCCGGGTCGGCCAGGTCGGCGTAGTGCGTCGGGACCTCGTCCTGCTGCAGTCGCTCAGTGCTGTAGACGATCGTGCGGGCCCGGATGCTGAGGCCGAACCAGCGATTCTCGGGATCGCGGAGACTGGCCGGGACGGCCTCGTCCAGGACCTGCGAGTCGAGCGGCGCGAAGATGCCCTCGTCCGCGGCCTCGGCGAGGTTGGCGGCGTCGACGGTCATGAAGACGTCGGCCTGGGTGTCCTCGCCCTCGGCTGCGATCCGCTCCCGCAGCTCGGAGTCGGAGCCGTTGAGGAACTCCACGGAGATCCCGGTTTCATCCGAGAAGCGCGCGAACGCCTCCTCGAGGTCGTAGTGGCGGCCCGTGTACACGCGGACCACCTGCTCGCTGCCGCCGCCCCCGGCCCCGCAAGCCGCCAGTGCCAACCCCAGCGATAGCAGGAGTCCCGCCGAGGCAGCGGTCGCCGCCGAACGGCGGTACGGGAAGGACATCGGCGGTATCTCCTGCGGGCACATTCGGGATCAGGACTTAGGTCAGCCTACCCTGCATCGCTAGTCGCATCGGCCTGAGTTGGCGGCTGAGCGGTGGTATGGTGGCGCCACCATGACCACCAGAATGCAGGTGACCCTCGAACGCGAGCAGCATCGGCGGGCTGCGGAACGTGCGTCCGCCCTGGGGATTTCCCTGGCGGAGTACGTTCGACGGGTCGTTGATGCTGACTTGGCGGGCCTGGACGAACCCGCCTCTGATGTACGGGAGGTGTTCGGCATCGGCGATTCTGGCGGCAGCGACGTGGCCCACAAGAAGGCCGAGTATCTGGGTGACGCCATCTCGGCTACCTACGACCGCAACGAACGTTGACGCTCTTCGTCGACACCGGGATGTGGTACGCCGCAATGGACCGCGGTGACACCCACCACGGCCGGGCGATCGAGATTCTAGGTGCGGGTGAGCGGCTCGTAACGTCCGACTACGTATTGCTTGAATCATGGCGACTAGCGGCGCACCGATTGGGATTCGATGTCGCCGAAACGTTTTGGGATCGGATTCGTCGCGGGGCTGCCCGACTCGAGTCGATCTTGCCAGTCGACCGAGAAGCAGCCTGGGCAATTGGCCGTCGATTCTCCGATCAGCACTTCTCGTTGGTGGACCGTTCCAGCTTCGCGCTAATGGAGCGCATGGGTTTGCGTCGCGCCGCCGCCTTTGACCGTGATTTCGCCATCTATCGAGGCGGAGCGCACAACTCCGAGGCGTTCGACATCGTCCGCTGAGACTTTCCGCGGCTCCAGGAGGAGAGCATAGGTATGAGGGAAACCCCGACTCGCGTCAGGCCTCCGGACCGATGACGCCCTTCGTAAACCCGAGGCAGGAGTAGAAGCGGCGTTCCCCCGTCGCCACGACGCAGTAGGCCTGCTCGGCTGGCTCGTAGAAGGCGAACCTCCCGATGGATCAGCTCGCCGGTGTCACCGCGCCGATGTCCCAACCGCCCAGCAGGATGTCCCAGAAGTCGTGACTCCGGTCCCAGGCTGAAGGACCGCATTGCTTCATACGGTCGTCGTATCCCGCCACCCAGGATCCCGGAGGCCACCGTGACCCTCACCCGCCCGACCGCCCTCAGGATTGCTGCCGTCCTCGCCGTCGCCGTTTCACTCTTCGCGATCATCACTTACGACATCCCGACGCTTGTGCAGGGTGCGGCCCAAACGGACGGCCCGTACTGGCTCGTGCTCGGGAGCTTCGCAACCGACGTCCTCGCTCTGGTTGGCGCCTATGGCGCCTGGCGCGGGCAGAAGTGGGGGGCCGTGCTGCTCATCGCCGTCCAGGCGTTCTGGATCGTCCAGGCGATCTCGGGCCTGCTCTTCGAGGGCGGCGTCGGCGTCGTCATCTTCTCGTCAGTGATGCTCGTCCACCACATCACTGTGATCATTCTGTGCCTATGGCGCGAGCCGGCCATTGTGCCCGCCTGAGGCAGCCGTACGCTGTGAGCCTGCCAGCCGGAGCGGTAGGGAAAATGCGGATCGATACCAGCGCCCTGCTCGACGAGCTGCTGCACCGCGTGCTCCTGCTCCTGTACGCCACCATCGTCGCGACTGTCATCATCGTGGCCGGCGCATGGGGCGAGCGGCCCATCACCTCAGCGAGCGAGGTCCCCTGGTGGACGGTGCTCACAGCCCTGGCCGTCGTCGTGGTCACCTGGGCGCCGCTCTCGTCCCGTCTCGACCGAAGCGTCCACGAACTCGTCTACGGCCAGCATGACGACGCCTATCGGGTCGTCGAGCGCCTTCACCACGAGCTACACGCCGACCGTCACCTCGATGAACTGCTGAGAGTTCTGGCCGCGACGCTGGCCCAGACGCTGGCGCTGCCCTACGTCGCCATAGAGGCAGGCCGCCCGGACTCCACGGCGTCCCACCGATCCGAGCTCATGGCCACCGCCGTCTACGGCACCCTCCCCAGCGGCAGCGACCCGGTGATCATTCCGCTGAGATATCGCGACGACATTCTCGGAGAGCTTCGGGTCGGCCCCCGACGCCGCGGTGGGGCCCTGTCGGCGGCCGATCTCCGCCTCCTCGACGGGCTCGCGCGCAACGTCGCGGTCACCGTCCAAACCGCCGGCCTCTCCGACGCGGTCCGCTCCTCGCGTGCTCAGCTGGTGACGGCCCGCGAGGAGGAGCGCCGCCGCATCCGACGCGACCTTCACGACGGACTGGGCCCCACCCTGGCATCTCTGCGGTTCCAGCTCGCGGCGGCCAGGCGAACGCTTCGCGATGAACCCGAGCGTGCCGAGCACCTCCTAGCGGAACTTCAGGAGGACCTGGCGGGGGCGACGGCGGATGTCAGGCGACTCGTTCACGATTTGCGCCCGCCGATGCTCGACGAGTTCGGGCTGGCTGGGGCTCTGCACAACCTCGGCCCCATAGCGGAGGCTATGACCCGGACGGTCGAGGTGCCTGACCCTTCCCCGCCCATGCCGGCGGCGGTTGAGGTGGCGCTGTACCGCATCGCCGCGGAAGCTCTAACCAACATTGCTCGCCACGCCGGGGCGACCGCGTGCCGCGTCCAGCTGACTGTTGCACCGGTCGGGACCGTGTCAGGCGAGGTGACGCTGACCGTGACCGATGACGGGCGGGGCCTGCCCCGGGACTACGCGGCTGGAGTGGGCCACGTGTCCATGCGCGAGCGGGTGGCCGAACTCGGGGGAAGCATCCGGATCGCGTCGCCGCCCGCGGGCGGCACCGTCGTCACCGCCACCCTCCCGCTGCCGTGACGGATCGCCTCACGGTGCTGATAGCCGACGACCACCCGATCTTCCGAAAGGGGCTCCGCGCGCTGCTGTCCACCGTGCCGGAGATCGACGTGGTCGCCGAAGCCACCAATGGAGCCGATGCGGTGCGGCTCGCCGAGGAGCTACGGCCCCGACTTGTTCTCATGGATCTGCAGATGCCCGGTGGTGGCGGTCTGACCGCGATCCGGCGCCTCGCCACGACGCGCCCCGAGATTCACATCCTCGTCGTGACGATGTTCGAAGACGATGACTCGGTGTTCGCCGCCCTGCGGGTCGGCGCACGCGGTTACGCGCTCAAGGACTCAGACGACGCCGAGATGCTGCGTGCCGTGCTCTCTGTGGGAAACGGGGAGGCTGTCTTCAGTCCTGCTATCGCCTCGCGGATCATGTCGTTCCTCGGTCACGGCCCGAAGCCCTCATCGAGACCCTTCCCCGAACTCACTGAGAGCGAGCGGAGAGTGCTGAACCTCATGGCCAGAGGGCTGACCAACGACGAGATTGCCGCGCAACTCAGTCTGAGCCCCAAGACCGTCCGAAATTACGTCAGCACCGTGTTCGCGAAGCTTCACGTCGCCAGCCGCGGAGAGGCGATCGTTCGGGCTCACGACGCTGGCCTCGCGTGACGCTGTTGCGGCAGTCGGGGCGTCTTACTTGAATTGGTCGCCCTTCGAGAATTCTGGCAACGCCGTGGCCACATCCATTCCTGCGACGCCCGGCGCATGAGCTCCCTCAAGCGGAAAGGCTACGGGACCCGACCTGCGCAATCCACGCAGCTGCGGGTGGCCGGCGGTGCCTCCGACCTCTCGATCGGGATATCGGTGCCACACTCCGTGCAGACCCCGTAGTGGCCGCGGTCCAGGTCGCCCAACGCGCGCTCGATCTCCGGCAGTCGTGTCGAGCGCTGACCACCAACGCATGCAGCTGCTCACGCTCGAACGCGATCGTCGCCCCCTCGGGGTCGTGCTCGTCATCCGCGTTCGACCCCTCGGAGGCATCCATCATCTGGACGTGCTGATGCTCGGGTGCGTCGACTCGGCTGGCCTACCGGATGAGCTCGTCCATCAGTCGGGCGCGCACGTCCTGCATGGTCCATGGTCCAACATGCGACCGCCGCTCGACGCGAGCAGCCATACTTGGCGGGTTGCCCACTGCGCGGCCACAATGAGCCCATGCATGACAGCGGCTCGGACCACCACCCGAAGCAGCAGCGTCCTGGCAACGGGTTGTTGATGCTGGCGATGATCGCGATTGCCATCGTTGCCATACGGCGGCAGCTGCAGCTTGACAAGGACGAGCGGACATGGCACGGCGCCGTTGGGGTTCCGGTCCCTTACGAGTTCCGGCGACCAACTGTCGAACGTCTCCGCAAGTCCTTCTGGGATCCCGGGAACCCGCGCCTGTTCACTCCCATGGCGTTTGGAGTCGGCTGGTCGGTGAACGTCGCCCGGCTTGTGCCAGATCAACACGGCGCCGACACGAACTAGTCGCTTGAAATGGCCGCTGACACCTTTGGCGATACATCATCGAAACGCGGACGTCCCCGCAGCGAGGATGCCCATCGCCGGATTCTTGAGGCGGCCATCGAGACCCTGAGCATCAGTGGCTACGCCGATATGCGATTGGAGCATGTCGCCGCCAGCGCTGGGGTTGCCAAGGCCACCCTCTACCGAAGATGGAACTCCAAAGAGGCCCTGGCTGTGGAACTTCTCGAGGAGCTCGCGAGCCCTCATATTGCTGTCGCGCCCACCGGGGACACGCGCGACGAACTGCTGGCCGCCGTCCTCAACCCGATGCGCGCCCTGACAGAAACCCGATTCGGGCCAGTCATCCGGGCCCTGCTGTCCCAGATCGCACGCAACCCGGCGTTGGGCGACCCCTTCCGAGGGTCAGTGATCCAAGCGCTGCGCGACGACGTCGCGGGCATCATCGACCGCGGCATAGACAGAGGCGACCTTCGTCCCGACGCCGACCCCACGGTGGCGACCGAGATGCTGGTCGGCCCGGTGTACTTCCGGCTGATGTTCGGGGGCGAGCTGGACCACGATTTCGCCGAGCAGGTGGTGGACGCCGTGATGTGGGGCTTCGGCGAACCGATCTGATCGACGCGTCGCCTGTGGACAGCCAACACGCGGTCCCACGAGTCAGCCGCATCATCACGTCATGCCCCCGACGACGAGACGGCCGGGCGCCCTGCGAGGCGCCGTGTTCTTGGGGGCGACTGCCGTCGCCGGGGGGCTCCTCACGCCGAAGCAACTTCGCGGAGTCGCTTGGCGACGTCTCTACCGGGGTGTGTACTGCGACTCCGAACTCCAGCTCGACCACGACGTTTGGAGTCGTGCCGCGATGCTTGTGGTCCCGGCCGGCTCAGTCCTGATGGGACGCTCGGCCGCATGGATGCATGGCGGTCGCTGGGTATGCGGGTCTCTCGATCCGGTGGAGATGGCCGTTCCCCCCTCGGCGCCGGGCCGCACTAGGGAGCGGTTGGCGGTCCGTCGAGTGTCATTGGTGCGCTCCGAGATCGCGAACCTCAGGGGTCTGCCGGTGACGACGCCCCTGCGGACAGCGTGGGATGTGGCCGCGGCGCACCCGGTCGAGACATCTGTGCCGGTACTCGACGAGCTGCTCCACCGGGGCATCGTTGAGCACACTCAGCTCCGGGCCTTCGCGGACGGGCGGCGGGGGCACCCGGGTGCCGCAAGGGCGCGGGCAGCGATCGAGTCGGCCGATGGTCGTGCCGAGTCGCCTCCGGAATCACGGCTCCGGCTGCTGCTGGAGCGGGCCGGACTCACACCGGTCCCACAGGTCCGGATCCGCGACCGCGCTGGCCGTGTCGTGGCCCGGACCGATCTCGGCTTTCCGGAAGAGCGCGTGGGTGTCGAGTACGACGGCGCCCACCATGCCGAGCCGGGACAGTTCACCCGCGACCGGGTCCGGCTCAATGCCATTCAGGAGGCCGGATGGCGGATCGTGTTCGTCACCGCGGCGGACCTGCGAAACCTGGACGGGGCTGTCAGGCGAGTCCGCGAGGCCCTCGCGCAGGCTCGACAGGGCCGAAAGTGACCGAACAGCCCGATTCGGAGCCTCCAACAGGGCCGAAAGTGACCGAACGGCCCTGAGCGGTGGCTGGCGGGGACGTACCGCCTCACCAAGCCCGCGCGTCCCAGCTGTGAGCCGGATCTCACGGGTGTTAGTGCGTCCTGACCCGAAGGGCGTCCAACAGTCGTGCCAGTGCCGCCCGGGTGTCGGCGATGTCCTGGGGTCGGGTGGGTCCGGCGAGCCACAGAGCCGCCTCGTTCATCGCTCCCGACAGCAGCCGGGCCAGCGGCACCACCGGTTGGGAGATGATGAGCCCCGCGTCGATCAGTTCGGACAGCGCCTGCGTCAGGTGGCGCGCCGACGCAGCGTCGTCGAGCGCGCGCCACTCGGCCCAGCCGAGGACGGCGGGGCCATCGATCAACATGATGCGCTGGATCTCCGGTGCGGTGCTTGCTGCGAGGAACTCCTGGCAGCCGGCGGTGAACTGCCCCCAGAGGTCGTCGCCGGCCTCGGCGGCGGCCACCACTCTGCCGGCCACCTCGTGCTGGACCTGTTCCAGAACGGCGCGGAACAAGTCGACTTTGCTGTCGAAGTGGTGGTAGAGCGCGCCCTTGGTCATGCCGGTGGCCGCCACGATCTGCGACAGGCTGACGGCGCCGTATCCGAAGATGGCGAACAGGTGTCGGCCCTCGCGCAGCAGCGCTTCCCGCGTGCGATCACGCTGTCGATCCCGCACTCCGCTGGGCATCGTCCTCCTCGGCTTGACGTACCGACGGTATGTCAATAACGTCGACTCAGCATACCGTCGGTATGCGAAGAGAGGAGTCGTCATGCGTCTCGTGAGTTTCTATCCCGTGCTTTGCGCTGCCCGCCTCGGCGAAGCGCGAGCCTTCTACACCGAGCTGATGGGGTTCGAGCCGACGTTCGAGTCGGACTGGTACGTCAGCCTGCGCCGCCCGGGTCCGCCGGCCTACGAGCTGGCCTTGGTCGACCCGAATCATCCCACCGTGCCCGCCGCCCATCGGCAATCGGCCCGAGGACTGCTGCTGAACTTCGAGGTCGACGATGTCGATGCGGAATGGGAACGGCTGGTCGTCCGTGGCGGGTTGCGCCCGGAACTCGACCTGCGCAGCGAGGCCTTCGGACAGCGACACTTCATCATCGCTGACCCCAACGGCGTCCTCCTCGACGTCATCACGCCCATCGCCGCAAGCGAGGACTACGCCGATCAGTTCATGGGCTCCCCCTCCGCGTGATGTCGCTCCACCGGACCGACGACCCACGGGGTGCGTGACGCCCTCCACGTCCCAGAAGGCGGCAAGGTCCGTTTTCGAGATCACCAGACGAAGGCTCCCTATGCACGGCATGACGTCGATGCAGCCCGCGGGGACCCTCGTGCTGCAGATCGACGGGTCAGCTGCCGGCACCTTCGTCGGGCCGTTGACGATCAGTCCGACGGGGCAGAGCACCCTCGCCTACACCTGCGAGGGGACTTGCGGGGGTCTCGGCCAGGGCAACGCATCAGGCCTTGGCACCATCAACCTCACCGGCGATCCGGCCACGCTCCGTTTCGGGCCCGCCGCCGCCGCGAGTTGGAGATCAACACGATCAGGGCCGTCAGGGCCACCACGACCAGTACCGCGACGATCCCGACAAGTGCCAGTTGGGTCGATCCCAGCGCTGAGGTTTCTTCATCGGTCGGCGCGAGCGCGGCGGCGGCACCGGTCGACGCTGGCACCGCTATGTCCGTCGGGGTGACCGGGTTCAATGGCTCGGCCGCAACCGGAGCTGATGTCGCCTGATTCGGCGAGGCCGGTACCGATTGGGCTGGTGGTGACTCTGCCGGGGGTCCGGTGACCGCGGCCGCGACGTTGATCACGCCTGCGCCCAGTTGAGGGTGGCCCGTCGGGTTGGTTGCTGTGCCGACGATCAGGTTGATCGTCTCGTCCACGCCTCGGCCTTGGGCGAGCAGAATCGCGGCCTCGGCGGCGACGTAGGGGGCTGCCATGGAGGTCCCCGACAGGGTGGCGTAGCCGGAGGTGTCAGCGCCGAAAAGCGTGCTGGGAGAAGTCGGGCTCGTTGACAAGATGTCGACGCCAGGGGCGGACACAGCGCGGGTAGTCGCCATAGTTCGAGAACTCCGCCACTGTGCCGCTGCTGTCGACGGCGTTGACGACGATGACGGGCACCCCGAAGCGGTAGGACCGAAGCGCGGCGCCGTCGTTGCCGGCCGCGGCCACGACGACGGCCCCGGCCGCGTACGCCCGCCGGATGGCGCCGTTGATCTGGCCGCCCTTGAGCAGCCGCGCGCTCAAGCCGGTGCCGCCGAGGCTCAGATTGATCACCCGGGCGCCGTTGGCCACCGCCCAGTCGATGCCCTCCGCGATCGTCGTCGGGTCTCCGGCTCCCTGGCCATCGAGGACCCGGATCGGCATGACCTTCGCCGCAGGGGACGCCCCGGCGATCCCGATGCCATTGTTGGTGGCGGCCACGGCGATACCGGCGACATGGGTGCCGTGACCATTCTCGTCCAGCGGATCCGTGCCGGGCTCGACCAAGTCCGTACCAGTGACGAGCTGGCCCGCGAGGTCGGGGTGGGTCAGGTCGACGCCGGTGTCCACCACCGCGATCACCGCGCCTGCCCCGGTGGACGTCGCCCAGGCGGTCGGGAATCCGACCTGGTCCAGGCCTTACTGGTCGGGGCGCAACGGATCCGACACGGCAGCCGAGGCCCCCCCGGGCGGGATCAGGGCCGCCGCCAGCATCAAGACCAGCAGCGTGCGCCTCAATCGGGAGCGCCCGATCATGAGCACGCCCAGGGGACGCTGCCGACGAGTGCGCCACTGCCGTGGCCCGCGACGCCGCACGCCGCACGCCGCACGCCGAAACCGCACCAACGGCCCAGGTCACAGCAAGGTTGGCCGCGGCCGCACCCTGCCCGTGGAGCCACTTCCTGGTTACGATCACAACGCTCCTGAACGAGTCACACGGTGCGAGCCAACCGAATATGAAGGAACGTCAGTATCTTTCACTCGTTAGAACCTGCAGTCAACGGCGTGAGCGAACGGGAGGTGAACGGCGCGTATGGACTTGGACCGTGGAGCGGAGTCCTCGGCATCACCGGCGTCGCTGTCGCCCGGTCAACGTGGCGAGCGCACACGAGCCCGCCTTTTGGAAACCGCCATCCGGCGGTTCGGTGACCGGGGGTTCCGTGAAACGTCTCTCTCGGCCATCGCCCGTGAAGCACGGGTCAGTCCGGCTGCGGTCTATGCGTACTTCCCCGACAAGGAGGGCCTGTTCATCGCGGCGTTCGATCACGACACCAACCTCCTGATCGACACTGTGGTCACACAGGCGCCCGTGCCCCAACTCGCGCCGTGGATCGGCCTGCTACCTCGGGTCTACGCCGTATTGCCGCAGCACCCCCTTACCCGGCGCGTGCTGGAAGGCGCCGAACCTGACCTGGTACCCCGGCTGTTCGACCTGTCATCGGCCCGACGGCTTCGACAGACGCTCGCGGCAGCGATCCGCGCAGCCCAACAGGCCGGCGTTGCCCGCCAGGACATCGACGCCGATGTCATCGCCACCGGCCTGGAGACCCTCATCGTCGCCACGGTGCTCGCAGCGGTCCAGGCCCGCATCACTGGCGACGAGGACCGCCGGGCAGGCGTCCTCGCCCTCATCGTCGCCGCCATCCGTCGCCCCGAGCAGGGGTGACCGTCGCAGCGATAGCGGCGCGGTTCTGAGCGTCGTGCATGGTCGACGGCCGCCACGCAAAGCACCGTGCGGGCCGGCATCGGGTCCTCCCGGTAGCCAGATCTCGCAACGGGACCAAACTGTGACGACGTAGCAACGACGAGGCAAGTGTCGGCAGCGCGGTGCAGCACGTTCTGGTTTGGGCTCACCGAGGGTTCGGGCCTGCTCGGATCGTCGGTGATAGAGGCTGCGCAGTGGCAGGTTGGTCTCGTTCGCGGCGGCGTGGGTGAACGCGGCGGCGGCCTCGGCGAAGCGTCCTAGGCGTCCTAGGGTGTCGCCGCGGGTGACGTGGTAGAGCGGGTAATTCTCAAGGGCGCCGCCCGCTAGTGAGTCGAGACACCGCAGCCCCGCCTGTGGGCCGTCGGCGCGGACGACGGCGGCGGCGTGGTTCAACTTGATCACCGGTGACAGTGTCAGATGGTGATGTGCGGCCACCTCCGGGCCGCGCAGCCACCCGGCATTCCGGTGCGCCGCCCGCTCCCGGCGGACCTGAGGGCTCAGCCCTGCTTCCAGATGATAATGAGGGCCAGGTTAACCGCGTAAACCACGGCCAGCGCCACGGCCCAGCCCGGACGATGGGCAGCCAGAAGCGCCAACACCCCAGCGGAGAACCACGCCACATCGAGCATCAGGTGCGCGCCCCCGGTGAGCTTCCTCGGGGCCAGCGGGGCGCCGAAGAAGCCCCAGATCACAATCAGCGTCGCCGGCGCACCCAGCCCCGCGACCACCCGGAGCCAGGCCGCCGCGTTCACAGTGAAGCCCCAGTACCCGGCCGCGGCGATCACCACCAGCTCGGCCAGGAACCGCACCGCCAGATTCGATGTCTGCACGCCTGCCAACATCGTCATGCCTCCCGACGTCGAGACAACGATAGCGCCAGGTGGGCCGACCGGGAGGTCGACACCGACCACGTAGCACAAGTGCTACCCTGAGGCGTGGCTGACATCGGGATCCGCGAGCTCCGGCAGAACGCCAGTGACGTCATCCGTCGCGTCGAGTCGGGTGAGGACGTCACCGTCACTGTGGCGGGACGCGCAGCGGCACGGCTGGTCCCCATCGAGACGCGCCGCTGGCGGAGCTGGGAGCAAGTGGCGGAGGTGTTCGAGACGCCCGGCGCACCCGACCTGGCCGAGGAGATCAGGGCATGGCGACGGGCTGACTCCGAAGGTGCGCGCGACCCGTTCGAGCCAACGGAGCGATGAGGACGATTCTCGACACAAGCGTTCTCATCGGAGGGCAGGCGTACGAGCCGGTGCCGGGAGAACTCGCCATCAGCGTCATCAGTCTGGCCGAGATGCATTTCGGGGTGCTGCGAGCTCCCGACGCCACCAAGCGCGCCGACCGGCTCCGGCTCCTCAGCTCCATCGAGCGACGGTTCGACCCGTTGCCGGTGGACGAGGCGGTCGCGGCGTCCTACGGCCGTATCGCGTTCGCGGTCTCGAGTCGGGGGAGGAACCCTAGATCGCGGAACTTCGACCTGGTGATCGCGGCCACGGCGCACGCTCACGCGGCCCGGGTGTGCACGCTGAACCCGGAGGACTTCCGGGGGCTGGACGACCTCGTCGAGGTCGTCGCCCCCATCCGACGGCCAGGTTGAGCGGTGGCTACCGCGGCCCACGGCTGAACGCCGCGGCGTGGTGGGTGACGAAGTCGGCCGGGCTCCAGCACCGACGGCGATGGCCGGCCCCTGGGGTAGGGCCGTACTTGCATGCCTGACGCCGCCAGGTGTTCCTCAGCGGCCCGGTGCCAGGCCGCCACCTCTTAGGGCGGCGCAAAGCGGATCAATGCCCCAGTTGACGATCAGTGGTGTCAGCGAGGTCGCGGGTAGCACCATTATGGTGTCACAATGGTGTCATGCACCTGGAGCGCTACGTCGACGATCTCCGCGCTCAGCTGGCGGCGGCTGCCGAAGCCGGCGATGCCAACGCCCGCGCCACCGCTGAGAGGCTCAACGTCGCGCTCGGGGCGGCCGCTCGGCTGGTGCTGCTGGAAGCGTTGAGCGACGCGGCGAGCGAGATCACCCGGCAGATCGCCCCCGGATCGGTCGACATCCGGTTGCGCGGGCGAGACCCGGAATTCGTGGTCTCCCACCGCTGGGCGCCCGAGTTCGCCGAGACCATGTCAATCCCGGAGAACGCCTCGGCGCCACAGGAGACGGTCGCCGTCGAACCTCTCGACGACACCGTCACTGCCCGGACAACCCTCCGGTTGCCCGATCAGCTCAAGGTCCGCGTCGAACGCGCTGCCGCCGAGGACCAGATGTCGGTGAATTCCTGGCTGGTCCGCGCGATCGCGGCGGCTGTGGAACCGAAGAACCGCCGTGCGGCGCGGCGCGAGACCAGGACGGGAGACAGCTTCACGGGCTGGGCGCGCTAGTCAGCCCGGCTGGCATACCTCGTCCCGTCGAGTTGGGACGGGACCGTCACACAGATCGGAGGTCGGCTATGCCCATCTATGACGTCTCAGAGCCGATAGACGTCGACATCGAACTCGGTGTCGGTTTCGTCGAGGTGATCGCATCGGATCGCACCGACGCCGTCGTCGGCGTCTCACCCAGCAAGCCCGGCCGCTCCGGTGACGTGTCGCTCGCTCGCGAGGCTGTGGTCTCGTTCGAGGCCGGTCGGTTGCGGATCAGCGTGCCTCGCCGGCTCAATCTGTTCGGGCAGAGCGACTCGGTCGACGTCCGGGTCGAACTGCCGACCGGGTCACGGCTCGCGGTCCAGACCGCCTACGGCTCGGTCCGGGCCCGCGGCGCGCTCGGGGACTGCCGTATCACCGCCAAGTACGGCAACGTCAGCGCTGACACGGTCGGCGACCTCGTCCTGGACTCGCCCCACGGCACGATCGACATCGCCGAGGTGACCGGCCGGCTCGACGCCGCCTCGGGTCACGGCAACGTCCGGATCGGCCGGATCGACGGCGAGGCCCACATCCGTGGCTCGCACGGCACGATCGAGGTCGGGACGACCGTCGGCGACGTTGAGGTCGCCACGTCCGGGCCGCTGACGATCGACCGTGCGCTGGGCGACGTGACCGCCCGCAGCGCCCACGGCGCGATCCGCATCCGTGAGGTCACCGGTGGTTCGATCCGTCTGGAGAACGGCTATGCGGACGTCGAGGTCGGCGTTCCGGCCGGTGTCGCGGCATGGATCGATGCCGCCTCGGCACACGGCAACGTCCGCAACGAGTTGACCCCCGACCCGGACGCCGCCACGAGCCAGAAGTCCGTCGAGCTGCGCCTGCGGGCGAACTGGGCCGACGTGACCATCCGCCGCGCGACCAGCGCGTATGGAACAGGAGGATCGACGTGACCAGCGCCATCATGGTCAGCGGACTGAGCAAGGCCTACGGCGGGCGGGTCGTCCTCGACCGCATCGACCTCGACGTCGCCGCAGGGACGGTCTTCGCCCTGCTCGGCCCGAACGGGGCCGGTAAGACCACCGTCGTGCACATCCTCGCCACGCTCGTCACCCCGGATGCCGGCACCGTCACCATCGCCGGCCATCACCTGACACGTGACCCCGACGGAGTCCGCGCCGTGATCGGCCTGACGGGCCAGTTCGCCGCCGTCGACGGCCTCCTCACCGGCGAGGAGAACCTGCGCCTCATGGCCGATCTGCGCCATCTCGGGCGGCGGGTCGGGCGCCGCCGGGTCGGCGAGCTGGTGGAGCGCTTCGACCTCGCCGACGAGGCCCGGAAACCGGTCGCCACCTACTCGGGCGGGATGAAGCGCCGGCTGGACCTCGCGATGACCCTCATCGGCAGCCCACAGATCATCTTCCTCGACGAGCCCACCACCGGGCTGGACCCGCGCAGCCGCCACACCATGTGGGACATCGTCCGCGAGCTCCTGGCCGACGGCGTCACCATCCTGCTCACCACCCAGTATCTCGAGGAGGCCGACCGCGTCGCCGACCACGTCGCCGTCCTCGACCATGGGCGCATCGTGGGAGAAGGCTCCCCCGCCGAACTCAAGGCCCGCGTCGGCTCCGAAGTCCTCCTCGTCCACGGCCACAACGGCGCGATCCTGCGCGAGATCCCCACCGACGGCACTCCCGAGGGCCTGCGCCGCGCATTGGACGACATCGGCGATGCTCCGGCGGCATCCGTGAGCCTGCGCGCGCCCAGCCTTGACGACGCCTTCCTCGCCCTCACGGGCACCACCACCACCCCGACGATGGAGGGGCCATGACCACCATCACCACCACCGTTGCCGACTCGACGACGATGCTGCGCCGCAACCTGCTGCACATGGTCCGCTACCCGGGGCTCACCGGTTTCGTCATCGGCATCCCTGTCGTGTTGCTGCTGTTGTTCGTGTACGTCTTCGGCGGCACGCTCGGCGCCGGACTGCCGGGAGGCGGTCCCGACGGCGCGACGGCGGACTACCTCGCCTACGTCGTACCCGGGATTCTGCTGATCGGCGTCGCCGGCGTCGCGAGCGGCGCGTCGATCGGGATCGCCCAGGACATGACCGAGGGAATCGTCGCCCGCTTCCGCTCGATGGCGATCTCACGCACCGCCGTCCTCACCGGCCACGTGCTGGGCAACACCATCCAGGGGCTGCTGTGCCTCGCCGCCGTCATGGGCGTCGCCCTGCTCATGGGTCTGCGGCCGAGTGCGGGACCGCTCGCCTGGCTCGCGCTCACCGGCTTTCTCGCACTCGTGTGCTTCGCGGTGTCCTGGGTCGCGATAGGGATGGGAATGTCCGCGAAGACCGTCGAGACCGCTAGCAACACCCCGATGATCTTCACGCTCCTGCCCTTCCTCGGCAGCGGCTTCGTTCCGACCGACTCCATGCCGACCTGGCTGCAGTGGTTCGCCGACTGGCAACCCTTCACCGCGTTCATCGAGACGACGCGCGCCCTCCTCGCCGACACCGCGCCCGACCGGAATGGCTGGCTCGCCCTCGCCTGGTGCGCTGTCATGATCATCGGCGGCTACACGTGGGCTCGCGCCCTCTATCTCCGCAAGTCGGTCCGCTGACCGGGCGAGCAGTGATGATCCTGATGGGTCTGCGACTCAGCACGCCGGGGACATGATCCGATCGACTCTAGACGTCGACCAGGTATGCAAGGAATGCCGCCGGTACTGCCCACGCCTCGTCAGCCGTGCCTCCGCTGGTGTCCAGGACGGTGTGGGTCGCGAGGATCCCCTGGAACGAGCTCGCGTTCACCGTTGAAGCCTCGGCGCGCCAGCGATCGCTGTCGGTGTACTTGCCCTCCACGGCGACGGTACCGAGCCCCGGGCCCACGAAGTCGATCTCCTTGCGCGTCGAGGTGCGGGCATACAGCACGCTGTCGAAGTCGACGAACGTGCCCGGATTCCGCCGCTCCGCGTTGCGCAGCAGCGCCACTCCGAGCTGCTGCTCGGTGAGCTGAGTGAGGTCCGGCGCTGACCAGCCGACGGAGCTGAGGTGCGCCAGCCGGGCGAGCAGCGGGTCGAGGAAGTACCACTTCGGCTGCGCCCGCAGCTTCGGCGGCAGATCTTGGCTCTGAAAGCACGGCCAAAGCACGAAGGCCGCGGCCAGGTCGTCCAGCCGGCGCCCCGCCGTGTCGTGGGAGACACCGATCTCATGCGCGAGACTGGTGACGTTCAAGGGGTTGCACAGGCCTCTCGCCAATCGGGCCAGCAGCGCGGTCGCCTTGGTCGTGCTGAGGCTCGCGTCGGCGAGGGCATCCCGCTGGTACGACATCGCGAAGCGCGGCGACGATGGGGGCGAGGTCGTCGCCGACGAGCTGAGCCGCGACCGCCTGGGGGAACCCGCCGACCTGGAGATAGATCTCCCACCAGGTCGTGAGGTCACCGATCCACGGCAGCAGGTCGTCCATAGCCTGGCGCGCCGCTGGGGTTCGGAGGTCAGCGGGCTCCAGTGGGCCAGCAGCCGGGGCCGTCGCTCCGCGGGCGGACATCATGACCGCCGCGAAGGCCCGGAAGCCCATCGGTAGCAGCGTGCGATCCGGCTTGGCGGTAGGGCCGCGACGACCGGCGAGGCTCTTGCGGGTGGCCGTGAGGTCGCCCGCCGAAGAACCGGTCAGCACCACAGTGTCGCCGGCGAACTCGGTATCGTTGTCTCTAAGGTTTATGACGGCATCGGCCCAGCCACGCACCGAGCTCACCTCATCGATGAGCCAGTAGCGATGCTCGGTACCGGCCGGGACGAGCCGCTTGCCGACCTGCACCAGGTCGTGAAGATCGCTCGCCCGCCAGCCATCGACCGCGGCGTGGACGATCGTGCGGGGGCGCGTCGCCGCCGCGAGGAGTCGCTGCACCATGCGTTTGAGTTCGACACTCTTGCCGACGCGACGGGGTCCGCGCAGCAGGATCAACCCACCACGAGGGATGTCAGCGAGGACGTTGGGGCGGTAGGACAGGCCACTGGTGTCGGCGGCGCCCCAGCTGCACATCGCGCGCTGCCCAGCGGGGGTCCTGCCACCAGGTGTTCCCTGCAGCCAGGAGGCGGGTGACATCGCCGGGTTTCAGGTCCTGAGGGTATACGTTTTAACGCTCATCGAGCGATAGAATCCATACAGACGACGCTCACGGCCTTCTTGCTCGTCCAGGCCGTCGGCTTATCACGTCCCGCACTGCCAGCGCCGTGCGCCTGGGCAGCAGGGCCGCAGGCGAACTGCGCCGCCGCGCGCTCATCATGGAGTCATGCAGCCGAGGCAGACCCGCGAGTGGGACTTGGTCGTGGGCCCCTACGACCTCCTCCAGCGGTGGCTCGAGCCGCATGTCCTCCGGGGCACCCGGCCCTGGATCGCGCGTCGCGCCCAGGGCCGCACCCTCGAAGTGGCGATCGGCACCGGGCTGACGCTGCAGCATTACCCCACGGGCGTCGACCTCGTCGGTGTCGACTCCAGCCGACGCATGCTCGATCGCGCCCGGCGGCGCGCCGAGGGTCTTGGTCGTCGGGTCGACCTCAGGCTCGGTGACGCACAAGCGCTCGACCTCGCGGACGATTCGTTCGACACCGTCGTCTGCGTGTTCGGTCTGTGCGCTGTCCGTGACGAGCGCCTGGCACTGGCGGAGATGGTCCGGGTCCTCAGACCCGGCGGATGCCTGCTACTTGCCGACCACATCGAGTCGACTCGGCCGGCGCTGCGAGCGGCTCAGGCGGTCATGGACGTCGTCGGTCTGCCGCTGCCTGGGGAGCACTGGCGCCGGCGGCCGCTACCCATGGTCCAGGAGATGGGGTTCACGATCTGCCTCAGCGAGCGCTTCCTCGCCGGGGCGGTCGAGCGCGTCGTCGCGAGGGCGCCGACGTCTGGCCGACGACCCGAGACGGCAGCCCGGCACGAGTAGGCGCCCCGGAACGCCCGGCCACCAGTGGGCAGAGCACGGGAAGGCCCTCACCGACGCGTGATCCCCACGGCCGCGTGCACCTCGGCATGCGTCCCCGTCGGGGTCGTGGCGGCCACCGTGGACATGGCCTGCCACAGCGAGCGGTGCTCCGGACGTCGGGCGACGGCTGAGATGGCGGGGTCCCGCTCCGCGAGATCGGCCAGGTGCCGAACGGCGTGGGCCGCGATGTGGTGCGCGTGCACGAGGTCCGGGGATGGGCGCAGGGGATCACCCGAGGCCACGACCGACGGCGACGTCAGTGCCGTTGCCGGGGCTGTCAGGTCCGGGTCCGGCAGCGCCGCGTACGTGAGCACAAACCCGCCGCGCGCCTCGTGGCGCCATGACGTCGAGTGCAGCACTCCCACGAGCGAACCCGGTCTGTCGACCCCGGCAAGGGCTGCCGCGACGTCATCGGGGCACGACCCATTGGACACGGTGGCAGCGGCGAACCGGTATCGCAGCGTGGCCTCGCTGACCCCGTCGGGCCGGAGGAAGACGACCTCCACGCGAATGTCATGTCCAGCCGTCGAGTTCATCGGACACCCACATGTTCACGCTACCTTAGTGCGACTCCATCGCAACTGGCGCGACGCGCCCTGCCGGCGCGCGGCCGGTGCAGCGCCGCGGTCTGTTCTCGCGTCGACGTTCGCGGCATCAGAGCAACTCGGGGATGCGCTGTTGTGCACGCTGGTGCGCCTGCCGGAACGCCAGGGTCACGACCGTCGCGGTGAGTACGACGAACAGCGAGTACAGCGCCGGCATCAGCACGACGTCCTCCCGCAACACCCCGCTGAAGCTCAGCAGGATGATGGCGATGGCCAGCGGGCCGTTGACGATCCCGATCTCCAGGGCGAATGTCCGCCGGTCGGGCACGCTCAACCGGAACGCCGCAGCATAGAGATATGCGACGAGCATGCCGAGCAGCGGCAACGCGATGACCGCGACGTACACCTGCCAGGGCGAGTCACGCAGCAACTGCCAGTTGCCGGGGACCCATGTGACGATCAACAAAACGACGAACAGCACACCGAGGACACTGCCCACCAACTCCAGGGTGGCGCCGACGTTGGCGTCGCGACGCCGGACTGCGATCCCGACGACGACCGGCAGGATGAGCAGCGCGAGGCTGACGGCGACGTTTGCCAGTGGCACCTCGATGTCGTTGGCCAACGCATCACCGTACAGCGCGATCATGAGCGGTGACATGACGATCGCCACCAACGTGGTCATCATCGTGACGATTACGCTGAGCGGCAGATTGGCCTTGGCGAAGTAGGTGAAGAGGTTCGACGTCGTCCCGCCCGGCATGCATCCCACGATGAGCAGCCCAATGGCCTGTGCCGGCGCCAGGTCCAGCAGGGTGGCCAGCGCGAAAGCGATGAGCGGCATGAACAGGAACTGGGCAATCACCGCGAGGACGAGATAGCGAGGGCGGCGCAGTTGCGAGTTGAGGTCGCGGAACGTCATCGCCGCCCCCATGCCCAGCATGACGACAGCGAGTATCGCCGTGAGAATGGCCTGTTCGAACGGACCGATCACGGCGCGGCCTCAGCTGACGTGGCGACGGGCCCGGCGGGTGCCAGGTCCTGCGGCGGTGACTGGTCGTGGCGCAGCTCCTTGCGCAGAATCTTCCCGATCGGTGACTTGGGAAGGTCCTCGGCGAACTCCACCACCCTCGGCACCTTGTAGGCGGTGAGCCGCTCGGCCGCCCACGCGCGCACCTGCTCGGCCGTCAGCTCCGGATCGGTGCGTACGACGACCGCGCGCACCCGCTCGCCGCCGGCCGATACCGGGTCACCGACCACGGCGGCCTCGTGGATCCCGGGATGCTCGGCCAGGCACTCCTCGACCTCGTTGGGGTAGACGTTGAACCCGCTCACGAGGATGAGGTCCTTCTTTCGGTCGACGATCCGGAAGTACCCGTCACTGTCGGCCACGGCCACGTCGCCGGTGCGCAACCAGCCGTCGCGCATGACCGCCGCCGTCTCCTGAGGTCGACGCCAGTAGCCGCGCATCACCTGCGGCCCCCGCGCGCACAGCTCACCCGCCTCCCCCGGCGGCACCGCGCTGCCGCCGTCGTCGAAGCAGGCGACGTCGGTCGAGGGCATCGGGATGCCGATCGAGCCCGGGCGGGCGCCCCCGAACGGGTTGAAGCACAGCACGGGTGAGGCCTCGGTGAGGCCGTAACCCTCGACCACGGGGCATCCGGTGACCTCTTCCCATTGCCGCGCGACCGCGGCGTGCAGCGACATCCCGCCGGCCACCGACGCCCGCAGGTGCGGCGGTGGGTGGTCGAGGAACCACTGCTCGCGCACCAAGCCGTGGAAAAGCGTGTTGACTCCCGAGAGCCACGTGACCGGATAGTGCTCGAGCGGCCGCTTGAGATTGCTCAGTGGCCTGGGCGACGGGACCAGCACGTTGTGGGCGCCGGCGCGGTAGAAGCCCAGCAGGTTCACCGTGAACGCGAACACGTGGTATAGCGGCAGGGCCGTGAGGACGCACTCCTGGCCGGGCCTGATGTGAGCGCCGGCCATCTGGATCATCTGCTCGCAGTTGGCCAGCAGGTTGCCGTGGGTCAGTTCGGCCCCCTTGCTGACACCGGTCGTGCCACCGGTGTACTGCAGCGCGGCCAGGGTCTCAGGCCCGAGACCGGCGCGGTAGGAGCCGACGTCACTGCCTCGCCGCAGGGCGTCCGAGCCGAGCCGCAGCGTCTCGGGCAACCGGGTGTGGGCGACGGTCACCGGTGGCAGCACCCGGCTCCACACCCGCTGCACCAGCCGGACGATGGCAGCGACGTAGCGGGGGAAGAACTCGGTGATCCGCACCAGCACGACATGCGGGGACCCGGCGCCCGGCGGATCCCCAGCCAGAGCCGCAGCGAGACGGTCGGCGAACAGATCGATGCCCACCACGGCCGAGATCTCGGCGTCGGCGAACTGCCGCCGCATCTCGGGAGCGGTGTACAGCGGGTTGGTGTTGACCAGGACGCACCCCGCCTTGAGGATCCCGAAGACGACGACGGGATAGGCGAGGCAGTTCGGCATCTGGACCGCCACCCGGTCCCCCGCTCCCAGTCGCAGGTCCTCGCGCAGGTATGCCGCGAAGGCGTCGCTGAGACGGTCGACCTCGGCGTAGGTCAGGCGGCCGTGCATGCCGTTGGGCAGGCACGCGGTGAACGCCGTCGCATTGCCGTACTGCGCGCTGGTCCTCGTCACGAGGTCGCCGACGCTCGCGTCCGGCAGCGGCGGGAGGTGAGCGCTGACGCCCGGGGGGTAATGCGCGTGCCAAGGCCTGACGGGGACCTCCAGAGGTGGGGTTGCGTCCATACCGAACCTCCCGCAGCCGTGCGTCGAGTGTGCCTGAGGATACCGGGTCCGCCGGCCGCGTCTGCCGGCCTGATGGGTCGGGCACGCGGCAAGGCGTCGCATTCGGCCCTCGACGCGCCGGTCCTCCGATTAGCGTTCGGGGCATGGCACACGAGGGGGCGCCTTCCGATCCGTCGAGCGCCAGCGACGTGGAGGCCGAGATCCTGCAACGGCTCGACGCCGCGAACCTGGCGCCACCGGTGGCCGACGCCGTCCTCGGCTCGGTGCTGGGACCCGAGGCGCTCGCGGCAGCGCTGCGATCGACACCCCGGCCGCGGCCGCTTGCCACGACGTCGGCCGAGCGGCAGCACATGGGCCCGGCGCCCGGCGCGTACCTGCGCTGTATCTCGGTCACCGGCTTTCGTGGCATCGGTCCTCGCGCCACCCTCGACATCACCCCTGGCCCGGGACTGACCCTTGTCACCGGTCGCAACGGCTCGGGCAAGTCCAGCTTCGCCGAGGCGGTCGAGCTGGCCATGACCGGCGACAACATGCGATGGTCGTCGAAGGTGGCGGTGTGGAAGGACGGCTGGCGCAACCTCCACAGCCCCCACTCGCGGCCGGGGATCGCCGTAGAACTCGTCGTCGATTCCGAGCGCGGCGTGACGACGATCCGTCGCGAGTGGGAGGTCGGCGCGAAGCTCGACAAGGCGACCACTGCGGTGCAGGCCCAGGGCCGGCCGAGGACGACCCTGGACGAGCTGGGCTGGAGCCGGGCCCTGCAGACTTACCGCCCCTTCCTCTCCTACTCCGAACTCGGCGGCCTGATCGAAGGCGGCCAGGCCGACCTCCACGACGCCATCCAGCGGATCCTGAACCTCGATCAGCTCATCGAGGCCGACAACACCCTCGCGGCCGAGCTTTCCGATCGGCAGACGCGGATCAAGCGGGCCGCCGAGCAGGTGCCGACGCTCGTCGCGGCCCTCGACGACAACGACGACAGCCGAGCGGCAGCGGCCCGTGCCGCCCTGAGGGCCAAACCGATCGACCTTGCGGCCATCGAGCGACTCGCCTCGCCGGATGCCGGTATGGACGCCGAGGAAGGGCCGGAACGCGTGATCGAGCGGCTGACCATGCCGTCGGCGCAAGCGGTGACCGCGGTCGTGGCGCAGCTGGACACCGCCGACGCCCGGGTGGCGGCAGCGCGTGGCGGCTCAGCCGAGACCGCCAGGACACTCGCCTCGCTGCTGCAGCAGGCCGTGACCCACGTCGAGGCTCACGACGACAGCCGCTGCCCCGTGTGTACGGCGCCCTTGCCTGCGCAGTGGCTGACGCAGACCCGCGAGCAGATCGGGCGACTGCAACGTGAGGCCGCCGAGGCGGAGCACGCTCACCGTGACCTGGCCGTTGCGATGCGGGCCGCAGGCGAGCTCCTCGCGCCGGCGCCGGCCCTATCGGCGGCCCTCGCGGCGTCGACCCTGCAGCAAGCAGACCGTTACCAGCTGTCCGATATCGCCCGGCTGTGGGATGACTGCCGGCGGGCGCTCACCGCCGCTGACCCCGGCGTGACGATCGCGGCGGCGCCGGCGGCGGTTGACCAGCTGCGCCAGGTTGTCGAGGAGGCACGACGCGCCGCGGCCGCGACGATGCGTCAGCGACATGTCTCGTGGGCACCTATCGCCCACCAGCTGCTCGTGTTCGCCGACCTCGAGCATCGCAGTCGGCAAGCCGGCGAGGAGATCGTGGTCCTCAAGACCGCGCAGAAGTGGCTGCGGGCAGCGACCCACGACATCCGCAATGCGCGCCTGGCTCCGACCCAGGACCAGGCCAAAGCCATCTGGGCTCAGCTGCGCCACCACAGCAGCGTCGACCTCGGCGAGATCACGCTGACCGGCGCCAAGACCTCGCGGCGGCTGGCGATCGAGGTCCGGGTCGACGGCGTTCCGGGCGCGGCCCTCGGCGTGATGAGCCAGGGCGAGCTCCACGCCCTCAGTCTGGCGCTGTTCCTGCCCAGGGCCACCGCAACGGGCAGCCCGTTCCGGTTCCTCGTCATCGACGACCCAGTGCAGTCGATGGACCCCGCGAAGGTCGACGGCCTGGCGCGGGTGCTGGCCGACGCCGCGGCCATGCGGCAGGTCGTGGTCTTCACTCACGACGACCGGTTGGCCGAGTCGCTGCGCCGGCTGCAGTTGCCCAGCACTGTGCTGGAGGTCGTCCGCGGCGAGAACTCGACGGTGCAGGTACGCACCGTCGGCGATCCGGTGAGTGCCTACCTCGACGACGCCCGGGCGATCGCCAGGACAGCCGACATGCCGGAGCAGACCCGCGCGCTCGTCGCCGTCACACTGTGCCGATCCGCCCTGGAAGCCGCGGCACACACGAAGATCCGCCAGGTCCGGCTGGCGGCCGGTGTCCCCCACGCCGACGTCGAGGCCGCGATTCGCGACGTTCACACCGTTCACGAGGCCGTCACGCTGGCGGTCTTCGACGACGAGCGGCGCGGCGCGGACCTGATGGGGAGATTGAACGGGATGGGCGGCTGGGCGGCGGACGCCTTCCGGGTGGTCAAGACCGGATCGCACGCCGCCTACGCCGGCGACCTCGCCGCCCTCATCGTCGATGTCAGGCGGCTGAGCGACCGGATCAGCGCGTGAGCGCGAATGCGTGCCTTGCTGAGGCGGAGGAACTGCTGTCCGGGAGGCGGAGCCTCGCCTGCTGGCCGATCGCGACGGCCGTGTTGCTGCGAGCGGCCCTGGAAGCCGGCATCGACTCCCGCCTGGCGGCGATCCTTCCCGACACCACGCGCTACTCGATGCGCGCCCGGCTTCTGGTCCTCACGGTGGCGGCCACCACCGATCGAGCGACAGCGGTCGAGGCGGCCACCACCTGGGCCACGTTGAGCCGTGCGGTCCATCATCACGTCTACGAGCTGCCGCCAACCCTCGCGGAGCTCCGCAGTTGGCAGGCGTCCGTTGTTCGTTTCGTCGCTGCGGCACACTGAGGCCCACTCCCCCCTCGCTCGAAAGGACGTCTGGTGACTGGACTCGTAGCCCTGCTCGACGACGTTGCCCTGCTGGCGCGCGCCGCCGCCGCGTCGGTGGATGACATCGGGGCGGCCGCCGCGCGGGCGAGCGCGAAGGCAGCCGGCATCGTGGTCGACGACGCCGCCGTCACGCCGCAGTACGTGCGCGGCCTCGCGGCCCGGCGCGAGCTGCCCATCATCCGCCGGATCGCGGTCGGATCACTGCGAAACAAGCTGCTCATTCTGCTGCCCGCGGTGCTGCTGCTCAGCCAGTTCGTCCCGGTGCTGCTGACCCCGATCCTCATGCTCGGCGGCGTCTACCTGTGCTACGAGGGCGCTGAGAAGGTGTGGCACAGGCTGAGGCGGCATCCCGACACCCCCGCCGACCAGAAGCCGGAGCTCCCGGACGAGAAAACCATCGTGTCGGGGGCCATCCGGACCGACTTCATTCTGTCCGCCGAGATCATGGTGATCGCGCTGAAGGAGGTGGTGGCGGAACCATTCATCTCGAGGGCGGTGACCCTCACGGTCGTCGCGGTGGGCATCACCGCGCTGGTCTACGGTGCCGTCGCCCTGATCGTGAAGATGGACGATGTCGGTCTGCGCCTGGCCGAAGTGCCCAGGCCGGCCGTGGCCCGGTTCGGCCGCGGTCTGGTCAAGGCGATGCCGGGGCTGCTGGCGGCTCTCACCGTCGTCGGCACGGCCGCGATGCTGTGGGTCGGCGGTCACATCCTGCTGGTTGGCGCCGACGACCTGGGGCTGCACGTCTTCTACGACGCGGTCCACTACGCCGAGGAGGCCGCAGCCGCCGCCACCGGCGCCGTCGGCCCGGTAGTGGCCTGGCTCGTCAACACCGTCGCCAGCGCGATCCTCGGGCTCGTCGTAGGCGCGGCGGTCGTGCTCGTCATGAGCCTCATCCGCCGCCGCAAGGCCCACCCCGCGAGCCAGACCGCGACGCACTAGAGCGGCGCCGCGCGTCGGTACGCCAGCTGAGTCCTCAGGGTCCGCTGAGCTCGTGGTCACCTCCGCTGCTGCATGCCGCCGGCGAGCTTGTCGATGCGCCGGTGGAGAGGAATCGAACCTCCAAGCCGAGGATCTGGACTCAGCGATGTTGAAGATCGTGGGAGCGACCAGACTCCTGACACCTCCGACGCGACGGTATACAACCATCGACGGGCATCAGCTCTAACTGATCACCCTGACCGAGACGCCTGGCAAATCGTCAAACGCCGCACGGGCATCCGTGGTCAACAGCGTGCGCCCGGTTGCTCGGGCAGTGGCCGCGATGACGAGATCATGGGCGCCACGAGGACGCCCCGTTCGCCTGGTGTGCGCCATGAGGTCCGCATGGTGCGAAGCCACATCGGCCGTGTAGTCGTCCACGGGGGCCAGCGCCCGGAACCCGGCGAGAAACTCCGCGAACAGCTGCTGTCGCGGAGAGTCCTGGGTCAGCAGGATCCCGAGTTGATACTCGGCGAGCACGATGGCGGCAACGGTGACGTCGTCATCGCCGATCACGGCCGACACGTCGACGCCGCCCCGTGAGGCCAGCACGAGAACGCCGGTGTCCACGCTCACTCTGCCCATGGGTCCGCATCGACTCCGCTGTCCATGACGGCCCGCGCCTCACGGAGGTTCGCCTCGAACTCCTCAGCGGCGTCGGCATCGATCCGCCCGGCCCAGCTCCGGAAGAAATCGGCGACCGCGCCACCGTTGGCCGACGGCGAGGGCGAGAGCGTGGCCACTCGGCGACCGCCGCGGGTGACCACGAACGTCTCGCCACGCTCTGCTTCGTCCAGCAGCGCGCTGAAGCGTCGGGAGGCCTCGGTGGCAGTGACGATCCGCATAAAATCAGACTATCAGATACGGTGCACCAAGGTCATCCTGTTCGCCGCCCCGAACAGCGGGTCAGGTGTTACCCCCGCCCGGGGAGTGTGACACAAGGGGCAACCGGTGCAGGGAGGCCACGGCTGCGACGCAGACCCCGCGAGCCAGACCGCGACGCACTAGAGCGGCGCCGCGCGTCGGTACGCCATCGGAGTCCTCAGGGCCCGCTGAGCTCGTGGTCACCTCCGCTGCTGCATGCCGCCGGCGAGCTTGTCGATGCGCCGGCACCAGGTGCGGCGACGCCGGGACCTAAAGCCCTGGCACAGGATCATCGGATGCGGGACGGTCCGACGGTGGAACGGATCACGCCGATCGGCCCGCTTGCGGGCGACAACCCCCACGACGAGCGCACCTCCGACGTCATGGGGAACGGTCAGCGGCTTCCTACGGACGCATTCGCGCGTGAAGACGACGACCGGCGCTTCGTCCACGTCGCGTCCGGCTGGAACCCAACGTGAAGGAGCTCTCCGTGCAGACCACCCACTATCAAGACAACCGCGTCGACGTGAAGCTCGTGCTGTCTGATCTGTGGATCACGAATACTGTTCGTCTTCGCCTACGTCGACATCTTCGGCTTTCTCCGGTCGGATGTTCTGGAGGCGGCACTCGACGGCGGGGTGGCGGTCAGCGGCTTTGGTGTCAACCAGATGTTCCTGATCCTCACCCTCGGCTACATTCTGATACCGACGCTGATGATCATTCTCTCGCTCGTCCTCGGCGCCCGAGTCAGCCGAGTCGTCAACATCGTCGTCAGCCTGCTCTACGCCGTCAGCATCATCCTGTCCTGCATCGGCGAGACGTGGGTCTACTACCTCATCGGCAGCCTCGTCGAAGTGATCCTGCTCATCGCAATAGCTGTGACCGCGTGGCGGTGGCCTCGAGAGAACGCTGATGCGTCCGTGACTGCGCGGACAGCCACTTCTCCAGCTGCCGAAGGTACTGCGGCACGTACTCCCGGTTCCATCGCATGAAGTACACGCTGGTCGACAATTCGTGGATGGCGTTCCGGAGCTGAATCCGGCCCTACCAGTTCGGCGGGAGCGGGCACGACCTCGGCCAGGACGCGAAGGCTGTCCAGCTTGCTGTTCGGTTCGATGATCCGAGCCAGCACCAGGTCCCGGAAGACCGAATCAGCACCGGTAGCGGCCTCGAAGCCGAGCGCGGAGTAGGCCCGCACGAGCGCGTCCCGCAATTGAGCACAAGCAGAACCGCTGGTCAATGGCCTGCGACTCGGCGAGCCCGGGCACCTGAGCAAAGTCAGGGGAGACTCGAAAACCACTGCACGGCACGATGCGCCGGGTGGTGCGCCGGGCCGCGGCGTCACCCACCCGGCGGTAAAGCCCCGTGGGGTGCGAGAGGAAGATCCGTCAGTAGCGCAGCACCGCTCCCATGACCTCCGGGGAGTTCGTCCCTTCGTCCAGCAGGTGGACCTCGCCGCCCGAACGAAGCGCTCCAGAACGGCGATGTCCACCGGGCCCTTGCCCAGGCCTTCGCTATCCGCGGTGTCCGACCGCAGCAAGAGTGATTCGATCCGGCCGCGTGCTGATGCCTGGACCACGGCGACGACATCGACGATGGCGCGACCTGCCGGGCGAGGAACGGCTGACGCAGGGCGGCTGCGGCCACCACGATCGAGATGACCGCGGCGACGAGGATCCCCCCCGCATGCGGCCGGAGCAGGCCGCCGAGCCAGGCGCGGCGCGCCTGCCCCCGCTTGCCGCCGCTCGTCACGTCCGGCGCCGTCGATCCACCGCGCCCGGTCATTCCAGGTACCCGAGAAGTCGACGGAACGGCTCGGTGACGGAGAGGACGAGGACGCCGGCGAGCGCCAGCAACCACGCCGTGTCCTCGCGCTCGTTGCGTCGCAGCCAATCGTCGACGGCACGCAGGACGGGCGCGGCCGTCCGGCGCCACCAGGTCCGCAGAACGGTCATGACCAGGGCAGGACCGATCATGACCAGGCAGTAGAGGGCGAGGACCGACGCCTGGCGGGGCCAGGACAGGCCGCTGCGGTCGAGCGTGTCGATGGCCAGCAGGTACGGGAACATCGTGGCCACCTCCAGCGATACGGCCGCGACCGCGACCAATGCCACTGCCTGGATGCTTGCGGACTCGCCGACCGCGCGCTCTCGCCAGCGACCGAGGCCTTCCCGGCTCGGCCGTGTGGGCCGCCGCAGGCCGTGCCACAGACCCGACGCGACGAGCGTGAGACCAGCGACGACGAGGACGGCTTGCCCCGTCGTCGAATCCAGCACGCCGCGCAAGCCGGCGCGCGCCGCATCCACCCCCTCGAGGAGGAGGAGGCCGATCCCGAGGTACCCGGCGGCGACGAGGCCGAGGTAGGCGTGGACGAAGGGAACCCGCAGCACGGCCGGGGTGAGGAGGAACCAGATCGGGATCACCAGGGTGGAGATGCTGATCGCGTCGAGCAGCGCCAGCGGCATCACCTCGAGGAGGACGCCCACGGACTGCCTCCGACCCCGGCGACGACGCGGTGCCCACCCAGCAGCGCGAGGCTCGCATGGTAACCGGGTGGCGAGACGATGTCACGATCGTCCTGGGAGCCCAGCAGTCTCACGAAGCCGTTGACGGCTTTGCGTCGGGCAGTGTCGAGCAGCGGCTGGGCCACCGCGTAGGCCGCCGAATGCTATTCGGCGTCGGTCAGGGCCGCTGGGTCCACCTCCACCACTCCTGCCACCCGCGATCCCAGCGAATCGGAACTGCGGATGTGCCCGGCGAGTTCGGGACCGGCCACGAGAACAAGCGGCAACGCCCGGCTGGGCGACTGCGCGGCGGCCACGACCCGGCGCGCGAAGTCCACGAGCCGTGCCTTGCGCCCCGGACGTGGGTCGGCAGAAAGACCGAGACGACCGTCCCCTGGGTCGGGGACCGCAGGGCGGTCCATTCTGCGGGCTTGGTCATCGACCTTCTCGAGGATGCCCCAGCCCGGCAGGGCCGGGCTGTTGCTTCCGTAACGTGTCAGGACGGGTCACAGCGGCCCCTCGTCCACGTCGAGGTGTCGGATGGAGTCGCCGCCCTTGCGCGCGTCCATCCTGCCGAACCTGCTGTCCAGCAGGCTCCTGAGCTTGCGGACAGCTCCGCTGAGGGCCTCCTCCACGGAGCCTGCGGACTCCACGACCGCGACTGGCGCCGAACCCGTGGGGCGGGCCTCCAGCATGCATCGCTTGTCGTTTCCGTCGGAGCGGCCGGCCATCTCGTCGGAAAGATGCACCTCGACGCGGGTGATCCTGTCGGTGAATCGCGCGAGGCCGGACTCGATGTCGAGCCTCACGCGTTGCTCCAGCTCGGCGTTGCCGTCGATGGTGTTGTCGGTGGTGACTTGGACGATCATCTACAACTCCATAATGGCGAGGGACCGGGTCCGGCCGGGTGCGTAGTGCACCCTCCTGTGACAGCTGTAGTCATGGTAACAAAGTCAGCGACGAGTCTGCATTCCGCCACCGACTCTCCGAGCCGCGGGTTTCGGACAGGTGCAGCGAATAACTGCACTCGACAAGTTACCAGGCATAACCAGGCGACACCAATGGAACTGACGCGAGGGCCGGGCTCATCCAGGAGAACAGGGTCGGGTAGCCGCACCAGGCCGACGGCGCGAGCAGGACCGGGCCGCCCGAAGCGTCCTCGACGGCGACAACACGCAGCGAGTTGCCGCGTCGAGGGCATCACCAGACGATCTGTACGCGGCAGGTTTCCGCGTCGTGGGCGACCTATGCTGCCCTTCAGAGAACCCGCTCCCGCACTAGGAGATCTCATGAATGTCGAGACCTTCACGCCTACGACGTGGTGTCCTACACACTCGTGTCGCATGTCCCGACCCTCGGATACGCCGTGATGGCTGCCGGCCTCGTCTACTTCCTCGTGACGAGCGTCGAGCAACATCCGAGATACCGACTGTCGTCCTACCTGTCAGCCGTGGTGATGGTCTCGGCATTTCTCCAACTGCTTGTCCTCTCCATGCGATGGAACGGTCGTTCTCCTTCGACGGCGAACGCTACGTCGTCGGCGAGCAACTGTTCAGCAACGGCTTCCGCTACATGAACTGGTCGATCGATGTCCCGGTGCTCCTGATCCAGCTGCTGATCGTGCTCGGCGTGACCGGGGCGGCGTTCCGACGGACGTGGGTGCTCTCGTCGTCGGCGGTCTCGGCATGATCTACATGGGATGTAACTGGTCAGCCTCCTGAATGGGCGGGACCCGAAGTCGCGTTTGTGAATCTGAGGTGCGGTTGGGTGTGTCGCGCTCGTGTGGGTTGCTTATGTGAGATCATGATGGAATGCAGGGACCGA
>Ga0163144_10003609_pt1 | contig 35203 bp, 24 predicted proteins | sample OliLak19BULKMAT1_FD_123175 | JGI IMG/M metagenome (GOLD analysis project Ga0163144, IMG submission 123175) | Freshwater microbial mat bacterial communities from Lake Vanda, McMurdo Dry Valleys, Antarctica - Oligotrophic Lake LV.19.BULKMAT1 | ecosystem: Environmental > Aquatic > Freshwater >...
AGCGAGAAACCCTCTTTGCGTGAAACTCCCCTACTCCAGTAAATACCAAATCTTAGTAAACCACTTACTAGAATCACGTTCCTGCTTTGGCCCGATAATATATTCTTCGATAACGGGTTTGGTTTGTCTTAGTTTTTTATTGCGGGTATAGTTATCAAGGGCTTTATAAGCTTTTTCGGTGCTTTTATAGCCACCATAATAATTGAGCAGCAATGCCTTTTGTGGCTCCAAGCGCATGAGTGCATAATCTTCGCCTAAGGTTGAATCTCCCATCACTGGGATGGCTGCAGCAATATTGGCAACCTCGTTTATATAATCCCATCTGTAATACAAGGCCATAGGCGCGCCATCAATTTGAAACCCACAATTTTTTGCCTCACTTGTTATTTTGGCATAATTCTTAACAAAAAATTCCTCCATCTCAGCCAATGGAATTGACTTTCGCACATAACCTATTTTACTTCCATTAAATTTAATTTCCTTAATGCGATAACCAAAGTACTCCTTCTGAAAAATTTCTGCCTCCTTTTCTACAATGGTCTTCAAGAGCGATAATCCTTTTTCAAATTCAGGACCATTCCATTTATCCATCATGAGGTTAAGCACACGGCGGTGAAAAGGATTACTCCCTTCAATCATCCAGGTTACTTTGGTTTGATTGCCCTCTGATTCCAGTTTAATAAATCCATCCGATTCTGAAGGATATGGTTCAGTGAAAGAAACATGATATGAAAGTTGCTTTTGGTCTATGATTTCAGTGGATGTCATTCGGCCTTCTCCTGATTTTTGTCCCTTCCAAAGCCAGTAGGAGCCAGTTTTGCCATCGTGAGGCCCAACTAAAGTTTTCATCTCAGGATCTTTATCTTTCCAAGGATTCCACTTTGCCCAGTTTTTAAATGAACCTACGTGCTCAAAAACAATATCTGCAGGAGCATTGAATGTTTCGCTTCTCTCGACTGTGTATTTTGCCGGAATAAATAAGCAAGCAATTAAATAAATGCCAACAATAACAAATATGAAAATAAAAATAATCCTAATTAACTTCATATACGGCTGAAAGCTTTATGATTATGCCCATAGTATAGTCCTTAATTTCATTCAGAGTTTGCAGATATAATAGTCTCATTCAGCTTGAAATCATTAAGCAACATGTCGATAAATTTTAATACAGGAATGCATTGTACTGCAATATTGCATTAAAAAAGCAAATTTTTTTAAAAATTTTCTAAACAATCACCCCTTAACTATGTTTACTTTTGCATACGATGCCCGGATTTAAGTTTTCAAAATATGTAAAGATTGATGGTCAACCGCCCTTTGAAAAGCTCTTTGATCTTTTTAGAGAATTACTGAATTATACCGCCGGCGATTATTCGGAAGCACTGGATTGGATGAATCAATTAGACCGCGAACATGACATTACTAATAGCAATTATGGCATGGGTGATTTTATTAAAGACCTGAAAGAGAAGGGCTTTATTAAAGAAAATCCTGAAAACGGTACGATTGAAATCACAGGAAAAACGGAACAATCCATCAGACAAAAAGCACTCGAAGAAATTTTTGGCAAGCTAAAAAAATCACAAAACGGAAATCACCGCACGGTTTATACAGGAAAAGGCGATGAGTCAACTGGCGAAATAAGACCTTTTCAATTTGGGGATAATATTAATCAACTGGCCATTACCGAAACCATGATGAACGCCTATTCACAGATGATAGGTGGTAATGATATGATTACCGAAGACGATTTTATGGTGATGGAACGTGAACATACCTCTCAAACCAGTACGGTTTTGATGATTGATATTTCGCATTCCATGATATTGTATGGTGAAGATAGGATTACACCCGCAAAAAAAGTAGCCATGGCCTTGGCCGAGCTTATTAAAACTAAATACCCAAAAGATACCCTTGATATTATTGTATTTGGAAACGATGCATGGCAAATAGAGGTTAAGGATTTGCCTTACCTTAAAGTTGGTCCTTTTCATACCAATACCGTTGCAGGTTTAAAATTGGCGCAAGACTTACTTCGGCGCAGAAAAAATCAGAATAAGCAGATTTTTATGATTACCGATGGCAAACCTTCTTGTTTAAAAGAGCCTGGTGGTTATTATATGAATAGTTTTGGATTAGACCGTAAAATAGTGAATAAATGTTTGAATGAAGCTGCTATATGCCGCCGTTTAAAAATACCCATCACAACGTTTATGATCGCGAGGGATCCCTATTTACAAAGTTTTGTTGAAGAATTTACCCAAACAAACAATGGCCGAGCTTTTTTCACTGGTTTAAAAGGCTTGGGAGATATTATTTTTAAAGACTTTGAGCATAATAGGAGTAAGAAGGTGTGATGTGAGGGGTTAACATTTTATCTAAAATCATGGTTCAACATGCTCAAAATCATAGTAATCTGATGTACACTCAACACTAATATTCCTTATAAAAACCTATAAAATCGTAAATTTCAACACCCTTAAAATCACAATATGAGCCAACCCAAAACACTTGGACAACTTAAAGAATCAGGTTACATTTCAAAAACAATTAAGCAAGAATTAAGAGACAACCTTATTAATGCCATGAAAGGCGGAACAGCTGTTTTTCAAAATATTCATGGATATGAAGACTCTGTGATTCCAGATATTGAAAGGGCTATTTTATCTGGACATAATATTAATTTACTCGGTTTACGCGGACAGGCTAAAACGCGTATTGCACGCAATATGGTTAATCTTTTGGATGAATGGATTCCTATTGTTGATGGTTCTGAAATTAATGATGACCCCTTTAATCCTATCAGTCATTTTGCAAAACAGAAGTTAAAAGAGATGGGGGATGAAACCCTTATCACTTGGATACATCGCAATGATAGATTTGTTGAAAAACTAGCCACACCAGATGTATCTGTTGCTGATTTAATTGGCGATATTGATCCTGTAAAAGCATTTAATCTTAAACTTTCATATTCTGATGAACAGGTAATTCATTACGGCATTGTGCCACGAAGCAATCGTTGCATATTTGTTATAAACGAATTACCCGATTTACAACCCCGTATTCAGGTATCTTTATTCAATATTCTGCAAGAAGGAGATATTCAAATTCGTGGTTTTAAATTAAGATTGCCCTTGGATATTCAGTTTGTTTTTACCGCAAATCCTGAAGATTATACCAACCGAGGAAGTATTATTACCCCTCTAAAAGATAGGATTGGAAGTCAAATTTTAACCCATTATCCTAAAACAATTGAGGTAGCTAAAAGAATTACCAAGCAGGAAGCTAAGTTGTCTGAGAGCCAAAAAAAGATGGTTAGAGTGCCAGAATTAGTCATTGATTTAATAGAACAAATTGTAGTTGAAGCCCGCAAAAGCGAATATGTAGATGCGAAAAGTGGTGTTTCAGCCAGGTTGAGTATTTCGGCTTACGAAAATCTGATAAGTACTGCCGAAAGACGCGCTATTTTAACAGGAGATAAAACCACCATGGTTCGTATTTCAGACTTTGAAGGGGTAATTCCCGCTATTACTGGAAAGGTAGAAATGGTTTATGAAGGCGAACAGGAAGGCCCATATAACGTTGCCCAAACTTTAATTGGAAAGGCCATCAGAAGTTTATTTGATTTACACTGCCCACCTATTGAAAAATTAAAAAAGAAAGGTCAAGAAACCACCAATCTTTATAAACACATTACCAATTGGTTCGAAAAAGGAAATGATTTGGATTTGGTAAGTCTGAGCAGTGACAAGCAGTATATGCAAGCTCTTAATAGAGTTGACACCTTGGCTGCTTTCTTTGATGACCATCTCCACAATTCACCTCAATCTGAAAAATACCTTTGGATGGAATTTATACTTTTTGGCTTGGCAGAACATTCTAAACTTAGCCGTAATTCAATAAACACGGGGGTTCAATTTAAAGATTTGGTAGGAAGTATGTTTGAAGGATTGGGATCTTGAAGTTTATGAGTGGTAGTAATGACTAAAATATTCCTTTAAAATTTTCCATTTGTTTAAGTAAAAAAAAATACTACCTTTGCACCACGAAAAATCGCGGGGTGGAGCAGTGGTAGCTCGTCGGGCTCATAACCCGAAGGTCGCAGGTTCGAGTCCTGTCCCCGCAACCAAGCCTAAAATCCCAATTCGATCCACCGAATTGGGATTTTTTATCAAATAAAGTTTTAGAAGCTGTCTAAACGCCATTTAATAGCTCAAAAGTTTAAAGTCTTAAATTACAGCAACATGCACAAAGCGGCCTTTATATCTATTATTGGGAAACCAAATGCAGGTAAATCAACATTTATCAATGCCTTAATGGGACAACACTTTTGCATAGTTTCACCAAAAGCCCAAACCACACGCCATCGTATTAAGGGATTCATTACCACCGACGATTATCAATTGGTGTTTTCTGACACGCCTGGTATCATTGTTCCTAAGTACAAAATGCAGGAAGCCATGATGGAAGCTATGAAAGAAAGTTTGGAAGATGCCGACCTTTTACTTTTGGTACATGATGAAGCGGAAGACACATTGAGTGATGAAGTTTTAGACATTTTAAATAGTTTTAAAGGGCAAAAAATCTTAATCCTCAATAAAGTTGATCGTTTAAATGAAGTGCAAATAGTTGAAAAAACTGAACACTGGAAAGCTTCAGGGCATTTTTATGGGGTAGTTCCATTTTCTGCCATTCATCCCTTTAATAAAAATATGCTGGTTAATTTTCTGGTTGAGCTTTCGCCTGAACATCCTGCCTATTACCCTGATGATGAAATAAGTGATAGAAGTACGAGGTTCTTTTTGGGAGAATTTATCAGAGAAAAAATACTGTTCTTCTATGAGAAGGAAATTCCTTATTCGGTAGAAGTGAAGATAGATAATTTTAAAGAAGAGGAAAATATCATCCGCATTAGTGCCCTGATATATGTTGAACGCGATTCTCAAAAAGCCATTTTAATTGGTAAAGGGGGCTTGGCATTAAAAAAAGTAGCGAGTGAGTCACGCAAGGATATGGAGAAATTTCTGGATAAGCCGGTTTTTTTAGATGTTTTTGTAAAAGTAAAAGACAATTGGAGAAACAGCGATCAGGAATTGAGGCGTTTTGGGTATAAGGAATAACAAACTCTACTCACAACCTTTAAGGGTACGTTGAGGAGAAATTTAAATATTAGATTAAGTAACAAATGAGTATAGTAGCAATAATAGGTCGCCCAAATGTAGGTAAATCAACCTTATTCAACCGATTAGTTGGAGATAGGAAAGCGATTGTAGATGACATGAGCGGCGTAACCCGCGACAGACATTATGGTAAATGCGAATGGACGGGTAAGGAGTTCGTGGTTGTTGATACCGGAGGATTCGTTACAGATACCAAAGACATTTTTGAAAAAGAAATTGCCAACCAGGTTTTAATAGCCATTAAAGAGGCAGATGCCTTGATATTTATGGTGGATGGCACTGCCGGGGTAACAGATGTTGATAAAGAGTTTGGACTTATTGTTCGCAAGGCTAATAAACCAGTGTTTGTTGCGGTAAATAAAACCGACAGCAGCAAGCGCATGGATAACCAACATGAGTTTTTTGGACTTGGCTTTGACGGAGTATTCCCGATTGCTTCTATCTCAGGATTTGGTACTGGTGAATTGTTAGATGAAATTGTAAAAGTATTACCCGAAGAAGAACAGTCAGAAGCAACTGCTTTACCTAAAATTGCTTTGGTTGGAAGACCCAATGTAGGTAAAAGCTCCTTGTGTAATGCCTTACTTGGTGTGGAAAGAAATATTGTGACTGATATACCAGGAACAACCCGCGACAGCATTAACACGCACTACAATTATTACGGAAAAGACTTTGTGTTGATAGATACAGCCGGTATTCGTAAAAAAGGAAAGGTCAATGAGGATATCGAATTTTACAGTGTAATGCGCAGTATCAAAGCGATTGAAGATACCGATGTGGTTATGTTGCTGATTGATGCCAAAGATGGTTTAGAAAGTCAGGATGTAAATCTTTTTCATCTTGCTCAAAAAAACGGGAAGGGCATTGTAATCGTCATAAACAAATGGGATTTGGTGGAAGGTAAGGAAACCAATACAACCAAAACTTACACAGAGCAGATTTTAAGAAAAATTGCACCATTTACTGATGTTCCCATTATATTTATCTCCGCTCTTACCAAGCAACGTATTTTTAAGGCTATGGAAATGGCCCTCGAAGTGTATGATAATATGTCGAAGCGCGTTGCTACTTCAAAATTAAATGATTTGCTTTTGCCAATTATTGAAAAAACACCACCGCCATCAACCAAGGGAAAATATGTTAAAATAAAATATATTACGCAATTGCCAACAAAAAAGGTATGCTTTGCTTTCTTTTGCAACCTTCCACAATATGTTTCTGAAAGCTATAAACGCTTCTTAGAGAATCGTTTAAGAGAGCATTTTGATTTTAAAGGGGTACCACTTTTTATATTTTTTAGAAAAAAATAAAATATATCTTGCATATTAAAATTCATATTACTATTTTTGCGGCGTTTAACTGAAAAAATAACACACACAAATGAAAAAATTTATTGCAATTTTCGCTATTATCGCTACTTTCGGATTCGTAGCTTGTTCTTCTGCACCAGAAACTGATGCTACTGAAGGTGATTCAACTATTATGGAAACTCCAGTAGTTGAAGAGCCAACTACTCCAGCTGTTGATTCTATCGCTACTCAAGACACAACTGTTGCTCCTGCTAAGACTAACTAGTCAGATTTAAAAATCTTTTACACAAAAGGTCGCTCAATGAGCGACCTTTTCTTATTTTTGAAGTTATGCAAAAGCTATTTCTACTTTTTTCAAGCCTATTTGTTTTTTTACTGAGTTGTCAGAACCCAAGCGATTCCAAAAAAGAGAAAATTACAAAAGATGAGAAAACAGAACTAAAAAAAGTAGAAACATTGAAGAAAACGGATAAGGAGAGAGAAGATTCTGTCATGGCTAAATGGCAAGCAAAGATGGAAAAATCTAAAGTTGGAGAGTAAATAACGAATCTATAATCACATGATGAACGCTTATTTAAGAAATAGTTTATACATATTAAGTTTTACGCCAGCAGTTGCTGTGGTGCTTGGTAATTTAAATGGCGGTGTTTTTACACTTACCAATTTCATTTATTCCCTTGTTTGTCTTGGCTTAGTCGAATGGATAACACCGGCATCATCTTCACCGCATCATACTCCAAAGCAAGATTTTATGCCCAAGCTTATTCTCCTACTGCATGTTCCTGCTCAATTATTAGCGCTTTGCAGTTTATTCTATGGAATTTACATCCAATCGATCAGTGGATACTGGATTCTTACAGCCGCTTTTAGTACAGGATTAAACTCAGGCTCTTCTGCAATCGTGGTTTCTCATGAATTAATTCATTGTAAAGATAAAATTGAACAATGGTTTGGTAAGTTTCTATTGTTCACCGCAGGAAATGTCTATTTCTTTATTGAGCACTTGAAGGTTCACCATAAATGGGTTGGGACAGACAAAGATCATGCTACTGCCAAATATGGAGAAAGTCTTTATCAGTTTTTCATACGTTCGGTTAAAGGCCAAACAATTGGTGCATTTAATATGGAGACTACAAGATTAAAGGCTCTCAATAAACCTGCTATATCCTTTGCAAATTTCGTAGTTGTGCAGATAGCACTTCAAATAATCGTAGCCATTCTCATTCTTTTTATTGCCGGGCCTCTTTTTCTACTCGCTTGGTTAATACAATGTCTTGTTGCTAATTTTTTATTAGAATATGTCAACTATATTCAACATTATGGGTTAATGCGCAACGAAAAACAACGCGTCACCGAAGAGTATAGTTGGGAAAGCAATCAGTTTGTGAGTCGTTTTGTATTGGTAGACTTATCTCGCCATGCCGACCACCATTATTACGCCTCTAAACCCTATCACACACTTGTAGGCTACGAAGCGTCTCCAAAACTTCCTTCTGGCTATGCTGGTTTGTTTTTTATTGCTGCAGTGCCATTTCTTTGGAAAAAAGTTATGCATGGAAGGATTAGGAAGCTAAAACAAAGCGGTCTCACTGCCTATGAAATTGAGTTAAGAGAATAAATATTAGGTCGCCGCCGCTGCTTGTCTCGCGAGTGACATGTTTCCTGGCCCCCGGCCAAAATAAAGCATTCCAGCCGTAAATATTTCAGCTAATACAATGCTGAATTTTCTGACTATGCTTGTGGTGAAAGTCTCCTTGATAACTTTCGATATGGAGATTATTCTGTAGTAGTAACATTCCTAAATAAAATTTATAAATACCTGATGTAGGGCTATATGCCGCTCGACAGAGGCCGAGCAACGGCGAAGTTTGGGTGAAATTCCGTTGATTAATCGACTCAATGATTTTGTGGTAATCTTATGAAAATCAACGCTTTTCTTCTTAACTAAACGACATTGATTCATAAACGACAAAACATAATCAGTACTTCACTTCCTATTGATCTGTGAAGTAATGCTTGAATCCGTAATTTTATCATCCTCACTCAATAAAAAAGCCTTGGATAAAACAATAGATAATCCGTTATCTCCTTCAAAAGGAATAAATAAATTTTCTGTGTGACTTTTTGCACTTCGGTCGGGTACTATACACAAATACTGATCGTTAGGCTCCATCAGTATGTTTGTACTTCCAATATGAATTTTGTAAGTCCTGAGTTTTCCTTTAACAACCAAAAATTTATCTTTAATTTCAGCAACTTTGCTAATTTTTAATCTTGGCAGGAGTCCGGTTAAAATTTCTTTTCTGTTTTTGGCAACTTCTGTTAAATCTCCAAATGAGAAGCTTGTCCAATAATCACGGAATGCAGGAATTCCGCCTGAATCGCTCCAAGTGGGATCATTTCCAACACTGGCAACACCCACAAACAAATCCACATCGCGCAATACCTCCGAAAATGGAATGGCTGGAATATCGACTAAATCAATCAAATCATTGGTTTCGACATTCAAGAAACGCACTTGATCGGTGCTCACATAGTTCCATATTCCGTTATCGTTGTAGGCATTATCAGCTTCAACACTTTGAACCCAAAATTGAGCTTTCAACTTATATTCTGGAATCTTTAATTCTGCAATATCTTGATCGCCACCATCCCAACTTCCAATTAAGCGGCAAGTCCAATTTCTTCCTTTTGCGAGGGTAACATATTGGTGTTGCTTTAAAATATGCGCTGCCATGCGGTTGCTGTATGTCCTTGTTCTTATTTCAGCCTCCGTTAATAAATACACTTCTCTAAAGGCTTGTTTTATGGGCTGCTGAATTTTATTTAACATCAAAAATTCACGCCAATTTTTTATCTCCTCCACCGCTTGGGTTGCCGGATGCCATAATGAAATGGTTGAATTTTCATTGGGTGAAATCACTTCCATTTTGTTATTCATCCAATTGTAGTTTAACCATATAGCAGAATCTTCCTTACCTTGAAAGCGGAAAATCCAAATTATTTTATCCGCTAAAAAAAACATTAATCCATGGTTGGAGTAATGCTTGATGAAATTTTCCATCACCCAAGTTCTGCCATAGCGTAACATTCTGTCTAATCTATCTCTTTGGGCAGAGGTAGTTTGGTCAATCTTTTTTTGAGTATCCTTAAGCTTTTTATACTTCAAAGCATATTTTGATTTTATGCTCTCGGGAACCGTTTTTTGCGGATTTCCATCCGGTTTTATCCAAGCCAATTCTGATTTCCCTGCTCCTGTAATCCTTATAATGGCTTTAAAGTCGTCAAACATTACCTCTTTTACACCGTCAATTAAACCAAAATCTTCCACTGCCAAATCTTCTATCTCATGCAGAGAAACACCTTGTTCTTTTGCAGCATTATTGAGATAGTTTTCGATGAGGGTCTGCGTATTGTTCTGTTTTATTTTAAGTTTCAATCGGGATAATTGACCAATACCATCAAGACCTTTTGATTTATACAAGGTATAGAGACATGCATTTCCAATAGCTGCAGAGGCAGGCCCTTTCTCTGGGATTTTTTTGAAGCATCGTTCAGCAAGATTAGATATTGTATGAATGGTATTTGAATCATGAAAATGAGAACAAATCCAAACAAAGCCCTTGATGGCTTCAATATTAATTGGGCTTAAGAATTCAATGTTTCTATGTTCCCAAGATTGATTACCGTAACTATGTGTTGTGACTATTTCCTTTTCTTTAAATTTAATGATGAAATGAAACCATTCATTGATCATCTTTTTAAACTTATCTGAAGACAATTCCTTCAATAAGACTTTTGTTTCATTCAGAAATTTTTGAGATGGTTTTGAACCGGTAGCTTTTTGAGCTTTGGCTATAAGTTGAAACCAAATTACTTTCTCATCATTCTTTAAGGTTGTAATGGATTGATTTACAAATTCAGAAAAATCATCATCGCCAAGAAAATAGGTCGGTTTAAAACTACTTTCGGAACTCTCCTGTTTAAAGAGAATGCTTTTTATTTTTTCAATAAGTTTAAGTTTGTCTTTTTCGTAATATGAATTAGTTATTTTGCCTAAATCTTCAGTGATGCGATTGAGTACATTCACCATTGTTTCAGAAAGTATTTTACCTTTATACTGCTTTTCAAGCTGATTGAGCATATATGCTACTGGCCAGTTTAAAATATCAGCGTGTGGATGTTTTTTATATTTATTAAATGCAATCTGAAGTCGTTCCACATCGGTATCTTCCATAAGTAATTTTGCTTTGAATAAGTAATTTATATAACTCTCTACAAGTCCAATTTCCTTATATTCGTCATCATGTTGAATGTAGCTGTAGCTTTTATGTTTTTTGTTAAAATCATACAACAACTGCATACAATAGATAATAAAATCAACTTTCTTATTGTCCGACCATAATACTACCTCCTTGGTGCAAATTGAAAGTTCATTAACCTTCTGATCCCAATAGAAGTGTTCGTGAGTGCTTTTGTATGATGCTCTTGAATCCTTGAGGATTTTTTCAAACTCTTTCTCTAAAGTGCTGAGAGGAGTAAGTGCTTTTTTCAAATTATCTAATATTCCCATCTCTACCCACCAACTAAAGGGGTTAACTTGATAAAACTAACCACTGTACTTGACTTCAATGTGACCAATTGTTCAAGATTTCCAGCCTGTTGGTTATCAACAAGAACAAAGAATCCATTTTTTTGAAATGCATCCAAGGCAGTATAAACCTGCTTTTCGCCATCAATTATCTTTTTGGGTTTTAATTTATAACCATTCAGTGTTTTTTCAGCATCGCTTGGTTCAATCAGTCCATTAAAATACTCTGGCATTTTATGGTTGTAATTTTCAACTTCCTGAATAACGCGTTCTGTAATTATGTCTTTAACACTAACAACATCTGTTTTAAATTCAAGGCTGATTTCATAAAGGATTTTACCAGCGAAAGTTTCGTCTTTTATGGTTAATAGCATACTTGGTGAATATATTTTTAAAATTCAAAAATAGTGTTTTATAAAAAAACCTATAATATGAAAAGCATTCGGTGACAATAATTTTCGTTACATCTTCAACAATTTCACCACATCCACTGCCCCATTGCTTCTGTAAATTCTTAAGAAATAGGTTCCTTGGCTATAGTGACTCATGTTCAATTTGTAAACACCTTGCGCTGTCGTCCTTTCAACAACTACATGGCCATAAGTATCAATAAGTTCAAGGGCATAACTATCAGGGAATAAACTGATGGCAACCTCGCCATTGAAAACTGGATTGGGTGTAACTTTAAGTGTTGGATCTATTGGCGGAATAACTATCGGTTTGTTGATGACCAATGTATCAGAAGCCATGCCACAGATATTACTTACCCGCACCCAATATTTACCGTGGTTATCTATCACAATTTGTTGGTTAATCCCCCCAGTACTCCATAAATAACTACTCCCTACATTTCCAGCATCAAGGGTCGTCAGAAACGGTTTTTCAAGGGTTGTATCTCTGCCCAAATTAACAAGCGGAACAGCTTTTTGATCCAACTGAATGGTTTTAGTTAAAAATCCACAATAGCTTGTTGCCCTTCCCCAGTAGGTTCCCGGCTTGGTTACTTGTAATGTTTTGCTTGTATCACCGGTACTCCAAAAGTACTTTGCACCAATGGAAGTTGCATCTAAAAGGCGGTTGAAATTATTGCAGTAGACAGTATCCTTGCCAAAGCTAAAATCAGGCAAATATGCTCTTGACAACGACAGTGTATCGCTTACCTTGCCACAACGGTTAAATACCTCAACATAATATTTTCTAGCTATAATAAGTGTCTTACTCATATCAGAGCTTCCATCCCACCAGTTAATCTGATAAACAGGAACTCCAGGAGCCAGTGTGATATTTTTAACAAAGGACTGACAATAAATGGAATCTCCACCAAGATTAACTTGTGGTATATTGAGTATTCCAAGTTGAATGGTATCTGTTGCTTTTCCGCAGTAATTGCTTAAGGTGGCATAATACTTCCCTTTATCAATAAGCGTTCTTGATGAAACTATACTTCCATCCCACCATTTGATATAAAATTCATTTTTAATTGAATCGAGTGAAATTGGGTGATTGACTGTTGTGCAATAGATGCTATCTTTTCCTAAATCAAGAGAAGGCGATCTTTTGTAGGTAACTTCTATGGAATCGGAGAGCAAATTACACTTGTTCTCGAACTGTAATTTATATTTTCCGGGTTTGCTAACCAGTTTAAAACGGTTGGTATCGTTATCATTCCAGAAGAATTTACCAGATTTTAAATCTGATTTTAACATCACTTTAGCCTGATTGCACAAGAGGGTGTCATTTCCCAAATCAAGTTTCACGTAGGGTAAATAACTCAACCTGAACGTATCTGTAATTGCTTTACACAAATTTGTTGCAGTTACCCAATATTTGCCAGGTTTGGTTGGTCTAAAATTGTAAGAATCATCCGTGCCATTCCAAAGATACTTACATGCAAAACAGCTGAAGTAGATATTATCATTTACTGCACCACAATAGAGAGAGTCCTTCACTTTGATGGTTGGATTTTTCCAAAAAAATACGGTGGTAGTGTCGTACCAAATATTTTCACAATTCTTCAATTCATAGGTAATGATAAATTTGCCTTCATGAACGGTTTTTATCAACGCTGTGGTGTCATTCTTGCGATAGAGGTTGGTTAAAATATCATTTACAGCCCAAGTAGGTTGATTATTACCTTTAATTTTAAAGGGTACTTCATATTCATATTTATTACAAATTACCGTATCGCGTGGAACCTTAATAAAGCTTCCATAACAGTTTTTTGCAGCATCTTTCTTAAGGTTGATAAATGTGGTGTCAAACAAGGTATTGAAGGCGGTATTAGTCCTTACAGGCTCGTTAAAATCGAAGTAAATATCAACAAAATTTTCGATTCGGGTATTCTTTTTGAGGGAATCACTTAGTTTTACATCAAATGAAATAAATCCATGACTCAGTTTTTCGTTGGTAAAGGAATCAACCAGAAATATATTCTTAAAATCAATTTTTAGAATATAATGATTGCTTTCATTCAAAAATTTATGGGTATAGGCATGCGAGCCACCGAGCATTTCGAGGGATGCAATATTGAGAGATGCAGGCAGAGTATCAAGAATGGTAACATTGTATGCAGTGTCCGTTCCGGTATTTTGAAATCTAATGGTGTAACGGAGTTTATTTTCGTTTTTGATATAATGTTTTGAGCCCAATCCTTCAGGACTTACGCTGATATCATTGGGGTCGTATGAATCACGGATAACAACACAGGCTTCGTCTTCAAAAGACGGGTATTCCTGAAGAGCGTGTTTGATAACCTGTTGTTTGGAAAAGAAACCTGCTGAGTCGCCACAACGTTCTTTAAATACGCGCAAATGCTCAAGATATGGGTGTTGTTTTACAAGTTTTGTTTCCATAAAAACAAGCTTTCCCATGGGATCCATCTCAAACTTAATGCTATCTTTGGATGCCAGTTTATATTTTAGGCTGCTTACCATATTTTCGTCAAGAAACAAATTAAGTGTAGCGCTGTCACCCATTGGCTTTTTTCCATCATTTACAAGTTTAATAATAGCAATGCTGTCCTTAAAGCAGTCAATTTTAGCCTTTACCCAAGAGCTATCCCAAACGGTATTTTCAACAAACACAAAAGGGGTTATCAAAACCCGCATACAGGCGGTAAGACCACGAATATTAGGATCATTGCAAAATACAGAATCCAAAACATGGATTTCTCCGCCTTCACCGGGAAGCAGTTTACCAACTTTAAAGGTAACGACACCATTCGTTTTTTTATAGCTTTTATTCGCCTTCACGATCTCATTATACTGAGAAGGAAATAGCTGAATGATGGCAGAATCAATGGTTTTAAATCCAATATTTTTATAGGTAATAGTATTGTTGTTCAATGCACAGCGTCTCTTTCGGGAGGTGGCAATATTTATCTCTAGCTTTACTGCAGAATCAGCTTTAAAAAAGAAATTCTTTCCATTTGCTGCATTTTCAAAACTTTTAAAATAGACGGAATGACTTCTAAGGGTATCGCATTGGTTTTTATCTCCACCGTATTTGCTTGGCAAAATGGCTGAAATGGTGTAATTTCCAGTATCAGGAATCACTAAATCATAAGTTCCATTCAACAAAGAGTAAGTATAATAGGGTCCGGGAACTGCTTTAATCAACACACCAGAAGGACCTGTTTCTTTAGAATCCTTTTTACAGTTTTTAATGACATCAGCCGTAACTGTTCCCCTTACATTGTTGATGTTTTGTTCAATGTATTTCTCCGAACCAAATTTAAAAATATCAACCGAATCGCCATTGGTACTGTAACCAACCGCCCAAGCATAATACTTATTTAAAACAAAGACTTTCCAGATTGTTAGACTTGTTTTGCTGGTCATTTTTGCCCAACTGAGCCCACCGTTATTGGTATATAAAATTACACCTTTCTCACCACAGGCCATTCCAATGCTGTCATTTGCGAAATGCAATCCCATTAAATTTTCACTTGTTCCGGAAGTTATTGTCTTCCAATTATCGCCATAGTTGCTACTTCTCAATATCTTGCCGTTCAATCCTACCACTACCACTACTGAATCTTTAATGACGCGTGTATCAATCACATTGTTGGCATTCCAGTTTACATTGTAATTTACAAATCCATCCTTTGTTTGAAAGACGCCGCCAGTGAGAGAACTCATCAAGCCTTTGTTTTTGTTCCACATGTACATTGAACGTATTGTATTTGTGCTTCCTGTTGATCTTCTGCCCCAAGTTGTTCCGCCGTTATAAGAGTATTCGAGATAGTTTCCGTATTTATAATTATCCAAATCGTCAGGGCCAAGAACATAGAGAGTGTCCTTGTCTTTAGCAAAAAGTGTTATGAGATCATCATCACTGTTGCCAGTTCTTTTCAATGCCCAATTATCGCCACCGTCTGTGGTTTTAAGCACCAAATCATTGTAGCCGATTATATAGCCAACATTGGCATCAGCAAACATAATCCGTGAAAATTGACTGTAGGAAGATAAAATTCTTGTCCAAGATTTACCAGTATCGGTTGTCATCATGACCTTATTGGTACCTAAGATAAAGCCTCTTGACTTACTTACAAATACCACATCACCCAAACCACCATTGCCTGATTTGCCATATTTCTCCCAAGTTTGGGCGTGGGTAAAGGTACTTAAAATGAGTAGAACGAATAAAAGTTGTAATGATTTTAGCATGGTTTAATGCAAAGAAAAGGAAAAATATATTAATTCTAGCATAATTTCCTATTACATAATTTGGGTTAAACTATACACTTTCGAAAAATATAACAATATCAATGATTATCTACTTAAAATTAAAATTTTGAGCTTAAGAATTTACTTAGTCGCAGATTTACTTTATGAAGCGGATTAGTACATTTTATTTTTGATGCCATCTAGTTTTTGGATAGAATTACTGTGTAAAGTTATTGGGATATTACAAACCTTGAAAAATTTTACTGAAAGAGGCCAAACAGCCCACAGCATTCTTTAACACGCTTAAACTAGAGGCGCAAATGAGAATAATTCTCAATAAAAAAAGAATCATGCTATTAGAATTTAGTGTAGGAAACTTCCTTTTATTTTAAAAAACCAAAACGCTAAACTTGGTTGCTTCAAGTATTAGCGACCACAAGAAATCAAATGTTTTTGGCTTGACATATTTTGTTAAAGGGTGCTGTTATTTATGGAGCTAATGCACGTGGCAAAAGTAATTTCATCCGTGCGATGAACACAATGAAACGAATTGTCATGTTTTCATTCAATCAAGCCTCAACAAAATCTTTGGATGTAACTCCTTTTTTGTTGAATACTGAAACAGAAAAAAAACCATCACATTTTGAAGTATTGTTCGAAATCCTAGGAGTTCGCTATCGCTATGGATTTGAAGTAACTCATATAGAAATTGTTGCTGAATGGCTTTATGAGTCAAAAAAAAATGCAGAGAAACTACTTTTCATTCGACATGGTGATGGAATTGAAGTTGCTTCAAGTTACAAGGAAGGACTAAACTTGGAAGAGAAAACAAGAAATAATGCATTATTTTTATCCGTAGTTAACCAATTCAATGGTCTCATTTCAAAAAGAATTATAAAGTAGTTTAACAACATTATTGCTATTTCTGGTTTAACCCATAAAAACTACGAACGGATTACTTTTAAAATGCTGGACAACAAGTACACTGTAAAACAATTGGCAGATTTTTATGACAAATTAAACCTTGGATTTGATGGCCTAAAAATTAAACAAGAAAAGTTTGACCCGAAAAGACTTCCTGAAGACATTCCTGAAACCTTTCTTAAACTAATAATTCAGGATTTGGAAGGTTCTTATCTTTTCATTATTAAAACACGTCATAAAAAATTTGATGAGAAGAATAAGAATGTTGATGACGTTGAGTTTGATAAGCGCAGTCAAGAATCGGCTGGAACAAACAAAGTGTTTAATATTTCAGGACTAATTTTTGATGTTTTAAATAACGGTGGAGTCTTAGTAGTTGACCAACTTGACTCAAGTTTACACCCGTTATTGACATTAGCAATTTCACGGCTTTTCAATTCGGAAATAGAAAATACAAAAAATGCTCAATTAATATTTACCACTCACGACACCAATTTATTTTCTTACGGAAAATACAGAAGAGACCAAATATATTTTGTTGAAAAAAACAAGTATGGTGCTTCTGATTTGTATTCGCTTGTTGAATACCGCGAAGTAGACGGAGCTAAAGTTCGTAAAGACCGTTCTTTTGAAAGCGTTTACATTCAAGGGAGATACGGTGCTATTCCTTACATAGGGGACATCGCAAAGGTTGCAATGGAATAGCAAGAAAAATAACAGTTCCCAATCACATTAAAAAGTGGCGAAGCAGAGAAGATACGAAGCGTCAAAAAGAAGCTAAATCTAAACGCAAGTTTTTTCTAATTGTTTGTGAAGGCGAAAAGACCGAGACAAATTATTTTGAATCATTGAAAGATGATTTACCTAAAGGCGTTTTGGATGTTTGCGATTTTGAAATAATTGGAACTGGAAACAATACAATTTCTCTTGTTACAAAAGCAATAAAATTGAAAGAAAAATGGCAAATACAAACTGGCAGAACGGTTGCTAAAATATGGATTGTTTTTGATAAAGACAGTTTTACTCTTCAATCTTTTAATACTGCAATTCAAACCTGTATTGCAAATGCTCCACATGTAGAAGCAGCATGGACAAACGAAGCTTTTGAACTTTGGTATCTTTTACAGTTTCATTTCTACAACTCTGGCATCGGTAGAAAACGATATCAAGACCTTATTGAAAACAATTTTAGAGAAAAGGGATTAGCAAATTACAAATACAAAAAAAATAGTACAGAAATGTTTTCAATGTTAGAATTACATGGAAGCAGGGAAAATGCTATACGAAATGCAACTAATCTTGAACGAAATTTTGCAGGGACAAACAATTATGCAGACCAAAATTCTTGCACTAAAGTTCATCATTGGATTGCCGAGCTTTTTGGATTAGAACAAGTTATTCAAGAAGAGAACGAACAATGAATATCAAAGATCATAAAAATATAATCCTGCAGTTGTGCAAGCCAACACAAAATCAAAACTTGCAAGAGCGTATTTTTCTCAAATGCGCCTCATAACAATTTGATATTTGAAAAACTTTTTAGATTAGTAACTATCGAATTTCTACATTTGCATTAGTTTTTAGACGGTCTGAGGTTATCAACATTTTATTTGTTAAGGATATTTGTCGCAAGGGAAAGAAGTCCGATTTTTCTATCAACATATAATGAAAACTTTCATAACCTACTTAAAATAATGGTGTCATACAATCGCTTTGAATTCAGATTTTAGGAATTAGAATCTTTTGGCAAGGTTAAGCAAATTAACACCATACCAAATAATGCAATTTAATAGTTTTGAAAAATATGATGTATGAATAAATTATCTGCGAATTTAGATATTGACTTAATCTACAGCCCCATTGTAAACTTTGCCATGCAGCAAAATCATGTGCCTGTTATTCGCAAACTAACGCTTAAAAATATTGGGGGCAGTGATATAAATAATATCACTATTCAGATTCAACCTGAACCTGAATTTGCTCATGTTTGGACAAAGAATATTGACCTGCTTCCTAAAGAAGAACTGCTTGATGTAGGTGCTATTGATATAAAAACAATTACAAAGTATTTAGCGGAATTGACTGAACGTCTTGTTGGTAGTTTAACATTAACTATCAAAACGGCAACAGACACTATATTTGAAGAAATTTACCCGATAAATGTGCTCTCTTATGAGCAATGGAATGGTACTGCTGTACTTCCAGAAATGTTGGCAGCTTTTGTAACTCCCAATCATCCTGAAATTGCAAAAGTTATTATCCGGGCTTCGGAGATTTTACAAAAATGGACGGGAAAACCTTCTTTTGATGAATACCAAAGTCTTAATCCTGATAGGGTATGCAAACAGATGGCTGCTATTTATGAAGCCGTTGCTGAAATGAACCTAGTTTACGTGAGTGTGCCTGCCAGTTTTGAAGCTACAGGACAGCGGGTAAGAATGTGTGATACCATTTTTTATCAGAAAATGGCCAATTGCTTGGATATATCATTGTTGTATGCCAGCTGCTTGGAAGCAGTGGGTATTCATGCGCTTGTTGTCATTATAAAAGGTCACGCTTTTGTTGGCGGCTGGTTGGTTAATGAGTCATTTCCAGACAGTGTGAATGACGATGTTTCTTTGCTCACTAAAAGAACAGTAGATGGCATTAATGAAATTATTTTAATAGAAGCGACTTTCATGAATGCTGGAAATACGTCTGGTTTTGATGAAGCTGTTCGGAATGCTAATTATAAATTGCTGAATGAGAATGATTTTCTCTTGTTTATTGATATCAGGCGAAGCAGGTTCAGTGGTATCAGGCCATTGCCAATTAGGGTTCTAACTGCTAATGGGATAGAATTTATTGAATCACAATCACAAAATAGGAATAGCCACATTCCAGAAGAAATAGTTGCTACAGCAAAGCTCGTTGATGCTAAAAGCATTGAAGTCTCTAAAAAACAAATCTGGGAAAGGAAGCTACTAGACCTCACTTTGCGAAATAATCTTCTCAATCTAAGAATTACAAAAAATACAATTCAGCTTATTTTTACGCAACTTCCAAAACTGGAAGATGCTCTTGCGGATGGTACTGAATTTCAAATTTTATCAAAGCCAACCGATTGGGACAATCCTCTAAGAAATGCAGGTGTTTACCAATCTATAAATGTTAGTGAGCCTATTACAGATTTGATAGAGCATGAGTTTACGCAGAAGCGGTTGAGGTCATACTTAACTGAAAATGAGTTGTATCCAGGTCTTACCCAGCTTTATAGAACGTCACGCTTATCCTTGGAAGAAAATGGAGCCAATACATTATACATTTCTTTAGGAATGCTCAAATGGTATGAAACTGGAGAAAGCGAACGAGCACGATACGCACCTATTCTACTCATGCCTGTTGAGATTATTCGTAAATCAACCCAAAAGGGATACATTATCCGAAGCAGAGAAGAGGAAACAATGATGAATATAACCCTGCTAGAAATGCTTAGGCAGGATTTTGGTATCGGCATTGGAGGATTGGAGAACTTACCAAAAGACGGAAGTGGTGTGGATGTAAGACAGGTGTTTAATACTATTAGACAGGCTATTATGACCAACTCACGATGGGATGTAGAAGAGCAAGTCTTTCTAGGTATTTTTTCGTTTAGTAAGTTTATCATGTGGAATGATATTCATAAAAATTCGGACAAGTTATCTGAAAATAAAATTGTTGCAAGCCTGATCACGGGTAAGCTCGAATGGGATGTATCTGCAGAATCAGGTTCTACAAATAACTTTGATGAGTCGCATCATTCCGCAACAATTATGCTACCCATCAGTGCTGATTCATCGCAACTGGAAGCAATAACCGAATCAGCAAAAGACAAGAGTTTTGTTTTGCATGGCCCGCCGGGAACTGGTAAATCACAAACCATTACAAATATTATATCCAATGCTTTATATCATGGAAAGAAAGTGCTTTTCGTTGCTGAAAAAATGGCGGCACTGTCAGTTGTAAGAGGCCGGATGGAAAAGATTGGCTTAGGTCCTTTTTGTCTTGAACTTCATTCCAACAAATCATCAAAATCCTCTGTACTGGAGCAATTAAAAAGAACATCGGAAGTTACAAGAACAAATCCACCAGAAAATTACCAGTCTGAAGCAGAGCGGATTCATACTTTGCGGGCAGAATTAAATGGCTATGTAAAGGCACTTCATAAAAAATATCCATTCGGAATTTCAGTATTTGAATGTTTTTCTGGCGATGCACAACTTGAGAAAATTCCTGACAAGGTAAAGTTTTCAGATACAACGCTTGATACACTCAGTAAAGCTGAGGTGATCGGTTGGAATGAATTGTCAGAAGAAATACAGGTAGCAGGTTCAATGCTGCCTCATCCTTATAATCACCCCTTGCAAATTGTAAAACTGAAAGATTATAGTCAGCAGGTTAAAAATGATGCAAAGGAGTTGATTGATAATTTACTGAAGGAATTACTAACATATCAGGCTACCTGTATGGCACTTTCTGTAAAACAAAAGATTACTGAGCCAATCGTGTCTGAAAAACAATTTAATGCCCTGAATGTAATTGCTCTTCTGTTAGTAACTCTTCCTGATATTCCGGCATCTATATTTAATACTGATAGTGTTGAGCAGGTTTTAAAACAGTTGATTGAAATTTCGGAACACGGAACCAAACGGGATCAGCTTAGAAACGAGTTGCTAAATGGTTTTCAACGACAAATTCTTGAAATGAATGGAGAGGAGTTATTAACTAAATGGAATATTGCTACTACAAAATGGTTTTTGCCAAAATATTTTGAACAGAATGAAATAAAGAAAGCACTAAAAAAGCTTTCTTTAAATGGCAAAATGGATGAAAGTAAAGTTGTGGTTGTTCTTGATTTAATCATAGCCAACAAGAAAGAACAACTACTAATAGAATCCAACTCAGAATTTTTAAAATCACTCTTGGGCTTTCTTTGGAAAAACGGCGAATGTAATTGGGCAGAACTTATTAGGATAGCAAACTCAGTTATAATAATTAACCGGGAGATTTATAGTATTACAGAGGATACGACAAAGGCTAAAACCTGGCGCATCGATACAGGAAATGCATTATCTGAAGGTGCCGCAAACTATCAATCTACGCATAGCAAAACGTTAAACGATTTTAAAGAAGCTCATATATCGCTAAATATTACCCAAAATAAGCTATCTGAACTACTCCGTATTGATTTTTCTCCTTTTAAAAATTATCCAGATAATTATATTTCAAAGCTTACTTATGAAATAACCCGCATAAAAGAAAATATTGAACAGTTGAAGGATTGGACCAGTTGGCTCAATGTAAGAGACACTTCTATTACAGCTGGCTTGTCACCGCTAGTTGATAGCTATGAAAATGGCAGCATTGAAACTCAACAGGTAGTGCATGCTTTCAAAAAGGGATTATATCGTTCCGTTGCCAATTATATCATACAAAAAGAGCCTGCACTCTCCTTATTCAATGGAAAGATATTTGAAGGCAAGATTAGACGTTTTAGAGAAATAAGCAGCCAATTTGAGAAACTAACAAGAGAAGAATTATATGCAAAGCTGGCTTCAAAAATTCCTAACTTTACAAAGGAAGCTTCACAATCATCAGAGATTGGCTTGTTACAAAAAACCATTCGCAATAATGGCCGCGGGATGCCGATTCGAAAATTATTTGATGCCATCCCGAATTTGCTACCAAGAATAGCACCCTGTATGTTGATGAGCCCCATTTCGGTTGCTCAGTATTTTGATGCATCAGGGCCGAAATTTGATTTGGTTATTATTGATGAAGCCTCACAAATGCCAACCTGTGAAGCAGTTGGTGCAATTGCTAGGGCAAACAATATGATAATTGTTGGAGACCCCAAACAAATGCCACCAACCAGTTTTTTCTCCTCTGCTAATAATGTAGATGAAGATAATATTGAAAAAGAAGATTTAGAAAGTATTTTGGATGATTGCCTAGCATTGTCAATGCCTTCACGGCATTTATTATGGCATTACCGCAGTAAACATGAAAGTCTTATTGCTTTCAGCAATTCAAAATATTATGACAATAAATTACTAACCTTTCCTTCACCTGATGATTTAGCAACTAAGGTGACTTCTGTGTCAGTTGAAGGCTATTATGACAGAGGCAAAACAAGGCAAAATAGTTTTGAAGCCAAAGCGGTGATTGATGAAATAAAACGCAGGTTAAGTGACCCATTTTTATCAAAGAAAAGTATAGGTGTGGTGAGTTTTAGTTCAGTACAACAAATGCTGATGCAGAATATGTTTGATGAATTATTGAGAACAAATCCCAGATTGGAGACCATTGCACTCGATAGGGAAGAACCCATCTTTATTAAGAATCTGGAAAACGTACAGGGAGATGAAAGGGATATTATACTTTTCTCCATGGGGTATGGGCCTGATAAAGAAGGCAAGGTAAGCTTGAATTTTGGGCCACTTAACCGAGAAGGTGGTTGGCGGAGATTGAATGTAGCAGTAAGTAGAGCAAGATATGAAATGAAGGTTTTCTCCACTTTAAGGTCAGACCAGATTGATATTACCCGATCAGCTTCAGAAGGCGTAGCTAGTATTAAAGCATTTTTGGAATATGCAGAAAAAGGTAGAACAATGTTAGCCATCAGAAATTCGAATGTCGAATTTATAGAAAATAGTTTTGAAGAGGTATTAGCAGATAAAATTCGTGAATTTGGATACACGGTTAAAACAAATATTGGTTGCTCTGGCTATAAGATAGATATTGGAATTGTACACAGAGAAAATCCGTCCCAATATATCCTCGGAATTTTGTGTGATGGTAATACCTACAATGCAGCAAAGACAGCAAAGGATAGAGAAATAATTCAACAGGATGTTTTAAAGTTATTGGGATGGACTTTACATAAAGTTTGGTCAACAGACTGGTGGGAAAATTCAGAGCTTATAATTAATCAAATATTGGATGCAATCAAAAATGCAGAGGCCAATGAAGGCAAAGAGAATACAGAATCCATCCTACAAAGTAATTTTTTGCAAACATTTGAATCTGAACCTATACCATTTAATAATCCGGCTAAAACAGAAATTGTTAAATATACAAACGAAAATAATATGTCTAATGAATACGAAATTTGTAGCTTGGACATTGTTTACCCTTATTCCTCTGAGGATTTTCTTTTCAATAGTAATAAACAAAAAATTAAAAATCAAATAAAAGAGGTTTTAAATATCGAGGCTCCAATAGTGAGAAATTTATTGGCTAAACGAATCTTATCTGCTTGGGGAATTTCAAAATTAGGCACACGAATAAATGCACATTTTGAATTGTTATTAAATGAATCAGCATTAAACGAATCGAAACTTGACGATTCTAGAGTGTTTTGGAATGAAACAATAAAACCAGATAGTTACATCGGTTATCGGGTATCCGCTCTAAATGGGCAAAAAAGAGATGCAGATGATCTCCCACCAGAAGAAATTGCTAACGGTATTAAAGAAATATTAAGTCACCAGATTAGTTTGCCTAAGGACGAATTAGTCCGAGAAACATCAAGATTATTTGGATTCGCAAGATCAGGTTCAAATGTTGAGAATGCAATGAAAAAAGGCATAAAGATGGCAATTATTAAAGGATTTATCAATGAAAAGGAAGGCAGATTAATTATTAAAGAAAAAATTTAACTTTAAAAATAGATCTTTAACAAATAAAGGTTCCGATATTATTGCTAATCAAAACTTTCAAAATTACTTCTAAAAATCTAATCCTGAGTTTTGCCAGTAACAATCAATAACAGCAAGTCTCAAGAAAACGATGACAATATACCCGAGGTGCCCTTGAACTTATGTGATTTGATACCAACTGCTTCCATTGAATTTTATTTCTTCAACTTCCTTTGTATTTAATTCAAAATAATTAACCTTTGTAAGGGTTTAAAATCAACCTTGAAAATAAAATCATGAAAAAATTAGTCTTAGGTATCATTACTGTTTGCACGTTATTATTGAGTCCAAACTTTTTAGAAGCGGCAAAACCTGTCAATCCAGCCGCAATCACCATGAGCACATCAGGTGAAAACAAAGAGTCTACGGCTTTGGTCAGTAGGGTTGAAGAAATTAAAAACATGGATAAATCAAAACTGAATTTTAAGGAAAAAAGAGCCTTAAAAAAAGAATTGAGAAATATTGAAAAACAACTTAAATCTCAGGGTTTCCTTATTCTTTCAACTGGTGCAGTGATACTTATAATTCTATTATTGATTTTAATACTTTAGAAGAGACATGCGAAAATTAGCTTTTCGTAAAATGTTCATTTCGGATTTATTCTTTCTGATTATACTCATTATTCAATGTCGTTAAGTTAAGAGAATATTCATTAGGAGTCTCGCTTTTCGCGAAACTCCTAACTCAGAACGCCGTCGCTGCGAGTCTCGCGAGTGACATTTCCCTTGGCCTTTGGCCAAAAGAAAGTATTCCAGCCAAAAATATTTCAGCTATCACAATACTGAATTTTCTAACAATGTTTATGCTGAATCTCTCCTGATAGCTATCGGGTTGGAGACCATTCAATTTTAATATCGTTCCAAAACAAATCGTATATACCTGATGTACAGCTATAGGTCACTCGACAGCGGCGAAGTGTCGGCGAACTTTGGGTAAAATCCTCTGAGGTTTGTCGAATCAATTATTTTGGAGTAATCCTATGAAAATCAACTCTTTTGTTATTAACTTAGCGACATTGTATTAGATCTTAGATGCTAAATATTAGAATTTTAGACGGAATATTATCAGTCTTTGCGTTGAAATCTTAATTCTTTAATCCGTGTTCTTAAATGTTTATTTTGACTTGAAATACGAATTTAACGATGTTATATCAGCTTATCTTAAGAGAAAAAAAACGGATTACAAAGACTTAATAGAGGAATGCCGATGAAAAATCCAACATAGCGAAACTCTAAATAAGATTAAATTGTTTTTACACAGCTTCTTATATATCATAACAGAAATAGATTAAATTTGCAAAAAATTTTATCATGAATCAAATTTTATTATTTGGAATGCCCGGTGGAAGTGAATGGATTATTATTTTTATCGTTGTTTTGCTCCTTTTTGGAGGCAAAAAAATCCCAGAACTTATGCGTGGACTTGGATCAGGAATTCGTGAATTTAACAATGCCAAAAACGATGTTAAAGAAAAAATCCGTGAAGGGATGAATGAGGAACCAAGAGAAACTAAAAAACCGACCGACGAAAAATAATTTAAGCATTGGATTTCCCAAAAGGATTTAATCATATCAAACCGAATATTGAAGCAGGTACCTTTAGCTGTTGCGATTTGGCGCAATATTATCTTTCTAATATCGAGACGAATGCCCATTTAAATGCTTTTCTGGAAGTATATACCGAAGAGGTATTAAATAATGCTAAGGCCTTAGATGAACGCTTAAAGAGAGGCGAAAAAACGGGACGTCTCGCAGGTATGTTTATCGGTTTAAAAGACAATCTCTGTTACAAAAACCACAAGGTTTCTGCTTCTAGTAAAATTTTGGAAGGGTTTGAATCTCTTTATTCTGCCACAGTCGTTGAACGCCTTTTAGCTGAAGATGCCATCATTGTGGGTCGTCTTAATTGTGATGAATTTGCTATGGGTGCTTCCAACGAAAATTCTGCCTATGGTCCGGTGCTTAATGCACAAGATAATTCAAAGGTTTCTGGTGGATCTTCTGGTGGATCAGCCGTTGCAGTGCAAGCAAATATGTGTACTGCTGCATTTGGTTCTGATACTGGTGGATCAGTGAGACAACCCGCTGCCTTTACAGGAAATTATGGAATAAAACCTACTTATGGACGAGTGAGTCGCTATGGTTTGCTCGCTTACGCTTCCTCTTTCGATCAAATTGGCCCCATTACTTCTTCTATTGAAGACATGGCTTTACTGATGGAAATTATATCAGGTGATGACGGTATGGATGCTACCGCTTCCGAAAAACCAGTTGAAGTGTATTCAGACTTCGCTCAAATTGAACCCAAGGCACGCATTGCATACCTAGAAAATTATGTAAATGCTGAGGGTGTTCAACCTGAAGTTAAAAACAAAACCCTCCAAATTGTTGAACAATTAAGAAAGCAAGGCCATTTAGTTGAAGCGGTTAATTTTGATTTGCTCGACTACCTTGTTCCATGCTATTACGTACTGACTACCGCTGAGGCTTCTTCAAATTTAAGCAGATATTCAGGCATATTGTATGGTTTTAGAAGCAGCAATAGTACAGATTTAGAATCTACCATAAAAAAATCACGCAGTGAAGGATTTGGCGAAGAGGTTAAACGCCGCATTATGGCTGGGACTTTTGTTTTAAGCTCCGATTATTATGATGCTTATTATTCAAAAGCCCAAAAAGTAAGACGAGAAATTGCTGAACAAACCAAATCGCTTTTTTCAAAGTACGATTTTATACTAAACCCCACCACCCCCACCACTGCCTTTGATTTAGGCGGTAAAATTTCTGACCCTATAGCCATGTATTTGGCAGATATTTTCACAGTTCAAGCACCATTGGCAGGTAATCCTGCTATAACAATTCCGGCAGGCAAGGATGACAAGGGAATGCCAATAGGCATTCAAGTTATGACTGATTTATTTAAAGAAAAGCAAATGTTTGATTTTGCCAATTACTTATCCAAGGAAATAATAAAATAATGATTGAATCAGTTTACTGGGTTAAGCTTTAATATATCATTTCAAAAAACATTTAAACTCATAATAATCATTGACTAAACTAAAAATCATATCTCTATTTATCTTTCTAAGTGGTATTGCAAATTTCACCTTCGGAAAGGCCTCATTACCTTATACTGAATACGACTCCATTGCAAAAAGGCTTGTTAAGTTAAAAAGTGCTGTTCCTATTGAATACAATCAATATGTTCAAACTTACATTACAGAGTATATAAAAAACGAGAATGGAAGCACAAGTTTACTGCTCGGAAAAGGTCTTCATCTGCAACCTGAAATTGAAAAGATTCTAAAAAAACACCACCTTCCAATTGAGTTGAAATTTGTGGCCATTGCATTAAGCAGTCTCAATTATAGCTTGGTTTCCAGCGAAGGAAGTTCGGGTATATGGCAACTAAAATACCATGTAGCAAAAACGTATGGTTTAAAAATTAATTCTTATATTGATGAAAGACGAGATCCTTTAAAATCATCGGAAGCGGCATCGCAATATTTTGAAGATTTATATAAGATTTATGAAGATTGGCCATTAGCAATAGCAGCTTTTTATTCTTCGCCGCTTGATGTAAATAAAGCAATACGCCAAAGTGGGGGCAATCTTGAATATTGGAAAATTCATAGCTATCTTCCTGAAAATATACAAATAATTGTTCCTCGGTTTGTGGCGAGTATGTATATATTTAATTTCTTTCGTGATCACAAATTAACTGTTCAAACTTATAAACCACTTCAAACTGATACAGTTGCCATTAGAAACTGGACCACCTTCCAACAAATTGAAAAAGTATTATTTATTAGCCAAGAAAATTTGAAAGAATATAATCCCATTTTTAAAAAGGGAATCATTCCTTACACGGCAAATAAATACTTTATAAATATTCCTTCCGTAACCCGCAAAGTATTTAAAGAACTTGAAGATTCATTATACATTTTTAAAGACAAAGAGCCTGGATTGGTAACATTACCAGACAATCGGCCTAAAGTCCCGAATCCAGCCGATACCGCTGCGTCTGCAGATGAAGTTGAAGGGGATAAATCAACTGCTGACGAGGAAGATGAAACAAGGGTTGAACCACCTAAGCCAAAACCTTCTGCTGAAGTTATCAAAGGAAAGGCATTACTTACCTATACCGTAAAAAAAGGAGACGGTTTGGGTAAAATAGCCGACAAATACGATTGTACAATTACAGATATAAAGAAGTGGAACAAATTGAAATCGAACATGATCAAACCTGGTCAAAAATTAAAAATTTATGTTCCCAAGGCACAATTAAGTAAGTACAATAAGAAAAAATAGTTTGGCATGGAATCGGAAAAGACCACTTCTCAAGTCTCGCCATTACAAATTTTTGGGGCACTTGTTCTGTTAAATCTTCTGCTGGCTTTGGTTGTAGTTATATTTCCGACTGGAAAAATAAATTTTGGCAACAAGTTTACAATGGACTTTGTGCCACTAAGAAAAATTTTCGAGAAAGACACTTCAAGAACCGTTGACGCAATGAAAGTGATTGCAAATGTAACCACGGTAGATACTAATATAGTGTCACTTGATAGCAAAACCCTTGCAAAGCTTAAAAAGGAAAAAATTATCGTTCCTGAAGAGAAGCAAATTCAATATCCTGATAATACTAAAAATGCACTTTCTACATTTTTTAAGTCGCTTATTGAAGTTGAGCAATTAAATACACTTGTAAGAGTGATTCATTACGGTGATTCACAACTTGAAGGCGATCGCATTAGTGATTATTTGCGAAACCGTTTGCAATTGCGTTTTGGGGGTTGGGGACCTGGTATTATTTTGCCCTACGACATTTCAAACTCGCGCATTACAGTGAAGCAGAGTGAAAGTAAAAACTGGGTTAAATATGCGGTCTATGGCAAAACTCAGAAACTAACAAATGGATATTATGGAATTGGTGCCTCTTCATACCGTTATACTGGTGGAGTAGCTTTAAAATCAGATGGATCTGGCGATAAACAAGAAATAATAAAGCGGTATATCAAAAACGAAATCAAGGCAGAAGATGGAAGCATTACCTCAGAGATTGATTCAAATTCTTATTACTACGATACTATTATTACCAAAGCAAAACCTTTGTTTTCATCAAATACAGCTTGGATTAAAATTATGAATGCCAGTGGAAGCTATCCAAGAGTAAGACAGTATAACAAACTTACTTTGCTTTATTCAGCCGATGAAGTATTTAATTTTAAGTTCAAAACACTTGAAGGAAAAGAGATTGCAGAAGTAATGCCAGTTTCACCTGCTTCATCCAAAAGCTGGGATCTTGGCGAAGTCAAAACGGGTGTAGAGCTCAATTTCTCTGGAAAAAGTCCGTATTTATATGGTATTGCTTTGGATGGAAATGCTGGAATTACAGTTGACAATTTTCCGATGCGCGGCAGTTCTGCCCTAGGTTTTGAGGGTATTAATGTAAATATGCTTTCAGAACTCAACAAACAACTCAATGTGAAATTGATTGTGTTGCAATACGGCATTAATCTAGTTCCAGATCCTAAGACCAATTACGATTGGTATAGTAAATTATTTTCTAAGCAACTAGCCACCATAAAAGCAGCGGCACCGAATGCCTCTATATTGATTATAGGGCCATCGGATATGAGTCGCAAAACCATTGATGGCTATGAATCATACCCGAATGTTACACTGATTAGAGATGCTATGAAAAAAGCAGCTTTTGCGAATGGTTGTGCTTTTTGGGATTTATACACTGCTATGGGAGGACAAAACAGCATGTCAAGCTGGGTAACCAATAAACTCGCCGCCAAAGATTACACCCACTTCAGTACAGAAGGCGCGCGTTATGTAAGCGAAATGCTCTATAACACCCTTATGGATGAATATCAGGAGTATGTGAAGGGCTTAGGGGCATTGTAATAGGAAAGGATTTTCGATTTTAGAAGGAAACCAACTTCTTAAATCTTAATTCGTTATACTTGTTCTTAAATCATTATTTTGGTTTGAAAAATGAATTATTCTACTTTTTACTCCTATCCAATTAGTTCTTCCAATTTTCGAATTGAAACAATTTCAGTCGGAATGTTTTCAATTATTAAATCTCCAGGATTATAGTAAACACATCTCATCCCAATCAAAAATGCGCCTAAAATATCCGCTTCATAATTATCTCCGATCATGAGGCTGTTTTGAGCCTTTGCGCCTGCAGATTTCATGGCCTTGGTAAAGATTTCTGGATGAGGTTTTTGAAAACCGGCATCTTCTGAATTCGTAAATGTACTAAAAAAATGATCTATTACGGAAGTTCTCATTTTAACGCCCTGTGTTTCCTTGAATCCATTGGTAATAATATGTTGCTGAAAGTTTGGGTGAAAATGATTTAACACCTCCATGGCTCCAGCTATTAGATGTCCTTTTGTTGGACAAAGTTCTACAAACTCTGTCTCAAAAATTTGATAAATCCCTTCCGGTTCAATACCAAGTTCTATAAAGGTATCATAAAATCGTCTTTGTCTGAGAACAGTTTTATCAATGATGCCTTTGCTGTAATTTTCCCAAGCCAGATCATTGTGTTTACTGTACGTTTTATGAAACACATCGGCATTATGATGGGTCTGTGAATGAATGTTGTGTTTTTCGTACAATTCAAAAATTGTCAACCTTGCATTCGTTGAATAATCCCAGATGGTATGGTCAAGGTCCCAAAAAATATGGGTAATGTCTTTAAAAAGATTTGCTTTCAGTGGAGATGTAATAAGTATTGAAAAGAATTGAACTGTTACTAAATCACAAACTTAGATTCAATTCTAAAAATATCCTAATAGAAAAAAGTACTTCTATGCTAAAAACCAAGTGAGTCTAGCCAGAATCGTTTATAAAATTCAATTCCTATTCGTTAATAAATTAGGAAGGTTATCTAACAAAGCTATCGTTAATATGTAAAACGAAAACTTTATGTTTGAAGCATTAATGAAAGGAATCAGAAAAGGACTTGCAGGGGTGGTTGTATTGATGAGTTTATACGCTCAGGCCCAAGTCGGATTTGGCTTCCGTGCTGGATTTCAGCAATCATTCCCCCTGGCGCTGAGAGACACCTTTGCAGGAGCGGCATCTTTTAGTGGCGCACTGAATTTATACGTTCCCTATAACAGTAAAATGAAATTTGTTGCAGGTTTAGGATATAGACCCATATCAGTAGATAACAAACTGAAATCATCCAGTTTGAATTGGCAAACCCTCGGATTAAATCTTGGTACGGAGTGGATACCGAAAAGAATGACTCATACTTTCTTTTATTCAGGTCTAAATGTTAATTATATCCTGAGTTATCGTCAAAAGGTTTTAAATGGAACCAACACTTCTGGGAATGCGTATATTCATCTTAAATCAAAACAAAAAGCAGTTCCTTCGTTAGAATTTGGAATTTCTTTTAAACCTAAACCACAATTTCGTATAAATATTTCTACCATTCAAACAATACCTCAAAGTACATACAATGGAAGACCAACCCTTCCGGGATCATTTAGTTTCAGTTTGGAATACTACTTAACAAGATCTTACATTGAAAACTTAAACTCTGATACTACCCCATCACCGGAAAAACTATTTACAAGGAATCTGAAATCCGGCACCTTATATTTCTTAGAAGATAATAATGATAGCAACCAAGTTATTTTTCATATAATGTTCGCGGAATATTACAATTACAGTAAAGTTAAATTTATTAAAGAAGCTGACCTTAGAGGGACACTTGATTCATTTCTAGTGTCCAATGAAGCTAATAGAATTTTTATTGCAAAGGCAGGTATTATTACTATTGATTTAGATAGAGCAAGTACACAAGGAATTATAATTTACGACTATAAAATGGAGAACCCGGTGCCAGGGAGTCCTTTTTTTGTTCGCATTCTTGCTGGTGATAGTGACTTCCAAGACCCTGAAATTGTTAAAAAAATGATTAAAACAGTTAACAAGAGACTTTATAAGATGTATAATACTTATAAGTTGTGATGAGAAGTTGAATTTATTATACCTCTCGGTATTTTAAATTACAATGAAAATCCAAACTAATTTTAGCTCGTTGCTAGAAAAAATTACAAACCCCGTTCCTTCTTAATTTGATTATAAGCTTCTTGAATTTTTTTAAACTTTTCTTCGTTCGACTTTACTTCTTCAGCACTTTTTGATGCGTGTTTATCAGGATGGTACTGTCTTGCTAATTTTCGATAGGTTGTTTTAATTTCTTCATCCGTGGCAGTTGATTCTATGGTAAGTACTTTATAATGATCCTCTCTTTTGTAATATCTAGCTTGTTGACGAGAGGAACCGCCTGTGTAATCTTCCCAAAAATCGCGATTATTTGCAGCAGTAAAGCGCATTTTAATGCTTTCAAAGTCCCATTGAGATAAATTTATTCGCTGTGCAATAATCTGAATTAAATTCAGCTCATTTCCAGTAATATTACCATCAGACTTTGCAATTCCAAACAAATAATGAATAAATTTTACGCGCTCCGTTTTTATCATATTTTGATTGATGTTTGCGCACGCCATTTCCCAATTTATTTCACCTTGAAGAATGTCTCTGAGCAAAAGCATATCTGCCTTGGTCTTTTCAAGTCCAAAATTTTGTTTGTAGAGTTCCTTTACAAATTCCAATTCGTTTCGGGTTACGGCTCCATCAGCCCGAAGCACTGCAGCCGTTAATTCTAAAAACGACCGACTAAAATCCCCTTGTCCTTCATTACTTCCACGATAATTTTCATCAGGGCTTGTTTTGATGCTAAAGTTCTCAATGGCAGAACCTATGATGTAACCGAGAATTGCTCCCGGAAACTTCATAAGAGCGTAACCAAGTATGGCTAAAATAAATTTAATCAATGCTCTGCTTAAAAAAGAAATCTGAATACTTAATCATTATGCTGTTAAAAACAATGTCTTGCAATATCAATACCCTTTTTTGGTTGTCGAGTATAGCATTGTATCTGGAAGGGTCATAGGTAAGCGGTTTGCCATCGTTGTCATAAAGTGCGTGATCTCTTTCATTGGAAGCGCGAAAATAAACTTTTAGCTTATGTATTGTACCTTTATTGTCGGTGAGTGTGATGGTACATATAGGTTTTGATCGAATTAACGAATCAAATTTACTAGCCTCAAACATGGCAAAACCTTCACAGGTTTTGTTACCAAACATGGCGAAATAAGACTTTACGGCACCATAATTTACATTTCCTGCAGGTGCTGACTCCGAGGCAGAGATTTCAAAATCGCCTTTCTCATTCTTTCTGGAAACAGTAAATGATTCTGTAATATTGGCAGGATAATCAACATCTACACTTTTTATTTCTTCTGGTTTATAATCAAACACGAGTTTGCTTATCCAGTCGTTTTCTGCAACCGGATATCGAGAGCTTAAAAACCCATCAAATCCTGGAATATGAGTAATGTATGGATCTTTGCTGTCTTGTAAATACATATAGGTTCCACTTAAGTCACTGGTTGGTGCGCCAACATAATATACTTTTTCAAGTTCGCCATTCATATAAATCTCTACTTTGGTAGCCAGCGTTGCCATATTGGCAATTACATTGTCTCTAGCAGGGGCAGGAACAGGGCCGCGAACTCTTATTTTTTTTATGGTTTCATTCAACAAAAAAGTAACGGTTGGCTTATTGGCTTCAAATTTACCGTTCACCAACCATATTCCATTTTTCTTCTCTAACAATAAGTTGCCATCTTGCTTGTTTGTTAGAAATATTTTATCAATTTCTTCTACATTTTCAACCGCAAAGGCAGTTTTATCCTTGTCTGAAGTTCCTGACTTAGTATTTTTTAAAATAAACCAAGTTGTTAAACCTCCGAGAAGAACTATTAAAATTACAAAATTTCTTTTTTTCATTTTTACTTTTGTTTCATGTGATATATGCTTCGTTTGATGACATGAAGTCAAACACTTCGTGAAGGTATATCATCCGTGAAGATTACAATGTTTCGTTGAGTTCTTTAATATTGTTTTGTGATTAGTCTATTTTATTTTGTAAGAGTCTTCCATTCGACTATGGATTTTTCATTTTGCTTAACAAAATCATCATTGTTTGCCGCAGCAGCTAATTTTTTTGATTTTTCAGCCACAACAATTGCTTCTTTATAGTTCCCCATCTTTGCAAGAATCAATGCTTTTTGACTTAAAATCCAAAATTGCTCATTATTTACCAAGGCTTTATCAATCCATTCTAATGCTTTATTGAGGTCTTTATCATTTTCGAGATAATACACTGCTGATTGATAATAAGTAGCCTGAGTTACACCTTTCATTTTATCATCAATTTGGGCCATCACTTTTTTATCAATGTCGGTCTTTATTTTGAATTTCGCCACAGTAAATTCCCATTTAATTTCCAAATCACAATCGGAGCTTGTGATATCTGAGAATTCAATGGTCATGGTTTCAATAGATTTCTTGTGAACAATTGGTTTCACCTTGAATCTAAAAAGATCATCAGATTCCTTATAATCTTTGCCAACACCCCAATAGGTAGTAACTGTATGGATTATAATCGTCCATTCATCCTTGTCGGGGATGGTGTAAAGGGTGTATTCGCCGGCTGGCACATCATGGCCTTCGATGCTTACATCGTCTTTGAATATTATCCTTGTAGAGGCATTAGCTCCAGTTCTCCACATTTTTCCATAAGGAACCAATTCACCAAAAATAACCCGCCCCTTAACACTTGGTCTGCAATAATTGAGTGTTATTTCATTAAACCCAACTTCTTGTGTAAGCACACAATGTGGACTTGGTTTGGGAGTGGCTATCTGGGC
>Ga0163144_10003610_pt1 | contig 35202 bp, 37 predicted proteins | sample OliLak19BULKMAT1_FD_123175 | JGI IMG/M metagenome (GOLD analysis project Ga0163144, IMG submission 123175) | Freshwater microbial mat bacterial communities from Lake Vanda, McMurdo Dry Valleys, Antarctica - Oligotrophic Lake LV.19.BULKMAT1 | ecosystem: Environmental > Aquatic > Freshwater >...
CTCCGCCGGGACGAAGCGCGAAAGGCCGAGAAGGCCCAACGCGAAGATCGGAACGCTGCCCGCGAGCATCGCGAGAAACGCGCGGCCCGGGGTGCGGTCCCACCCGCGCTCGGCGAGAAAGCCGGTGATGAACGCGCCGACGGGGAAGCCGACGAGATAGCCGCCCGTGGGACCGAGCAGGTGGACGAAGCCGGCGGCGCCGCCGGAGAAGACGGGCAGGCCCATCGAACCCTCGAGCAGGTACAGCACGACCGCAACGGCACCGCGGCGAGAACCCAAGAGGGCGCCCGTATACAGAACACCCAACGTCCCGCCGCTGAGCGGCACGGGAGTGAACGGCAACGGAATATTTATCTGGGCGCAGACGGCGATAAACAAGCTCGCCACGACGACGGAAACGGAATCGTGCATCAATCCCGTCGACGGAAACACGGCGTCAGCCATGGACGGAAACGGAATAGTCGAGTTCTTCACTTGTTGATTATCTCCTTTGCGATCTGCGTCAAAGGCAGCCGCACGACGAACTGCGCGCCGCCGGTCTTACCCGGCTGAACCCAAATCTCCCCTTTGTGCAGCTTGATGATCTTGGCGCAGATGGCGAGGCCGAGGCCGAAGCCGGACTTCGGCAGATCCGAATCGAGCTGGCGGAACTTCTCGAACACGGCGGCGCGCTGCGCCTCCGGGATGCCGGGCCCCGTGTCGGTGACGATGAACTCGACGCGGTCCGGGCCCGCGGCGCCGGCTTCGACGAGCACGTGGCCTCCGCGCGGCGTGAACTTCAGGGCGTTCGCGACGAGGTTGTGCACGAGGCGCTCGACGAGGCGCTCGTCGGCCTCGAACGCGGGCGGCGCGCCGTCGATCAATCGGGTCTGCAGGGTCACGCCGCGCTCGTCGGCCAGCGGCTGGAACAAGCGCTCGGTACGGCGGAGGATCGAGACGGTCTGCACCGCCGAGGGCACCAGCTTGAGCTGGCCGTGCTCGATGCGCGCCGCGTCGAGCGCGTCCTTCACGAGGGCGGTCAGGCGCTCGCACGATTGGTCGATCGCCTCCAGCCAGTTCGCCTGGCGAGGATCGGGGTCGATGGACTTCTTCAAGAGGCGAAGGTACCCTTGGACGGCGAACAGGGGCGCGCGCAGGTCGTGCGCCGCCGCCTGGAAGAACTCCTCCTTGAGCGCCTCGATGCGCTTCTCCGAGGTCTGGTCGCGCAGCATCATCAGCACGCCGAAATCCCCCGTCACGGGGTCGGTGAACATGGTGACGGTCGTGCGGAAGCTCGCCGGCGGGCCGCCCGCGGAGGCCGGCAGCTCCATCACGCCGCCCGAAGTATGAGCCTTCAGCACGTCCTGCACGCGCAGGCGCCAGCGCGACGGGTCGCGCGGCTGCAGGAGGCCCTTCCCTCCCGCCATCACGTCCTCACGGGAGGCGCTGAAGATCGGCAGGGCGGCGGCGTTCAGGAACAGCACCTCGCCGCGAAGGTTCGTGATCACGAGCGCGTCCGGAATGCGTTCGACGAGGGTCTCGAGGCGCGCGCGCTCGCGCGCGAGGCCGGCGTTCGCCTCGTCGAGCGCGCGCCGCATGTCGTCTTGAGCGCGCATGAACTGCCGCGCGAGGCGGCGCCAGCCGGTGAGGCGGCTCTCGTCGAGCGGCGTCGACAGGTCTCCGTGGGTCCAGCGCTCGAGGCCGCGCTCGAGCTCGCGCAAAGGCGAGACGAACCACCGCCAGGCGAGGAGCGACGCGACCACGGAGACGACGACCGCCGAGGCGGCGAGGAGGATTGACAGCGGGGAGATAGGCTGGCCGGCATGCGTCCCTATCCACCAGCCCGCCAGCCCGGTCGGGATGGCGCCGGCGGCGAACATGACCCACGACGCGCGACCAAATAAGTCCACTTGGGTCATCGTAACAAAATCCCATGGACGAACAACAGCGCGCCTGTTATGCTATTGAGGAATGAAAGCCCTCGGTTGGATGCTCGTCGCCGCTCTGGCGATCCCGGGACGCGCGGCGGCGCCCACGACGCGCGAGTTCTCGGAGCTCCCGCCCGGCCGCTACACCATCGCCGTGACGGGCCTGCTGTCGACCGTATGCGCGCGCGCGATCTCGTCCGAGTGGGCGAAGCTGCCGGAGGTCGAATCGGCCTCGGTGGACTTCGAGAAGTCGTCCGCGACGGTCTCCGTCCGCCTTGACCGGACGCTCAAGGTAGCGCTCCTGCGCAAGACGCTGCGCCGCGCCGAGAAGGTGGCGAACTTGGGCGTGCACTACGACATGCTCGCCATCACCTACCGCCTCGGCCGGTAGGCGGATTTGACGACGGACGCCGGATGTGGGAGAATGAAGCATGGAGCCCACCGATCCCATCAAGCTGGCCGAGTATCTGGAGCGCCTCGTCGCGGGCCTCGACCAGACCGCCGAGAGCCTGAAGTTCGAGATCCCGTACTACAAGGCCGACGACATCCAGGGCCATTACGCGAAGAAATTCCTGCTCTCGGTCCAGGAGCAGGCCGCCCAGGCGCGCCAGCGCCTCGAGACGCTGCGAGCCGGTCTGCCCGCCGCCAAAGGCCCCGAAGGCCAGTAGCCCCCGCCGGAACACAGGAGCTCGCCATGATCGCAGTCGCCGAAGGTTCGAAGGTCAGGATCCACTACACGCTGAAGGTCGAGGGCGAGATCATCGACAGCTCGACCGGCCGCGATCCGCTCGAGTATCAGCAGGGCCAGGGCATGCTCGTCCCCGGCGTCGAGGCGGGGCTCGAAGGCGCCAAGCCCGGCGACAAGAAGAACCTGAAGATCGCCCCCAAGGACGGCTACGGCGAGGCCGATCCCGAGATGATCATCACGGCGCCGCGCGAGGCCTTCGCGCAGATGCCGGACCTCAAGGTCGGAGCGACCGTGCGCGCGTCCGGCCCCGACGGAGAGTTTCGAGCGATCGTGAAAGAGGTCGAGGAGAAGGTCGTGAAGCTCGACCTCAATCACCCGCTCGCGGGGAAAACGCTCGAGTTCGAGATCGAGGTCGTCGCGGTCGAGCCGCCTCCGTCCAAGATCATCCGCCCGTGAACGACGAAGGCGAGCACAGCGTCGTCTTCCGCACCTCGCAGCCCGACGAGGCGCCCGCGCTCGCGGCGCGGCTCATCGACGCCGGGATCCCGCTCGAGATCCGCATCGTCGTCCAGGCCGAACGAGAGAACGAGGCCGTGGAGCTCATCGAGGCTTACATGCGCTCGATCGGCGCCGCCCCGCACGAGGAAGCCGCGCCGGAGCCCTCTTCCGCGGAGGCGCTGCTGGCCTGCCCGAACTGCGAGGCTGCGGGCATCGCGCTTCGCCGGCCCTGCAAGGGCTGCGGCTACGAGATCGCGCAGGCGGAGGCCGAGCCGACCACCGTGAAAGCGCATTCTCCGGCCGCGAAGACGTTTTGTCCCGAGTGCCGCGACCCGCTGACGCACGCCGCGGGCCGCTGCAAGTGCGGCGAGGAGCTCGAGCCGCTCGAAAGCGCGGATCGCCTCTGCCCGGCCCTCGCGCACGTGCTGTATCGCGACACGGTCGGCGGCGCCGTCTGCAAGGCGTGCCGGCGCGTCTGGGTCGACGTCGCCGCCTGAGCGGCACCCGTAATAATACGGACACGCTGGACGCGCGCGCGTAGTATTCCGGATTGTGGGAAGACCCGCCAAAGGGTATGGTGGTGGGAACCCAATGCCGAAGAAAATCTCCGTCGTCGCCGGTCCGATCGTCCCCGCCGCCGGTACCGCGGAGGGCCTCGAGGTCAAGCGTCAGGAAGCGATCCTCAAGACCGGCGCCCTTCAGAACGCCATCCTCAACAGCGCCAACTTCTCGTCGATCGCCACCGACGAGAAAGGCGTCATCCAGATCTTCAACGTGGGCGCCGAGCGGCCGAGCCTGAGCACGGGCACGGCCGTCCCCCCGAGGTTGAGAAAGCCCGCGAGCAGCTCGGGAAGGCCCGGTGGGGCCGACAACTCGGCCGTGGGCAGGATCTCGCGCACCGCCTCGAGAGGCAACGCGCACCGGGTCTCCGCGATCGAAAAGACCACCATAAGGCGGGATTTTGACTGGTCCATGGCTTAGTTTCATCGTACATGCTGCTGGAGGCGGTGACTATACGGAATACTACCGACCCCGGCGTTATCAGTGACGACCATGCGCGAGTCCTAATTTCGAGCAGGTACTTCTTCACATCGTACTCGCCCGTCTGGGAAGGGATACAAGTTCGCGCTCGAAACCGTGTGTCCGTTTTTGTGTCCACCGGCCAGCGGATGGCACACGGATCAGTCATGAGGCGTCAAAAACGATGACCGCCCACTTCATTGGTTTTACGACGAGAAATACAACGCGGACAGGCAAGGACATAGCCCGTCAAATAGCTCCAGATTTGGCCCACTTACTCGAAACCGATCACGAACTTCACGGAGAGGTTCGTGGGGCCGGACTCGCCGATCCCGAGCGGGATCTACGGCCCCGGCATCGAGCGCCGCGGGCAGATGCAGATCCTGGACGTCTATACGGCCCAGGTTTACGACACCCTCGCCCGCAGCCTCGGCGTGGCGTCTCCGTCGCCCTGCGTGTCCAACGGAACGCACCTCGCCCACCTCGCCGCCCGGCGCCTGCCCGAGCTGGGCCTGTTGTCCGAGCGAAATCGCGTCTATATCGTCATCGGCAGCCTCGTGGCGGGGCGACTTTCGCCCGGCTGGCCTCGCGCTCTTTCTGTGCCCGTTTTGTGCCAAAATGGCCTCTAAAGCCTGCCCGCTGGCACAAGCAGGCGCAAAGAGCCCGAAGCGCTTTCTCGACGAGGAACAAGGGCGCGCAAAGGCGAGCAAACAGGCCTGGGCTGTGTGGAGTTTAACACTTAGGTGGGCCGTCAGGACCTCCGCGGAGGGCCAAAAGGCTCAGGCGGGGGAGCGCTCCGCGCCCCATAATGCGGGGATGATTTTCCTTTATCTGGTCCTTCTCGCCGCCGTCCCGGCGCGGGCGCAGACGCCGCGGGCGGGCCTAAGGGCGGCTTCCGTCCAGCTGGGCGGCGCGCCGGCGCTGTGGGTTCCGGCGCCCGCAGCGGGGTTCGCGCTTCCCGCGCTGACGGCGTCGCCCATCGCGGCGCCTTCGCTGGCGCCTTCCCCGGCGCCGGCCGTCGTCCCGGCCAACGCCGCGCCCGCGCCGCGCGCTTTGCTCGCGGCCATGGCCGCCGCGCCGGCCGCGGAGACGCCGGCGGCGTCGGGCGGCGCGTACGACGGCGCGGCCGCGCCCGCGCCCGTCGACGACGCGTCGGGCGCGCTCATGGAGGCCGCGATCGCCTCCGTGCGCGGCAATCCAGTCGGCACGGTCCATGAGCTGGCGTTCCGCCCGAGCCCGGGCAGCCTCAAGCGCATGGCGGCGCTCGAGGGCTTCGAGGTGCTGGTCGCCCGCCGCCGCGGCGCCGGCTGGATGCTGATCAAGGGAGACGTCGGGAGCGTGACCTCGGTCAAGGGCGACTTCGACGCGTACATCCACAACCACTACTATCATCCCGTGCTCGCCAAGAGCTTCACGCCGTATCCTTCCGACGGAGACCTCGTTTTCTCGGCCGGGAAGGACGCGCGCTTCATCGTCGTGAGCGATCGCGGCGTCGTCGAGTGGTCCCCGCGAGTACCGTATTATCCCTACGCGCGCGGCCGTCTCTCGCCCGAGCGCAAGGAGCGCATGCTGGATACCGAGGTCGACGACTCTGGGGACTGGCGCCGCCGCCTGCGGCGCGGCAATCTCAAGCGCGCCGCGCTGAACCTGATCCTACCTGCCTTCTACGGGTCGCTGCTCGCGGCGAGCGGCATCGCCTTCAAGCTCTATCGATGGTCGGACCGCGCGCTCACGCCGGACTTCCTGAATCGCTGAGATACCGATTCCTTTACCCGGAATTTACTCCGTGAGTTCAACCGGCGCCGGCCGAGAGGGCGCGAGCCGCCCCGGCGAAGCCTTCCGGCGAAGGTCCGCCCGCGAGAGGGACCACCCCGGCGCCGCCCAAGATTTCGGCTCCGCCGCGAGACGTCTTCGAGCCGGGAAGCGCGTTCATCGGCTGCGGGCCGGGCGTCTCCGTCGCCCTGCGTCTCCAACGGCACCCACCTCGCGCATATCGCGGCCAGGCGCTTGCCGGAGCTGGGCGTGCTGTGCAAGCAGCCCGAATGGCGGGCCGCCGGGCTCGCGTTCTCCTCGGGAGGCCCCGCGGCGGTCGAGGCGGCCGTGCTTCAGTGCGGCAACTAGCCTTTTACTGCACTCCGGCGGCGCAGGCCGCGATCGCGTTGCGCCAGAAGGCTCCGGCCCCCGTCACGACGTCGACCGAGATCGTGGGGTAGCGGAAATCGGGCGCGTTCGGGTCCCCGAACACGATCTCGTCGGCCTGGGGCCGGCACACCGATCCGCCTCCGAGAGTCTTGTTCGCGTTGTAGGACGCGCAGATCTTGGCCGCGGCGGCCTCGTCGCTCATCCCCGCCGGCTTCTCGCTCTGGCCCGGGAATGCGGCCTCGATGGCGCCGGCCGCGGCGTCCTCATAGCGGTTATATGCACCGACGTTCTTGACGCAGATGCACTCCGGATTGCCGCCGGTGCAGTTCCTGTCGGCGTCGGTGCCGCCCGTGGTGCCTCCGCCGCCCGAGGGAGTCCCCCCGGAGGGCGCGGGCGCGGCCGCGACGCCGCCGGTCGTGCAGCTCTCGCCGATCGAGATGCCGCCGGGGCAGACGACGGTGTTCGACGCGCACGCCGGCGCGCTCTTATGCCGGTATTGGTATACCTTGCCCGGCTCGATCTTGTGCGTGAACGTGTTCACGTTCAGATTCGAGCACGGCCCGATGTTTTCGGGCCCGCCGCAGGCCCATACGGCCGAGGCTTTGTCGACGTTGACCAGCACGGAGTTGGAGTTCCGTTTGTCCAGGAGCTTCCAGGTCAGCACGTTCTGCGTCGGACCGCACACGACGCTCAAGGTCTGGTTCGACGCCGCGGCCGGACCGGCGGAGGCCGGAGCGGAGGCGCCGCCGGACGAGGCGCCCGCGCTGGCCGACGTCTTCGCGGCGGCCGGCTTCCTGTCGGTCCCCAGGCCCGCGCCGCCGACGCTTTGCCCATCGCCCGCGTGGGGCTCGGCCGTCTCGGATTGCGTCTCGGCCTGGTCTTCGTCCTCCTCCTGCGAACGAGCGGCGGAGGGCAGCAGGGCGATCGCGAAGGCGAAGGCCACGGCGGGGATCAAGGTTTTAGCCATACGGACAGCGTACCCGAAAAGCCCAGCGCGCGCCAGTTATAATTCGGTTAAACGGCGAGCCCGACGGCCTTCAGCCATTCGGGCGTCGGCGCGATCAGCTTGCGCGCCTTCATGTCGAAAAGCGCTATCGTGAACTCGGCCGTGCAGGACGGCTTGCCGTCGGCGCGCACCATGACCTGCTCCACCGTCCCGATCTTGCCGTCGTAGGCGAGCGTCCGCGATTTGACGATCACGCTCTCGCGGTTCGTCGCCTCGCGCTGGAAGCGGAGCTTCGCTTCGAGGACGACGGGGCCGATGCCCCGCTCGCGGATCTCCTTCAGGCCGAAGCCGTTGCGCGTGATCCAATCCCAGCGCGCTTCCTCGAAGATCTCGAGGTAGGCCGCGTTGTTGACGTGGCCGAAGACGTCGAGATGGGACTCGCGAATGAGGACCGGGTACTCGTGGTGAAAGCCGCCGCTCACGGCGGGCCGCCGAAGGAGCCGAAGGCGCTTTCGAGGGAGCCGCGGAAGGCCGCCTTCACGCCGCTCGGAGCGAACACGGCGCAGGCGGCGAGCAGCGCGATCAGCGCGGCCGCGGCGGGCGCGTACTTGCGCAGGTCGCGGAGATCCGGAGCCTTTTTCATGAGAGTCTCAGGATATCATTTGCTATACTCCTTGCGTTGCGGGGCCGTGGTGTAGCTGGCCTAACACGCCGCCCTGTCAAGGCGGAGATCGCGGGTTCAAATCCCGTCGGCCCCGCCAGTTTTTAAAGAAGAAGAGCCGGTTCCTCGTCGAGGGACCGGCTCTTCTCTTTTACGGCAAGCGCGGAACATAAACGATCACCTTTTACGTTACACTCCGTCCATTCCAGACCGCACGTTCTCGGGGTTATCATTCCCTTGCCGGATGTCGACGGATTTGCGCTTAGCCGCAACATGTCATGAGCATGATTAGTGAGGAGAACATGCAGAAACCCGATCACGCCAAGCAGGTAAGCGCTTGGATGGAGCACGCGGTCAATGAGGCGCCCTCGACCGCCCTGCTCGTCCTGTTCGAGGAAGCCTGGCGCGCCCTGTGGCGGCGCGCGGAGAGCGCGGTCGGAGAGGTCGCCCTCGAATCGATCGCGCAGCTGGTCCGAGCCAACGCCGTCGAGAAATTCCCTTTCCTCTCTCCCCTCAAGCTGAAGGGACCCGAAGTCTCCTACAAGGCGCTCCTGGGCTCGGCGAGCGAGCTGAAAAAGGCCGAACTGCAGGCGGCGCTACGCTTCATGCTGGTGGAGTTCCTGTCCGTGATCGGAGACCTCACCGACGAGATCCTGACGCCGGGGCTCTATGATGTCCTGGCGCAAGTCGAGCCGAGCTCCGCAAGCCGTCCGGTGAAGGAGATGGAAGAAGAGAAGGAGGAGACCACCATGACGGCGAAAAACCATCCGCACGGACGGCGCGCTCCCGCGACGGCTCTCATGTCGACGGGCATCCGCAACTTCGATGAGATGCTGACCGGGGGCTTGATCCCGGGCTCGAGCGTCGCCTTCGCGGGACCTCCCGGCTCCGGGAAGACGGTCCTCGCGCAGGAGATCGCGTTTCAAAACGCCTCGGAGAAGCATCAGGTCGTCTATTTCAGCACGCTCTCGGAGCCGGGAACAAAAACGCTCTTCTATCTCAGCAAGTTCAATTTTTTCGACCCGAAGAAGATCGATAAATCCGTCCACTTCGTCGATCTTGGCGTCCTCCTCCGGACGGAAGGCCTGAAGCAGACGTTCCAGCTCATCATGGAGCGCGTCAACAAGATCAAGCCCGCGCTCGTCTTCATCGACAGCTTCAAGGTCTTCGAGGATATGGCGGCGTCGGCCGAGGACCTCCGGAAATTCTCCTTCGAGCTCGTCATCAACCTGATGACGCGCAAGTGCACCTCGATCTTTCTCGGAGAGTACGCGCCGAAGGACTTCGAACGCAACCCGCTCTTTTCGATCATCGACGGCATCGTCTCGATGACGCAGCGCGAGAACGCGGGCGAGCACCAGCGCTTCATCCAGGTCAACAAGATGCGCGGGCTCGCGCACAGCCGCGACGAGTACGTCTTCAAGATCACGGCGGACGGGCTCGAGATCTACGCGCCTCGTCTCACGATCAAGCGCAGCGCACCGAAGAAACTGAACAAGGACGAGCCGGACCGCTGCCAGGTCCGCATCGGCAAGCTCGACGATCTCTTGGACGGCGGCATCCCCCTCGGCTCGAGCCTGCTGATCGCGGGGGTGGCGGGCACGGGCAAGACGGTCCTCGGGCTCGAGTTCGTCTACCGCGGGGCGCTGGCGGGGGAAAAGGGCATCGTCTTCTCGTTCGAGGAGACCGAGGAGCGCCTGCGCGCCGCGGCCCGGGGCCTCGGCTGGGATTTCGACGCCCAGATGGACAAGGGCATGATCCAGATCGTCTTCATCCCGCAGCCCGACATCATGATCGAGCACCATCTGCTGATGATGGAGAAGAAGATCAGGTCCATGGGAGCCCAGCGCGTCACCGTCGATTCGCTCTCGGTCTTCCTGCACAAGACGGTGGACCCGCAGATCTCGCGGGAGAAGGTCTTCCAGATCGCCACGATCGTCCAGAACGCGAGGGCCGTGGGCTTCTTCGCCACGGACATCGCCTACGGCTCGGACTCGATTAGCCGCTTCGGGGTCGAGGAGACCGTCATCGACGGCGTCATCATCCTGACCTCGACGTCCGAGGAGCTCGAGCGCCAGCGCTACATCGAGGTCTATAAGCTCCGGAACACGGCTCACCTCAAGGGTCGGCACACGATGACGATCGGGACGGGCGGCATGCAGGTTTTCCCCCGCTACAGAGCGCAGGAGAAGGAACTGGAGACGAAGCCGCCGGCTCCCAAGGTCGCCCACCGCCTGACCTCCGGGATCGAGGGGCTCGACGCGCTGCTGGGCTCGGGGCTCATGGCGAAGAGCATGACGCTCGTCTCCGGAAGCTCCGGCATCGGGAAGAGCCTGTTCGCCCTTCAATTCCTGCTCGAGGGCGCCGTGAAGCGAGAGCACGGCCTCTTCGTCACGCTCGAGGAGGGTCCCGAAGAGCTCCTCGCCAACGCGAAGGCGCTCGGCCTGCCGCTGCAGAAGGCCGTCGACGACGGGATGATCGAGATCATCTATCTTCCTCCGACCCACATCCGCAGCACCCAGCTGCTCGCGGTGCTGACGGACAGGATCGCGAAGCAGAAGACGAAGCGCCTGGTGCTCGACAGCACCACCCACATCGTGTCCTCGGGCATGTCGCGCAACGGCGTCCGCGAGATGATCTTCGACGTGGTCGTCCGCCTGAAGGAGCTCGGCGTCACGAGCCTCTTCACGCTCGAGTCGGACCTGATGTACTCGACGGACTCGAGCACGGACACGTATCGCGGCTTCGCGCCGCTCGCGGACAACGTCGTCGTGCTGCGCTACGCGCCGGCCATGAACAAGCTGCTGCCGACCCTGATGGTGGTCAAGACGCGGGGCAGCGCGCACGACAAGGGCCTCTACGCCTTCCACGTCGGCAAGGGCGGCATCAAGATCGGGTCCTCCCTCGACGTGCACGGCCCGACGAAGGACATCTCCGGCCCGACCGGAGACCAGCAGGCGCAGGCCTCCGAGATGGGGCGCAAGCACTGATGAGACCCGCTCGGGCCGGACGGGAGCGCGCCCGTCCGGCCGCTCTCAGGGGGCGCCGAAAGGGGAAGGCTCACGGGATCTCTCGAAGAGCCCGGGGCGGCGAACTCTACGGGCCCGGACGGCTGCGGGCGCTCTATGAGATCGGAAAGATCTTCTCTCAATTCGTCGAAGACACCGAGAAGCTCGTTCTGGCCGTCCTGACGATCCTGACCAAGGAGCTTCCGCTTCGCTGCGCGATCGTCATCGACAATACGGGCGATCAGCCGAAGACCATCGTCTGGCATGCGCCGGGCGTCGCGTTCGGCGAGCTCGAAAGGGCCGAGGTGCGCGCGATGAGGACGTTCAATCTTCTCGCCGGCCGGCCCGCGGGCAAAGCCGTCAAGCCGAGTCCGGACTGGAAGCGCGGGAAATTCATGACCGCCCCGCTCGTGGTCCAGGGCCGCCCCATCTTCGGCGCGATCCACCTGGAAGGCGTCCTTCCCTTCGACGAATCCGATCTCCAGTTCTTGAGCGCGTGTACGAACCAGCTCGCCGTCACGATGGACCGCACTCAATCCCGCCTGCATGAGATCATCCTGCGCGAGCGGGCCGAGCGGGAGACCGCGCACCGCAGGAGCATGGAAGCGGAAGTGCGCATGGTCAACGAGCAGCTCGAGGGACGCGTCAAGAGGCGCACCGCTGAGCTTGAGGAATCGATCAAGGAGCTCCATGCGTTCACGTACTCCATCGCGCACGACCTCCGCGCGCCGCTGCGGCACATCCACGGCTTCACGCAGCTCCTGCTCGAGAGCCCCGACGCCAAGGCCTCCGCGGAGTTCGCCCGTCTCATCCTGGCCGCGTCCGAGGGCATGGACGTCCTCATCATGGACCTCCTCACCTACAGCCGGCTGACGCTCGAGGAGATCGTAGTCGAGCCCATTTCCCTCTCCGAGGTCTTCGTTCAGGTCAAGGCGAACATGCAAGAAGAGCTGCGGGAACATAAGGCCCACCTCGAGATAGAGGAGCCGCTGCCGCGCGTGCTCGCGCACAAAACGACCTTGATCCAGGCGATCTCGAACATGATCGCGAACGCCGTCAAATTCATGGCGCCGGGCGTCGAGCCTCGGATCGCGGTTAAAGCCGAGCGCCGGAACGGAACGACGCGCCTCTGGATCGAGGACAACGGGATCGGCATCGCGCCCGAGCACCAGGAGCGCATCTTCGGAATTTTCCAGCGCCTCCACAGAGTCGAGAACTTCGCGGGCACGGGAATCGGCCTCGCCATCGTGCGGCGCGCGATGGAGCGCATGAAGGGCCGGGCGGGCGTCGAGTCCGAGCCGGGAAAAGGCAGCAGGTTTTGGATCGAGCTGGAAACCGCGGAGGAGGGCTCGTGAGCGCCTTCATCATCCTGGTCGTGGAGGACGACCCGGACGACGTATTCTTCCTGCAGCGAGCCTTCGCGAAGCTCGGCAAGGCGGACGATCTCCGCGTCGTCCGGGACGGAGACGAAGCGATCGCCTACCTGAGCGGGGCGGAACCTTTCGCCGACCGCGCGCTCAATCCGCCGCCTTCGCTCATCCTCCTCGATCTGAAGCTTCCTCGCAAGTCGGGCTTCGAGGTGCTTGAATGGTGCCGGAGGAAAGCCGGTCTGAGCCGGATACCCGTCATCGTGCTGACGTCATCCCAGTCGCAGGCCGACGTCGCCCGGGCCTACGACCTGGGAGCGAACTCCTATCTCGTCAAGCCCATCGACGCCGTCGCGCAGGCGGAGATGGTAAAGACCATCTGCGTTTTCTGGGCCGGCCTCAATCAGTCGTCGCGTTCAGTCGAGCTCTGAGGCAGTGATGTGGCGCAGGCCCGGACACCGCAGCCGAGGGCCCGCCGCCACGGGATAGCTGGGAAACTCGAGCTCTCTCATGGGGCCTCCGCCGTCGATGGAGGAAACGTGGCATTCTCAATTAGCTAGCATGCCGCCATGAGCGACCTGACCGCCGCGCGGACCCAGATGGCGGTCTCGCTCGGCTTTCACATCGTCTTCGCGGTAGCGGGCATGGCGATGCCCCTGCTGATGGTGATCGCCGAGTCGCTGTGGCTTCGCACGCGCAGGCCCGCGTACCTCGAGCTCGCGAAGCGGTGGGCCAAGGGCACCTCGATCCTCTTCGCGGTCGGCGCTGTCTCGGGCACGGTCCTCTCGTTCGAGCTCGGTCTGCTGTGGCCCAAATTCATGGCGCACGCGGGCGCCGTGATCGGAATGCCGTTCTCGCTCGAGGGCTTCGCGTTCTTCCTCGAGGCCATCTTCCTGGGGATCTATCTGTACGGCTGGGAGAAAGTGCCGCCGCGCGCGCACTGGCTCGCGGGCTCGGCCGTGCTCGCCAGCGGCACGCTGTCGGGGCTGTTCGTCGTGACCGCGAACGCGTGGATGAACGCGCCCGCGGGCTTCACGCTCGTCGACGGGAAGTTCACGGACATTCGGCCTATCGCCGCGATGCTCAACGAGGCGTCGGGGCCGCAGTGCGTCCACATGATCATCGCTTCGTTCCTGTCCGTCGGGGCGATCGTCGCCGCCATCCACGCGGCGATCCTCCTTAAGAAGCCGAAGGACGAGTTCCACCGGGCCGCGTACGGCATCGCGCTCGCCGTGACGATCCCGATGGCGCTGCTGCAGCCGCTCGTCGGCGACTGGGCCGCGCGCAGCGTCGCCCGGCGCCAGCCGCTCAAGCTGGCCGCGATGGAGGGACAGTGGGAGACCGAGCGCGGGGCGCCGCTGCGCCTCTTCGGCCTGCCCGACGCCGAGACCGAGACGACGCCCTGGGCCCTCGAGATCCCGAAGGCGCTCAGCTTCCTCGCGACGCACGATTTCAACGCCGAGGTCGTCGGCCTCAAGTCGGCGCCGCGGGCGGACCGCCCGCCGGTCGCGATCGTCCACGTCGCGTTCCAGATCATGATCTTTTGCGGCACCGCGCTCGCGCTCACGGCGCTGCTGGGCCTCGCGCTCTGGTGGAAGGATCGCGGGCCTCCGCTGCGGCGCCCGTACCTGAAGCTCGTCGCGTTCTGCGGGCCGCTCGGCCTCGTCGCGCTCGAGGCGGGCTGGACGGTGACCGAGGTGGGACGCCAGCCGTGGATCATCTACAGGATCATGCGCACCTCGGAAGCGCTGACCTCGATGCCCGGCCTCGCCGTGCCGCTCGCGGTCACGGTCATGGTCTATCTCCTTCTCGGCTTCACGGCCGCGTATCTGCTCTGGCGGCTCGTGTTCGAGACCGCCGGCCGCTCGAGGACTCATGCCCCTTGATTATCTCGCCGCCGCGGCGCTGTTCGGGTCCCTCGTGATCTACGCCGTCACGGGCGGCGCGGACTTCGGTGGAGGCGTTTGGGACCTGCTCGCGAGCGGTCCTCGCGCGAAGGCCCAGCGCGGGCTGATCGCGCGCGCGATCGCGCCGATCTGGGAAGCCAACCACGTCTGGCTCATCCTCGCCGTCGTCATCCTTTTCTCGGCGTTCCCGCCCGCGTTCGCCGCGATCTGCACGGCGCTGCACGTGCCGCTGGGGCTCCTTCTGCTGGGCATCGTCCTGCGCGGCTCGGCCTTCGCTTTCCGCTCCTATGGGCCGGGACCGGATTTCGAGCGGAGGATCGACCGCGTCTTCGCCGTGTCGAGCCTCGTGTCGCCCGTCATGCTCGGCGTCGTGGTCGGCGCGATCGCCTCGGGAAACGTGAGCGCCTCGCTCGATTCAAGGCCCCTGCGCGCGTACTTCGACGTCTGGCTCGCGCCCTTTCCGCTCGCGCTCGGCGCGTTCACGCTCTGCCTCTTCGCGTTCCTCGCGGCGGTCTACCTCACGGTCGAGGCCGAGGACGCGGCGCTGCGCGATGACTTCCGGACGCGCGGGCTGGCCGCGGGTCTCGCCTGCGCGGCGCTCTCGTGGCTCAGCCTATGGCTCGCGAGCCGGGAAGGCGCCCACGTCGTGGCCGGACTCACGAGCGGCCTGCGCGCGTACTTTTTCCACGCTTCGACGGCCGGGGCGGCGGTCGGCGCGCTCGCCGCCCTGCATGCGCGCCGCTGGCGCCTCGCGCGCGCCCTGGCCGCGGCGCAGGTCGCGCTCGTCGTCGGCGGCTGGGCGCTCGCGCAGGCGCCGTATCTGGTGCCGCCCGAGCTCACGATTACGTCGGCCGCGGCGCCCAGGAGCGTGCTGCTGGCAATGCTCGGCGCGCTCGGCGCGGGTCTCGCCTTGGTCGTGCCCGCGTTCGTCTACCTGTTCCGGGTGTTCAAGCGGCGCTGACGGGCGCCGCGCTTCACGTCAGTCGGGCCGGGGCAGCGCCACGAACTTCTGGCTTCCCCGGCTCCAGACGCGCAGCAGCGCCTCCGGCGCCGCTGTGTTGTTGAGCGCCGATACCGCCTCCAAGGCCGTGCGCACGGGATGATCCTCGATCTCGACTATGACGTCTCCCGGCCTCAAGCCCGCGCGCCACGGGCCCGACCCCGGCTCGATCTCGACCACGAGCGCGCCGTTCAGCGCGGACGGCAGCCCCAGCTTGCGAGCTATCTCGGGCGTGACGTCGTAGAGCGAGATTCCTCCCGCCGACGCGCCCGAGTTGTCGATCGCCGCCGCGACGTCCTTCTCATCCGGCAGCCGGCCCAGCACCGCTTCCGCCGTGCGCGTGCGGCCGTCCCGCACGTAGCCGATCGTGACCTTCGAACCCGGAGCCAGTCCGGTGACCGTGAGCCTCATCGCGTTGCTGCCGCGCACGGGCTTCCCGCTGAACCGCGTGACGACGTCGCCCGGCTTCAGGCCCGCCTTGTCGGCCGGGCCGCCGGGCGTGATCTCGCCGATCAACGCTCCTCCTCCTTCATCGACGCCGAAGCGGCGCGAAAGCCCGGGCGAGAGGTCCTGCATCACGGCGCCCAGAAACCCGCGCACGACGTGCCCCCGGCGCGCGAGGCTGTCCATGATGGAGCGCACGAGATTGGACGGGACCGCGAACCCGATGCCGAGGCTTCCTCCGGTAGGGCTCAGGATCGCCGTGTTGAGCCCGACGAGCCGCCCCTGGACGTCGACGAGCGCGCCGCCCGAATTGCCCGGATTGATCGCCGCGTCGGTCTGGATGAAGTCCTCATAGTCCTCGATGCCCATGTTGCTGCGGCTCAGCGCGCTGACGATGCCCATCGTGACCGTCTGTCCGATCCCGAACGGGCTGCCGATCGCCAGCACGACGTCCCCGATCGCGAGCTTCCCGCTGTCCGCGAACACGGCCGTCGGAAAGTCCTCGCCCTCGATCTTGATCACGCCGACGTCCGTCTTCGAGTCGATCCCCACGATCGTCGCGCGGAAGTCGCTGCCGCGTCCCGGGACCGTGACGATGATGCGGCCCGCCTTCGCGATGAGATGGCCGTTCGTCAGGATGAACCCGTCGGGCGAGATGATCACGCCCGAGCCGAGCCCGCCTTCCTTGCCTCGCTCCGTGATGATGCTGACGACCGCGGGCGCGGCCTTGGCCGCGACGTCGGAGTAGCCCGCCGCCGCCGCCGCGGGTAGAATCGAACTCGTGTCGACCCGAATCACGGGCACGGGCCGCGCGGCCGCCGCCCAGGCCGACATCGTCGAGATCAGAGCCACCGCGAGCAAAGTGGGCATTTATTCCTCCCGAGGCCACCAGTGTCGCACCACTCCACCCGCCTAACCATGTTGGCCGCGCAACTCTCTTGTCTCACATGACATCACGCAATGCTTGCACGTCCGCCATGGGAGGCCGCAACCACGGGGGTTATCATTCGACTATGAGACCAACACCGGAACGCTGGCTAGTCGCGGCCTGGCCCGGCATGGGACAGGTGGCCACCACCGCGGCCATCTACCTACTCTCGAAGCTGCGCATGCATCAGATGGCCGAGTTTCCCGGCCGCGGACTTTTCGAGCTCGAGAGCGTAGACGTGCACGAAGGCCTCGTGCACGCGTCCCGCCTGCCGCGAAGCCGGCTCTTTCTCTGGCGCAACCCGTCCGGCGGGCGCGACATCATCGTGTTCCTCGGCGAGGCGCAGCCGCCGACGGGCAAGCTCGCGCTGTGCGAGTGGCTGCTCGCGGAAGGGCGCGCGCTTGGAGTGAGCCGGTTTTTCACGTTCTCGGCGATCACAACCGACATGAAGCCGAGCTCCACGTCGCGCTCGTTCGGCGTCGCGTCCGACGCGGCGAGCCTGCAGGAGCTCAAGAGCCTCGAGGTCGCGATCCTCGCGGAGGGAAACATCTCCGGGCTCAACGGCGTCGCGCTCGCCGCGGCCGCGGAGGCGGGCATTCCCTCGATGGGCATCCTGGGCGAGATGCCCGCGCTCGCGTCCCAGCTTCCTTATCCCAACGCGTCGGCCGCCGTGCTGCGCACGTTCAAGGATCTTGCCGATCTCGAGCTCGACCTCACCGAGCTTGAGGAGTACGGCCGCTCGATGCAGGACCAGCTCTCGAGCTTCTACGACCAGATCATGCGCGCGCTTCAGGAGTCCTCGCCGGGCGTGGAGCTCGCTCCGCCGCCGGCCGAGGCGCCTGCCGCCGCCGAGGCCCCCTCCGAGGGCTCTTACGAGAGCCCCGCCGCCGCGCCGGGCACGATGGAGCCGTCCCGCGAGAAGATGCTCGGCGACGAGGACGCGGAGCGCGTCGAACGGATGTTCCTGCTCGCGCGGCTGGACCGTTCGACCGCGTTCGAGCTTAAGAAGGAGCTGGAGCGCCTCGGCGTGTTCGAGCGCTATGTGGACCGCTTCCTCGATCTCTTCGAGCACGGCTCCTAGGACGACGCGGCGAGACCTAAGCCGCGACCGGCTGCGAGACCTCGCGCACGACCTCGCTCGTGACGTCCGGCGCGCATTTGCGCGCGATATCGGCCAACGAGACGATCCCGCAGCAGCGGCCCTTCTCGTCGACGACCACCACGCGGCGGATGCGCCGCTCCTCGAGCACGCGCACGCAGTCCTCTAGGCTCGTCGTCGGGGTCACGGAGACGACCGACCGGGTCATGCAGTCCCGCGCCGTGAGGTCGAACGGGTTGCGGCCCTGGCCCAGCGACCGGCACACGATGTCGCGGTCGGTGATGACGCCCAGCGGCTTCAGCGTGTCCTGGCCGTCCACGACCGGTAGCTCCCCGATATCGTGCCCGCACATGATCCGGGCCACCTCCTGAAGGCGCACCTCCGGCGTGCAGCAGATCGGATTCCGCGTCATGATATCGCTCACTCGCATCGGTTTCTCCCTCAGGAGCTGATGCTACCGGAAGCGCCCCGCCCAAGGCCATGGAGGCCGTGTAGCGGTCCCATGAAAAGACTCATTTTGAGACGAGAATTTGCTATCCTGTAGGGGCGGTTTAAGGCCGTCCCCCCAGCGGGCGGCCTTTTTTATTTCCCAGGAGAAAAATGAGTTTCGAAGCGTTTAATCTGCATCCCGTCATCAATTCCGCCCTCAAGGCGCACGGCTACACCCTCCCCACCCCGATCCAGACCCAGGCCATCCCCAAGGTCATGGAAGGCCGCGACGTCCTGGGCCTCGCCCAGACCGGCACCGGCAAGACGGCCGCGTTCGCGCTGCCGATCCTCCATCGCCTGAGCGCCGGCGCCCGCGGCGTCGTCCGCGCCCTCATCGTGGCCCCCACGCGCGAACTCGCCGAGCAGATCAAGGAAAGCTTCGACGATCTCGGCAAGGGCACCGGCCTGCGCGCCGCGACCGTCTACGGCGGCGTGAGCATGCAGCACCAGATCCAGGCCCTGCACGGCCGCTGCGAGATCGTCGTCGCCTGCCCGGGACGCCTGATCGACCACATGAAGCAGGGCTACTTCAAGCCCGGGCAGATCGAGGTCCTCGTCCTCGACGAGGCCGACCAGATGTTCGACATGGGCTTTCTGCCGTCGATCAGGACGATCTTGGCGAAGCTCCCTAAGAACCGGCAGACCTTGCTGTTTTCCGCGACGATGCCCGACGCGCTGCGCGGCCTCGCGCACGAGTGCCTCACGAACCCCGTCACGGTCCAGGTGGACCACAACGTGGCGCTCACGACCGTCACGCACGCGCTCTACCCCGTCGTCGAGCACCTGAAGACGCCGCTCCTGCTCGCGCTGCTCCAGAAGATCGACAGCGAGTCCGTGCTCGTCTTCACGCGCACGAAGCACCGCGCGAAGAAGATCGCCGACAAGGTCAAGGAGGCCGGCCACTCCTCGACGTCCCTGCAGGGCAACCTGTCCCAGAACCGCCGCAAGGCCGCGCTCGATTCCTTCCGCGAGGGCAAGGTCCACGTGCTGGTGGCGACGGACATCGCGGCGCGGGGCATCGACGTCTCGCAGATCTCGCACGTGATCAACTACGACATCACGGACACGCCCGAGGCGTACGTCCATCGCATCGGCCGCACGGGCCGCGCCGCGAAGACGGGCGACGCCTACACGCTCGTGACTTCGGCCGACGACGGCATGATCCGCACGATCGAACGCAAGCTCGGCAAGATGATCGAGCGCCACACGCTCGAGGGCTTCGACTACCGCTCCGCGCCCGCCTCCTCGCACGGCCAGCACCACACGGGCCCGCGCGCGCCGCAGACGATCGCCGCCCACAACGCGCGCGCCGGCGCTCATCCGACGAAGCCCGGCGCCCCGGGCGTCAAGTCCGGCCGCCCATTCTGGCGCAAGCGCCGCCGCTCCCGCTAAACGGGGTCAGGCCTCCCGTTGTTGCAGTATAATGGGCCTATATGAAGCCCGTTCTCGTCTTCGACGGCGACTGCGGCTTCTGCAAGCTTTGGATCGCGCGCTGCCGCCGCGCGACGGGCGACAAGGTCGACTACCAGCCCTACCAGACCGCGGCCGCGCATCATAAGGAGGTCCCGCGCGAGGCCTTCACCCAGGCGATCCATTTCTTCGAGCCGGGCCGGACGACCCGGGCCGCCGAAGCCGCCTTCCGCGCGCTGTCCTACGCCCCCCGCCTGTCCTGGCTGCCGCGCGTCTACGCGCTGCCCCTCGTCGCGCCCACGGCCGAAGCCGCGTACCGCGTCGTCGCGGCGAGGCGGCCGCTGTTCTCCCGGCTGACGCGCCTGCTGTGGGGCGAGACGCCCGTCCCCGCTTCCCTCGCCTTCACGTCGCGGCTCGTGTCCGCGGGCCTCGGCGCGTGCTATCTGCTCGCGTTCATCTCGCTGGGGACGCAGATCCGCGGCCTGATCGGATCTGACGGGATCATGCCCGCCGGCGCCATGCTGGTCGCCGCGAAATCCCAGCTGGGCCCCTCGTGCTTCTGGCTCCTTCCGTCGATCGCCTGGGTCTCCGCGTCCGACGGCGCGCTCACGGCCTACTGCGTGCTCGGCGGCGCCGCGTCGCTGGCGATGATCTTCGGATTCGCGTCCTCGATCTCCGCGTTCGTCTGCTGGGCGCTCTACCTCTCGCTCTCCGCGATCGGCTCGGATTTCATGAGCTTTCAGTGGGATGTATTGCTGCTCGAAGCGGGGCTCATCGCGTGCTTCCTGCCGTCGCGGGGCGCGATCTGGCTTCTGAGATTTTTGCTGATCAAGCTGATGGTGCAGTCGGGTTTGGTGAAATTATTCTCGGGCGACCCGGCGTGGCGGAATTTCACCGCGTTGACCTATCATTATTGGACGCAGCCGCTGCCGACTCCTATAGCTTGGTGGTTCGACAAGCTGCCGTTATGGTTCCACAAGATATCTTGCGGGGTGTTGTTCGCGATTGAGCTCGTCGCTCCGATCACCATTCCGTTGCCGCGCCGTTTGCGCGCCGCGGGCGCGCTCGCGATCGCGACGCTGATGGTGCTGATCGCGGCGACCGGCAACTACGGGTTCTTCAATCTGCTGACGATCGTGCTGTGTATTGCGTGCCTCGACGACCGATTTTTTAACGTTAACGGCAGCGACAGGGTACTCGTTAAACAAGCCCCTTCGATGGCGCGAAAATCGATTTTCGCCGCTATCGCGGCGTGCTCGCTGACGATCGGAGTTTTCGAGACTTTATCCATCGTCGGGGTCCCGCCCCCGTCGCCGATCCGCTGGATTGAAGGCATCGTGTCTCCGTTCAGATCCTTCAATCGTTACGGCCTTTTCGCGGTCATGACCAAATCGCGCCACGAGATCGCGATTGAAATATCGCTCGATGGCTCGGACTGGCGCGAGTGGCCCTTCGGTTATAAGCCCTCCGATCCGCGCCGCGCCCCTCCGTGGGTCGCCCCGCACATGCCGCGCGTGGACTGGCAGATGTGGTTCGCGTCGCTCTCCGAGCCGTCCGACAGCCCGTGGTTCGCGAATCTGCTCTTCCGAATTCTCGACGGGAGCTCCCCGGCGACGGCTCTCCTCGGCCCGAACCCGCTCGGCCGGGAAGTCCGGCCGCTGTACGCCCGCGCCGTCCGCTACGAGACCGCGTTCTCGACCCGCGCGCAGCGCCGGGCGGACGGCTCGTGGTGGACGCGAACGCGCAAGGGCTTGTACTTCCCCGTCGTATCGCTCAAGCGCTAGCGGCTCTCACCCCCGGCTTCCGGGACTTGTTTTCAGGTTCGTTGCATAAAAGCAACGAATGAAAATGGGAGGCTCCCCGGGGCGAGGATGCGCGTTACGGGATCGTCTGAACCTGCACGGTCAGATGACGGATCCCGTGCGTCTCGCGCAGGAGCGCAGTCGCCGCGGCCAGCACCGCGTCGTGGTCCGAGCCCGGGCGGATGAAAACGGTCGCCGTCAGCGCCTTCGTCTGCGAGTTGAGCGCCCAGACGTGCAGGTCCTTCACGACGGCCGCGCCCGGGATCGCGAGAAGGTCGGCCTCGATGCGATCGAGGTCCGTGCCCGCGGGCACCGCGTCGATGAGAAGGTCCCACGCGGGCTTGCCGAGACCCCACGCGGTCTGCACGATCATCGCGACGATCACGCCCGTCACGGCGATCTCTACCCAGGCCCAGCCGAGCAGGATCGCGGCGGCGGCGGACACGATCACGCCGAACGAGCCGATCGCGTCGGTCATCGAGTGCAGGAACGCGCCCTTCATGCTCAAGCTCTCGCCGCGATGGCGCCAGAGGATCGCCGTCGAGAGCGCGTTCGCGGAGAGCGTCGCGAGCGCGAAGAGCGCCACGTTTCACGTCGCCGCCGCGCCGGGCTCGAAGAAGCGGTGCCAGGCCTCGCCTCCCATCTCCCAGCCCATGAACGCGATCGCGCCGGACCCGAGCAGCCCCACGATGGACTCGACTTTGAGATAGCCGTAGGACTTGCGCGAGTTGGGCGGCCGGCGCGCCATCCAGATCGCGAATAGCGCCGCGACGTTGAGCAGCTGGTCGGCCGCGAGATGCATCGCGTCGGCCTTCAGAGCGACGCTGCCCGTGACGAACCCGCCGATCAGCGCCACCGCGACGAAGACGGACGCGACGGCGGTCGCGCGCTTGAGCGCGACCTCATGCAGCGGACCCCGCGTGTCGGACAAGTCCTCATCCGACGCGGGGCGCAGCAGCGCCGCGCCGGCGTCGCGGCGCCGCGCCTCCGCGGCCGCGAGCTCGAGCGCCGAGCGCATGTGCGGCCGCGTCTCGCGGACGAGCATCCACTCGAGCGACGCGAGCGCCCTGGGGGCCCGCGCGAGCGACAGGGAACGGATCGCGGAGAGGCGGACGTCCTCCGAGGGGTCGAGCATGCCCGCGTCCGCGAGCGCCTCGACGGTCCGCGCGGACGCTTCGTGGCGGACGATCCACGAGAGCGCGGTCGCGGCCGCCTCGCGGGCGCTCGGACGAGGATTCGTCTTGAGCGCGCGCAGCAGCTTCGCCTCCGCGGGGAGAGCGACCTGGAGGAGAGCCGCCTTCGCCGCGCGGCGGACGCGCGCGGAGGCGTCGTTCTCGACGGCGAAGCCTAAGGCGGGGACGGATTCGAGGCGTCCGTAAGAGGCAAGAAGGCGCGCGGAGGCCGCGCGGCGGGCGGGCGAGAGGGCAGGATCGGCGAGCCGGGCGGCATGGCGCTGGACGAGGATGCCGTCGCGGTATAACGACCACACGGCGGAGACGCCGGTCCAACGCGCGAGACGGCTGTTGAAGCGGACGGAAACGTCGCGGCGGCGGGCGGCGGCGACGGGTTCGCTGAGAGAAGGGGTATCGTCGACGGAGGGAGCGGAAAGGACGGAGCCGTCGAAGAGGGACGAAGGGTGCGAGATGGACAGCTGGCGCAGAGCCCCAATTTGGGGCGCCGCCTTCGGCGGCTGCGGCTTCGCCGCCATAACGGAGACGGGTTTGACGGCCTCGAGGCGCGCCTTCGGCGTTATTAAGGCGGCCGATATCGGCAACGGCATCAACGGCAACGAATTGAGCAGCGCAGGCGTTAACCCAACGGCGAGAGTCGGGGGGGCCACGGAGAATGCCCCACTCGTTAACGGCGACGGAGCCGGCGACGGTAAACCAATGCTCGGATTGATCGACAACGGCGTCGATCGAACGATTTGGGCGGCTGCCTCCAAGGGAAAGGACGATGAAGCCAGGAGTACGGCCATTAACGCGGACAGAGAACGGAGCATTGACGGATTATAGAAATGGCCGGGTTACCCGTACATGAGCACAACGGCACCAAACCATACAGGTCCTTTGTACAATCCCGAATGAGCTTTTTATTCGCATTTGTGTTGTTCGTTATGCCGCTGCACGCCGCCGAGATCGTTCCTTGGATCACGTTTCATTCCGGCGACAAGGAGGTGCTGCGGTTTACGGCCGCGGACCTCGCCAAGCGGCCCTCCGCGAGGACGATCGAGGTCGACGACACCTTTTACAAGAGGCGCATGCGCTATAAGGCCGTCCCGCTCAAGGATCTCTTGACGGCCGCCTACGGAGGCTCGTGGGGCGAGAACGCGCTCGGCGAGGTCTTCTTCGACGCGCTCGACGGATACCGGTCGCACGCCAAGGTCTCCGTGCTGATGAACAACGGCGGCATGCTCGCGTTCGCGGACGCGGACTCGGGCGAGTTCCGGCTGATGCCGAAGGGCGTCAATCCCGGGCCCTTTTACCTCGTATGGACCGGCGCCGGGCAGACCCCCAAGAACGGCTTTCCGTGGCCCTGGCAGGTGATAAACGTGAAGATGACCATCCTCGAGGACGAATATCCGAAGGCGCTGCCCAAGGGCGCCGCGCCCGACTCGGCCGCGGTGCGGGGCTGGACCACTTTCAAGCGCGCGTGCATCTCGTGCCACTCGATGAGCGGAGCGGGCGGAACGGTGGGGCCCGACCTGAACGCGCCGCGCGGCATCACGCGCTATCAGCGAAAGCCCTTCCTGAAGGAGTTCATCCGCAAAGCGTCCTCCTTCCGGCACACGAAGATGCCGGACTTCGACGACTACACGGACGCCGAGCTCGACGACCTGATGGCCTACTTCGACCACATGACCGAGCTGGCCGGCACCAAATAGTCGTCGTTTGCTAATATTGCGCTTATGAGCGTCGGGAAGAACGAGCCGCGGCGGGACGGGCCCGCGAAGCTGACGGGGCGCGCCCTCTATCTCGACGACGTCGAGATCCCCGGATGCTGGCACGGCGTGACGGTGCGCTCCTCGGTGGCGCACGGCCGGATCAAGTCCATCACCTACGATCCCGCGTTCGATTGGGCGTCCTGCGTCGTCGTCACGGCCAAGGATATCCCGGGAAAGAACGTCGTGGCGCTGATCGAACCGGATCAGCCGCTGCTGGCGGACGGGATCGTGCGCCATCGCGAGGAGGCGGTCGTCCTCATCGCCCATCGCGAACGCGCGACGGCTTATGAAGCGGCCAAGCGCGTCAAGATCGAGTACGAGCCGCTCCCCCCGATCTTCGACATGGGAAAGTCGGACAAGATCTTCAAGTCCTACATGATCTCCCGCGGCGACGTCGACGCGGGCTTCGCCGCGGCGCATATCGTCGTCGAGGGAGAGTACAGCACGCCGTCTCAGGAGCAGGCGTACATCGAGAACAACGCGATCGCGGCCTACGAGGAGGACGGGATCCTCGTGATCACGGGCTCGCTTCAGTGCCCGTATTACGTGCTCAAGGCGATGAAGCAGATCTTCAACCGGGACGAGACCAAGATCCGGATCATCCAGACGGTCACGGGCGGCGGCTTCGGCGGGAAGGAGGAGTACCCGTCCATGATCGCGGGCCACGCGGCGCTGCTCTCGCTCAAGGCCGGGCGGCCCGTCAAGATCGTCTACGACCGGCACGAGGACATGGCCGCGACGACGAAGCGCCATCCGGCCGTGATGCGCCACCGCACCGGCCTGACGAAGGACGGCAAGCTCGTCGCGCAGGACATCGAGGTCATCATGGACGGCGGCGCGTACGCGACGCTCTCCGCCGTCGTGCTCTCGCGCGGAACGCTGCACGCGGCCGGCCCGTACGAATGCCCGAACGTGCGCGTGAGGTCGAAGGTGGTGATGACCCACACGCCGCCCAATGGGGCCTTCCGAGGCTTCGGCGCGCCGCAAACCTTATTCGCCGTGGAGCTGCACTGGGAGAAGATCGCGGACGCGCTGAAGATCGATTCGTTGACGCTGCGGCGGCGGAACATCTTCAAGCTCGGCTCGACGACGGCCACGGGACAAAAGCTGCTCGAGTCGGTCGGCGTCGAGGAATGCCTCCAAAAAGCCGTCAAGAACTCGAAGTACGAAGCCAAACGGATCGAGTACTCGCGCTGGAACAAGAACGCCAAGAATAAAACTTGGAAGGGCATCGGTTTGGCGGTCTGCCACCACGGCGCGGGCTTCACCGGCTCCGGCGAGGTCTACCTAGCGTCGCGCGCGGGCATCGCGCTGACCCGCGACGGACAATTGATCGTATTAGCGGCGTCCACCGAGATCGGCCAGGGCACGAACACGATGTTCGCGCAGGTCGCCTCCGACGCGCTGGGCGTGCCCGCCTCCTGGTTCTCCGTCGAGACCCCGGACACGCACAAGGTCCCCGATTCAGGCCCGACCGTCGCGTCGCGCACGTGCATGGTAGTGGGCGGGCTCGTGAGCCGCGCGACGAAGGACCTCAAGGCCGCCTTCGAGGCCGAGTATGGCCGCGTGCCGAAGACGTCCGCCGACCTCAAGAAAGCGGCGGCCGCGCTCTGCAAGGACGCCGCCGCGCGCCGCTTCGAGGTGCAGTACGAGAAGCCGCCCGACGTCACGTGGAACGACGCGTCCTATCAGGGCGACGCGTACGGCGTCTACTCGTACGCGGCGCTCGTCGCCGATCTCGAGATCGACAAGCTGACCTATGAGGTGCGCCTCAACAAGGTCACGACCGCCCAGGACATCGGCAAAGCCATCAACCCGCTGCTGGCCGAAGGCCAGATCATCGGCGGCTCGACTCAAGGCCTCGGATGGGCTCTTTTGGAGGAGCCCATCTTCAAAGACGGCGTGATGATCAACGCGCAGCTCACGAACTACGTGATCCCGACGTCGCTCGACACGCCGCCCTTCGACGTGATCCTCGTCGAGAAGCCTTACTCGCGCGGGCCCTTCGGCGCGAAGGGCGTCGGAGAGTTGCCGATGGACATCCCGGGGCCGGCCGTCGCGGCCGCGGTCAAGCACGCGATCGGCCGCATGATCCCGACCCTTCCGCAGACGCCCGAGCGCATCGCGAAGGCCCTAAAACCATGATCAAGCTCACCGTCAACGGCAGGAAGAAGACCTTCGGCGGCGCGCCATTTACGCGCCTCATCGACGCCCTGCGCGAGGACTTCGCGCTCACGGGCACGAAGGAAGGCTGCGGCGAGGGCGAGTGCGGCGCCTGCACGGTGCTGCTCGACGGCGAGCCCGTGAACTCGTGCCTGATCCCCGTCTGCCAGGCCGAGGGCCGCAAGGTCGAGACGATCGAGTCGATGGGCTCGCCCGAGAAGCTCTCGAAGCTCCAGGCCGGCTTCCTCGCGTGCGGCGGCGCGCAGTGCGGCATCTGCACCCCCGGTATGCTCATGACCGCGAGCGCGCATATCAGGACCAACGGCAAATGCGACGACAAGTCGATCCGCACGGCGCTGTCGGGCAACCTGTGCCGGTGCACGGGATATCAGGACATCGTGAAGTCCGTCATCAAGGCCGCTAAGGACAAGCGATGAGAGGCGACGCGAAGTCGATGACCGTCCTGTCGCCGCGCTCGGGGGCGGAGGCGCTCAAGACCTACGCGAAGCTCCCCACGGCTCTTCCGATCGCCGGGGGAACCGACCTCATGGTGGGTTGGAACCTCGGACAGCTCAACGGGCGCGCGGTGCTCGACCTTTCGCGCGTGCGGGAATGGAAAAAAATATCGGTCGTGAGCGACGGCGTGGATCTGGGCAGCCTCGTCACGCATACGGCGATACAAGCCCACCCCGTCTTGAGGAAGAGATTCCCTCTGCTCGTCGCCGCGTGCGCGACCGTCGGGGCCGCGCAGATCCAGAATCGCGGGACGATCGGCGGGAACGTCGCGAACGCTTCGCCCGCCGGGGATACCTTTCCCGCGCTCGCGGTGTATGAAGCCGTCGTGCGGGTGAACGGGCCCGGCGGACGTCGAGCGATTCCTTTCAGCGAAGTGTTCGCGGGCGTGAAGAAGACGACGCTCAAGCCGGGGGAGCTCATCGAAGCGATATTCCTCCCCTTCCCGGATAAAACGCCGACGCGCGGCGTTTTCAGGAAGGTCGGGACGCGCGCCGCGCAGGCGATCTCGAAGACCATGTTCGCCGGGCTGATTTGGACGGCAAAGAATGGAGAACTCGAGGATGTACGGCTTGCGTTCGGGAGCCTCGCGCCCACGGTCAAACGACTGTATGCGGCAGAAGCCTTTTTGAAGGGGCGGCGGGTGAACGACGTCTCGATCGCCGCCGCCGCGGAATTACTGACCAATGACGTGTCGCCGATCGATGATATTCGCTCGACCCGAGAATACCGTCTTGTCGTCTCGCGGAATCTTTTAATCGCGTTTTTAAAGGGAGAAGTGAAATGAAGCCTACGGCGACCCTCGAACCTAAAGCTCTCAAGTCCGCTATCGCGGCCTTGAATCGCCAGAACGACCTTCACAACAAACGATTTCCGGGTGATGCGTTCGGGCGCCAGCCCGTCCATACCGTCTACGGCGGAGCCCACCTCTTCAAATCCGACACCGCCGTGAAGCTCGGCGAGCTCGCCCTCCGTTCGTTGTCTCGCTATGCTCCCGATCCCATCACGTTTTCGCGAGCCGTCGCCATGGACGAGGTCCTTGCTCTGAAGGTGTACGATCGCGTCGTCGAGAAGCTCAAGCGCGAAGCCGTGGAAGATTTCCGCATCGATTTCGAGGACGGCTACGGCAATCGTCCTGATGCCGAAGAAGACGGCCACGCCGCCTCCGCGGCGGAAGAGGTCGCGAAAGGGCTCGCCGAGGGAACCCTTCCCCCGTTCATCGGCATCCGCATCAAGACCTTCTCCAACGAACTGGCCGCACGCTCGGTCCGCACGATGGACATCTTCCTGACGACCTTGATCCGCGCGACCAAGGGGAAGCTTCCGGACCCGTTCTACGTGACCCTGCCCAAGGTGGTCCATCCCGGGCAGGCCGCGGCGCTTCACAAGCTCCTGAACGCGTTCGAGAAGAAGAAGAAGCTCAAGCCCAGCACGATCAAGGTCGAGCTCATGGTCGAGACGCCCCAGTCGATCATCGGCTTCGACGGGCGCGCGCCGCTGCGCGCGATGGTGGACGCGCTGCCCGGCCGCTGCACGAGCGCGCACTTCGGGACCTACGACTACACGGCCTCGTGCAATATCACGGCCGCGCATCAGCGCATGGATCATCCGTCGTGCGATTTCGCGAAGCACGTGATGCAGGTGACCCTGGCCGGCACGGGCGTCAACATGTCGGACGGCGCCACGAACGTGATGCCCGTCGGTCCGCACCGCGCGGCGCCCGGGGAATATCTCTCCGCGGAGCAGGACCGCGAGAACGTCGAGGCCGTCAAGCGCGCATGGAAGCTCCACTACGACCACGCGACGCACTCGCTCGTGACGGGCTTCTATCAGGGCTGGGACCTCCACCCCGCGCAGCTTCCGACGCGCTACGGCGCGGTATACGCGTTCTTCCTGGGCGGCCTCCCCGCGGCGACGGCGCGGCTGAAGAACTTCATCGAGAAGGCCGCGCAGGCGACGCTCGTCGGCGACGTCTTCGACGACGCGGCGACGGGCCAGGGGCTTCTCAACTACTTCCTGCGCGCGCGCAACTGCGGCGCGATCACCGAGACCGAGGCCTCCGCGACCGGCCTCACCCCCGCGGAGTTCGCGTCGCGCTCGTTCCTCAAGATCCTCGAAGGCCGGCGCAAGTGAAGGCGCTGGCCCTGGCGTTGGTTCTCGCGGCGCCCGCGCGGGCGGCCGTGCGCGTGGTCTCGACGACGGGCGTCCTGACGTCGGCCTACACGACGCTGAAGCCGGGCGACGAGCTGCCCGACGAGGAGGTGCGGCTCTCCTCGGGCACGGCGACGCTCTCGATCGACGGCGGACGCTTCCTGCTCACGGGGCCCGCGCGCCTCACGCAGCGCAAGGCCTCCCTCCGCCTGCACCTCGGCTCGCTGCTCAGCGTGCTGACGAAGAAGGCCGGCCGCCGCTTCTCGGTCTGGACCCCGACCGCGGTCGCGGCCGTGCGCGGCACGGACTTCTTCGTCCAGGTCGGCCCGAGGAAGGAGGTCGACGTCTGCATCTGCCGCGGCGCGCTCAAGGTCACCGCGAAGGGGATGGACGCCCTGCCGATGGCCTCCGAGAGCCACCTCAACTACCGCTTCTGGCAGGTGAACTCCGGCGTCGCGCGCGACAAGTCGCCGATGCTCGGACACACGGACGCCGAGCTCGACGTCCTGCGCGGGCTCCTCGCCGCCGAAAAGCCCTAGCTTCCCCTGTACGTCGAGTAGCCCCACGGCGACAGCAGCAGCGGCACGTGGTGATGCCGCGTATCGCGCACCGTGAACACGATCGAGACCGACGGGTAGAACGCGGTTTGGCGCGCGCGCTTGAAGTAGGACGCGACGCCGAAGGTCAGGCGATAGGTGCCCATCTTGAGCTTGCCCTTCAGCAGCTTCGCGCAGCGGCCGTCGAGGTCGGTCGCGCCGCGCCCGACGGTCGCCCAGCCTCCGCCGCTGCCCTTCGCGAGGATGAGGGTGACGCCCGAGGCGGGGCGGCCGGTCGACGTGTCGAGGACGTGCGTGGTGATCGAGCTCATGGGATCAGTTTCTCCAGGCGGATCTTGGTGATCTTGTTCTGCTCGCCCGCGGCGAGGCGCATCTCGGTCTCGACGTCATGCGGCAGACGTGATTTCAGCAAATCGAGCATCTGGGCGGCGGTTTTTCCCGTCGCGCAGACGATGAAGAGGAAGCCGAACTTCTCCTCGTAGGCGGCGTTGCCCGCCGCGAGCGCGTCGAGCGTCGCCTCGTCGGCGGCCGCGGCGCCGGCCTGCTCGCCCTGCGCCCACTCCTTCGTCGCGGCGAACTTCGCGCGCAGCGCGTCCTTGCCGCCGATGCGAGGGTGGTGCGCGAACGCCTCGAGCCACTCCTTCGCGCCGTACTCGTCCCAGATGGCGCCCGCGGCGTCGACGAGCAACTGCCGGTCCTTGAAGGGGCGCAGGCCGGTCAGCGCGTCGGCCCAGCGCGAGCAGCCGCAGCAGCGCAGCAGCTCCTCGCGCGCGCGCTCGGCCGGAAGCGCGTTGAATTCGTCGAGCGTCATTTAGGGGGCGCCGTGGACGGCGCGACGCCTTCCGCCGGCGAAGGCGGCGTCAGCGGCGCGGTCGAGATATCCGCGGGAGGCTCCACGGCCGGGACGCCGACCGGAGGCGCCGCCGGCGTCGCCGCGCAGGCCTTCGCGTCCTTCAGCGCGTTCGGGTTCTTCTCGAGGAACTTATCGAGGCCCTGCACGATCTTGATCTGCCACTGATCGCCCTTGTAGCGCAGCTTGTAGCCGCCCAGACGCTCGCCGCAGGGCGAGTAGACGCCCTCCTTCATCCACGCGCGCATGAGCCAGCCCACGCCGAACGACTCGGTCCGAGCGACGACGTCGCAATTCGGATGCGGACCGTCGCCCTCGACGCGCAGGGTCGACGCGAAGAGGCCCGCGCCCGCCGCGACGGCCTCGGGGATGTCCTTGCTCCACTTCACGCAGGCGCGCAGCTTGAAGTTCTCCGGATCGGGCTCGGCCGCGCGCGCGGACGCGCAAGCGAGCAATAGAACGAAAGAAAGGAGCGGCCTCACGAGCGCACCCCGAGAAGGCGCAGCCGCGAGACGCCGCCGTCGGGATAGAGGTTCAGGCGCACGTGGGTGATGGGCCCGTGCGGGAGGAGCTTCTGGAAGTAATGGCGCTTGTTCGGGAAGAGCTTCGTCTGGGGAAGCACGGGGAGCCAGGCCGTGAACTCGTCGGCGAGCTCGGCGCCCGTGGCGCCGGGCTTATGCACGCCCTCGAGCATGCACGAGTCCGGATAGTTGCCCTTGAAGTAGTTGGTGTCGACCTCGATCTTGCGAAGCTGGCCCGGCGCGCCGAGCTTGAGGATCGCCCAGTCCCAGCCCGGCCCGCGGCGGCGCTTGGTCTCCCAGCCGTCGCCCATATTTTTCGAACGGCCGGGCATGATCAGGTTCTGCGGATGAGAGTAGTGTATGTCGCTCGCGAGCAGGGGCAGGCCGCCGTTCTCGACGCTGACGAGGTCGATCAGGGATTTCCTGGGGATCTTGGCCCAATTAGGCGAGACCTCTCCGAACACGCGCAGGCGCGCCACCCCGCCGTCGGGGAAAATATTGAGGCGGACCTGATCGTACGGCTTGTCCGCCGTCACCGGAAGAAGATTGTCGCCGTTGCCCTTAAGCTCCGTCTTCGGCAGGATCTCGACCCACGGCCCCTTGCCGTCGCGGGCGTCGAGGCTCGCGTGGGAAGGAAAGTTGCCCGTGAAAAAGGAGGTGTCGACGTTTATGCCTTTTATCACGCCGCGAAGACCAAGCCGAACGATGCACCAATCGTACCCCGGCGTGCGCCTGCGGCGCGATTCCCACCCGTCCATCCACTTCCCCTTGGACGTGTACTTGTCCGCGAGCCAGACCGCCTTCGCGGGGCGAAGGAGGTTCTCCTTCGGCGCGAAGAACTCGTCGTTCGTCTCGAGGGCCTTTCCGCCGACGCGCGCGGACGCCAGATCGATCAGTTGGGTGAAGTCCATGTCTCGCTCCTTTTGAGCAGGGGCCGTCCCCGGCGTCCCGCCGGGAACTCCCCTTTCTCGTATATGATCGTGCCGCGCTGGTAATGCGCCGCGACCGCGCCCTGCAGCCGGAGCCCCGCGTACGCGGTGACCTTATGCCGGTGCAATACGCCGCCAGGCTCGACGTCGAACAGGGCCGCGTCGTCGAAGATCACGAGATCCGCGTCGCGCCCCTTCTCGAGCCGGCCCTTCGTTCCGAGGCCCGTGAAATCGGCGGTCTTATCCGCGGTCCACCGCACGACGTCCTCGAGCTGAAAGCCGCGGCGCTTCGCGCCGGTCCACACGGCGGGCAGCGTGAACTGCAGCCCCGCGATCCCGCCCCACGCGCCCATGAAGTCCCCGGCCTCGAACTTCTTGAGCTCGGGCGCGCACGGCGAATGGTCCGACACGACGAAATCGATCACGCCGCGCCCGAGCGCGCGCCACAGCGCTTCACGGTTCTCCTCCGAGCGGATGGGCGGCGCGCACTTGAACTGCGTCGCCCCGTCGGGGATGCCGTCGTCCGCGAAGGTGAGGTAATGAGGACACGTCTCGACGGTGAAGGGCAGGCCTTCGGCTTTGGCATTTTCGATATCGGTTAAAGCTTCGGAGGCGGAGAGGTGAACGACGTGTGTTCGGCAGCGCGTTTTGCGGCATAGATCGATCAAAAGCCGGATCGCGCGCACTTCCATTGATTGCGGCCGCGAAGCGGCAAACGACGCGAAGCGTCGCGGATCCAGTCCAGGCTCGGACGCGGGGTCTAGTTCCGCGTGCACGATCAGGGGCAGCCCGAGGCTCGCGATGAGCTCCATCGCCGGCTCGAGATCTTGCCGCGTTACGTTTGGAAATTCATCCAATCCGCTATGCGTTAAAAAGGCCTTAAAGCCGACGACACCGTCGTCGGCAAGGTGACGAAGCTCGTTCAAGTTTCCAGGCACGACGCCGCCCCAGAACGCCGCGTCGACGGTCAACTTGCCTTTGACCGCGTCGAGCTTCAGCTTCAGGGCTCTCCGGGTCGTGGTGACGGGCGAGCAATTGAGCGGCATATCGACGATCGTGCCGACGCCGCCTGCGGCGGCGGCCCTCGTTGCCGTCAAATATCCTTCCCACGCGGTGCGCCCGGGTTCGTTGACGTGTACATGTCCGTCCACCAACGAGGGGATCACCGCAAGGTCACCCACGTCGTTGACGTCAATGCCGTTAGGTATGTCGTCGATCGCGACGATGTCGGCTATTTTCCCGTCCGCGATCAAGATCCCGCCTTCTCGCGGCCCGTCCGGCGTATAAATCCGAGTGCTCCGCACCGCGAACATCATGATTTCGGAACCTCATTAAGGTTCGCGAATATCACATCGGTGTTGACGTTCACTTCCTTGATCGTCCTCCCGCGCAGAAAGACGTCCAGCCGGTCGTTCACCGGATCCAGCTTCGCGACCTCGTCAAGCGTCGCCGCGGACAACAAGACGGGGTGCCCCCGCCGCCCCTGATGCACCGGCACCGCGTCGCCGTTCACCGCTTCAAGCGCCTTCCAGACCCGCAGATCGAACACCGGCATATCGACGTGCAGCACGAACGCTCGTCCCCGCGCCGTCGCCTGCATCAGCGTCTGCAGCGAGCGCAGCGGCGTCCCGTCCGGATCCGCGGCGACCCAGTTCACCCGGGGCGACAGCATCCTGCACCGCTCGAGCCATTCGCCCTGGATCGCGATGTCGACGTTTTCCGGAGCCGTCACGGTGGCGAGAAACCCGAGCTGCGCCTCGAGCAGGGTCTTCCCCGCATAGGGCCCCCACGCTTTCGGCCCGCCGGCGCGTTTGCCGCGGCCGGCCGCGAGGAGGCGTACTCTAGGGGCGCTCATATCTTGACGGTTGCCGTCGCCGGCGCAATGTTCTTATACGCCCATTTATCGAGCAATTCGGCCGCGACCGCTATCCCGATGGCTTTCGGATTTTTAGAAGGGATCTTGCGCCCGATCGGGCATCTCATCGCCGCGTCCCACAGCGCCCGGCGCGGCGGCGGCAGCCGCGAGCGAAACACGCGGGCCTTATGCATCGATCCGATGAGCCCCAGATATCCCAACGGCTTATCGAGCAGCGCGTCGACGAGCCTAAAATCGATCTCATGGTCGTTCGTCATGACGCACGCCGCGTCCAGCGGACCGTAGCCGGCCGCTTGCGCGAGCACGACCGGATCCGAGCAAAGAATTTTCGCCTTCGGCGGAAAAGCAAGGGGATCGGCCCACTCCGGACGAGCGTCGTAGACGACCACTTCGAGATCCAAACCCTCGAGCGTGGACGCCAGCGCCCTGGATACATGCCCGGCGCCGAAGATATGCACCGCCTTCTTCCGTCCGCAGGGTTCGTAAAAGATCGTGGCCTTCCCCCCGCAGCACTGCCCCATCTCCCGGCAGAGGGTGTATTCCTTCAGGAAGGCTTCAGATTGGCCATTCTCGAGCAGCCGCCTGGCTTCAGCCAGCGCCTCGGCCTCGAACCTCCCGCCCCCGATCGTCCCCGAAAAGCCGTCCTTCCACACCCACATCTTGGCCCCCGGCGCTTGGGGCGCGGAGCCGACGACCTTGGCGAGCGTGCACAGCACCCCGGGACGCGGCCGTTCGCCCGCGAACTCCGATAAAGCCAGAGGTTCCATGACCAAATTCTACTTAATTGCTAGACTCGCGCTCATGCGGCCCCCTCTGCTGGTCAAGAACGCCCTGCGCGTCGCCGTGATGGACGACGCGGGCACGGAGCTGTCCGGCGCCGACATCCTGATCAAGGGCCGCGTCATCCTCGCGGTCGGCAAGAACCTCGAGGCCCCGGACGACGCCCAGGTCCTCGACGCGAGCGGCTGCGTCGTGATCCCGGGCATGATCAACACACACCATCACCTCTGCCAGACGCTCACGCGCGCGACCCCGGCCGCGCAGGACGCGAAGCTCTTCGACTGGCTCGTCTACCACTACGGCGTCTGGCGCCACCTGACGCCGGAGTACGCCGCGCTGGGCGCGCAGGTGGGCTTGGGCGAGCTCCTCCTGACGGGCTGCACGACCTCGACCGACCACACCTATCTCTATCCGCAGGGCCGGACGGGGCTCATCGACGCCCAGATCGACGCGGCCCGTTCGCTGGGCATCCGCTTCGCCCCCACGCGCGGCTCGATGTCGGTCGGCGTGACGAAAGGCGGCCTTCCGCCCGACGACTGCACCGAGCCCGAGGACGAGATCCTGAGGGACGGCGAGCGCCTGATCAAGGAGCATCACGACAA